>Ga0196981_1000078_pt1 | contig 112383 bp, 99 predicted proteins | sample S3_2013CmetaG_FD_155462 | JGI IMG/M metagenome (GOLD analysis project Ga0196981, IMG submission 155462) | Soil microbial communities from Anza Borrego desert, Southern California, United States - S3_20-13C | ecosystem: Environmental > Terrestrial > Soil > Desert | place: USA: California...
CAACCGTCTCAAGGACTTCCGCGCAGTCGCCACTCGCTACGACAAGCGCGGATACCATTACCTCGCCGGCGTCTTCCTCGCATCAATCGTCATGTGGCTACTCTAAGATCAGTCAGACAGACCCTAGCGGACGCCGGCCGCCGCGGCGGCCGCGGAAAAGTTCCTCCGCTTGTGCTTCCTCAACATGTCCGGCGCTGCCCGGTTTTTAATCAACGTCAAGGAAGACTGCGCGCGTCGCGCGAACAAGGCGGCGAAAGGAGAGACATGGAAAGGCCAGTGACGATCGCCGGTATCGGCTACGCGGGCAGGCGCCGGATCAACCGGAACAAGCTCCATGCCGCGCTCTGCATCCTGCTGTCCGCCGCGGTCAGCGCCGCACTGTCCGGATGGATCGTCTGGCTGCTGGTCGACTGAGGTCGCTTCTACCGCGTCCGTCAGGCTACGCACCGTACCTTCCCTCCCCCTCGCCGGGCGCCCCGCAAGGGGGAGGGAGTCTCAGGATCCCACCAGTTCCGCATCGTCCAGCTTCTGCTCCGGCTTCGCCTGGATGGCATGCCGGTGCAGCAGGTCGTACAGCGTGGGCCGGGTGATGCCCAGCAGGTCGGCGGCGCGCGCGATGTTGCCGTTGGCATGCGCCAGGGCGCGCACCACCGCTTCGCTTTCGGCCTTGTTGCGCACCTCGCGCAGGCTCATCGGCGCCGGCGCCCCGGCTTCTTCCGCCGCCGGCAGCCCGAGGTCCTCGGCCGCGATGCGGCGGCCGTCGGCCATGATGACGGCGCGCTTGATGCAGTTCTCGATCTCGCGCACGTTGCCGCGCCATTCGTGGCGCTCGATCGCCGCCAGCGCATCGTCGGTGAACACGAGCGACGGGCGCCCCTCGGCGCGCTGGAACTGGTTCTTGAAATGATGGGCGAGCAGCACCGCGTCGCCGGTCCGTTCGCGTACGGGGGGGATGGTCAACGCGATCTCGCACAGGCGGTAATACAGGTCCTCGCGGAACTGGCCGCGCTCGATCATTTCCTTCAGGTTGCGGTGGGTGGCGCATACCACGCGCACGTCGACCGCGATCTCGTCGCGCCCACCCACGCGCTCGATGGTGCGCTGCTGCAGGAAGCGCAGCAGCTTGGCCTGCAGCGCCAGCGGCAGGTCGCCGACCTCGTCGAGGAAGAAGGTGCCGCGGTGGGCCATCTCGATCTTGCCGACGGTCTGGCGCACCGCGCCGGTGAAGGCGCCGCGCTCGTAGCCGAACAGTTCCGACTCCAGCAGGTTCTCGGGGATGGCCGCGCAGTTGATCGCCACGAAGCGCTGTGCATGGCGGCGCGACAGCGCATGCAGCGCGCGCGATAGGACTTCCTTGCCGGTACCGCTCTCGCCGAGCAGCATGACGGTCGCCGACGAGGCCGCCACGCGCTCGATGGTGCGGCAGACCTTGAGCATGGACGCGTCGCGCGTGACGATGCCGTCCAGCGCCGCGGTCGACTGCAGCATCGTCAGGCGCGCGTTCTCCTGCTGCAGGCCGTGCAGGTAGAAGGCGCGCTCGACCACCAGCCGCAGCAGGTCGACGGCGATCGGCTTGGCATGCATGTCGTAGGCGCCGGCGCCGATGGCCCTGACGGCGTTGGCATGCTCGCCGTTGCCGCTGACGACGATCACCTTGGTCTCCGGCGCGATGCGCAGGATGTCGCGCAGCGTCGCCAGCCCCTCGCCGGCGCCGTCGGCATCGGGCGGCAGGCCGAGATCGAGCGTGACGACGGCCGGCTCGTGGCGGCGCATCTGGGCCAGCGCGCTCTCGCGGTCGCCGGCCACCACGACGTCGATATCGTCGAAGCTCCAGCGCAGCTGGCGCTGGATGGCCGGATCGTCCTCGACCACCAGCAGCTTGCGCGGGGCAGGGGTGCCGGTCTTGCCGGCGCTGCCGGCGTTACGCTGCATGTCCAATCTCGATCTCCTCTTGGCGGTGCAGCGGCAGCCGGATGCGGAAGGTCGTCCCCTGGCCGGGAACGCTTTCCACATCCAGCGTGCCGCCGAGTTCCTGGATGGTGGTGCGGCTTTCGAACACGCCGATGCCCATGCCGTGCGGCTTGGTCGACTGGAACGGGCGGAACAGGCGCTCGCGGATGAAACTCTCGCTCATGCCGGCGCCGGTGTCGCGCACTTCCAGCACCGCATGGTCGCCGCAACGGCGCTGCGTCAGGCAGACGTTGCCGTGGCCGGGCGTGGCCTCGACGGCATTCTGGACCAGGTGGCCCACCACGCGCGAGAGCGTCGCGGCATCGGCCAGCACGGCCAGGCCGGCGTCGACGATGACGCCGGACGGTCGCGGCCGGTACACCGATTTCTCGGCCACCACGCGGCGCACCAGATCGTCCAGGCGCACCGTCCCGGCCTCCGGCGCCGCCTGCGGCCGCTGCACGCGCTGCAGCAGGCCGGTCATGCGCTGCACCGAGTGGCGCAGCGCATCGCGCAGCTCTTCCTGGAATTCCGGCTTGTGGTGATGGCGCTCCGCGTTGGCCAGCATCAGCGACAGCTGCGAGACGACGTTCTTGAGGTCGTGCACGATGAAGGCCGACATGCGGTTGAAGGATTCGAACTGGCGCGCCACCGACAACGCCTCTGCCGCCTGCTGTTCCGCCAGGTGGCTGGCCGCCTGGCTGCTGGCCACGCGCAGCAGGTCGAACACTTCCCAGTCGATGCGGAAATCGCTGCGCGGGCGCGCCAGCACGATGAAGCCGGTCAGTTCGTTGCGCAGCAGCAGCGGCACCGCGAGGCGCATGCCGCTGCCGGCCAGCCAGCCGGGAAGCGGCAGGGCCGGCACGCCGGCCGGCAGGCGGCCGGGCGCATCGACGTCGACGATCCACTGGTGCTGCGCCAGGCACATGGCGAAGGGCGAGCCGGCCGGTTCCACGGCGCTCACCCCGGGCGCGTTCCAGCAGGCGGCCTGGCGGTAGCCGTCGGGCGTGCGCAGCCACAGGCTGCCGCCCGGGCTCTCGACCAGCGCGGCGACCGCGCCGACGACGCGCTCGCTCAGCGGCGGCCCGTCGCCCGACAGCGCGCGCGTGAAGCGCAGCCATTCCTCGCGGTAGTCGTAGCGGTAATGATAGAAATGCTTGGCGATGAACACCCTCAGCCAGGCACGCAGGGTGCCGGACGACAGGATGGCCAGCAGCAGCAGGGCCGCGCCGGCGAGGAACACCGCCTGCAGCAGCGAACCCCATTCGCCACCCATGTGACGGATGTAATAGCCGGCCGACGCCATCACCAGCATGTAGCAGGCCGCGCCCAGCAGCGCCGTCGAATGCAGCGCCATGCGCTGCGACAGCGCGATGCCGGCCAGCCAGCGCGGCTCGCGCGCGAAGGCCAGCGCGACGAAAGGCATCGTCAGCACGTCGACCATGGAACGCGCATGCCACAGACCGGCGTCGACCTGGCGCATCAGCATCGCATTGCTGTACAGGTAGAAGTCGTAGGCGAACACGGCGCCGATGCCGAGACAGGCATGCTTGACCGACCAGCGGCCGTCGGCCGGCGTGGTGCGGAACAATTGTTCGACCAGCACCATGCCGGCGACCGCCGCCAGCACACGCCCGGCGGATTTCATGGCGACCACGCTGCCGCCGTCGGTGACGCCGGCGGTGCGCGCCAGCCAGTGCGGCAGGAGATCTCCGGCCAGCATCACCGCCGCGGTCCAGCCGGCGATGCGCAGCGCGACCGCGCCGGCGGGCCGCTGCACATGCAGGATGGCCAGCAGCAGGGCCAGCCAGGCGGCGATGCGGCCCAGTTCGAGCAGTTCGATCGCCTCGCGGCTGCCATGGCCGCCGGTGGCATAGGCGAGCACCGCGCCGAAGAACAGCGCGCTGGCGCCGCAGGCGGCCGCCAGCATGCCGACATGCTGGCGGCGGCGCCAGGCCAGCAGGGCCCAGGCGGCCAGCAAGCCATAGGCCAGCGCGGCGATGGCGCAACCGATCGCGGCGAGGGCGCTCATGCGCGATGTCCGCTATCGGCCATTCAGCGGCTGCCCCTGGCGAACAGCACCACCTGGATCGTGTCGACGATGATCAGCAGGTCCAGGAAGATGCTGTGGTTCTTGATGTAGTAGAGGTCGTACTGCAGTTTCTCGACCGCATCCTCGACGGTGGCGCCGTACTGGTAGCGCACCTGGGCAAGGCCCGTCAGGCCCGGCTTGATCGCATGGCGCATGTCGTAGTACGGCACCTGCTCGGACAGCTGGGCCACGAAGTAGGGGCGCTCGGGGCGCGGGCCGACGAAGCTCATCTCGCCCTTGAGAATGTTGAGGATCTGCGGCAGCTCGTCGATGCGCGCCTTGCGGATGATGCGGCCGACGCGGGTCACGCGCGGGTCGCCGACCTTCGCCCATTGCGGCGTGCCGGGCTGCTCCGCATTGACGCTCATGCTGCGGAACTTCAGCACGAAGAAGCGCTGCCCGTTCTTGCCGGTGCGCTCCTGGCGGTAGAACACCGGGCCGCCGTCCTCGAGGCGGATGCACACGGCGGTGGCCAGCATCACCGGCAGGGTCGCCACCAGCAGCAGGGTGCTGGCGGCCAGGTCGACCGCGCGCTTGACGGCGCTGCGCAGCGCGCTCTGGCGGAAGCCATCGCCGAACAGCAGCGTGCTCGGCTGCAGGTATTCGATGTTGATCTGGTTGGTTTCGCGCTCGAAGAAGCGTGCGATCGGCGTCACCGCCACGCCGTTGAACTTGCAGTCGAGCAGCTGGGTGATCGGGATGTTGACGCCGCGCCAGTTCTTCACCGAGATGACGATCTCGTGCACGTTGTAGCGGCGCGCCAGGTCGATCAGGGACTCGCCCTCGGGCAGCCGCAGGTGCGGGCCGTCGGCCTCGTCCACTTCGTGCAGCGCGACGATGCCGACCACATCGTAGCGTTCCGGGAAGCGCGAGCTCTGCGCGCGGGCGATGCAGGTGCGCGCGAGCCCCGAGTCGCCCAGGAAGATCACGCGCGACTTGAGCACCTGGAAGTGATAGGAACGGAAGGCGATCTGGCGCAGCGTCAGCACCGCGCCGAAGGCCGACAGCAGCGACACGATCAGGATGTCGTTGCCGGCGGACAGGCCGTCGCGCACCGAGAACAGCAGCCACAGCAGCAGACCGCCGAGCAGGAAGGCCGGCGCCAGCCGGAAGAAGGACGCGCGCAGGCTCTGGCGCGAATCGAGCTGATACATGCCGAATGCGGCCATGCAGCTCGACAGCACGATGGCGAAGGCCGGCGCCAGCGCCGCCATGGCGCGCGCGTCATGCGTGAACCAGTTGCCGGTTTCGGCGAGCCGGAACGCGCCGCCGACGTACGGCGCGGCAAACAGCAGTCCCAGTTCCGCAAGAAACAGCAAGGTGGCGATCTTGGGAACAAAGTGGTTGAAGATCCTGATCATGCCGCTCCCCTAAGCTAGCAATGTCGTTTTTCGGGACGATGGATCGTCTTGTAGGTTTGATCGCAAGCAGGTCCTGCCGCGACGTGACCACGATACGGTTAGTTCAACTTTGTTTATTGAGCGGCAACAATCGCGCACTTGAGGCAGCACAACAGCGCGGGGCGCACGGGAGATGCGGGTTTCCCGCGGACATGACGCCTATGCGCAAGCTCATGTCGGCGACACTTACAGGCGCATGAGGGTTTCAGCATAACGACCGCGCAAGGGATTGATTCGGCGGGATTATTTTTTCTGGCATGCGGTGTGCTGAATGACCGGCGCAACATCTTTCATAGGAGAACCAGATGAAACTGAAAACAAGCTTGCTCGCCGCCGCACTCGCCCTCGCTTCCGCCACTGCGTCCGCCGACATCCTCGACAACAGCACCATCAACATCAATGGCAGCCTGGTGCCGATCGGCGCCGAATACGTGAACAACGCCACCGGCCTCGACTTTCTCACCGGCGGCGTCGCCGGCCCGGCCGACGGCACCATGCGCGTGGGCGCCGGTTCGACCGGCAGCTTTACCTTATTCGCCTACGACACGCCGGGCACCATCAAGGACATCGCCAGCTTTGCCGGCTTCGTGCCGATCGCCGGCTTCTACAACGTGGTTTCCGGCGTCAACACGCTGACCTTCGACCTGCTCTCGCTGACCGACATCACGCGCACGCCGGCCAGCGGCAGTGCGCTGGCGCAGCTGTCGATCTCGGGTACCGGCATGTTCCACCTGTTCGACGGCGTCACGACGCACCATGCCGCCGGCATCTTCACCCTGACGACGCAGAACAAGGGCATGACGACCTTCTCCGCCAGCACGGTGGCGCAGGTGCCGGAACCGGCGCCGCTGGCGCTGTTCGGGCTGGCCGGCCTGGGCCTGCTGGCAGCGCGCCGCCGCAAGCAGGCGTCCTGACGGGAGAGCGATGTTGCAGAAGAAGGGGCCCCGGACGGGGCCCCTGTTGTTTCGTGACCGTGCGAATCGTCGCGTCCTGGCGCCCTCGCCCTGCAAGGGGGAAGGTTGGTGAGGGGGTAGTGCGCTCAAGCGACCGCATGCACGCGACCAGGCGCACCACCCCCATCCCGGCCCCCGCAAGGGGGAAAAAGCGGTTCGCAGGGGATTCGGGCGTTGCGTCACTGCTTCGCCGACGTCTTCGCCGCTTCCGCACCCGTCTTCGCCGTCGCCGCGCCCGGCTTCGCGGCGCTCGCCTGCGCGAGGTGATTCCGGATCTCCTGCGAGCCCGGCGCCAGTTCCGCCGCTCGCCTGAGCATCGGCAGCCCGCGTTCCACGTCTCCCTTCTGCACCAGCAGCCAGCCGAGCGTGTCGAGGATGGAGGGATTGTCCGCCGCCAGCGCATGCGCCTTCTGCGCGGCGTCGAGCGCGCGCTCGTCGCGCAGCGCGTGGCGTGCCAGCGCCAGGTTGTTCCATGCGACGGCGTTGCGCGGGGCGCGCTCGACCACGGCATCGTAGTGCCGGGCCGCCTCGGCATGCGCACCTGCCTGCAGCTGACGCTCCGCGAGATACATGCGCACGGCGATGTCGCGGTCGTTGGCGCGCAGCCATGCCGCCGCGCGCGCATCGGCTTCCTTCGCCTGCCCGGCCGCCAGCATGGCGCGGTGCAGGCCGATCATGTGCTGGGCGCTCGGCTGCAGCTTCACCACCTGTTCCATCGCGCTCACCGCCGCGGGATGCTGGCGCTGCGCCGCCGCCGCTTCCGCTTCCAGCAGGTGGCCGTGCACGCTGTCCGGCTGCTCGCGCCGCAGCTCGCGCGCCAGGGCGCGCGCGGCATCGGCATGGCCCTGGCGCAGCTTCACCATGCCGGACAGGTAGCGCGCCTCGGCATGCGCCGGCTGGCGCGCCAGCAGGCGGGCCAGCGTCTCGCCGGCGGCCTCGTGCCTGGCCTGCTGCATCTGCAGCGTGGCGGTGCGCAGCAGCGCCGGCGCCGGGTCCGCCGCCGCATTGGCCAGGCGCGACAGCGTGGCGATCGCATCGTCGCGCTCGCCGCGGGCGATCTGCACCGCGGCCAGCGTATCGAGGGCGGCGCTCTCGTCGGGATGCTCGACCGAGAAGGTCTTCGCGAAGGCCAACGCACGGTCCGACTTGCCGGTGCGGACCAGCAGGCCGGCCAACAGGTTGGCGATGCGCGCGTCGTGCGGCTGCGCGCGCTGCGCCTTCTCCATCCAGGACAGCGCCTCGTCGGCGCGCTCCTGGCGCGTCGCCATCTCGGACAGCGCCAGCATCGCCTGCGCGTTGCCCGGCTGCTTGTCGAGAAGAGCGGTGAAGCGCTGGCGCGCCTTCGCCGCATCGCCTTCCTTCATGTCCAGCGCGGCCAGCCCGGCGGCGGCGGGGAAGAACACCGGGTCGAGCGCCAGCGCGCGCTCGAATGCCGCGCGCGCCGCCTTCGCATCCTGCATCAGCAGGTGCAGCTGGCCGGCCATCCCGTGCAGGCCGGCGTGCTTCGGATGCGCCTGCTGCAGCCGCGCGAGATCCGCGAGCGCCTCGCCATGCTTCTTCGCGGCGACCTTGGAACGCACCAGCAGCAGCTCGGTCTCGAGCGTCGACTCGGGCATCTTCGCCGCCTTCTCCAGGGTATCGATGGCGCCGCGCTGGTCGCCCTGCGCCATGCGGCTGACGCCGAGGGCGGTCTGGATGCGCCCCGAATCGGGCATCAGCGCCGCGGCGCGCTCGAAATACGTCGTCGCCTGGGCGAACTGCTTGCCCTGCAGGTTCGCCTGGCCGGCGATGGCGAGCAGGTCGGCATCCTTCGGCGCATCCTTCAGCGCCGCCTCGGCCAGCTTCGCCGCGCCCTTCGCATCGCCGTTGCGCATCTTCAGGCCGGCCAGCTGCTTGATGGCGTAGAGGTTGCCGGGCACCAGCTCGACGTAGCGCCGGAGGTGCTCCTCCGCCTGCGCCGGCGCACCGAGGTCGCGCTGCGCCAGCGCGGCCAGCAGCAGCGACGGCGGATGATCGGGCACCGAGCGCAGCACCTGCTGCACCGCTTCCAGCGCCTCCTTGGGCTTGCCCTCCTGGTAGGCGAGCAAGGCCTGCAGGTGCGACAGGGCGACCATGTTGGGCGCCACCTTGCGCAACGCGGCGATGTCCTCGCGCGCGGCATCGAAGCGGCGCAGCGCGACATCGGCGTACCCCTTGCCGAGCAGCGCGTCGGTGTTCTTCGCATCGCGCGCCAGCACGTCGGCATACACGGCAAGCGTGTCGCTGTAGCGGTTCTCCGCGCGCAGCAGGCGCGCCTTCAGCAGCCGCAGCGGCAGGTCGTCGGCATGGGCCGCAATGCCGCGGTCGATCAGTTCGTAGGCGGTGGCCAGGTTGCCGGCGGCCGCCTCCAGTTCCGCCACGCCGGACAGCGCGCGCGGCAGCGTGCGGTCGGCCGCCAGCGCCTCCGCGTAGGCGCGGCGCGCATCGTCGTCGCGGCGCAGGTGGCGCAGCGCATCGCCGCGCAGCGCCAACGCTTCGGCGTTGCCGCCCACGCCTTCCGGCATCTCGTCCAGGACCTTCTGGTATTGCCCGATGCCCACCAGCGCCGCGCCGAGCGTCGTCCACGCCTGCTCGCGCGGCAGGCCCGCGTCGATCGCGCGGCGGATCTCCTTCTCGGCGGAGGCGGGGTCGCCGTTCTTCAGGTGCAGCGCCGCCAGCTGGCGCCGCGCTTCGACGTGGCGCGGCTGTTCCTGCAGCACGTTCTTGAGCTTGATGATCGCCGCATTGCGCTCGCCCTTCCGCGCGTGTGCGGCGGCATCGTTCATCAGCGCCGCGACATCCTGCTTCGAGGAACAGGCAGCGACCAGGAGCGAGGACAGCAGGGCGGCAACAGCGGGAAGACGTCGTGCGCTACGTGCAAAAGACAGGGGCATGGATTCCTCGCAGGAAATGCGCGCGGCCCGCATGCATGAAGGCATCGCCGCTGCGCAATGTGGATGATCACGTCGCTCGCGCGCTGTCGCGCCTCGACGTTCGCTTGATCTTTATCGAACTTCTTCTTGCACAGCAGATGGTAGGCGACGGAACCAATCCGCCCCGTTGAGTTTTGTCAAAAATGCCACATGCCTCGAACCAATAATTGGATCGCTGTCAATCGCTTGCCTCCCTCCCATCTTTGTGAAAGGAAAGACCTTGTACGCGAACCTCGACTCGATGGCTTCAGTTGCAGTCTCGGAGCAGATGGAAAAAATCAACAAGCTGGCACGCAACACGTCCGAGGACATCGGCGTGGTGGCAGTCGTCGGTCTCGGTTATGTCGGCCTGCCGCTGGCGGTGGCCTTCGGCAAGAAGCACCGCACGATCGGCTACGACCTGTCGGAAGCCAAGGTGTCGAACTATCTGCAGCACAACGACCCGACCGGCGAGGTGTCGCGCGACGAACTGATGGCGGCAAGCAAGTTCAAGCCGACCTGCGATCCGCAGGCGCTGGCCGAGGCCGACTACATCATCGTGGCCGTGCCCACGCCGGTGGACCAGGCCCACAATCCCGACTTCGGTCCGCTGATCGGCGCTTCGGAAACCGTCGGCAGGTACATGAAGCGCGGCGCCATCGTGGTCTATGAATCGACCGTCTATCCCGGCGCCACCGAGGAGGTGTGCGTGCCGGTGCTGGAGAAATTCTCCGGCATGACATGGCGCGAGGATTTCCACGTGGGCTTCTCGCCGGAACGCATCAACCCGGGCGACAAGGAACATACGCTGACCTCCATCCTCAAGATCGTCTCCGGCGACGATCCGCCGACGCTGCAGAAGGTGCGCCGCCTGTACGAATCGGTGGTGACCGCCGGCGTGCACCCGGTGTCGAGCATCCGCATCGCCGAGGCGGCCAAGGTCATCGAGAACACCCAGCGCGATCTCAACATCGCGCTGATGAACGAGCTGGCGATCATCTTCGACATGCTCGGCATCGACACCACCGAGGTGCTGGAAGCCGCCGGCACCAAGTGGAATTTCCTGCGCTTCACGCCGGGCCTGGTCGGCGGCCACTGCATCGGCGTCGATCCGTACTACCTCACGCACAAGGCGGTGATGGCGGGCTACCATCCGCAGGTGATCCTGGCGGGCCGCCGCATCAACGACGGCATGGCCAAGTTCGTGGCCGAGAAGACGGTCAAGGAAATGATCCGCGCCGGCTTTCCGATCAAGGGCAGCAAGGTCAACGTGATCGGCCTGACCTTCAAGGAGAACTGCCCGGACCTGCGCAACTCCAAGGTCGCCGACATGGTGCGCGAGTTGGAATCCTACGGCCTGGAAGTGCACGTGCACGATCCGCTGGCCGACGCCGGCGAGGCGAAGCATGAATACGGCATCGCGCTCAAGTCCTGGGACGAGCTGCCCGAGGCCCGGGCCGTGGTGGTGGCGGTCGCCCACAAGGAACTGCTGGCGCGCCCGCTGACCGACTACCAGGCGAAGCTGGCGCCGCAGGGCTGCTTCATCGACGTCAAGGCGAAGTTCAATCTCGACCTGCTGCGCGAGGCCGGCTTCAGCGCATGGAGGCTGTGATGGATGCCGCCTTCGGCAGCACGCGCTACGACGAGGTGAAGGCGGCGCTGCGCCGCCAGCCGCGCCGCTGGCTGGTGACGGGGGCGGCCGGCTTCATCGGCTCGCACCTGGTCGAGACCCTCTTGCGGCTGGGCCAGCGCGTCACCGGCATCGACAATTTCTCCAACGGCTTCCGCCGCAACCTCGACGCGGTGCGCGAGGCGGTCGGCGCCGATGCGTGGAGCAACTTCCGCTTCATCGACGGCGACATCCGCCTGATGGCAGACTGCATCGACGCCTGCCGCGACGTCGACGTCGTGCTGCACCAGGCCGCGCTGGGCTCGGTGCAGCGCTCGATCGAGGATCCGCTGCGCGCGCACGGCAGCAACGTCACCGGCTTCCTGAACATGCTGGTGGCCGCGCGCGACGCCGGCGTGCAGCGCTTCGTGTATGCCGCGTCGAGTTCCACCTACGGCGACCATCCCGGCCTGCCCAAGGTGGAGGCCGCGATCGGCCGGCCGCTGTCGCCCTATGCGGTGACCAAGTACGCGGGCGAGCTGTATGCCGACGTGTTCCATCGCTGCTACGGCCTGCAGACGGTCGGCCTGCGCTATTTCAACGTGTTCGGCGCGCGCCAGGATCCCGACGGCGCCTATGCGGCGGTGATCCCGAAATGGATGGCGGCCCTGGTGCGCGGCGAGGCGGTCACGATCCACGGCGACGGCGAGACCAGTCGCGACTTCTGCTACATCGACAACGCGGTGCAGGCCAACCTGCTGGCGGCGATGACGGAGGACGAGGCCGCGCTCAACGAGGTCTACAACATCGCGCTGGGCGGGCGCACCACGCTGAACCAGCTGTTCGACGCGATGCGCGTGCTGCTCGGGCGGCGCCAACCGGAGATCCTGGAGCGCAGGCCGGTCTACGGCGATTTCCGTCCCGGCGACATCCGCCATTCGCAGGCGGACATCGGCAAGGCGCAGCGGCTGCTCGGCTATGCGCCGACGCACGACATCCATGCCGGCCTGGCCTGCCTGGTGGACGCCTTCCAGGCGGACAGGCCCATGCCTGCCGCCGCCTGAGCTCGTTGCAGGAAGCGAACCCGCCTGCGCGCGGCCGCCGCACCCGGTGCGGCGGACCGGCGCGGGCGCCACGAACCCGCAGAAAGGAAACACCATGTCCCCCATCGCACACATCGCACGCATCCGCACACTTCTGCCCGCACTGCTGATCGGCGCGGCCGCCGCGCTGCTCGGCGGCTGCGCGACCACGTCCGGCAATGCCGTCGCCGCCGCCGGCGAGGAGCAGTTCGACCACGAGTACCGCATCGGCCCGGGCGACACGCTGCACATTGCCGTGTGGCGCTATCCGGACATCTCGCTGACGGCGCCGGTGCGGCCCGACGGCAAGGTCACCACGCCGCTGGTGGAAGACCTGCAGGCCAGCGGCAAGACATCGACCCAGCTGGCGCGCGACATCGAGAAGGCGCTCGGCAAATTCATCCAGGAGCCGGTGGTGACCGTCACCGTGACCGGCTTCGGCGGCCCCTACGGCGAGCAGATCCGCATCATCGGCCAGGCGGTCAGGCCGCAGGCCTTGCCCTACCGGCACGGCATGTCGCTGATGGATGTGCTGATCGCGGTGGGCGGCGTCACGCCCTATGCATCGGGCAACAATGCCCGCGTGATCCGTCAGGCCAACGGCCAGCAGCAGAAGCTGCAGGTGCGGCTGAACGACCTGATCAAGGATGGCGACCTGTCGGCCAACATGCCGATGCGGCCGGGCGACGTGCTGGTGATCCCGGAAAGCTTCTTCTGACCCTCCGCGGCGCGGCGGCGGCCGTGCCCCGGGTGCGCGGCGTGGGGGTGCTGCGCGCCCGGCCCATCCCATCCCGACGAGGAGAGGGCCGATGCCCGAGGTGAGCCAGCGCATCGCCATGCTACGCATGCTGATGATCTGCGGCGTGGTGCTGCTGCATGTGCCGCCCTACGTGCCGGTCGACCAGGTCGGGTCCGGGGCGTTCGATTTCCTCAAGGCGCTGGCGCAGAACGCGGTGTTCCGCTGCACGGTGCCGGTGCTGACGCTGATCTCCGGCTACCTGCTGTTCAGCGCGGGACTGGACCGGCGGCCTGCCGCACTGTGGCGCAAGAAGCTGCTGACGCTGGGCGTGCCCTTCCTGTTCTTCAACACCCTGCTGGCGGTAGCCGTGTTCGGCGTGCAGTCGGCGATGCCGCTGCCGATCAGCTACCAGCTGGTGCCGTTCGATGCGCGCACGATGCTCGACGCGGCGTTCGGGCTGACGCGTTCGCCGATCAACTATCCGCTCAATTTCCTGCGCGACCTGTTCGTGCTGGCGCTGCTGGCGCCCGCGTTCGGCCTGCTGTTGCGTCGTGCTGCCTGGCCGGGGTTGGCGCTGGTCGCGCTGGTGTTCCGGCTCGATCTGGATGGATGGCTGCTGCTGCGCTGGGACATGGCGGTGATGTTCTATGCCGGCGGCATGGCGGCGGTACGTCGATGGGACCTGCGGCGGCCGGACCGATGGGCGGTGCCGTGCGCGGTCGTGTTCGCGGCGCTGTGCGTGGCGGTGGTGGCACTCGAGGCGGGCAATACGACTTACCTGCGGCTGGTGGCGCCGTTCCTGGTGTGGCCGGCGGCGAGCCTGCTGGTAGGGACGCGGGTGGGGGGCTGGCTGCGGCGGATGAGCGGCGCCAGCTATTTCATCTTCCTGGCGCACGGGCCGGTGCTGCTGGTCACGTGGTTCGCGTATCGCAAGCTGCAGGCATGGGTGCCTTACGAGGTGTACTGGATCGTCGCACCTGTGGCGACCATCGCCGCCCTGATCTGCGTGCGTCGGATCGGGATGGCGGCCATGCCGCGGGTGTTCGGCTTGCTGACAGGGGCATCCCCGCGGCGGGAGCCGGATGGAATTGCGGGAGCGAAGGGTGCGCAGGCCGCTGCGGTGGCGGCCGGCTCCTGATCCGGACGCCTCCGGGGGGGGGTGTTCTCGCTGAAGGCGACCGGCAATGCCGATGACGGGAAGGCACAATTTACCCGACGTCGCAAGCGGAAGCGCGCCAACCTGACAATTTCCCGTAATTGATCGCCCCAAGGCGCGGCCTGTAGAATCGGCTCGCCGGTTTTTGCATTTTTTTTAGTACTGTTCGATCGCGTAGCACAATGCGCTCCAGGCCAAACCGCAAGCGGGTCGGGCGGGATTTCGCCGGCAGGTGTTATAAGGCGGAATCCGGATTATGGAGACTTGTGGTGCGCCGTCCAAATCTAGTTATGCCTCAACGACAGATGCGTGAATTGAGTGATCAAACGGTATGCAAAAGATTTGGAGCTACTGCGCTCACGCCCGAGCCTGGTTCTAAGGTTGGTCTTGCGATCGGCACGCTCGGACGTATTCCAATCCATGGTCTTCGCCTCAATGAGGTAGGCGATACAAACGAGTGGTACATCTGGTGTGGCGAGGAGATGAAGAAAGACGAAGACTTCTTTGCGCCGCTTCACATAGAGCACATCGAGCAATACCTTCCGGGCATTTCTCGTTACTTGGCGCTACCCCCCGGGGTATCGCTTCGTATTGGATGGTAATGGGTATGAGGACGTATGGTTCGATTCGGAGCTACTCAATGCATAACTTGGCATTCGACCCTGTCGCCTGCGGCGCAGGTCAACTTGGACGTTATGCCTTAAAGCCATGCGCCTGAAGAGTTACGTTTTTGCGGCTTCCGATCAACCGATTGAGGACGTGTCTGTCTCGTTGGAAGAGATGGAGAAGGGGTGCGCTGCCTATGCCGAAGTGGCACTCAAGTCGGAAGCGCAACTTCGATTGTTGCTTGCGCTCCTTGGGCTGAAGGCCGTGAAAGTTGTCCCGCTAACGTCAAGTAGCGACTTCGTTTCGGTCTTTGATTTCTCGGGCGAGGTATTGCCCGAGTTTGATAAAGCCGCATTCGATGCATTCTTCGATGAGTGGGCCAATGCCTCTGGAAATAAAGTTTCGATGGACGAGTACGGACAGCTCGTATTCCTGCAAGGCGCAGCCTCGACTTGGAATAGTCGACGCAATCGATTTGTTTTGGCTGAGAGGGCATAACATGCAGATGAACCCATACGGCTGCGCCGCTCGTTATCCAAAACGTTATGAGTATTGAGCTTTACATCGTGCGGCATGGTCAGACGGCGTTGAACTTCGAGGATCGATATCTGGGTTCATTCGATCCGCCGCTCAATGCTTTGGGACTAGAGCAGGCCAAATCGATTGCAAATGCTTTGACTGGAAAGTCGGACGTTATCGTTAGCTCGCCGCTGTTGCGAGCACGGCAAACCGCGGAAATTCTCGCAAACGCGTGGCGTACCAACTACACAATGGTCAGCGAGTTTTCTGAACGAAATGTCGGGGTGTACGAAGGCCTGACACGAGATGAGGCGAAGTCAACGTTTCCGGAGCTGTGGCGACAAGACATCACTCGTCAGTGGGAAGCTGGTCCTCCCGGAGGAGAGTCGATTGAAGCAGTGTTTAAGCGAGTTGCAATCGGGTTGCAGCTACTGTCATCTTCATTTGAAGGCAAGCGGGTGACTCTGGTTGCGCACGGTTTCGTGGCGAAGACTGTTCGAGCGCTCATTGATGGCGGCACAAGGGAAGAGTTCTTTGCCTACGCTCTAAAAAATGGCGAATTTGCTCGATACGTCCTTTCTCATGACTCGCGGTTGGACACTGGCGCCTGGGGCGCCGGTCAACCAAGTCGTCATGAAGCCCCATTCGTATTTCTATGCTGCACTCCTCGCAATTGCCTCTGTTGTCAGCCAAGGTGCGGTAGGCAAGGAAGCCAGTGCATGCAGCGAGTTCCCGCCTCGCTCGCAGTACAACCCACCAGATGCATCGACGGAGGGTTGTCAATGCGGCTCGGGCCTCAAGAATGTCGTCATCACGATCAAGAGCCCGTTCCGTCTTCAAGCCGCATGCAATTTGCGATGGGTAACACACGATGGCTACCGTCCAGTCAATCTGTCGAGTGAAAGAGTCACGTTCGACAGCTACACGAACGGCGACCTGCCGCACGGCGAATTGCTGTTGGTTGGGGAGGCTAGGCTACCAGGAACGCTGCGCTACGAACCGGGCCCTGGCGGAGAGTTCTGGTTTGCGCTCAATCATTCGGTGGGAGTTCGTGGCCCTGTCGAAGGCTTGCTCGGCGGATTCAAGCTTTACAAAGAGCACTCGCCGAGCGAACTGCGTGTCCCCACCTCGTTACGTCGCGCCGAGTGCTGGACGGCTGATGCGATGCTCGAGGTTTCGAACATTTGGCTTCTCGTTGGGGGCACCGACGAGGCCGGTGCCTACCCGTCCAAGTACAAGATTCTTGGCGTTGGAGGTCACCGCCCATGCCAGTGACGCCTAACCCCTCCATCGAGCGGACATGCTCCGGCAAGCCGGGCCATGCCGCTCATGTCGAACGTTGAGGCTGTGCAAAAAGCCCAAAACAAGAAAAGAGGAACTGTGTCGTGGAAAATCGACCTTTTAGAACGCTCTACATTCAACGATCGCATGTCAGCCAAGGGGTAAAGGACCCTTCAAAATCGCGGTCGGTGGCCGGTAATGGACTTTTTGCACAGCCTCGTTAGGCATCATGATCTTCCGCATTGCCCTGTTCTTGCTTTTTAGCCTGTCGTGCTACGCACATGCCACGGAGACGGTGGCTAAAGTGGAGAATATTCTAGCGAAGGAGGCGTTTAGCCCACATGCAATCGAGATATCTAGCGGTGATCTAGATGCTTATGGGGTATATCATCTGGCACTGGTTGCGGATTCCCGCGGCGTCATGTTTGTCTATTTCATCCGAGAAATGCCAGATGGAACTGCTGAAGTTCTGGATCACGTAGAGGTCGGCAGCACTAATGCCAGGCCTGTTTGGCGTGCGGAGATTAAAAATAAGTCGGTATTCATTTCGGTAAATTCATCAGGTGGGTGCTGTTCGCACGGCGGCATGACTTATCAGTTGAGACTCAATGATAAGAAGCGGCTCGTAATGATCAGTTACGAAGAAATGAATCATGGCTCGAATGATGGCCGAGTGTTTTATGAGAACAATCTCAGCATTAACTTCATTACAGGTAACGTAATAATGTCTAGCGCTGAGTCCGAGAAAGCCGAGTTGTGGAAAGAGAGCGCTCATTTCAAGCCGTCGTGGCGAATGTTTAAACTGCTTCCACCGATCAAAGCGAAAGCGCGCAAGTTTCGCGTTCAGACAGATAAGCAGTGGAGCCTACAGAACGTAAGCAGCTACGACGAAGAGTTTTCCGGCTGGGTGTTGTCAACGATCTACGGCGTGAATAAATGATTGCTAGTTTCAACATCGAAATGCAACACAAACATTGGTTCACTGCGCCTAACATTCCGGTCCAGCGGACAATCCGCTAGCTGAACTGTCGGCCTGCCGCTGACCTTCGTTGTTAGCCGCCATGGGGAGGTAGAGGAGTGGAGATGCAGTCGTTTCGAGGTGGGGCAAGAGTGGGCTGGGTGAATGCTTCCTGGCCGTTCGCAAAGTTCACCATCAGCTCACGAAAGATCGAACTGTCAAGCTTGGGTACGTACACATTCGGGCCCTCAGATGTCGTGGCGTTCGAGTCGTACGGTTCGATTCCTGTGCTTGCTAGCGGAATTCGCATCAGACACAACAGAGCCGATTACCCGGAGAACATCATCTTCTGGTGCTTCGGCGGGAGGGCGAAAGTTCTCGACACTCTGGCAAAGGCCGGCTTTGTTCCGGAAGGCCAAACGGTGTCACGGCCAAGCGGCAGCCCGGTCCGTTGGACGGTAATCATCCTGGCCATAGCACTTTGGAACGTGTTGTTCCTGCTTGACCGTTCGGCCCCTGGGCCGCGCCACACGCTCGGCCCCTTCTCATTTGGGGCAATCCTAATGCTCTTCGCCGCCGCGACTGCGGTTCGCGTGTCGCCGCGCTTCCAACGTGTCGTGCTGAGAGAAGGCCATCAGGTCGGTGAGATCCACGCGTTCCTCGTTCTCTTGCAGATCGTCCTTGGCTTGCTTTGCGCAATCTTCGCGACGATGTTGCTGCTGGGCCGTGCTGACAGCTAACGCCTTCATGGAGCGGACGTCTTTGGGCTGGCAGCGCCTGCCCGAAGCCGCCGCTCACGTCGAACGTTAGGCTTCGGTGTATGGCACCCGGATTTGGGATTCTGCTGGTGATACTTTTTCTGGCGGCGCTTTCACCCCTAGTTTTGGGTTTTGCTATCGGGTGTCTGTTTTCTCGCCGTTGGAAAGCCTATGCCGCACGCATAGTCATTTCTGGCTTGATTGGTGGCACGGTCATATTGGGAATTATCCTTGGATTGGTCAAGGTACTGACTGGGCGACCCTTCGGCGGGGGTGTTGAACTTGTTGCCATGTACGGAGCGGGATTCTCCCTATTTGGGGTTGGAGCCGCAATTACAAAGTTCTTGAAGGAGCGGCGCCTTGAATCGTAGAGAAATACCAAACATTGCAGTCGACTCTAACCGCTGCGCGCCAGGTCATCTTTAACGTTGATATGGCTTGAGTGTGTCAAGAGACAAAACACCCGCGCCCCAAGGTTTTTTCGGGAGGGATGGAGAAGTGAAGTAAGGCCGCATCGGGAACGCGGCGGCGCCAGACAAGCGACGGTTGATCATGTGATTGCGTGGGTTGGCTACCACAAGACAAGCTGTTCGTCGCGCAGCTTCCTCGCTCTAGGATCTGAGGTCACAGCATGCTGGCATCGCGGCGGTCGGTCTTGATGCGGTCAGCGGGGCGCCTGGGAATCGACGATGGCGAGACGATCTGGCAGGTGATGTCGTGATCGGTAAGGCGGCGGTAGATGACCTAGCCGCAGGGGCCGGCTTCGTAGACGACGTGCAGTTCACGGCCCTGGCTGAGGAGACGGCGCAGTGCGCGATCGAGGGGGCATGTTCGCCGCCGATGGTGCCGACGTGGCGGACTTCGCTGTGGCGGTCATCGAGTGCGGTAGCGATATCGATGGAGTCTTTATGAACATCCAATCCGACAAACAGAATGCTAGACTGCTGCGTGGCTCGTCGCCTTTACAGACGGTTGATTGCACCGAAAGGTCGATCATGTGGCTCGGCGAGGTGGTCCCCACGCAGTCCACGAAGCGCCCGGGTACGGGCCGCCTCGACTCAAGCCATTCCGTCTAGAAAGCGACGAGCGAGCGTGCTTGGACTTCTCCCATTGGAGCGTCTGCTCCCACCGTATATATACGGGCCACTGCTTTGTCTTGGTGCGGTTTCAGTTCTCTTCTGGGATGATCCGGTGGCTTGGTATGTTACGCCCTTTCTGGACTGTCCTTTGTCGTCGGGATCTGGGGTACATATGAGTGGTGTAGGACCGGCAAGAAGAGCTTTCGTATCGAGGATAAATCACCGGCCACACGGAAGGAAAATGAAGACGCTTTTTAACTTTTCATTCGACCCGGACATGCAGCGGCATCGCGCCGCCAGCCGCACCGATGAGTTTGCGACCAGCGGCGCAATGCCACTGCTTGCCGGTCAACTTGGACGTTGAAGATACTCAACAAATCATCAAGGGAAAATAACTTGGATGAAGTTGCCTTAGCGATCGGTCTTGGTGTCCTTTTCTTTGTTTTTACGCTCTGGAAGAAGCGCGAACTGATCACCCCGAAGAACACCTTGTATATGTTCTTAGTTGGGGTGGGAATTCTTGCTTTTTCATTGGCGGTGAGTAGTGGGCTTGGCGGGCAGTCAGTGTCTGATGTGCTCGCTATGAATGAAACATCACGCATGTCAAGGCGTGCTATTCACGCCGCGTATGCGTTTTTCACACTTGGCTTTTGCTGGATAGGATTTATCGTATTCGCGAGGATTAAGGGAAAATGACTAACTTCCTGTTCGAGCGCATAGCGTCCACTGACTCGTTAAGAGCCGCATTTTCTAATTTGTTGCTCGACGGGGGCGCTCCGCGCCGGTCAGCACGGCGTTGGGCATCAAGGCTCGCCTGGCGCCCCTCTTAAACTTTCTATTGCTAGTCCATGATCGTCAGACACAACCAAGTCTCCCCGGAAGTCAACTCGAAGCCAGGTTGGGGACACGTAGAGACCTGGCGCCTCTCGGATGTGGGAGCCATCACTCAGTTCGGCGCATCGGTCCAGGTTCTCCTGCCCGGCGCTAAAGCCTCAATAAGGCACTGGCACGAACACGTCGACGAGTTCTTGTTTGTGATCAGCGGCGAAGTCACGGTCACGGAAGACGACGGGCATCACACACTGGTTCCGGGTGATTCCGCCTGCTGGCCAGCAGGTGTAGCAAACGGGCACACTGTATCCAACAGGTCAGGCAGTCCGTGTTCCTACCTCATCGTCGGAACGCGTGGGCCAGATCAGTCCGGACACTATGTCTCGGACCCTGATGTACCCCACCCGAGTGATGCCTGACCCCTCCGTCAAGGGGACGTCCGCAAGCGGGCTTTGCCTCCTCGCGACCGCCCCTTACGTCAAACCTTAGGCGTCTCATGCGAAGCATCGAGTCTTGGTCAGAACTTCTTGGGGAGACGCCCGAGAAGGAAGTAATCTCGTTCATTCGTGAGAATCCAGACTTGGTGAACGCCGCAGATTCGGCGTCTTCGGAGTACGCGCTTGAGCAAGCCGTCTTCTATGAGAAGTGTGAGTTGGTTAAAGTGCTACTCGATCTGGGTGCCGACCCCAACCAGTTGAACGACCAAGGACGACTAGCACTTCACACCGCGATAGAGCTATTCGAGAGTTCACCGGAAGTTTCCGTGCAGTTGGTCGAACTACTGCTTCTTCGCGGCGCGGACATCGAGGCCCGGGGATTTCCTGACTTCACGGCTCTTCATAGGGCTTGCGCAGTAAATTCCATTCCCATCGCCCTGACGCTCATCGAGCGCGGGGCGAGTTTGGCCGCCGCAGCAGAAGCTTGGGTTGATGGAGGCCGCACTCCGCTAGACGTGGCGAATACTCACGCCTACACGGAGCTTGCGGCGGTTCTACGAAGCAAAGGAGCAAAGAGTGTCGATGACGCGCCAGACGCCTAACCCCTCCATCGAGCGGACATGCCCCGCCAAGCAGGGGAATGCGGTTCATGTCGAACGTTGATCCCATGAACAGCGAGCCATCCTTCCGCACGGTACATACTTCCGAAGGGGAAGCCCTTGCATGCCTCCGCGTAGAGGCAATGCGCGAGAGTCTGGAGCGGGTTGGCAGGTTTAATGAAGCCAGAGCGAAGGCGCGGTTCCTGTCAGGCTTCGTGCCGGCCAACACGCGTGCGGTCGTGGTCGGCGGTCAGCTTGCGGGATTCTTTGTAGTTCGGCCCGAAGGCTCCGGCCTGTCGCTCGATCATCTTTACATACGCCCTGAGCATCAAGGCCGAGGCATCGGATCGCGCGTGCTCGCCGAGGTCTTCGCGCAAGCAGATGCGAGGCAACAGGTGGTCAAAGTGGGAGCCTTGCGGGAAAGCAGGTCCAACGAGTTCTACGCCAGACACGGATTTGTTCTTGTGGAGCAAACTGGATATGACAATTACTACGTGCGCCTCCCGAAAAATGTGCCCTGACGCCTCCATCGAACGGACATACTCCGGCAAGCCGGCGCCTGTCGCGCATGTCGAACGCTAACCTGGCCGCAAGGTTGAAGAACGAATGCGCGTTTCCATCCTCACGCCCGCCGACGTTGTTGCCTATCGCGCGCTCATGCTCGAAGCCTACGAGCAATCGCCGGACGCCTTCACCACGACCGCAGCTGAACGCGAGTCGGAACCTGAGTCTTGGTGGATCAAGCGAATCGGCAGTGCCGGCGGCTTGGCGACGTCGTTCGGAGCCTGGCAGGGCAGCAATTTGGTAGGCGCAGTCGCGCTGGAGTACTCGGCCAAGCCAAAGACTCGTCATTCTGCCTCGGTGCTGGGCATGTACGTCCGGTCGCAGGAGCGTGGCAAGGGCGTCGGACTCGCACTCCTGAACGCCGCGCTTGCCGCCGCTACCGACAGGCCCGAGATCCTGCGCCTGACGCTGACGCTCACAGAAGGCAACGTTCCCGCGCTTCGCCTCTATCGTTCGGTTGGCTTTGTCGAGTGGGGCACCCAGCCACAAGCCATTCGCACAAGCACCGGGCTCAAGGGCAAGGTGCACATGTCGCTTGCGATCTCAAGGCCGCAGGCGCCAGCCTAAGCCTGCGTTGGAGCGGATGCCTTTGAATTGCCGCCACGAAGAGAGGTTGAGCATGTCCTGGGTGGCAGGCTCAGTACCGACGCTTAACTTGAACAGAAAGCATGAAACCGATTTCAATCCGATATGTGGAGAAGTTCCCAGAGCCGGAATTTACGAATCTCTGGCGGACGGTGTTTGCCGAAGTGCAGAGGCCGTCCGTCGAGTTGGAAGCAATTCTTGGCGCAGAGTCCGGAACCCGCCCGTCGGAGACGACAAGCCACTGGCCCATGGTTCGCCTGGGTGCATATGCGGATGAAGAGCTTGTGGGCTGGTCTTATGGATGGATGGAGCGCAATCACGTCTATTACATGGCCAACAGCGGCGTCGTGTCCGCGTACAGGCGCAGAGGCATCTATTCGTCACTTCTCTCCGCGATGCGAGCGCATGCGCACGCCTGTGGTGCGGTGGCGGTCCGTTCCCAGCATTCCGTCCTGAACAATGCCGTCATCATCGCCAAGCTTCAGGCTGGCTTTCATATTTCAGGCCTGTCTCAGTCCGCGCAAATGGGAACGCTCGTCGAAATGATTTATCACTTATCGGAGGGCCGCCAGGAGATGTTTCGTGCGCGGTCGATACCCTATGCCACGATTGCCTGATCCTTCCTCCAGCCGAACGGGGATCTTTGTCCTCGAAGTAGTTGACGCCTCGGGATGACGCTCGGAGGGGAAGAGGGCCAAGCCCGGATTCAGGGAACGGACGAAGTACGGTGGAGAATTCAAGGTTACGGCGATGCGGCTCGGCAATCCCGGGGACTTGCCGACCAGCGTGTGGCCGAGTGCTGGCGTTCGTTCGCCGACACCCGCTTTTGCGCCGAACAATCCCATGAATCTGCAGTTGGTCGGAAGGAGGCCCGCTCCGCCCGGAGAACCTCGCACAATCGCGGCTCGATCAACCCGCCACCTTGACCGTGCCCCGCCATGGACCTTCCCCGCAGACCCTCGACACCACACACCTCCCCGGCGATCGGCATGACCTGGGCCCGGCGCTTTCGCGCGTCAAGCGCAGCGAGCTGGTTCGCTGCCTTCGTGTTCATCGCCCTCCCATTTGTCGCGGCGAACATCGCCATGAAGCTCCTCATGCCCGACACGGATGAGCGCGACCTGCGCAATCTGCTCAAGGCGCTGGTCCTGGTGGCCGGATACTGGGGCTACGTTCGCCTGTGGGAACGCCGTCCGGCGCGGGAGTTGTCCATGTCCGGAGCCGGGGCGGAACTTCTGGCCGGCCTCCTGCTCGGCGCCGCGCTCTTCTCGAGCGTGGTGGCCGTGCTGGCCGCCCTGGGCGTCTACTCGCTGGAAGGCATGGGGACGCTCGGCGAACTCGGCGCCGTGGTCGCGGCCATGCTGCCGAAGATTGCCGCCGGCGCACTGATCGAGGAAGTCGTGTTCCGGCTCGTGCTTCTGCGCCTGCTGGAACGCTCCTTCGGCCTGACCTGGGCGCTGGCGATTTCCAGCCTTGTGTTTGGACTGGCTCACCTTGGCAACGCCGGCGCCACGCCCCTCATCGGCATCCTGCTCGGCGTGGAGCTCGGTCTCCTGTTCGGCGCCGCCTACCTCATCACCCGCCGCCTGTGGTTGTGCACTGCATTGCACCTCTCCTGGAACTTTGTGCAGGGCGCCATATTTTCCATTGCGGTCTCCGGCCACTCCGGGCAAGCTTGGCTCCGTGGCAGCCTGACCGGTCCCACGTGGCTGACCGGCGGAGCCTTCGGCGCCGAAGGCTCCGTGGTGGCGGTGCTGTTGTGCCTGGCAACGGCAGTCGTGCTGCTGAAGTATGCGCATCGACGCGGACGGCTAGGCAGCGCCACATCGCCCTGACGTTCTTCCTCGTTGACCGCGGGCGCGGGAAGCGGGAGCCGGGCTGCGGGCGGCTCGTCCCGGCCGACGCCGCTGCGCGGCGCGGCTTAGCTGGGGTGCCGGGTCTTGCAATGTGTGACATGAAGGAAGATCGATGAACAGGCAAGCGAGATATTCCCTGGGAATCCTGAGTGCTGCGCCGCTGCTCTTTGTGATGGCAATGATGGCGAGCTCGTGGCTGACGACGACGTCCATGAACTGGACGGGAGGACTGGCGCCCCTCGCCATCGTGGTGTGGCTGACGCTCATCGGCGTCTTTCTTATTTTCGCCATTTACCTCATTCGCACGTCAGAATTCAAGGTGCATCAGAAGACCCTCTGGTTCGTCCTGTTTTTGGCAATTCCGATATTTGCGCTCCCGGTGTTCTGGTGGATGTATTTCATGAAGCCGCCTGCATCCGGTTCGACGTTTCCGCCGGACGCCTCGTCCCGTTGAACTCAGCCTTCGAGTTCCGCCGCCGGAACCGCCATGCGATCCCGAAGGACCGCGCAATGACCAGACACCTGAATTCCTTTCCCAGCCTGCCGATGGACTTTCCCGAGGACGAGTTGGCTGACGTCGTCGAGGCGGCGCACGATGTCATCCGCGAGGCTACGCGTGCCGGGGGGCCATGTATTCGGTAGCGGCATCAAGGAAGGCGCGCTACCGCTGATCGTGGCCGCCGACGGGGGCGTCACGCAGGGGACGTACCCGCAGCCCGGGAGTTCAGCGGCGGCTTCCGCATCCTGGAACTGCCGTCGCGAGCCGCCGCCGTCGAGCGGGCGGCAAAGATCGCCGGGGCCTGCCGCTGTGCAGAGGAACTGCGCGAGTTTCAATTCGCCCCCGGGAGCTGACGTTGAGGCGTCCGGCGGCCAGTCGCCCGATCAATGCGGGCACGCTGACGCGTGTCCTTCTTCAGCATCGCTCATCTGCATGAACAGATGATTTATGAAAAATGGTTAGCGCTGTTTCGCCTGAGCGGCGCCGTTCTCGTGGCAAGCCTGTTGGGGCTGGTCCTGCCATGGCACGAGCTGGTATCCCGGGTCTGCTGGGTCACGGGCGGCATCTCGCTGGCCGTGTGCCTGTGGGCGGCAAAGAAGATGCGTGATGCGAAAAGGGGGGAGGCGCTTGCCGACGCCGCCTGCCTGAAGGATGGACATGTGCCGGACGGGCCTTCCATCATGGATGTGGCGGACGACTAGGCTGCAACTGCCATGTCGCCCGGTTGCCTCGACCGAGTTTCTCCTGCGGGCGGCCTGCACGTCGCGGTGGGCGTCATCGGCCATGCGCGGGTGGCGTGGCGGCGCTCGCTCCGGTAGGCTGTCGATTCAACTGCGATATCGTTCAATTTCCCGAAAGGATCCATCCCATGCAAGGTCATTGTCTTTGCGGCGCCGTGCGCTTCACCGCGCCTGACACCAGGAATGTCGGCGTATGCCATTGCGGCTTCTGCCGTCGCTGGAGCGGCGGGCCGATGTTTGCCGTCCATTGCGGCACCGGGGTGCAGTTTTCCGGCCAGGAGCACATCGGCACGTATGCGTCGTCCGACTGGGCCGAGCGCGCCTTCTGCACGCGCTGCGGCAGCCACCTGTACTACAGGCTGCTTGCCACCGGCGAGTACTTCGTTCCCGCCGGCGCCTTCACGTCGGACGATTTCGAGATTTCCGCCCAGATCTATATCGACAAGAAGCCGGGCTTTTACGCGCTGGCGAATCAGACGCCGATGCTCACCGAGCAGCAGGTCATCGATCAGTACGCGCCGCCGGCGGCGGACGTTCCGGCCTGACACGGGAGCCTTGCCGCGCCGTCGGGCAGGGTCCGGCATGCCTGCCGGATCCTCCTGCACCTGGTGCGGCGGGCAGGAGATCGCACCATGATCAGCCCTTCATCCTTCCTCTTCCTCGCCGATGCCGTGCTGGCATTGCACGTCGCGCTGGTGCTGTTCGTCGTCGGTGGCCTGGTGCTCGTCGTCGCCGGCAACTGCCTCGGCTGGCGATGGGTCAACCTGCCGTGGTTCCGGATCGCGCACCTGGCGACGATCGGCGTGGTCGTCGCCGAAGCCTGGCTCGGCATCGTCTGCCCGCTCACCACGCTGGAGATGTGGCTGCGCGCGAAGGCGAATGCCGCCACCTACGCAGGCAGGTTCATCGAGCACTGGCTCCACGCGCTGCTGTTCTGGGAAGCGGAGCCGTGGGTGTTCACGGCGGCTTACACCGCCTTCGCGCTCGCGGTGGCGGCGGCATGGTGGTACTTTCCGCCGCGAGGCGGGCACAAGCGGGACGGGGCCGGCACCTGACGCCTTCAGGCCGCAGCTTCCCGCGGTGGACGCCTTGCCGCAAGTCCACGGTGTTGAGTTACATTATCGGCGGCCGCGCTGCGCGGCAACCGGCCGCAAGGATTACAACAAGGAGGAACGGCAGATGAAATGCCCGCATTGCGGAGTCAAGGTGAGCCTCTTCAGCAAGGAAATGAACCGCATGGGCCAGGCGAAGGAGTGCCCGCATTGCGGCAAGCCCGTCAAGCTGAACATGCGCTACGGCGTGTTCGGTGGCGTGTTTGCCGCCGTGGTCATCGGCGGGCACCTGCTCGGCATGGGCGGCACGCTTGCCGCGGCATGCGCGGGCGGCATCGCTGCGCTTGCCTGCATGAACCTGGTGGCGGCGGAGTCCTGAGGCATGGCGGCCGCGATGCCTGGCGTGACGGTGGACATGCGCACCGTTGCGCAGCGCGCCGTTTCTCCGTCGGCGACGTGACCGCCGCGACGCGCCATGCTCGGCAGACTTCGCAAGCTGTTCTTCCCGGGGAATGCAGCCGCTCCGCCACCAGCCGCCAGTCAGTCCGAACCGGCGCCCCCGCCGGAGATCCTCGTGCCGGGCACGCATCACCGCTTTGCGCTGGCCGGCCACATGCGCGACCATCTCGGCTTCCCGCTGGTCGACTGGGATGCCGTCGGCGCCTGGGTGGACCATCTCGACGGCGACGAATTGTGTGGCAGGGCCTGGGCCGCGGCGGAACACGCCTGGCTGCTCCATCTGCGCTCGGCGCTCGGCCCGCGTTACCGGCTGGTCCAGTCGGACACCGCGATGCTGCTGTCGCCGCTCGCGGCGAACGTGGCGCAGGCCACCCTCGACACCATGGACCGGACGCTCGTCCGCGTGATCGCCGTGCTCGACGGCATCGCCGCGAAATCGCCCTGGGGCAAGGACATCCTGATCGTATTCGCGACCGAGGAGCAGTACTACGACTATGTCTCGCACTGCTACCCCGCTACCGGCGAGTTCGCCTTCAGCAGCGGCATGTTCATCGCTGAAGGATGCGCGCATTTCGTGACCGTGCAGTCGGACCTGCGCGCGGTCGAGCCGGTCATCGCCCACGAGATGACGCACGCCTGCCTCGCGCACCTGCCGATACCGCTGTGGCTCAACGAGGGACTGGCGGTGAATACCGAGCACCGGCTGGCCGGCAGCCAGGCGGCGGCCCACACGGCGCAGGAGATGCGCGCGAAGCACCTGGCGTTCTGGGGACCCGAGGAGATCCGTGCGTTCTGGTCGGGAGCATCGTTCTCCCGCACCGACGACGGCAACATGCTGTCCTATGACCTGGCCCGGATCCTGGTCGCCGAGTTTGCGAAAGACTGGCCGCGCTTCCGGCAATTCGTGCTGGAGGCGAACTGGCAGGACGCCGGCGCGGAAGCGGCGCGCAGGCACCTGGGCGCCAGCCTGGGCAGCTATGCCGCGGCCTTGCTCGAGAAGGAACATCCCGACGAGTTCGAGCCCGTTCCGGCCATGTCCGCGGCGCGCCCCGCAGGCGCAGGGGCGCCGGAGAAAATGACCGAGCCGACGCACGTCGATTGATTTACCCGTCCGTTGTCTCGGGCGCCAGCACGCGCACCGTGGCGAAATGGACGGCAACCATGGTGTCCGGCCGCGCGCTGGCGCGGACGACGGCACACGAATGACACGGAGCAGAAACATGCAGATCACGGTAGCGACCACAGTACAGGCCCCCATCGCCACAGTCTGGCAGGCCTACACGACGCCGGAGGACATCGTGCAATGGAACGCGGCGTCGGACGACTGGCACACCACCCGCGCCAGCGTCGACCTGCGGGCCGGCGGCAAGTTTTCGTCGCGCATGGAAGCGAAGGACGGCAGCTTCGGCTTCGACTTCGAGGGCACCTACACCAACGTGGTGCCGCACAGCCTCATCGAATACAGCTTCGGCGACCGCGCGGCCCGCGTCGAGTTCCGCGAAGGCGCGGACGGCGTGACGGTGACGGTCACGTTCGACAGCGAGCAGACGTTCTCCATCGAACAACAGCAGCAAGGCTGGCAGGCCATCCTCGACCGCTTCGCGCGCCACGTCGCGAACCGGAAGTAACGCCGACCGTCATGGCCGCCTTCAGCATCCGCCGCGCCGCGCCGGACGAGGCGGCCATCCTCGCCGGCATCGCGCAGGCGGCGAAAGCCCACTGGGGTTATTCCGCCGCCCAGCTCGCGGCGTGGCGCGACGGCCTGTCGCCCGATTCCGCATCGATCGCGTCCTGCCCGACGCATGTCGCGGAAATCGATGGCGAGATCGCGGGATTCTGCCAGCTCATCGACAGCGCGCGGCCGGCCGTAGTGGAACACCTGTGGGTCCATCCGCGCCACATGGGACGCGGCATCGGCCGCGCGCTGCTCGACGCCTGCCTGCGGGAACTCGCCGCCGCCGGGGGCGATGCACTGGACATCGATTCTGATCCGCATGCCGAGGGGTTCTATCTCGCGTGCGGTGCGGTCAGGGTCGGCGAGATCGCCGCGCCGATCGACGGCCAGCCGGATCGCGTGCGGCCGCAGCTGCGGCTGGCGGTCATGCGGACCTAGCGGCCCGGTTCCACCAGCGCATGCGCGTGCCGCGCCGGCCACCGGTGCGCGCTTTCCCGCGCACGTCTGCGGCATTCCTGCCTGTTTCCCGGCATCCGTTGCCGTCCGCGCAACCGGTGGCCTCCCTTCTTGCGAAATTGTCTTCGCGCTTCGACAACATCCTGCCATGCCAGGACGTCTTGCCGTCGCATCAGGATCTTGACGTCAAAAATATTTGCGACCGGAAATCAATTTCCAGGAACTTCCTGCGGGAAAGACTGCCTGAGAAGCATTCTTTCCCACGACCACTGATTTCCGACAACGTTCCTGAATCGTTAGGCAATAGGATGACAATCACACCACAATTACGGCGTCCGACGATGCCTGTCATGATGCTCACTGCGATGGCGAGCTGCGTCCTCGCCGCCTGCGGCGGTTCCGCGCCGTCCGACGACGCCGCGACGACGCTGATGGCCAGGGGAGGCGTGCACGGCGCGCCGGCCGGTGCCGCGCAGGGAGACATTCCCGCGCCGGCCGCGGTGGCGCTGCCGCCGCTGGAGGAAGAGGGGGCGTCCGCGACTTCCACGGCCACCGTCGCCGATGCCGGCGCCGCGGTCGAGCCACAGCCGGAAGCGCCGGCCCTGACCGCCGCCACCGTGACCACCAGCCTGACCGCATCCGCGCCGATCGACGCGATCATCGCCGCCATGCCGTCCAACTCGTGGAAGGCGCTGCCCAACACGAAGATGAGCACCGTCTGCCCGCAACCCTACGCCGCCTTCACCTGCGAGTCGGTGATGGCGGCCTGGAGCGGCGGCGCCTACGACACCGTGCGCGACCGCATGGTGGTCTACGGCGGCGGCCATGCCGACTCCTGGTACAACAACGTGTTCGCCTTCGACCTGCCGAACATGAAATGGGCGCGCCTGTCCGAGATGGGCGGGGGCGCCACCGGCACCTCGCCCGGACTGAACTGGCGCGACGGCCGCCTGGAGTCGTGCGGCTTCTATCCGAAGGGCACGGTATCGCTGCCGTCGACCGTGATGAATTCGACCGGCACCATCGTCGAGCCCAGCAAGTGCTTCACCGAGCCGGTGCTGTCCCAGCTCGACCTGCAGCAGCCGCGCTCCTCGCACACCTACGGCGGCGTGTTCGTCGACGTGAAGGGCCGCTACTGCTCGATCGGCGAGACCTACTACATCAACGCGCGCGGTTCGCGCGTGTCGATCTGCTTCGACCCGGTCACCGCGAGATGGTCGCGCATCGCCGACCGCCCGTCCGGCGTCGGCGGCCGCGGCCAGACCGCGGTCGATGCGAAGGGGCACGTGTGGTCGATGGCCGGCGAATCCGGACGCATCGGCCAGTACGACCCGGTGGCCAACACCTGGAAGGTCTGGGGCTACAACAACTACGACGCCGGCGGCGGCATGGACATCGACCGCAAGCGCCACCATGCCTACGTGCTGCGCCAGAACTCCGACGGCACTTATGTCACGCGCCGCTGGGACCTGAACAACGCCACCACGCTCGCATCGCGCGTGCCCTACACCAATGTTGTGACCACCGGCACGCCGGCGCTGGGCAAGCGCCCCGGCTTCGCCTACGCGGACCGGCTGGACCGTTTCTACGCCTGGGGCGGCGGTCGCGACGTGCACGTGTTCGATCCGGCCACGGCGACCTGGAAGAAGCTCACGCCGGGCGGCGACGATCCGGGCCTGCAGCTGAAGTGGGGCACCTACGGCCGCTTCCGCTACAGCCCGTCGCGCGGCGTGTTCGTGCTGGCCAACGGCACGACCAAGGACGTCTACATCTACAAGCCGTAATCCGGACCGGCATGCGGGCTGCCCGGGGGGCGCCCGCATGCCGCGCCGGGCGCGCGGCAGCCTCCATCGCCACCAGCGCTCCCGGCGCGACCGCAGCACCGCAGCAAGGCAACACCCGCGGCATCGCCATGCCGGCATCGGCGCCGTGCCGGCAGGTCGGCATCGACGACGCCGCGGCGGCGCAGCACCAAAGCGTCACGCATCACGCATCACGCAGCAGCACCATACGACATACAACAGATCGCGCGGCCGCCGGATGACGGCGCCAGGCCCCAGCGATCCGGATGGCAGGGAGCCGCCATGACCATATCCTGATCCCGTTCCGCCGACCGGCCGCGCGCCGACTTCGCCCGTCTTGCCGCCTTCGCGCCGCACGACACACATCAACCAGCCCACCGACGCGGGCTGTACCATGGGGAATCCAATGAACACTCTGCCATTTCCGCGCAAGATGGAACTGCTGTCCACGCTCGTCGCCAGTTGCCTGCTGACCGCCGCTTGCGGCGGAGGCGGTGGCGCCGATGAAGCAGCGAGCGGCCAGACGATCGTGATGGCCAAGGGAGGCGTGAAAGGGGCGCCAGCTCCTGCGCCCGCTCCCGCGCCGGCGCCTGCACCAGCGCCAGCGCCTGCACCTGCACCCGCACCAGCGCCTGCACCCGCACCGGCACCTGCGCCGGCACCGGCACCAGCGCCCGCACCGGCACCAGCGCCCGCACCGGCACCAGCGCCTGCACCTGCGCCTGCACCGGCACCCGCACCCGCACCCGCACCCGCACCTACCGTCACCCCTGGCGCCGCGATCACCACGGTCCGCATCGACAGCACCTCCGCGGCGTCGCAGAGCAATGTGCCGGTCACGTTCGGCCAGGTGTTCGCCCCCGGCACGCTGATGCCCGCCAATGCGATCGTCGGCCAGCTGTCGAACGGCACCGTCGTCCCGCTGCAGTCCGACGTCAAGGCCACGCATCCCGACGGCAGCATTCGGCACGTGATCCTGTCCGGCATCCTGCCGCAGCTCGCGGCCTCGTCGTCGACCGTGATGACGCTGTCCTACCCGGGCACCGCCGCCAATACCGCCGGCGCCTCGCCCTCCGCCCTGCTGTCGGCCGGCTTCACCGCGGACGTCGAGGTGACGCTCGGCGGCGTGCAGTACACTGCCTCGGCCGCTGCGCTGCTGCGCGCCGGCGGCTACACCACCTGGCTGTCCGGCCCGGTCGTCAACGAATGGATCGTCAGCGCGCCGCTGAAGACCGCGGCCGGCACGCCGCATCCGCACCTGGCCGCGCGCTTCGCCATCCGCTCCTACACCGGGCAGAACAAGGCCCGCGTCGACGTGACCGTCGAGAACGGCTGGGCCTACGAGACCGGCCCGCAGAACTTCACCTACGACGTGCGCGTGCTGGTGGGCGGCAGCGCGGTCTACACGAAGGCCGCGCTGAATCACTACCACCATGCGCGCTGGCGCAAGGAATTCTGGTGGGGCAGCGCGCCGCAGACGAGCCTGGCACCGAATGCAGCCTATCTGTCGGCCACAAAGGCGATCCCGAAATACGATCCGTCGCTGGCCATCTCGTCCACCGCGCTGTCCGCCATCAAGACCAACTGGACCGGCACGAAGACCGAGCCGATGGGCGCTGGACTTGCCAACCCGGCCATGCCGGACACCGGCGGCCGCGGCGACATCGGCCTGATGCCGGGCTGGACCGCGATGTACGTGCTGTCGGGCGACCGCGGCGCGCGCGAGGCCACGCTCGGCACCGCCAGCCTGGCGGGCAGCTGGTCGATCCACTACCGCGACAAGAAGACCGGCCGCCCGGTCAGCATCGCCGACTATCCGTACATGACGCTGCTGGGCAATCCGGGCGACACCCGCAACCCGGCGACGGGACTCTACGAAGCCTTCCCGGCCTGCGGCGGCACCTGCACCAATCCGAACATCGCCGATGCCTCGCACCAGCCGGCGTTCTCCTACGTGCCCTACCTGCTGACCGGCGACTACTACCACCTGGAAGAGCTGCACTTCTGGACGATGTACAACCTGTTCCGCAGCACGCCGGGCTACCGCGAGTACGGCAAGGGCCTGTTCAAGTCCGACCAGGTGCGCGGACAGGCGTGGAGCATCCGCACGCTGGCGGAGGCGGCCTACATCACGCCGGACAGCGATCCGTTCAAGGCGCAGTTCCAGACCTTCCTGGCCAACAACCTCGACTGGTACACGACCACCTACGCAGGCGGCACCGGCAGCAACAACCACGGCATCATCACCAATGGCGCCGCGGTGGTCTACAACAGCAGTCGCGGCGTGGCGCCGTGGCAGGATGATTTCTTCACGTCGGCAGTGGGCCGCGCGGCGGAGCTGGGCTTCGCGAAGGCGAAACCGATCCTGACCTGGAAGGCGAAATTCCCGGTCGCGCGGATGACCGACCCGGGCATGTGCTGGATCTACGGCAGCAGCTACTACCTCAACATCCGCGACAGCTCGACCACGCCGATCTATCCGACGATCGCGGCGATCTACCAGGCCAGCGTGCCGGAGGCACAGCGCATCCTGGAGTGCGGCAGCGCGGCGATGGCAACGGCGCTGGGGTTGAAGACCGGCGAGATGGTGGGGTACTCGTCGTCGGCCACCGGCTATCCGGCCAACATGCAGCCGGCCCTGGCCTACAGCGTCGACGCGGGCGCGCCGAACGCGGCGGCGGCCTGGCAGAAGTTCATGAACCGCAGCGTCAAGCCCGATTACACGGGCGCGCCGCAGTTCGCGATCGTGCCACGCTGATCGGTCATCGAGTCAGGGAAGAGGGCAGCCTGTGGGCTGCCCTTTTTCGTTGGCGAGCGCGGCGTGCGACGCGTCAGGTTTCCGCGCATTGCTCCTTCCCCCGTCCAGGGGCGCCCGGCGAGAGGGAAGGCCGGGATGGGGGCGTCCGAACAAATGCATGCAGCAGGCCGGGCGCACACGCCCCGCCCTGACCCTCCCCCTTCCAGAGGGAGGAGATGCCGGCGAGCGGGTGGGGAGCCTATTTCTCCGATACCGGCACCACGCCATCCCAGTGCCCGGCGCGCACCAGCATGTCGCGCAGCCCCGGCAGCGGAAAGCCGAGCGCATACGCCGCCTCGGCATGCCGCCGCGCCGCCGCGTGGTCGCCGCGGCGCAGCCGCATCAGGCCGAGGTTGTAATGCGCGTTGGCATTCGCTGGTTCCAGCTTCACGGCTTCCTCGAGCTGGACGATGGCGCGCTCGGTCTGGCCGCGTTGCGCCAGGAAATCGCCGTAGGCCATGCGCACCAGGCCATCCTGCGGGCGGAAGCGCAGCGCGCGGTCGAAATAGCATTCGGTGGTGTAGCGCGCGCCCGCCGGGCGGTCGCTGCGCTCGCGCATCGCCAGCCGCGTCATGGCCAGCAGCGCAGGCACATGATTGGGGAACACGCGCAACGTGTAGTCGATGTCGCCGCCGAGGCGGCCGGTCTCGCCCCTGACGAGGTCGCGCACCTGCGGCGTGAAATGATGACGTTCGACGATGGGCAGATGGCGGCGCTGGTCGGCGCTGCGGTAATCGAAGGGGCCGAAGGCATTGCGGAGTTCGCCGCAGCCGGCGGCCGGCGTGGCGGCCGCGGCCAGCGCCGGCAACATGGCGGCGAGTGCGGTCAGTCCGTACAGCGCGCGGCGGGCGGCGTCAGGGGAGCGGTGTGTCATGGCAGGTCTCCATCGCGGGATGGCCGGTCGCGGTGGGCGCGACGGCCGAGAACAGGTCGGCCAGCTGGCGCGCGCGGCCGCGTCGCGACCAGGCGGCGCAGGCGGAAGCCGGCACGCAGGGGACGGCGTTGCGCCGGGCCTGCGCCAGGAAGTCCGGCAGCACGCGGGCGATCTCGTCGGCGTCGTCGAGGCGGGCGGTCATGCCGGCGCCGGCCGCGCGCAGCACGGCAGCGGTATCGCCGGCCGGGTCGGTCAGCGCCAGCACGGGACGGCGCGCGCGCAGGTATTCGTAGAGCTTGGCCGGCACCTGGCGGTTGCAGTTGGCCGCCTGCAGGATCAGCAGGCCGTCGACCGTCAGCATCTCGCGGAGGGCTTCGCGATAGGGCACCGGAGGCGCCAGCTCGACGATGTCGTCGATGCCGTGCTCGCGCAGCATGGCGGCCAGCAGGGCGCCGTGGCCGGCGGCGCGGAACACCACGCGCAGGCGCGCGGCGTCGATGGCGCCCGCGCGCTTGAGCGACGCCAGCGCGGCGAACAGCTGCGTCGGGTCGCGTTCCGACGGATAGACAACGCCGCTGTGCAGCAGCGTGAAACGGCCGCCGTCGCGCGGTCCGGGCGCTTCGCGCTGCAGCGCGCCCTCGGCCGCGGCGAAATGCTCCTCGTCGTAGCCGTTCTCGATCAGCACGAAGCGCTCCGGCGGCACCTCGGGAAAGCGCGCGCGGTAGTCGGCCACCGCGCCGGGGGTGGTGCAGACCACGCGCGCCGCGCGCCGTGCCGCCTGCGCCTCGATCCAGCGGTACAGGCGGCGCATCGTGCGCTCGGCCGGATAGCCGTCGTCGGTCATCGGGTCGCGCATGTCGGCGATCCACGGCAAGCCGGTCAGTCGATGCAGCGCCAGTCCGACGAGATGGGCGGTGGCGATCGGATAGGTCGACCAGATCGCCTCGGGACGGTGGCGCCGGATCATGCGCCAGCCGGCCGGCAGCGCGCCGGCCAGCCACGAGACCCAGCGGTCCGGCAGCGCCAGCCAGCGCGGATAGCGGCGCCGCAGCGCCAGGTGGCGCGCGGTGTCGATGGCGAAGGCGCGCTCGACCACGGTGCCGTCCGGCACGTCGGCGAGCTGGTCGGGCGAGGTGCTCTCGTAGGCCGACGGCCGCGCGCTGAGCACCAGCGGCGTCCAGCCGAGCGCGGGCAGGTACTGCACGAACTTGAGCGTGCGCTGGATGCCGCTGCTGCCGCGCAGCGGCGGGAAATGGAAGGCGATCATCAGGACTCGTCTCACCATGAGCGCACCCAGGCGAGCGTCCAGTCCGCGACCTGGTCGCGCCAGCGCGCGGCGGCGAAGGTATGGCTGGCTTCGGGCAGCTCGTGCAGCCGCACGCGCGGCGCCGACATCAGGCGCCGCCAGGCGCGCGAGGAATTCGCCACGCCGCGGAACTCCTGCGCCACCAGGTCGTTGCCGGACAGGATGAACAGCAGGCGGCCGTCGAACTGCGCGAGGCTCTGGCGCAGGCGCTCGGGCAGCGGCGTGCCGTCCTGCGCCAACGTGGCCGCAGGCAGCGGCAACGATGCCGGCAGAGATGCCGGCGTCGCCGCGGGCCTGGCTGCCGCTTCCAAGGCCGCCGAGCCGGCCGGCACCGCCGGACGCGCGCGCCATCCGGCACCCAGCATCCCGCCGAGGTCGCGCAGCGCGCCGCGCGCATCGACGCGCCCGCGCAATACCTTGGTCCACAGCTCGCGCGCGAACAGGCGGCGCAGGTAGTAATGGCGCAGCAGCGTGCGCGCCGCGCCTTCGCCGGTGCGGACCCAGGGATTGAGCAGCGCGATCCCGGTGACGCGAGGGTCGCGCGGCGCATGGAAGGCCGCGGCGGTGGCGCCGTCGCACAATCCCCACAGGGCCACCTCGCGCACCTGCGGCACTTCCATGCGGAAGCGGTCGATGGCGGCGGCGATGTCGTCGCCGGCATGCTCGAAACTGCGCGGCAGGCCGTCGCTGTCGCCCATGCCGCGGTAGTCGAAGCGGAAGGCCGCCACGCCGTGGGCCGCCAGGTGGCGCGCCAGCAGGGTGAACTGGCGGTGGCTGCCGGTGCGCGTCTGCGGCCCGCCGACGACGATCAGCACGCCGCGCGGCGCCGGCAGCTCGGGCACGCTGGCGATGCCGTACAGCCAGTCGCCGCGGCAGCGGAAGGCGAGGGCACGTTCGCGCCAGCTCATGCCGGCACCCGTTCGACCAGGACGTCGCCCAGCGCCAGCAACGCGGGGCATTCGGCGATCTCGGCGGTGGTCCAGAACGGCAGGCCCTCGACCAGGTGGGCCGACGCCGCGATGCCGCGCCGCTGCCATGCATCGAGCACGCGCCGCGCGGCCGGCGGCCAGCCGCGCGCCGCCTGCGGCACCACTTCGCACCACGCGATGCGCGGACCGGGCATTGCCAGGTCCGCCAGCCGCAGGCGCGACAGATCGTCCGCCAGCGCCGGCGCGATCGGGTAACCGCCGACCTCGATGGTCTCGCCCTGCTGCAGGCGCGCGCGCAATGCCGTCACGCCGTTGCCGGCGGCGTCGGCGCCGTCCTCCTGCATGGCCGCGCCGGCCAGCTTCAGGCGCAGGAACTGGTTGAGATGGAGCGCACCGTCGGTCACCGGTTGCCACAGCAGGCAGCCTTCCACCGGCACCGGCAGGCGGCGCGCCGCGTCGAGCGCCAGCAGCGCGCCCAGCCGCAGGCCCCACAGCCACAGCGGTCCCGGTGCCGCGCCCCGCAGCCAGGCCGCGGCGGCGGCCACGTCCGCCATCCAGGTGTCCCAGCGCACGTCGCGCAGGTCGCCGTCGCTGTCGCCGCAGCCGGCCAGGTCGACCTGCAGCACCGCGAAGCCGGCCGCCGCGAAGCGGCGCGCCTGCAAGGCAGCCATGCGGCGCGACTTGTTCATCTCCTCCGCGAACGGATGCAGATAAAGGATCGCGCCGCGCGGCGCCGCCGCCGGCAGGTGGCACAGGCACAGCCGCGCGCCGGCCGCGGTCGGCAGATGGAAGATGCGGGCGGGAAGAGTGCCGGCGGCCATCGCGTCAGACCAGCTTGCCCTGCACGAAGGCCGCGAGGCTGCCGAGCGTGCGGAACGCGCGCGCGTTGATCTCGTCGTCGCCGACCTCGATGCCGAAGCGTTCCTCCAGCGCGGTGATCACGCCGATGACGGCCATCGAATCGAGTTCCGGCAGGCTGCCGAGCAGCGGCGAGTCCTCCTGCAGGCGGCGCGCGCGCTCGCCCAGGCCGAGCACGTCGCCCAGCAGGTCGCGCACGTCGTCGAGAAGGGTCAGGGTATCGGAATGCTGCATGGGGTCTCCTTGGTCGGTGAATCGGTCCGCGCATCCGCAGGATGCACGAGGCCGCGGGTATCGATGGCGATGACGGGCCGCGCCGCACCGAAGGACAGGTGCAGGCAAGGCGCCAGCGTGGACAGCATGCACTGCATGCGTCCCGCGTTGAGGAACAGCGCGGCGCCGATGCGGCGCGCGCCGAGGCGGGCATGGGACGACAGCGAATCGGGATTCCAGGCGGAGACGCGGCTGCAGCTCCAGCGCACGCCGTCCTCGCGCAGGCGCGCATTGGCGGCATCCCACAGCTTGAGAAAGGCCGGACCCATGCGGTCGCGCGCCTCGACATGCAGGTCGAAGTCCCACGCGGCGCTGCCGGCGGGGTGCAGCGCGAACACGGCGCGCACCTCGTCTTCCTCGTAGCGGTCGCGCACATGCCAGAGGAAGCCGACGAAGCGCTCGCCGTCGCGCGCGACGATGCACTGCGCCCGCTGGCGGCGGCGGAAATCGAGGACATGGGCGGGGCGGGGGAATTGCGCGGCGAGAGGATCGCCCTCGTCGATGCAGGCGACCGACAACGATGCGCCCCGACGCGGCGGCAGCAGCGGTCGGTCGTGCACCGGCTGCGCCATGATGTAGTACTTGCGCAGCCGCACGCGGCCGCCGCTGATGGCCGCCAGCATGCGCGCGCAGGCGAACAGCAAGGCATCGCGCGCGCCGAGCCGCATCGCGGTGCGCATCCTGCTGCCCGGCCTGTCGATCCATCCACGAAACATGGTCCCGTCCTTGCTGGTGCGAAAGCCCGATGCATCGTGCAGATGATGTCGTCGACATTCCTGCAGGCATCTTGCGCAACGGCTGCGCTGGCGTCTCGGCGATTCTAGGAGCGAGGGTGAGGCGCGGGTTTGACAATCCACAATTTTTTACGCGACCTGCAATCCGTCATCGAGTTCATGGACGCATCGGCGCGTTTGCAGTTCCTCAATGTTGGTCGCATGCATGGCTCCCACAATAGCCCGGTCACTTCGGCATAGGCAAAGGGGAACCTGCATGAACGATCTGGTGCATGAGCTGTTGCTGCAAAACGCCGTCTCCGCTCCGCAGTCGCGGGCGCTCACCCATGGAGAACACACCCTCGACTACGGCGCGCTCGCGGCCTGCGTGTGCAACGCCGCGTGGCACCTGCATGCGCACGGCCTCGCGCGCGGCGAGCGCGTCGGCGTCTATCTCGAGAAGCGCTTCGAGACCGTGACCGGCATGTTCGGGGCGGCCGCCGCCGGCGGCGTGTTCGTGCCGGTCAATCCGCTGCTCAAGGCCGAGCAGGTCGCCTACATCCTGGCCGACTGCAACGTGCGCATGCTGGTCACCTCGGCGGCGCGCCTGCAGATGCTGGCGCCGTCGCTGGCGCAGTGTCCCGACCTGCGCATCGCCTTCGTGGTTGACGACGGCGACGAACTGCCGTCGCTGCCCGGCATCGCGGTGCGGCGCTGGAGCGCGCTGCAGGCGCCGGCGCCCGCCGATGCGATGCAGGCGCTGCCGCGCATCGTCGACGCCGACATGGCGGCCATCCTCTACACCTCGGGCAGCACCGGCAAGCCGAAGGGCGTGGTGCTGTCCCACCGCAACATGGTGGCCGGCGCGCGCAGCGTCGCTTCCTATCTGGGCAACACGCCGGACGATCGCCTGCTGGCGGTGCTGCCGCTGAGCTTCGACTACGGACTGTCGCAGCTGACCACGGCTTTCCATGCGGGCGCGTCGGTGGTGCTGCTCAACCACCTGGTGCCGCAGGACGTGATCGAGGCGGTCGAGCGCGAGGGCATCACCGGGCTCGCCGCGGTGCCGCCGCTGTGGATCCAGCTGGCGCAGCAGACGTGGCCGGCGCGCACCACGCTGCGCTACATCACCAATTCCGGCGGCGCGATGCAGCGCACGACGCTCGACGCCTTGCGCCGCGCGCTGCCCGACACCCGCGTCTTCCTGATGTACGGGCTGACCGAGGCGTTCCGCTCGACCTACCTGCCGCCGGAAGAGATCGACCGCCGTCCCGATTCGATCGGCAAGGCGATCCCGAACGCCGAGGTGATGGTGTTGCGCGAGGACAGCACGCCGTGCGCCCCGGGCGAGCCGGGCGAGCTGGTCCATCGCGGCGCGCTGGTGGCGCTCGGCTACTGGAACGATCCGGACAAGACGGCGGAGCGCTTCCGGCCGATCCCGCCGCGCGCATCCGGCCTGCCGCTCGCCGAGCTGGCGGTGTGGTCAGGCGACACGGTGCGCATGGATGAGGAAGGCTTCCTGTATTTCATCAGCCGGCGCGACGAGATGATCAAGACCTCGGGCTACCGCGTCAGTCCGACCGAGGTCGAGGAAGTGGTCTACGGCACCGGCCTGGTGGCCGAGGCGGCGGCCTTCGGCGTACCGCATCCGTCCTGGGGCCAGGCCATCGTCGTGGTGGCGGTGCCGAAGGACGGGCAGCTGGTCGATGCGTCGATGGTGCTGGCCGCCTGCCGCGCGAAGCTGCCGGCCTTCATGCTGCCGGCGCGCATCGACCTGTGGCAGAACAACCTGCCGCGCAATCCGAACGGCAAGATCGATCGCAAGATGCTGGCGCAGGAGCTGCGCGGGGCGTTTGCGGATGCGGCGACGGCGGCGGCGGCGGAGGACAAGACCGGGGACGGCGCCGGGTCCCGGCTGTCGCCGGGAGGGCGACGGGCGGCGAGTGGCGTGGCGGGTGATGAAGCGGAGGTGGTGCGATGAATGCGCCGCGTCCCGTCCATGCGCCGCAGGAAGGCTTCGCCGTGCGCGACAACACGCTGTGCATCGGCGGCATGTCGCTCACGCGGCTGGCCCATCGCGTCGGCCGCACGCCGTTCTATGCGTATGACCGCCGGCTGATCGGCGAACGCGTCGCCCTGCTGCGGCAGCACCTGCCGGCGTCCGTCCACCTCCACTATGCCGTCAAGGCCAACCCGATGCCGGCGGTGGTGCAGCACCTGGCAGGCCTGGTCGACGGCTTCGACGTCGCGTCCGGCGGCGAGCTCAAGACCGCGCTCGACACGCCGATGGCGCCGGGCCGCATCAGCTTCGCCGGCCCCGGCAAGACCGATGCCGAACTGTGCTCGGCGATCGCCGCCGGCTGCATCGTCAACATGGAGTCGGAACGCGAGATGGAGCGCATCGCCGCGCTGGGCGACCGCATCGGCACGCGGCCGACGGTGGCCATCCGGGTCAATCCGGATTTCGAGCTGAAGTCGTCCGGCATGCGCATGGGCGGCGGCGCCAAGCCCTTCGGCGTCGACGCGGAGCGCGTGCCGGCGATGCTGGCGCGGATGCGCCGGCTCGATCTCGATTTCGAGGGCTTCCACATCTTCAGCGGCTCGCAGAACCTGCGCTTCGAGGCGCTGCGCGATGCCCAGGAGAAGACGCTGGCGCTGGCCATTCGTCTCGCCGACGCGGCGCCGGCGGCGCCGCGCACGCTCAACATGGGCGGCGGCTTCGGCGTGCCGTATTTCCCCGGCGAGCAGCCGCTCGACATCGCCGCCGCCGGCGAGGGCCTGCACGAGGTGGCCCGGCGCGCCGCGCGCGACCTGCCGCGCACGCAGCTGGTGATCGAGCTGGGCCGCTACCTGGTGGCCGAGGCCGGCATCTATGTCTGCCGCGTGGTCGACCGCAAGGAATCGCGCGGCCAGGTGTATCTCGTCACCGACGGCGGCCTGCATCATCACCTGGCGGCGTCCGGCAATTTCGGCCAGGTGCTGCGCAAGAATTATCCGGTCGCCATCGGCAACCGCATGCAGCGCGAGGAGCGCGAGGTGGCCACGGTGGTCGGTCCGCTGTGCACGCCGCTCGACCTCCTGGCCGACCAGATGGAATTGCCGGTTGCCGACCGCGGCGACCTGGTGGTGGTGTTCCAGTCCGGCGCCTACGGCCTGACCGCCAGCCCGACCGCCTTCCTCAGCCACCCGGCCCCGGCGGAGGTGCTGGTATGAGCGCGCGCGATCTCGATCCCCGGCTGGCGGCCGGGCATGCCGCCGCGAAGACGCCGTTCGCCGCCAGCGGCCTGTGCGGCTGGCTCGGCTACCGTCCGCCCGAGGACGACCGCTTCGGCGCCGCCGAGCGCATGGCGGAACCGCTCGCGCGTTTCACCGGCCACCGCATGCAGCCGCATTTCGGCGCCGCCTTCTGCGTGACCGCGGTGGGCATGCACGAGGCGCGGCAACTGGCCAGCGAAGGAGGCATCACCGCGGTCGCGGTCGGCATGCCGCGCTTCGCCGACATGCGCTGGCACGAACTGGCGCAGCGCGCCGGCCAGGCCGAGGCATTGCGGCGACTGTGGATCGAGCGCGGCGAGGCGATGTGCGAGGCGGTGTCGGGCGAATTCTCCTTCTGCATCGTCGACGAGGAGCGCGGCAGCCTGTTCCTCGCGGTCGACCGCATGGGCACGCGACCGCTCTACTACCAGGCGGCGGGCGGCGCGCTGCTGTTCGCCTCGTCGGCTGCGGCGCTGGTGCGTCATCCGGCCGCGCGCCGCGAGCTCGACCCGCAGTCCCTGTACGACTACCTGTACTTCCACATGGTGCCGGGGCCGCAGACGGTCTGGCGCGGCACGGAGCGGCTGCTGCCGGGCGAGTGCCTGTCCTTCCGCGGCGGCAACCTGGCGGTGCGCAGCTACTGGAAGATGCGCTTCGACGAGACCCGCCGCGCATCGCACGAGGAACTCAAGGAAGAGTTCCTTGCCCTGCTGCGCGATAGCGTGCGCGAGGCCAGCGGCTGCGGCCGCACCGGCGCCTTCCTGTCCGGCGGCACCGACAGCTCGACGATTGCCGGCATGCTGGCGCGCCAGGGCGACGGTCCGGCGCGCACCTATTCGATCGGCTTCGATGCCGAGGGCTACGACGAGATGGCGTATGCCCGCATCGCGGCGCGGCGTTTCGGCACCGCCCACCACGAGTACTACGTCACGCCGGGGGACGTCGTGGCGGCGATCCCGATGCTGGCCGCCGCCTGCGACCAGCCTTTCGGCAACGCGTCGGCGGTGCCGGCCTTCTATTGCGCGCGGCTGGCGCGCGAGGATGGCGTCGAGCGCATGCTGGGCGGCGATGGCGGCGACGAGCTGTTCGGCGGCAACGAGCGCTATGCCAGGCAGCACGTGTTCTCGCTTTACGAGCGCATCCCGGGGCCGCTGCGCGCCGGGCTGCTGGAGCCGATCGCCTACGGCATGCCGGGCGGCGCGCGCATTCCGCTGGTGCGCAAGGCGCGCAGCTACATCGCGCAGGCGAGCACGCCGATGCCGGCGCGGCTGGAGACCTACAACCTGCTCGGCCGCTACGGCCCGTCGGCAATGCTTTGCGCGGATTTCCTCGGCGGCGTCGACACCGGCCATCCGCTGGCCTGCCTCGAGGAGAGCTATCGCGCGTGCGGCGCCGGCTCGCTGATCAACCGCATGCTGGCGCTGGACCTGAAGGTGACGCTGGCCGACAACGACTTGCCGAAGGTGACGCGCGCCTGCGAACTGGCCGGCGTGGACGTCGCCTTTCCCTTCCTCAACGATGCGCTGGTGGCCTTCTCGGCGCGCCTGGCGCCGGACCAGAAGCTGCGCGGCACGAAGCTGCGCTATTTCTTCAAGGAGGCGCTGCGCGGCTTCCTGCCGGACGAGATCATCACGAAGCAGAAGCATGGCTTCGGCCTGCCGTTCGGCGTGTGGCTGCAGCGCGATGCCGAACTGCGGGCGCTGGCCGGCGACAGCCTGTCCGACCTGAAGCGGCGCGGCATCGTGCGGCCGCAGTTCATCGACGAGCTGCTCGGCCGCCACCTGCAGGAGCATGCCGGCTACCACGGCACCATGGTGTGGGTGCTGATGATGCTGGAGCAGTGGCTGCAACAGCAGGAGTCGCCCTCGCCATGAGCTTCGGCGACGACGTGGCGCCGGCGCGCGAGCGCGTGCTGGCCGCGCTCGGCCTGCCCGCCGCGACCGCGCTGGCGCTGGCCGGCCGGCTGGTCGACGCGATCGATGCGCGGCCGGCCTTCCTGCCGGGTTACCGGGCGCGCACGAAGGCGCAGGAGGCGTTCCACCGCGACCTGGCGCGCGAGCACCCGCGTGCCGATGTCGCCGCGCTGTACCGGCTGGCGATGCTGGCGATGGTCGAGCGGTTCTCCGAGCGCGCCCGCCGCGTACCGATGACCCCGGCCATCCGCGACTGCTACCGCACCGAGTTCGCGCGCATCGTCGGCGCGATCGCGGCCGGCACCGACACGCGCCGCATCGAGGATGACGGCCTGGCCAAGGATCTCGGCCTGTGCAGCCTTGCGCTGGTGCCGCTCGGCTCGCAGCTGGCGGCGCCGTCCGGCGTGCCGCTGCGCTGGCTGCTCGGCGGCGCGCGCACGCGCCTGCACGGCGCCTGTTATCTCGCCGCGGTGCTGCGCGGCACCCGGCCGACGCTGGAGCTGCATACGCACGGCCCGCTGCTGGACCGCTTCACGCCGGACGAGCGCGCGCGCTGCTATGTGCGGCTCGGCCAGCTGCTGGCGCTGCGGCCGGAGATCCGCGCGATGCAGGCCTCGAGCTGGTTCTACGATCCCGCGCTGGCCCGCATCAGTCCGCATCTGGCCTACCTGCGCGCCGACGCCGAGGCGCACGGCGCATCGTTCTTCCGCATCGGGCCCGAGGGCAGGGACAGCGGCGCGCTGGCCACCTCGCGCCACCGGCGCGAACTGTACGCCGCCGGCCGCTACCAGCCGACCGCCTGGCTGCTGGTGTGGCCGCGCGCCTCGCTGATCGCCTATGCGCAGCGGCATGCCGGTCTGCTCGACCTGGCGCCGACGACGCGCAGCATGCGCGCCGCGGCGGTGCCCGCCTGACCCATGAAAGGACGACCGATGCGTGCCATGAGACTCGCCGTGCTCCATCTCGCGCGCTCGCTGGGCCTGTTCGCCCTGGCGCGCCGCCGCACCCGCGGCGGCCTGCGCATCCTCTGCTATCACGGCTTCGCCTATGCCGACGAGCACCGCTTCAAGCCGCGCCTGTTCATGTCGCCGGACACCTTCGCCGAGCGGCTCGACACCATCGTGCGGCTCGGCCTGCGGGTGGCGCCGCTGGACGAGGCGGTGGCTGCGCTGCGTGCCGGCACGGCCATGCGCGACACGGTGGTGATCACCGCCGACGACGGCTGGCAGGGCACCGAGGACCTGGCGCTGCCGCTGCTGGCGTCGCGCCGGTTCCCATGGACGCTCTACCTGACGAGCTATTACGCCGCCAAGGGCACGCAGGTGATGAACGTCGCGCTGCAGTACCTGTGCTGGAAGTCGCCGTGCGCGGAGCTGGACCTGGCGGCGGTCGACGGCCGGCTGTCGGGCACGCTGCCGCTCGGCGGCGACCGCGAACGGGAGCGCGCGGCGGAACGCCTGGCGGAGATCGCCGGAACGCTCGACGGCGCGGAGGCGCGCCAGGCTTTCGTGCGTGCCGCCGCGGCGGCGCTGCGCGTCGACAATGCGGCGATCGAAGCGAAGCGCATGTTCCACCTGGTCGGCGCCCACTCCCTGCGCAGGATGATGCAGCGCGGCGCCGACATCCAGCTGCACACCCACCGCCACCACCTGCACGGCCGCTCGCGCGAGGCGCTCGACCGCGAGATCGACGACAACCGCGCCTTCATCGAAGCGGCGACCGGGCGGCGGCCGGTGCACTTCTGCTATCCGAGCGGGATTTACGAGGATGCGCATCCGGCGTGGCTGGCGGCGCACGGGATCGTGTCGGCGACCACCTGCCGGTCCGGGTTCAATTATCCGCAGACGCCTGTGATGGAACTGCGGCGCTTCCTCGACGGCGAGCACATCGCGGCGATCGAGTTCGAGGCGGAGTTGTCGGGATTCCTGGAAGTGGCGCGGCAGGTGCGGGCGAGGCTGGTTGGCTCGCGGCGGGGGGCGGCTGCAGTGACGGAGGCGGCTGCGGGGACGGCATGACGGTCGGGCATCCGTTTCATGCAGATGGCGGCGTTTGTTGCATGCGCATCGGTCGTTGCGCTTGCCTGGCTCCGTTGCGGTTCCTGGTACGCGCATGACGAGCCAGCGGGCGAGGGGGACGGGGTCGGCACTACGCGGCCCGGCATACCGCCACCTGCGTGGCGTGTATCCGGCTCGCCGCTCCGCACCGACCCCGTCCCCCTCGCCTGACCGAGTACGCGCATGCACCGTGAATGCGAGCGCCGTCGCTCCTTCCCCCCTCGCCGGGCGCCCTGCAAGGGGGAGGGAATATCGCGGAGGTTCACATGCGGACACGCTTGCCAAGTCAGAAGCGGACATGCCGGCGCTTGTGTCGTCACGCTTTGGAGCTGCCGGCGGAGCGCCTTCCGAAACGGATCAGGGCCAAAACTTGTTTGAGCCCCAACGGGGGCGAGTTGTTTTGGACCCCGTTTCGGAAGGTGATCCGCCGGGCGCCCGCAGGGCGACCCCGCAGGGGCGGCGGAACAGCGTGGCGGCGCAAGTGCCGGCATGTCCGCTGCCAGCATTCCAAGAACACGAGAGCTCAAGAGCTCAAGGCCTCAAGACCTCAAGACCTCAAGAACACTGCGCATTGAACGATGCAAAGTCGTCCATGCCGGCATGGCCGCTGTCTGCAGACGAACGAACAATCAACGCGCATGGCGAACGCACCGCAACCGCCGGAATCCCCCAGGATCACGCCGCAGCCCGCAACGGCGCCGGCGGCACCGCGAAATTCCGGGCCAGCCGGTACAGGAACCCGCTCGCCGTCCGGTTCCACGGCGTGAAGCGCGGCAGCTCCAGCACGTCGTCCCCCATGCGCGCCGCGCCCCAGCGCGTCGACACCGCCGTCTCGAAGCCCAGCGCCGCCACCATGCGCACGTGTTCCTGCGTGTAGTCCATGCCCGGTTTGCCGTTGGGATAGGCGAAGGAGCGCACCGGCGCGCCCGTGATGTCCTCCAGCATCGCCTTGCCCACGGCCATCTCCGCCCGCGCCTCGCGCGGCGACAGCGCCGCCAGGATCGGATGGTTCACCGTGTGCCCGCCGATCTCCATGCCCTCGCGATGCAGCAGGCGCACCTGGTCAGAGGTCATCATCAGGTTGTCCGGCAACGGCGTGCCCAGCGCCTGTGCGATCGCGTCCACGGCCGCCAGGCGTTGTTGCGGCGGGCGGTACTTCAGCCGCTCCAGCAGCGCGCGGATCGCCGCCAGCTTCTGCTGCGGCGTGCGCACCGCATGCACGCCGAGACCGAAGCGCGACAGGTCCAGCCGCTCGCCCGGATGACGGCGCACCAGCTCGACCACCGTATCGTTCCACATGCGGCCGCCGTCGAGGAAGCCGCTCGCCACGAAGAAGGTTGCCGGCAGGCCGTGGCGCCGCAGGATCGGCAATGCCACCTCCGCGTTGTCCGCATAGCCGTCGTCGAAGGTGATCGCCGCCGCGCGCGCCGGCAGCCGCCCGCGCCGCAATGCCGCCGCCGCCTCGCGCAAGGGCAGCACGTTGAAATGCTCCTTGAGCAGGCCCATCTGCCAGTCGAAGGCGGCGGCATCGACGGCGGTCGGGAACACCGGGTCCGGCGCCGGCCGCACACGGTGGTAGATCAGGATCGTCAGCCGGCCGCGCTGGCCGGCGGGGGACAGGAGGTGGAGGAAGGGAAGCAGGGGGTGCGGCATACAGGTCTCCTTGTCGATGCAGGTGCTAATGCCCCGGCGCGCCGCGCGGCAATCCGGACGCCCACGCCGGCGCAGCCTTGCGCCGGGCGGCCTCCTCCTGCCGCAGTTCGCGCGCCATCAGGGCGCGGGTCATCACGAGGATGCCCATGAGGTAATACGGAACGTCGAAATACAACAGGCTCAGGAAGGCCCCGCCGACGCCGAAGCCGACCATGCTGACCTGGATCATGCGCGCCAGGTCCTGCGCCCAGCGATACTGCGGCCGCGTCCTGGCGTCGCGGATGATCCGGCTGGCGGTGCGCCAGGTGAAGAAGGCCAGCAGCAGGTACAGCCCCAGGCCGACGAAGCCGTGCTCGCCGAGCGCCTGGAAATAGATGCTGTGCGCCGCATGCACCCGTTCCGGGATCGGCGCCCAGATCGCGAAGAACTGCGGCTCGTAGATCTCGAAGCCGCCGCCGGTGAAGCGGTCGCGCGCCAGGTTCCAGCACATGATCCAGGCGTTGATGCGGCCCATCGCGGAACGGTCTTCCTCGTAGTGCTGGATGGTGTCCATGCGCTCGAGATACTTGTCAGGCATGAAGCCGACCGCCAGCGGCAGGCACAGCACGAACAGCACGGCGAGCCCCACCCGGTGCCGGCTCTTCATGCACAGGAAGGCCAGCATCACCGCGATCGCCAGGAAGGCGCCGCGCGAATAGGAACCGATCGCCGCCACCGCCGACAGGATCATCGCCGCCGTCAGCGCATGGCGCACCCACTTGCGCTCGGTCGTGGTCTGCAGGTAATGCATCAGCGGGATCGTCATGATCAGCGCCAGCGCCAGCTCGTTGTTGCCGGCGATGAAGGAATTGCCCGGCCCCCAGACGATGCTGGTGCCGCCGCTGGCCAGCGTGAAGATGCCGCCCTTGACGCCGTAGAAGCCGAGCGAGATCACCAGCACCCACACCAGCCGCTGGATGTGCGCGCGCTCGCGGATCAGCACCATCGTCACGAAGGTCATCAGCATGATCTTCATGACGGTGCTCCACTGGCGGTACACGTGCTCGGGCATCAGCGCATTGAGCGTCGACACGTTGATCCAGGCGACGAACAGGATCAGCGTCACCGTGACCGGCGTCAGCGGCAGGCTCTTCGGCTCGCGCGTGAGCAGCAGGCTCGCCAGCGTGACGACCGCGATGATCGACGCGAACGGGAAGGTGACGGCGAAGCCCCAGCCGAGCGTGTGCGGATTCATCACGCTGATCCACACCCACAGCAGCGCGCCGAGCCAGGGCCGGCGGAACACGAAGGGCAGGCAGCCGAAGACGATCAGGGTGACGGCGATGTCTCTCATGGGCGGGTCCTTGCGGTCGTCATGCCGGCGGTCATGCGGGGCGGGCGCCGGGGCGCGGGAACAGGCGCAGCTTGCGCAGCAGCCAGGATTCGGCTCCGGCCGGGCGGCCCGCCGCCAGCCACAGCAGCAGCAGCGCCGCGGCGTAGGCAGAGGCGCCGGCGGCGGTTGCCAGCAGCAGGCGCAGCGGCGCCGGCAGCAGCGGCGGCAGCGGCAGCCAGGCCAGCAGCAGCCCCATGGCGCCGGCCGCCAGGCAAGGGCGCCACACCACCGCGGCGAACATCGCCAGCGAAAAGCCCGGCAGCGCGCCGCGGATCAGGAACAGGAACACCGCCAGCCCGCAGGCCGCGGTGGCCAGCCGCAGGGCGGCGATCGCCAGCGGCCCTTCCTGCGGCAGCAGCCACACCGCCGCCGCGACGAACAGCGCCACCTGCAGCCAGGTATTGGCCGCCGTCACGCGCGCGCGCCCGAGCGCCAGCATCAGATAGCCGCCGCTGGTGCACAGCGCCGCCACCACGTTGTTGAAGCCGATCACCTGCACGAAGGGCACCGCCGCCAGCCAGCGCTCGCCCAGCAGCGTGAGCACCGCGTCGCGCGCCACCAGCGCCATGCCGGCGCCGGCCGGAATGCCGATCAGCGCCTGCACGCCGAGCGCCAGCAGGAACACCTCGCGCAGCCGCTCCGGGTCCTCCTTCGCCTCGACGAAGGCCGGCAGCATCACGCGGTTGAGCGGCGCCAGCAGCTCGGTCGAAGGCAGCGCGGCGATCTCGCTGGCCACGGTGTACTCGCCCATGACGACCGTGCTGGCGCGCCGGCCGACCACCAGCCGGTGCGCATGCTCGTTCAGGTAATTGCCGATGCCGCGCACCAGGTTCCAGGTGGAGAACGACAGGATGGCCGGCACGCCCGCCAGGTCGAAGCGCGGCCGCATCGGGTGCATCGCGTAGCTCAGCGCGACGCCGGCCAGCCGTCCGCCGAGGGTGCCGATCACCAGCGCCCAGTAGCTCTGCAGGATCCACGCGGCCGACAGCGCCAGCATGCAGCCGGTGATGCGCTTGCCGACGAAGAAGCGGAAATCCATGCCGAAGCGCATCTCCTTCTGGAAGCTGACGATGCCGATGTTCTCGCAGGCGGCCAGCAGCGGCGACAACGCCAGCAGCTGCAGCACCGGCGCCACGCGCGCATCGCGGAAATACGCCGCGGCCGGCTCGGCCAGCAGGAACAGGGCGATGGCGGCGACGGCCGACTGCAGCAGGCGCAGCGTCCAGGCGGCATCGTAGTCGCGCTGGCGCGCGTCGCGGTTGCGGATCAGCGTGATCGCCACGCCCATGTCGAGCAGCACGTCGATCAGGCCGACCACGATGGAGGCCATGGCGACGATGCCGAAGTCTTCCGGAATCAGCAGGCGCGCCAGCACCAGCGTGCTGGCCAGGCCCACCAGGCGGTCGCTCCAGCGCATCGCCACGGCGAGCGCGGCGCCGCCGGCCACCGACATGCGGCCCGGCACCCGGTCGTTCGCCTGCCGCGTCATGCGGCGGCGCGGGCCGGCGCCCGCAGAGTGGATTTGCCGAGAATCGCGCGGAACAGGTCGAGCTGGCCGCGCGTGGTGTCGTCCCAGCTGAAGCCTTCGGCGTAGCGGCGCGTCGCGCTGCGCGGGAGGGCAGCCGCACGCAGCGACAGCACCGCCGCGGCGATCGCCTCCGGCGTGCGTTCCGGCAGCAGCAGCCCGGCCGCCGGCGCGGCGACGATCTCCGGCGTGCCGTACACGCGGCTGGCCACCACGGGCGTGCCGCAGGCCATCGCTTCGAGCAGCACGTTCGGCCAGCCCTCGCGGCTGGAGGCCAGCACCAGCGCGTCGGCGGCGGCGTAGTAGCGGCGCAGTTCCGCCTGCGGCACCGAGCCGAGGAAGCGTACGCGGCCGGCCACGCCGAGTTCCACCGCCAGGTCGGCCAGCGCGGCGTGTTCGGGACCGGCGCCGGCGATCAGCAGCTCGGTGTCCGGCAGCCGCGTCAAGGCGCGGATCACCAGGTCGTGCCCCTTGAGCGGCACCAGGTTGCCGGCCGACAGCAGCGTGTGGCGCGCCAGCATCAGGTCGGCGCGCAGGCGGTCGCGGTCCTGCGGATGGAAGAAATCGAGATCGACGCCGTTGCGCAGCACCGTGATGCGGTCCGGGTCGGCGCCGAGGGCGGCCAGCTCGCTCCTGAGCGCCTGGCAGACGGTCACCACGCCGTCCGCCTCGGCCGCCGCCCGCAGGATCATCCGGCGCGGCAGGCGGTACTGCGGCAGCAGGCTGACGTCGCTGCCGCGCGCGGTGATCACGACCGGCTTGTTGAAGTGGCGGCCGAGCATGGCGGCCGCCACGCCGTCCGGATAGAAGTAGTGCGCATCGATCAGGTCGAAGTCGTCGCCCTCGTCGATCATGCGGCCGATGACCGGCTTGACGGCCTGTGCCAGCAGGAAGGGCGCGACGTGCATGCCGATCTTCGGCAGCAGCGGATAGCGCGGATGCAGCACCCGGATGCCGTGGCGCGTTTCCGCGGCGGGCACGCGCGCGAAGGCGGCATAGCGGCCGAAGCGTTCGCCGCGGAACGGGAACCACGGCACCGGGGCCACCACGCGGGCTTCGGCCGCGCCGCTGGCGACCAGGTGGCGCAGGCGTGTCTCGACGAAGATGCCGTGCTGGGGGCGCACCGGGTTGGGGAACAGGGTGCTGAAGGTGAGCAGCTTCATCGGGGCGGTGCGGATCGGATGGGTGGAGGTCAGCGGGCACCGGCGGCGGCGCCGATCGCCTTCGGCCAGCCCGGCAGCAGGCGGCGCGTGTAGGGCAGGTAGCGCAGGCCGCCGGGCAACGCCAGGCTGCGCAGGTGGCAGGCGAGCGCGTGCAGGCGCCGGCCTTCGGCCAGCGCGCGGTCCGACTGCGCATGCCATTCGGCGCCCATGCGGCGCAGGACGATGCGGCGCACGGCCGGCGGCGGCTTGCGCGCCAGCATGCGGCGATAGAGCGGCAGGTGGGCGTCGGCATACGTGCGGCTCTTGGACAGCGAACCGGGCGTGTCGTGGATGCGGCAGGTCGGCGCATCCAGCACGGCGACCTTGCGGCCGGCCAGGCACAGCTTGTAGGCCAGCCAGGTCCAGATCGCATGGGGATGGTAGTCGTCGAGGTCGGCGACGGTGACCGCGGCGCTGCGGTAGAGCGCGTTGTCGGCGGTCAGCCAGTTCGCTTCGAACAGGGTGCCGAGCGGATCGTCCTCGACGCGGCCGAGGTGGGCCAGCAGCGTGCGGTCGGCGCCGGCGTGGCGGTAGCCGTTGGTCACGACGACGGCGGCGGTGGGCCGCTGCGCCATGACGGCCAGGCGCCGGTCGAGCGCGCCGTCGAGGAATTCGTCGTCGTCGTCGAGCGTGGCAAAGAAGGGCGCGGACACATGGCGGCGGCCGATCATCAGCGCATGCGGCGCCGACGGCCTGGCTTCGTGCACGACCAGCACATCCTGCTGGCGCTGCAGCCAGACGCACAGCCCGGCGTCGGCATGGCCGCCGTTGACGACGGCGATGATGCGCACCGGCCGCTGGGTGGCGCGCCGCACCGAGCGCACCGCGCGGCGCAGCATGGCACCGCGCTCCGCGCGGGCGGTGGTCGGGATGATGACGTCGACGGCGACGGCGGTGGAAGCGGAGGCGGCGGTGGCGGCGCTCATCGTGCCGCTCCGTCCAGCACGCCGCGGTACACCGGCAGGTAACGCTCGACGCTGGCGCGCCAGTTGCGCTCGGTCTCGACGAAGGCGCGGGCGGCGCGGCGCAGGGCGGGCCAGCGCTCCGGCGCGGCCAGCAGCGACAGGATGCGGTCGGTGAGCGCGCCGACGTCGCCGGCGCGGAACAGCATGCCGGTGTGGCCGTCGCGGATCAGTTCGCGGTGGCCGCCGACGTCGGAGGCCACCAGCAGGCGTTCCTGGGCCATCGCCTCGAGCGGCTTGAGCGGCGTGACGAGGTCGGTCAGGCGCATCGGCAGGCGCGGGTAGACGAGCAGGTCGACCAGGTCGTAGTAGCGCCGCACCTCGCCGTGCGGGACGCGGCCGGCGAAGACGACCGCATGCTGCACGCCGAGGCGTTCGGCGAGCTGGCGCAGCTCGGTTTCCTGCGGGCCGCCGCCGACCAGCAGCACGCGCACGTCGGGGCGCTGGCGCAGGAGGGCGGGCAGGGCGCGCAGCAGCAGCGGCAATCCTTCGTAGGCATAGAAGGAGCCGATGAAGCCGAGCACGGTCTTGCCGGCCAGGCCGAGGCGCTGTGCCAGTTGCGCATCCTTGCCGCCGCCGGCGGCGAAGCTGGCGATGTCGACGGCATTGGGAATGACGGTCACCTTGTCGGCGGCGATGCCGCGCGCCACGATGTCGCCGCGCAAGCCTTCGCAGATGGTGGTCACGGCATCGACCTGCCGCAGCGCGTGGCTTTCGAGGGCGCGTGTGAGGCGGTAGCGCAGGCCGCCCTCGCGCGCGCTGCCGAGGTCGACGGCGGCGTCTTCCCAGAAGGCGCGGATCTCGTAGACGACGGGAATACGGTGGCGGCGGGCGGCGTGCAGGGCGGGGATGGCGTTGAGCACCGGCGAGTGGGCGTGGATGAGGTCGGGTTTCACCTGAGCGATCACTTCGTCGAGGCGCTTGCGCAGCGTACGCATGACGGCGACCTGGTCGAGCACGGGCAGGCGCGAGAGCAGGCCGGTCGCGGGCGGCGTGCGGTAGAAGTGCCAGCCGTCGGCGGTCTCTTCTCTCCGTGCGGTGTTCTGCTTGGCGCTGGTGAGATGGAAGGTTTCCCAGCCGAGCGCGCACTGGTGCCGGAGGATCGACAGCGTGCGGAAGGTGTAGCCGCTGTGGAGCGGGATCGAGTGATCGAGTACATGCAGGATGCGCATCGTCTTCCCCTGTCGACAGGATGGCCGCGTGGCAATGCGCGGCGGTCCGGGACATTTTGGAGGGGCAAGGCTCGCGTGCATTGACAAAAGATAAAGGGCGGAATCTTCCGGCGGTCGGCGGGTCTGACGGGGCTTTGCGCTGGGTTGACTGGCTGCTTAATGTTTGGGCAGCGGTGATGCCGGTACTTGTGCTGATGCGGTGCGCGTTTGTTCTTTGGATGCAGGCAGCGGCTATGCCGGCACTTGTGTGTTGATCGGTGTGTGTTTGTTCTTTGGATGCAGGCAGCAGCCATGCCGGCACTTGCGCCGCCACGCTGTTCCGCTGCCCCTGCGGGGTCGCCCTGCGGGCGCCCGGCGGAGCATCTTCCGAAACGGGGTCCAAAACAACTCGGCCTGCGGCCTCAAACAAGTTTTGGCCCTGATCCGTTTCGGAAGATGCTCCGCCGGCAGCTCCAAAGCGTGACGACACAAGCGCCGGCATGGCTGCTTCGTGACTTGGCAAGCATGTCTGCATGTGAGCCTCCCCGATATCCCCTCCCCCTCGCAGGGGGAGGGGCAGGGTGGGAGTAGTGCGCTTGAATGAATGCATGCAGATGATCGCACGCACTACCGCCATCCCAGCATTCCCCCTACGCGGGGAAGGAGCGACGGCGCTCGCATTCACGGCGCATGCGCGTACTCGGTCAGGCGAGGGGGACGGGGTCGGTGCGGAGCGGCGGGGCGGGAGCAAGGCCGCGAAGGCGGCGGCGGGGCGCGCCGCGTAGCGCCGACCCCGTCCCCCTCGCCCGCTGGCTCGTCATGCGCGTACAAGTAGCAGAAGCTCTTCCAAGCCCCAGGCTCGTCATGCGAGCACAAAGGGCAGAGCCTCTCCCAAGCCGCTGGCACGCCACGCGCGCACATGGAACAGCAAGGAAGATTCAGGCCGCCCGCGCGAACTCCCTCTCCCTGGACGCCATTCCCAGCGCATTGCGCAGGAAGGATTCGAACATCAGCAGCGACCACAGCGGCGCCGAGAAATCCCGTCGCCCCGACTGGTGCTGATCGATCATCCGCGCGATGAACGCCATGTCGAAGATGCCCGTGCCCGCGAGCACCGGTCCCAGCAAGGCATGCCGCACCACGCCGCGCAGCGGGCCGCGGAACCACGACGCCAGCGGCACCGCGAATCCCATCTTGTCGCGAAACAGGATGTCGTGCGGCAGGTCGCCCTCCAGCGACTTCTTGAAGAGGTACTTGCCTTCCGCCCCGCGCAACTTCATCGACGGCGGCAGCCCCGAGATCCACTCCACCAGGTCGTGGTCCAGCAACGGCACCCGCACCTCCAGCGCATGGGCCATGCTGGCGCGGTCCACCTTGGTCAGGATGTCGCCCGGCAGGTAGGTCTTCATGTCGAGGTACTGCACCAGCGACAGCGCATCGTCGGTCGGCGCATGCCGCGCGTGCGCGCGCAGCACCTCCGACGCGGTGTAGCCCTGCAGGTCGCGCACGAACGCCTTCGCGAACAGCTGCCGCCGCAGCTTGTCGCCCAGCAGGGACACGCTGTGGAAATAGCCCTCCACCGAATCGCGCGCCAGCGACTCGAAGGTGGACTTGGCGCGCAGCACGCGCGGCGCCCAGTCGGCCTTCGGATACAGGTTGCCCATCAGCCCGAACAGCGGCCGCCGCGCCGCCAGCGGCAGGCGCGCGCGCAGCCGCTCTTCCATCATGTGCCAGCGGTAGCGCCGGTAGCCGGCGAGATTCTCGTCGCCGCCGTCGCCCGACAGCGCCACCGTCACCCGCTTGCGCGCCAGCTGGCACACGCGGTAGGTGGGCATCGCGGAACTGTCGGCGAAAGGTTCGTCGTACAGCCCCGCCAGCTTGTCCACCAGCGAGAAATCGTCGGCCGCCACCCGCTCCACGTGATGGCGCGTGCCGTATTGCCGCGCCACCTGCTGCGCATACGCGGACTCGTCGAAGGCCGCCTCGCCGAAGGAGATCGAACAGGTTTCCACCGGGTCCGCGCTGGCGCCTGCCATCGCGCTGACCACCGCGCTCGAATCGACGCCGCCCGACAGGAAGGCGCCCAGCGGCACGTCGGCCACCATGTGGCTGCCCACTGCCGCATGCACGCGGCGGCGCAGCTCGGCGGCCGCCTCCCGTTCGTCCATCGGCGCATGCGGGCGGAACGGCACGTCCCAGTAGGCGGCCGGCGCGCGCACCGCGCCGCCGCGCACCAGCGTCAGCGTGTGCGCCGGCGGCAGCTTGTGCGCCTGGCGGAAGATCGTCTTCGGCTCCGGCACGTAGCCGTAGGCGAAGTAATCCTCGACCGCCTGCGGCAGGATGTCGCGGCCCATGCGCGGATGCGCCAGCAGCGATTTCAGCTCGGAACCGAACACCAGCATGCCGTCGTCCAGCAGCGCGTAGTAGAGCGGCTTGATGCCGAGCCGGTCGCGCGCGAGGAACAGCGTCTGGCGGCGGCGGTCCCACAGCCCGAAGGCGAACATGCCGGACAGCCGGTGCACGCAGGCCGCGCCCCACTGCTCCCAGGCATGCACGATCACCTCGGTGTCGCTGTGGGTGCGGAACACATGGCCGAGGCCGGCCAGCTCCTCGGCCAGCGCGCGGAAATTGTAGATCTCGCCGTTGAAGACGATCGCCACGCTGCCGTCCTCGTTGAACAGCGGCTGCCGGCCGGCGGACAGGTCGATCACCGACAGCCGCCGGTGGCCGAGGCCGATGCCCGGCTCGCGGTGCACGCCGCCCTCGTCGGGGCCGCGATGATGATGCCGCTCGTTCATCCGGTGCAACAGGCCCGCGTCGATCTCGCGCGCGCCCCTGGTGTCGAAGATGCCGACGATTCCGCACATGGTGGTTCCCCTGGTCAGGCCCGGTCGATGCCGAGCAGCGAGTCATAGACGCCGAGATAGGCGTCGGTCATGGATGCCATGCTGTGGCGTGCTTCCACCACCGCGCGCGCCGCGCCGCCATGGCGGCGGCGCAGGGCCGGGTCGGTGCAGTAGGGCGCCAGCGCATCGGCCAGCGCGCGCGCGTCGCCCGGCACCACCAGCCGGCCGGTGGCGCCGTCGCGCACCAGCTCGATGTTGCCGCCGACCTTCGTGGCGACCACCGGCAGGCCGCAGGACATGGCTTCGAGGATGGTGTTGGAAATGCCCTCGCCGAGCGACGGCAGCGCGAACACGTCGAAGGCGGGCATCAGCTTGCCGATGTCGGCGCGTTCGCCCGGCAGCCAGGCGAGGTCGGCCGCGCCGGCATCGCGCAGGATCGCCTGGCAGGCCGCGCGCGATTCGCCCTCGCCGACGATGGCCAGGCGCAGCCGCCGGCGGCCGTCGGGCACGCGCGTCAACAACTGCACGAAGGCTTCCGCCAGCCGCGGGAAATCCTTCACCGCCGCCATGCGGCCAACGCTGCCGATCACGATGCTGTCGTCGCCGGCGAAGCCTTCCGGGCCGATGCGGCGGCGGCCGCTGCGCGGGCGGAAGCGCTCGCTGTCGACGCCGTTGTAGATCTGCGTGACGCGCGCGGCCGGCACGCCGATGTCGCGCGCCAGCCAGTGCTCCAGGTCGCGGCTGACCGCGGTGAAACGGTGCACCAGCGGGCGCAGCGCGCGGCGCAGCAGGCGGTAGCGCGCATTGCTGCCGTCGAGGTCGCTCATGTCGCGGCCGTGCTCGCCGTGCACGCGGTGTGGCACGCCGGCCAGCAGCGCGGCCAGCTGGCCTTCCATCGCCGCCAGGTTGCGCGTGTGCACGATGTCCGGGCGCAGCCGCCGCAGCGTGCGGTACAGGCGCAGGTGCATCGACAGGTCGTTGCCCTCGCGCTTGTTCAGCGCCACGATCTCGACATCCTTGCGCGTGATCCGGTGGCGGAAATCGGTGAAGCCCTTCAGGCAGACGATCGCATGGCGATAGCGGTCGGCCGGCATGTGGTTGATCAGGTTGACGATGCCGTTCTCCAGGCCGCCGACGCCGAAATGGAAAATCACGTGGGCGATCAGCGGTGCCGGCCGCGTGCCGCGGGCACGGGCCGGTGTCAGGGGAGGGGCGAGGTCAGCGGCGCCATCCATGGTCGCATCCTTCGGTGAGCGTGGGCAGAAGCTGCGCGAGCAGCGCGGACAGGTCGCGGCGGGCGGCGGCATGCGCATCGATGCCGTCGTCGAGCGGCGCGACCAGCAGGAATGCGGTGCCGGAAGCCGGCCGGCCGAGCAGCCGGCGCAGCGCCAGCTGCAGCTTGTAGTCGACGGTGCCGGCACCGGCGTGGCCCGGCAGCGCCTGCCAGCGCCACACCAGCCAGCGCTCGCCCGGCCCCGCCACGCGCGCCTCGCGCAGCGTGAACGGCGCGCCGGTGACGGACGGCGCCAGCAGGGTGTCCGACAGCAGGCGCCACTCCTTGTCGTCCGGCGGCACCAGGCGGTTGCCGTAGCCGACCGGCCCGGCGCCGGCATGCTGCAGCGGGTAATGGGCGATGCGCAGCGCGACGGGACGGGCGCCGGCACGCGCCGCGCGATAGGCCTGCACCACGATGGCCGGCCGGCCGGCATGCTGCGGCTGCCAGCGCATCGGCAGCGCGGCGGCCTGCCAGCCGGGCGGCGCCGGCGGGGCGGCCAGGCGGATGTCCTCGGGCACGCCGCCGCCCGCCAGCGCCATCCGCGCCAGCAGCGGCCAGGCCAGCAGGAACGCCATGCAGGCCAGCGCGGCCGGCAGCAGGGCGCGCGGCGCCGCCGTCCGTTGCAGCGCCGCGGCGGGACGCGGAGCCGCGGCCACGCCGTCCTCGCGCCAGCGCGCGCCGATGCGGAACAGCAGCAGCATCACGATGCCGAAGAACAGCCAGCCGTACACCAGGTGGTCGACGCCGACCGCCAGCCGCATGTCGCTCAGGTGGCCGATCATCACGATCATCCAGGCGCGCACGCTGTTGGCCGCGATCGGCACTGCCACCGACAGCGCGATGAAGGCCAGCCGGCGCGTCCAGCGGCGATAGGTGAGGTAGGCGTACAGCGCGCCGAGCGTCACCGACGCGATCAGGTAGCGGATGCCGCTGCAGGCTTCGACCACCGACCAGGTGCCGCTGGGGATCGAGAAGGTATTGCCGTCGCGGTAGACCGGCATGCCGGTGGCCTGCAGCAGGAACACCGTCGCGTCGGCGGTCAGGTCGATCAGGAAGGGAATGAAGGCGTCGCCGAACGGCACCATCAGCACCAGGAAGGCCAGCGGGAAGGCCAGCCGGCGCACCGGCGCCGCGCCGAACACCGCCCACAGCGCCGCCGGCACCATGGCGACGACGGCGTACTGGCGCGTGACGTCGACATCGGCCAGCGTGGCCAGCATCCAGGCCAGGCCGGCGAGCGCCAGCGCGCCGAATCCGGAAACCGACGGCCGCAGCGGCAGGCCGCCCAGCGCCGCGCGCTCGCGCCACGCCAGCCAGCCGGCCAGCGGCGCGATCAGCACGCCATGCAGGAAGGTATCGTTGGAGAACCATACCGCCGCCATCGACGCCAGCGTCGGCGCATAGGCGAGCGTCAGCACCGCCAGCACGGCCGCGGCGATCCAGGCCGGCGGCAGGCGCGTGGCGGCATGGCGCGTGCGGGCGGACGCGTGCCCTGGTGTCGCGGCGCTGATGGCCGGAGCGGCGCCGGCGGGCGTGTCGAGCATGCTCATCCGGCCACGCCCTCGGCGGCGGGCTGGCGCCGCAGGGCGCGCACCGCGCTGCGGCGCGGCGGCGCCAGCGCGGGATCGAGCAGCGCGTCGAGCCGCCGCAGGCCGCTCTCCCAGCTGTAGCGTGCCAGCACCCGCTGGCGCGCCGCCTCGCCGAGCCGGCTGGCCTTGCCGCCGGCCAGCGTCGCATCGATCAGGCCGACGAAGGCGCGCGCATCCGCGGCGATCAGCAATTCCTTGCCGACCACCGCCTGGATGCCTTCGGCCGCCTCGCGCGAGGCGATCACCGTCTTGCCCATCGACATGGCTTCCAGCACCTTGTTCTGGATGCCGCGCGCGATGCGCAGCGGCGCCACCGACGCCGCCGCATGCTGCAGCCACGGCCGCACGTCGGGCACCGTGCCGGTCACGACGACGCCGTCCAGCGACCCCAGCGCGCGCACCTCCGGCAGCGGCCGGGCGCCCACGATGGTGAACACCGCGCGCGGATGGCGCGCGCGCACCGCCGGAAACACCTCGCGGGCGAACCAGGCGGCGGCTTCGGCATTGGCCCAGTAATCCATCGCGCCGGTGAACACCAGCGGCAGCATGCCGGGGGCGTAGGGATTGGGCATGGACGGATCGGGCGCGAAGTAGGCGGCGTCGACGCCGTTGTCGACATGATCGATCTTGCCGGCGGAGGCCGGCGCCAGCCGGCGGAACAGGGCCGCCTCCGGCTGCGACACGAAGGTGGCGCTGTCGAACGCCTGGGCGATCGCGCGCTCGGCCTCCAGCAGCAGGCGGCTCTCGCGGCGGTACACCGCGCTCATCGGCCAGCGCTTGCCGGCCGCGTACTGCCGCCACTTGTCGGAATCGACGTCGACGAAGTCGATCACCCGGCGGCAGCCGCGAAAGCGTGCCACGTACTGCGCCATCGGCGAGGAGAACACCAGCACCTTGCCGATGGCGCGCGATGTCATCGTGCGGTCGACCCATTCCTGCATCGCGGCGTCGCGGTAGTACGGCATGCTCAGCGGCTCGTTGCGGACGAAGCCGGACAGGCTGCGCAACTTTGCCGCGAACGGCGACAGCGGCAGCACCCGCGTCTCCGCGCACAGCGCCTTGAGCGTGGCCACGTGCTGCCAGTCCTGCGGATCGTCGATGAAGGTGCCGAGGAAGACCCGGTAGCGCTGCGCCAGGTGGCGCAGGATGTGGTACGAGCGGATCTTGTCGCCCTTGTTGGGCGGATACGGGATGCGGTGCACGAGATACAGCAGGTCTTCCATGGATCACCCCAGGCTGCGCACGATGAACGGACCGATCGCATTGGCGACCGGCAGCGGCAGCCGCTGCCAGGCGCGGATGAACAGGCGGTATTTCGGATTGAGCGGATTGTGGTCGGGCACGGCGCGCGCGCGGTGCAGGTAGTACTCGTAGGCCAGCGGCTGCGGTTCGAAGCCCCAGTTCTTCTTGAAGTCGAAGGCGCCGGTGCCGGCCTTGCTGCGGCCGAAGTCGAACACGCGCAGGCCGCGCTCGCAGGCGCGCCGCATCAGTTCCCAGTACATGAAGTCGTTGCCGGCCACCTGGCGCGCCTCGTCGGTGCCGCCGCCGTAGTAGGGCAGCACCTCGTCGCGGAAATAGAAGCTCAGCACGCCGGCCACGGTACGGCCCCCATGGGTCACGACCAGGATGTCGCAGTCGTCCCGGAAGGTCTGCTTGAGCAGGCGGAAATACTTCTTCGGGAACACCGGCGTGCCGAGCCGGTGCACGCTGGTGGCGTAGGCGTCGAAGAAGCGCTCGACATCGGTATCGATCTCGGACACCAGCCCCGCCTTGATGCCCTTGCGCACCATGGCGCGCTGCTTGCGCGGGATGGCCTGCAGGTTGGCTTCCGCATCCGGGTAGATCTCGCGGCGGAAGGTGTAGTACAGCTCCTTGCGCGCCAGGTCGCGGTGGCGCGGCGCCAGGTGGCGGTACTCCAGATGATCGACGCCGAGGCGGCGCGCCAGGTCGCGCGCGGCCGCATCGAGCGCCATGCGCGCCGGCTCGCTCACCGCGGCGATGCCGCCGTACACGCAGAACGGCAGCGCCGCCAGCGAATGGCCGAACAGCATGCTGCGGATCTCCGCCAGCGGTAGCACGCCGACGATCTCGCCGCCGGCTTCGGCCAGCAGGAAATGGGTGCGGTGGCCGAAGGCCTGCTCGATCACCGTCTTCCAGCCGGCGCGGTGGAAGAAGGTGGCTTCCGGGCAGGTGGCCACGAAGGCATCCCAGCGCGCGGCATCGGCCGCCGTCATCGGGCGCACGGTGGCGCGGGCGGCAGATAGGGCAGAAGCGGCCGCGGGACGGGTCTGGAAGGCGTCGCTGATCGTCGTCATGGCAGCTCCAGGAAGATGCGGTCGAGACGGTCCCAGTCGAAGTCGCGCAGCAGCGCGGCCAGGCGCCCCTCCATGCGGTCGAGGTTGAGGTAGTGGCGGAAGCGGGTCTTCAGGTTCACGCCGCGCTGGCGCGGCTGGTCCGGGTCGATCTCCCACGGATGGAAATAGAAGACGCCGGCGCGGCCGTCCTGCGCGTTGACGCGCCCGATCATCCAGCGCGACAGCGCATACGGGAACAGGCGGAAATAGCCGCCGCCGCCGGCCGGCAGGTTGCGGCTGCCGACGCGCGCGGTGGTGATCGGGATCTCCAGCACCGGATGGGCGCGGTCGGGCAGGAAAGCGAAGCGCGGCGCGCTGCGCATGCCGTAATGGTCGTGCGCGATCGGATAGACGCTGGAACTGTAGGCATAGCCGGCGCGCTCCAGCATTTCCCAGGCCCAGGGCGTGGTCTCGCCCATCGAGAAGCTCGGCGCGCGGTAGCCGCGCACCGGCAGGCCGCAGGCGTCCTCGAGGATGCATTTCGAGCGGCGCAGGTCGGCCAGGAAATCCTCGGGCGTCAGCGACGACACGCGCTCGTGGTGGTAGCCGTGGCTGGCGATCTCGTGGCCGGCGGCGGCGATGCGGCGGACCATGGCCGGATAGCGCTCGGCGATCCAGCCGAGCGTGAAGAAGGTGGCCTGCACGCCGGCGTTATCGAACAGCGCCAGGATGCGGTCGATGTTGCCCTCGACGCGGCAGTCCAGCGACGGCCAGTCGCGGCGGTCGATGTAGGGCGCGAAGGCCGACACCTGGAAATAGTCCTCGACATCGACGCTCATGCCGTTGCGGATGCGCGCCGCGCTCGCCGCAGCGCGCAGCAGGTGGCGTTCGGCCGGGGCGTTCATGCGGGCCTCCGCGGCATGCCGTGCGTCGCCCAGGCGGCAATCTGTTCGGCGATGCGCACCGCGGCACGGCCGTCCCAGCCCTCGGGAATGCGGCCGCGCTTGCCGCCGTGGGCCAGGATGCCGTCGACCGCCGCGAGGATGGCGTTGCGGTCGTTGCCGGCGAGGGTGTTGGTGCCTTCCTCCACGGTGACCGGGCGTTCGGTGTTGTCGCGCAGCGTGATGCAGGGCACGCCGAGCGCGGTGGTTTCCTCCTGGATGCCGCCGGAATCGGTCAGCACCATGCGCGCGTCGCGCATCAGGCCGAGCATCTCCAGGTAGCCCTGCGGCGGCAGCAGCACCACGCGGCCGCCGTCGAGCAGGTGCATGCAGTCGAAGCGCTCGATCATGGCGCGCGTGCGCGGATGCAGCGGGAACAGCAGCGGCAGCCGCTCGCTGGCGTCATCCAGCGTCTCCAGCAGCCCGGCCAGCACGGCGGGATCGTCGACGTTCGATGGCCGGTGCAGCGTGACCACGGCGTAGTTGCCCTGCGAGATCGACAGCCGCTCGCGGTCGTGCTCCGGCACCGTGCGGTACCAGGGCACCGCGCGCTCCAGGTTGCCGCGCAGCGTGTCGATCATGACGTTGCCGACGAAGCGGATCGCCTCGTCGGGAACGCCCTCGCGCGCCAGGTTGGCGTGCGCCTGGCGCTCGGTGGTGAACAGCAGGTCGGAAATCTGGTCGACCAGGATGCGGTTGATCTCCTCGGGCATGCCGCGGTCGCCGCTGCGCAGGCCGGCCTCGACATGGATCACCGGGATGCCTTTCTTGGCCGCCACCAGCGCGCAGGCCAGCGTCGAATTGACGTCGCCGACCACCAGCACGCTTTTCGCCTGCAGCGCGTCGAGCGCCGGTTCGAAGCGGCGCATCACCTCGGCGGTCTGCTGCGCATGGCTGCCGGAGCCCACTTCCAGGTTGACCGCCGGCGCCGGGATGCCGAGCGCATCGAAATACTGGTGATTCATCGTCGCGTCGTAATGCTGGCCGGTGTGCAGCAGCGACACGCGCAGCTGCGGCGCATGCGCGCCCAGGGCCGCCGCGATGGGCGCGATCTTCATGAAGTTGGGGCGGGCGCCGACGACGCAGAGCAGGTCGCAGCGGTCCGGGGCGGGAATGGTGTGCGTGGTCATGGGGTCTTCGCGGTGGCGCCTTTGGTTCGTTGGACGGGAAGCATCTTGCGGATCAGGTCGAGCAGCATGCCGACCGAGGATTCCATGCGGGAGACGCGCTCCTCGATCTCGCCGAGCTCGCCCGGCTGCAAGCCATCGAGGGCGCTGCCCGGCGCGGCCGCCGTGGTGGCGGTCATGCGCGAGTCGCGCGGCAGCGGCGCGGCGAATTCCTGCTCGATGTCGGCGACCACCGCGGCCACGTGGGAGGCGTCGAAGGCATGCAGGCCTTCCAGGAAGCCCATCAGGAACAGGCGGTCGCACAGCGTGTTGATGCGGCGCGGAATGCCTTCGCTGGCGGCATGGATGGCGGCGAAGGCATCGTCGGCGATGCGCGGATCGCCCTGCCAGCCGACCGTCTGCAGGCGGTGCTCGATGTAACTGCGCGTCTCGGCGGCATCGAGCGGGCCGAGGTGACAGGCGGCGATCACCCGCTGGCGCAGCTGCAGCAGGCTGTCGTCGAGCAGCACCGCGCGGAATTCCGGCTGGCCCAGCAGGAAGGTCTGCAGCAGCGGGCGGCCGCCGGCCTGCAGGTTGGACAGCATGCGCAGTTCCTCCAACGCCTCGCGCGTGAGGTTCTGCGCCTCGTCGACGATCAGCAGCGGGCGGCGGCGCTCGACATGGCATTGCTGCAGGAAATGCTCGAGCCGCAGCAGCAGGGCCGCCTTGCCGATCTTGTCGAAGGACAGGCCGAAGCCGGCGGCCACCATGCGCAGGATGTCGTCGCCGCACAAAGTGGTGTTGACCACGTGGGCCACCGTCACGCGGGCCGGGTCGAGCGCGCCGCACAGGCGGCGCACCAGCGTGGTCTTGCCGGCGCCGATCTCGCCGGTGATGACGATGAAGCCTTCCTCCTGCGACATGCCGTAGTCGAGGTAGGACATCGCGCGGTTGTGCCCCTTGCTGCCGAAGAAGAACTGCGGATCGGGATTGAGCTGGAAGGGCTTGCCGGTGAAGCGGTAGAAATCGTTGTACATGGCGGTCGGTGTCCTCAGAACTGCATGGCGATGGCCAGGGTCAGGGCGTTCTCGTCGTAGCCGGCGCCGGCGCGGTTGGACTGGCGGCGCTGGTGGCGCGCTTCGAGCGTGCCGGACAGCGTGTCGCGCAGCTTCACCGACAGGCCTGCGCGGAGGGCCGCATGGCGGTCGGCGCGGCCGTCGTCGAGCGAGCGGATGCGGGCGGCATCGGCGCGCACGTGGATATCGCTGCGGCTGGACAGGCGGCGGGTCCACAGGGCGGACACCGCGTTGCGCACGCTGTGCTCGTCGAGCAGGGCGCGCGGATCGATGGTGCCGGGGAGCGCGGCGCCGAGCGGTTCGCGGCGGACGCGTTGGGCCGTGAAGCGCAGCGTGTTGCGCGCGCCTTCGAGCGTGACGCTGGCCAGCAGGCGCTTCTGCAGCGTCACCCGGCGCGACAGCAGCGCATCGCCGCCTAGTACCGGCAGCGGCGCCGGCGTGCCGGCCGGCAGGTCGCCATGGAAGGAATCATCGGGCGCGAGGCCGGCGCCGGTGGCGAGGTCCTCGTCGTAGCCGAGCGTCCAGTGGCTGCGCGCGGTGCGGTGGCTGGCGGCCACGCGATAGGTGTCGCCGAAATAGCGGCGGCCGGCGTCGGCGTCGAGGCGGGTGCGATCGGTCGGCCGCCACACCACGCCGGCCGACCATATCGAACCGCTGCTGTCGCCGAAGGGCAGCGGATAGTCGTTGTCCTCGCGGCCGCCGGTCAGGCGCACGGCCAGGCGCGGCGTCAGCGCGAACTGCGCCGATGCCGCGGCCTGGCGGAAATCGATGCGGAAGCCGTTGCGGTAGTCGACGCGCTGGTCGTTCCAGTGCAGGCCCCAGGCGAAGCGCCGCAATCCCTCGCCGCTGCCCAGGCTGGCGCCGATGCGCTGCGTCTCGCCGTCGCGAATGCCGCTGCCGCCGCGGCGGGACTGCCAGTCGTAGCGCAGCTGCGCGCGGGCGCTGCTTCCGAACTCGTGGCGCAGCATCGGGCTGACGCGCAGCGTGCGCAATTCCTCGCGGTTGCCGGTGTCGAGCGCGTCGTCCACCGTCAGCGGCGCGAACAGGGAGACGTCGTGGCGCGCGATGCTGGCCGCGGCGTCGAGGAACAGCAGGCCGCGCACCGGCTCGGCGTCGAGGTCGGCATGCAGGCTGCGCACCGAGCGGCCGTCGCGGCTGTCGCGGTGGTAATCGATGCGGCGCCACGACAGCTCGCCGTCGAAGCGCAGGCCGCGGCCGCTGGCGCGGGCCGACAGCGACGGCGCCAGCTCGGTGATCCAGTCGCTGCGCGCGCGCGCGGCGGAGGACAGCGTGGCATTGTCGGTCCAGGTGGCGCGCAGGCCGACACGCGGCTCGATCGTCCAGTCGGCGGCCGCCGCCGGCAGCGGGCCGCCGGCGAACAGGGCGGCGACCGCCAGCACGCCGGCGCGCCGCCGCGCGGACAGGAGGCGGCGCTCAGTAATGGCCATACCGCGTTTCCGACGCGAACGGCCGCGCCTTGTTGTACAGCAGGGAGACGTTGCGCGCATCGCCGACCAGCCGCAGCGCCTCCTTGAGCTGGCTCTGGGTGGTGCGCTCGGCCTCGACCACCATCACGATCTGTCCCATGTGGTGGGCCAGCGCCTGCGCCTCGGTGGTGGCCAGCACGGGCGGCGAATCGAAGATGACGATGCGGTCCGGGTAGCGCCGCGCGATGCCGGCCAGGAGGCGCACCATGCTGCGGCTGGCCAGCAGCTCGGTGGTGTAGCGGGTGTGCCGGCCGGCGCCGATCAGCGACAGCGACGGCACGTTGGTGTGCACGATGGCGTCGGCGACGTCGAGCGCATCGTCGTCGAGCAGATCGGTCAGGCCGATGTCGGCCTGCACGCCGAGCGTCCTGAAGACCGACGGCCGCGCCACGTCCGCATCGACCAGCAGCACCGTGTGGTCGCGCTCCATCGCGATGCTCATCGCCAGGTTGATGGCGGTGTAGGTCTTGCCTTCGCGCGGCAGGCTGCTGGTGACCATGAGAAGGTTGGCGGGCGCGGTCCGGTCATCCTCGCGCGGACCGGCCGCGCGCCGCAGCAGCGGGCGCTTGACCAGGCGGAACTCGTCGGCCACCAGCGAGCGTTCGCCGTCGGACGCCACCATGCCGAGCGAGCGCAGGCGGGCCAGGTCGATCTCGGCGTAGCGCTTGGGGCGCGGCAGCGTGTCGGCACCTGCGCGTGCCGGTGCCGCCAGCCGGATCGGCAGCGGACCGGCAGGCGACGGTTCCGGCGCCGGCGCGGCAGCCGGTGCCGCGCTGCCCGGTGCGGACGCGGTCCCCGAGGGCGGCGTGCCGGCGTCGATGAGGTCGGGCGCGCCGCCGCGATGCGCCGCCGCTCCGGAGGCAGGCGCTGCTGCCATGTGTGCGGCGGGCGGCGGCGGAACCGCGGCCGGCGGTTCGCCGTGCACGGCCACGTCCTCGGCCGGCGGCGGCGGTGCATGTCGTCTCGTGTGTTCCAGCCGCTTGGCGGCGTTCTCGATGATGCTCATGGCGTCGTTCGCGGTGTGGTGGCGGAAAGAGAGAGGGAAGCGGAGCGCATCGCGCCGGCCGCTCAGGTGGCGCGCAGCATCGCCAGCGCCCAGGCGGCGAGCAGGCCGAGCGTCAGCATGCCGAGCGCGACATGGGCGCGCCGGTCGCGCGCGACCTGCGCCGGCGTGCGGTTCATCGACACGCTGCCCAGCACCGGCAGCTCGGTGGCGTTGCGCAGGGCCAGCGCGGTGACGAAGGTCGGGCGCGCCTGGCTGAGCACGATGCCCAGGCCGGCGCCGGCCGCCAGCGCGGCGGCCAGCACCAGTGCCAGCAGGCGCGGGCGCTGCGGCCCGGTCGGCTTGGCCGGCACCACCGGAGGATCGACGATCTTGAAGCGCACCATGCTGGTCGAGGCGAGATCCTCCGACAGGCGGGCGGCCTCGCGCCGCTGCAGCAGCTTCTCGTAGTTTTCCTTGTTGACCTGGTAGTCGCGGTTGAGCTGGGCCAGCTGGGTCTCCACCTCGGGGATGGCGCGCGTCATCGCCTTGAGCTTCGCCTGGCGTTCGGCATACTCGGCGGCGCGCGCGCGGGCGCCGGCCAGGCGCGCTTCCGCCTCGGCCAGCGACGCCGCCAGCTGCTGCAGCACCGGGCTGTAATTGGCGCGCACCGCGCCGGCCTGCTGGCGGCGCTGCAGGTCTTCCTCGCGGCGCTGCTGCAGCTGGGCGATCAGCCGCTTGGTGGCGATCACGTCCGGATGGCGTTCGGTGAACTGGGTCTGCAGGCCGTCGAGCTGCTTGTGCAGCGCCTGGATGCGGCCTTCGATCTCGGCGTCGGCGGACACCACGGTGGACTGGTCGAGCAGGAAGGACGGCTCCTCGCCGGACAGCTGGCGCTTGAGGGCATTGCGGGTCTGCTCGGCTTCGCGCAGCTCCAGCCGCGCCTTCTCCAGCTGTTCCGTGACGTCGGCCATCTGCGCGGCATAGGTGCTGCCTTCGCGCGGCAGGATGCCGGCGTTGCGGATGCGGAATTCCTTGAGGGAGTTTTCGGCCGCGACCAGCTTCTGTTCATAGCTGCGGATCTGGTCGTCGATGAAGGCCACCGCCTTCTGCGAATCCTGCTTCTTGTCGCCGATGCTGCCCTCGACGAACATGGTCACCAGCGACTGCACGATGTCGCGCGCCAGTTGCGGATCGCGGTGGCTGTAGGTGATCGTGTAGATGTCCTCGCGCGCGGTGCCGCCGAGCTTGATGTCGCGCATCAGGTCCTGCACCAGCTGGTCGATATCGCGGCCGTCCTTGGCCTTGATGTCGAGGTCGACCATGCGGATCAGGCGCTCGATGTTGGGGCGGGAGAGCAGCGTGCGGTTCATGATGAGCACCTGCTGCTCGGTATTGGGCACGCTCGTCATGCCGGACATGAGCGGCTTGAGCACGCTCTGCGTGTCGACGTAGACGCGGGCCGAGGCCTGGTAGGTATCGGGCATCATCCACACGGCGGCGGCGCCGCCCGCGAATACCGCCCACGACAGCGCGAGGCTCCACCAGCGGTATTTCCAAATCCCCTTGATGCCTGCGATCAACTGATTGCCAATCTCTTCCATCGCATTCCTTCGAAACAAGTCGTTTGAGGCGACGCACAAGATGCACCGGTTGCCGGAACTCGTCGGCGGCGGGCTCATGTTGGCAGCGAACGTCGCAGGCAAACATGAGAAAGCTCAACGCTGAAAGAAAAGCAATTTCCGCACTGGAATGAAACGCAGCAACATTGATCGGGCGCAGATGCCGCGCGGCGAAGAATGGCGGAATGCACGAAGGCCGCGCGGCGGTCCGGCGCTGTCCGCTCGCCAATGGACGTGCTGCCATCGCGGCATGAGGCAGCGTGCGGTCGCTGTCGGATTTCTTGACAGCGCGTCCGGCGATATCAAGCGGCGCTAGGCAAGCCGTTGAATGGGCAAGGATTTTTTCTCTGGTCCATGTCTTGCTAAAGGACGCCGCGCCAACGGTCCCGCAGATGGCGACCGGCCCGCCGCCTGTCGCGGGTGGCAGCTGACCTTCACATTGAAAGGGGAACCCATGAAGTTCTACAAACTCGCAGCGGCATGCGCACTGGCGTTCGGATCGATGTCCTTCGCCGGTGGCGCCTTCGCCGCCACTTCCTACTGCTCGGACCCGGGCGGCAATACCGATGGCCTGACGACCGGCGGGATGACCTTCAACGGCAACAACGCCACCGACTGCTACGGCAAGGGTGAGTTCGCCAACAACAGCCCGGCCACGGTGGAGTCGACCATCAACACGCTCAAGTGGGGCGACGACTGGCAGTTCCTGGTGCGCGACGAGGGCAGCGGCGGCACCGGCACCTACATGGGGCTGCAGTTCACGCTCGACGCGAACGAGATCGGCAACAAGTCCGGCACGTACACGCTGAACGTGGTCGACACCAACGGCGGCGCGCCGCTGAACCTGCCGACGACGCTGGACTTCGTCGGCGTGCTCAAGGGCGGCACCGGTTTCGCGGCCTATTTCTTCGACGACGTGCTGGTCATGGCGAACAACAACGGCACCTGGACCATCCAGTTCAAGCACAAGAAGAACTATCCCGACCTGTCGCACATGGACTTCCTGGTGCGCGGCGGCGACGGCACCAACGTGCCGGAGCCGGCATCTGCCGCGCTGTTCGGCATCGGCATGATCGGCCTGGCGGCGATGCGCCGCCGTCGTCAGCAGAAGAGCTGAGGCGCCCGGCCGCCGGTCCGTCCGGAACGGGACGGGACGGCGCGGGCATCCTTCCTCGCTTCACGTCTCCCGCCATGCGCCCCGTCCACCGGGGCGCATGGCGCTTCTGCAATGCCATCGGAGCGATTGCGTCTTCAAGGTATTGCATGCGCGTGCATGACGAGCCAGCAGCCTGGGAGAGGTTCTGCCATTCGTACGCGCGTGGCGAGCCAGCGGCTTGGGTGAGTTCCTGCCATTGGTACGCGCATGACGAGCCAGCGGGCGAGGGGGACGGGGTCGGCGCTGCGCGGCGCGCCCCGCCGCCGCCTTCGCGGCCTTGCTCCCGCCCCGCCGCTCCGCACCGACCCCGTCCCCCTCGCCTGACCGAGTACGCGCATGCACCGCGAATGCGAGCGCCGTCGCTCCTTCCCCCCTCGCCGGGCGCCCTGCAAGGGGGAGGGGATATCGCGGAGGTTCGGCCGGAGGCACGCTTGCCAGGCCACGAAGCGGCCATGCCGGCATGGCCGCCGCACCTCGGGTCCGGGTGCCGTCTTCGCCGCCCTGTCGATTGTGCAAGGCGCCGCCGCGGCCACTGGACGCCCGGCAGGCAGGAAGGGAGAATCCTCGACGGCCTGCCCCGGAACACGGGCCGGCGACAATCACTCGAGGAGACCCGCATGACCAATCCCTACGCCGCGTCGGCAGCGGTGCTGGATGCGCCGGAAGCGACCGGCGATACCTACGAGCCGCGCATCTTCGCCCTGAACGGGCGCATCGGACGGTTGCGCTATCTTGCCTACACCTGGCTGTACACGCTGTTGCTGGGGGTGCCGATCGGCATTCTCCTGGGCATGGCCCTGGAAGCCATGCAGGCCAGCGAGTCGGTCTTCGACATGGCGACTTCCATCGCGGCCGCGCCCATCCTGTTCATCGTGGCGCGCCGCCGCCTGCAGGATCTCGATGTCTCCGGCTGGGTGGCGCTGCTGGCGGTAGTGCCATTCATCAACGGCATCTTCGGCCTGTACCTGCTGTTCCGCGGCGGCACCGAAGGTCCGAACAGCTACGGCCCGGCGCCGTCGCCCAATCCGCGCGCGCTCAAGGTGGTCGGCCTGATCATCCCGGTTCTCTTTGTCGGCGGCATCATCGCGGCGATCGCCATTCCCGCCTACCAGGGCTACGTCAAGCGCGCCGCCGGAACGTCGGCGCAGCAGGCGCGCTGAACGGCGTGCGGCGGGCGTCCGTTCAGAGGCGCCCGCTTTCCTTCACATCCATGTAACGGTTCACCAGCGCGGTGCCGAGCGCCTGCGGCACCACGTCGACCAGCCGGTCCTCGCGCATGCCGAGGCGGCGGATCGCCTCGCGGCGCTGGTCCAGGTAGTGCTGGGCCGCCGCGCCGCGCAGCGCATCGTCGAAGCCTTCCACGGGCGCGGCCACCGCCAGGTCGAGCGCTTGTTCTCGCAGGCTGGCGCACAGCACCAGGTGACGTTCCGACAGCAACGCGCAGGCGGCGCGCAGGTCGGCATCGTCCTCGTCGCGCACATTGGTCACCAGCACCACGAAGGCGCGCTTGCGCAGCCGGCGCGACAGCTCCGCGGCGGCGGCGACGAAGTCGGGCGCCGCTTCACCCGCATGCAGGTCGTAGATGCCGCCGAGCAGCCGGTCCAGCCCGGTGCGGCCCTTGGCCGGCGCGATCCACCGCTGGTCGACGCCGAAGCTCATCAGGCCGACCGCATCGCCCTGGCGCTGCGCCACGTAGGCCAGCGTCAGCACCGCATGCAGCGCATGGTCGAAATGGGTGCCGGTGGCATCGCGCGCCAGCATGCGCCGGCCGGTATCGAGCAGGAACACCACCTGCTGGTCGCGCTCTTCCTGGTATTCGCGGGTGATCGGCTGCTGGCGCCGCGCCGTCGCCTTCCAGTCGACCGCACGCAGGCTGTCGCCGCGGCGGTAGTCGCGCAGCTGGCGGAAATCGGTACCCTCGCCGCGCTGCCGCTTGCGGATCAGGCCGGCGGCGCGCGTACGGCGGTCGGTCGCGGCCAGCGTGCGGTTGAGCAGATGGGAATAGTCCGGGAACACCTTGACCGGCGTCGGCGCGCCGAGCAGGTGGGTGCGCTGCCACAGGCCGAGCGGCGAGGCGATGCGCACGTGAGCGGGACCGAAGCGGGCATTGCCGCGCCGGTCAGGCCGAAGCCGGTAGGCGATCGCGGTCGCCGTGCCGGGCGCGATGGCGGTCGCATGCGGCAGGCCTTCCATGGTCCAGCCGGCAGGATGGTCGTCGATCACCTCGATCGCGAGCATGCGCGCATCGTCGTTGCGCAGCAGCAGCGTTGCGTCGGCCGTCACGTCCACCGGCCAGACGCCGGGCACGCGCCGTTCCACGTCCAGCGCGGGTGCGCGGCGCGACAGGCGGGCGTCGACGGCCGCCGCGGCGGCCAGCGCGATGCCGCCGGCGGCCCACGGCGCCATGAGGCCGCCGGCTTCGCCACCGGCCAGGCCGGCGGCGAAGCCGAGCGCCGACCAGGCGGCGGCGGCCATCAGCAGGCGGCGCGAGGGAACCATCGGCCCGGTAATCATCGTCCCCGAAATCATCGTTCCGTTACGCCCGCGGCGCGGCGACCTGCTCGCGCAGCTGCGCCAGCAGGTCGTCGGCGCTGCTGCCATCCAGTTCGCTTTCCGGCGACAGGGCGATGCGATGACGCAGGACCGGCAGGCAGGCTTGCTTGATGTCGTCGGGCGTGACGAAATCGCGCCCCGCCAGCAGCGCCATCGCGCGCGCGATGCGCACCAGCGCGATGCTGCCGCGCGGTCCGGCGCCGATGGCGATGCCGGGAAAGTTGCGCGTGGCGCGCACCAGCCGCACGGCATACGCGGCGACCGCGTCGTCGATGGCGATCTGCGCCACCAGGCGCTGCAGCGCGACCATGTTCTCGGGCCTGACCAGCGTCTTCACCTGGGCGGTGTCGAGCTCGTCGCCGATGCGTCCGCGCGTGACCATGCGCAGCAGCGCGGTCTCCTCGGCTTCGGCCGGATAGCCGATGCGCACCTTGATCAGGAAGCGGTCCAGCTGCGCCTCGGGCAGCGGATAGGTGCCTTCGTTCTCGAGCGGATTCTGGGTCGCCAGCACCATGAAGGGCGAGGCCAGCGGATGGGATTCGCCCTCGATGGTGACCTGCCGCTCCTGCATCACTTCCAGCAGTGCCGACTGCGTCTTGGCCGGCGCGCGGTTGATCTCGTCGGCCAGCAGCAGATGGGTGAACACCGGGCCGCGCCGCACGCTGAAGCTCTGGGTCTTCATGTCGAACATCGCGTGGCCGGTGACGTCGGCCGGCATCAGGTCGGGCGTGAACTGGATGCGCGCGAAGCTGCCGGCGAAGGTCTTGGCCAGCGCCTTGACCAGCAGCGTCTTGCCCAGGCCGGGCACGCCCTCGATGAGGACATGGCCGCCGGCCAGGCAGCAGGCCAGCACCTGGGTGACCACGCTGTCCTGGCCGACCACGGCGCGGCCGATCTCCTCGCGCATGCGGCGGACGATCTCCGCCGCCTGCTGCAGGCGGTCCGCGGGAATGCCGGGCGCCGGCGCGGTGGCGGCTGACGTGTCGGCGGTGTCGTTCATCTCATCGCTCATGGTGCATTCTCAGTCGTTGAAGTGTTCGGATCTGGCGGGTGAATTCCTGCGGCGCCTGCGCCGCGGGGCCGTCGAGTGCCTGCCGCACATCGCGCGCCGCCAGGCCGCAGGCCTCGGCCAGGTGGCGGGCGCGCTCGTCCGGCGCCAGCGCCGCCAGCGCCGGTGCGCGCCGCCGCAGCAGGGCTTCGGTGGCGCTGCGCGATGCGGCCAGCAGCAGGTCGCGTCCGCCGGGGACTTTCCAGAGCCAGCGGCCGGTGGCGTCGACATGCTCGATCAGCGCGCGCCGTTCGCCGTCCGGCGACGGCAGCGGCGGGCCGAAGCGCACCGCGGCGCGCCAGGCCAGCAGCAGCAGGGTGCAGCCGGCGCCGGCGATGCCCAGCGGGAAGGCCCACCAGAGCGACGCATACCAGGGCGGCAGCTCGAGTCGCTGCACCAGCAGCACCTGGCGCGCGCGCGGGTTCAGGCCGGCCAGGGCCAGCAGCAGTTCGCCGTCGTCGTCGTAAAGCAGGTTGTGGTTGTCGAAGTAATTCGCCGCCAGCGCCACGACATGGCCCTGGCCGACGGCGAACACGCGCACCGCCTCGCCGCGCCGGTCCTGCAGCACGGGGACGGGGCGCGCGCTGTCGGCGCCGCGCCATGGCGCGCTCGACAGCAGCACGTAGTTGACGCCCACGCGCAGCGCATGCGTGCCGCCCGGCGCCGGCACCTCGGCCAGGCAGCGCAGCGGGCGCGCCGGCGCTTCCCGCGGCCCGTCGCCGTCCGCCGCGCCATCGCCGTCCGCCTCGTCGTCGGCCGGCTTGCGGCTTTCCTTGTATCGGGTGACCCGCACCAGTTCGACACCCATCGCCGCGGCCAGAGGGTGAGGCTTGCCGCTGCGCTCGCCGCGCGGCGCGGCGAAGTCGGCGTCGTGGCCGCAGTGCCGCGAGACGTGCAGCTCCGGCAAGGGCGGACGGAACACCACCGTGTTGCCCTGCCTGACCCATGCCAGCAGTGCATCTGCCTGGGCTGGCGTCATGATGCCGGCGCCGTCCGTCAGCAGGAGGGTGCCGGCCGGCAGCGGCGCGCGCAGCGCCTCGGACAGGGTCGGATGCACCGTCACCGGATGACTGCGCGACTGCAGCAGGCGGGTCGCCGCCAGCATCGGATTCTTGCGGGCGGCATCGGAGACATGCGTGCGCGCGACCGGCCGCAGCTCGAACAGCTCGAACCACAACCAGGTGCCGGCCGCGCCGGCCAGCAGCGCGATCGCCGCCAGCAGGACGGCGCGCTTCCAGGGCGTCATCGGCCGCCTCCCGCGGTTGCGCCGCCCGTCGGAAAGACCCGGTCCCAGCGGCCGCAGGCGGCCAGCAGGGCATCGCTGCCGGGCCAGCGGCCGCCGTAGGCGCCGGCTTGCCACCAGCCGGTGATGGCGGTGGTCAGTTCCAGCGAGGCATCCGGCAGCCGTCCCGCCGCATGGGCGGCGCCGGCGGCGCGCAGGCAATCGCCCTCGGTGGCGCCCGGGGTCAGCACCAGGCCCCCGTCGGCCAGGCGCGACAGGGTGGCGCGATAGAGCAGCGCCAGCGCGCCGCGCGGATCTCCCGCGGACCAGAGGCGCCTGACCTCGCCCGGCACGTCGCCGGGCAGCGATGCGCGGCGGATGTCGAGCCCGGCGATCTCGGTCGCCTGCCGCGGCGTGCGGCGTGCCAGCCGCGGCAGGTGGTCGCGGTAGCGGTACAGCAGCCAGGCCGCCGCGCCGATGCCGGCGGCGATCACCAGGATCTTGAGCAGCGTCGCCAGCCAGGCAAGCTCGGGCAGTCCGGTATCCCTGGCGCGTTCCTTCCTGGCCGGATTCTTGCGATGCCACTCGGTGTCGCATTCGTAGCCGCGCAGGTCCTCGTGGTCGTAGAGCGCATCGAGGTCGCGGCGCAGGCGCGCCTGCGCTTCGCCGGCATCCGGGGCGCGGTCGCGCCGGCTGTCGGTGCGATACCGCGCGATGTCCGCCGGCGGGGCGCAGCGCGCGCCGGCGGCCGGCCCGGCAGCGGTGGCGGCGCTACCGGCGGCGGAAGCGTCTCCATGCCACGACAGCGCGGCCAGCGCCAGTGCCAGCGGTGCGGCGAGCGCGGCCAGCGTGCCGCTGCCCGCGGCGGCCGCGCGCGGTGCCGGCGGGCGCACCTGGCGCAGCACGATCTCGAGATCCCAGGCTTCGAGCGTGGCGCGGCGGTTGAGATAGAGCGCAAAACCGCTGGCGACGTAGACCGGGCCGATCACGGCGACCGCCGCGCAGTAGGCCAGGTTCAGAGCCAGCATGGCGGCCGCATTTTCCTGCGCCAGGCCGCGGAACAGGACGAAGGGATTCATCGTCGCCTCGTCGGACACGAACAGGCCGGCGAAGGCGAACAGGCCGAGCGCCAGCACGAGCTCGAAATGGGCGCACGCCATGCCGAACCCGAATGCCGCGCGCGCCGTGCCGCCCGCGCCGATCACTGCGCGCCGCTGGGCGGCGACCTTGCCGCGCGCGCCTTCGAGCTGCCAGACCGGCTGGTAGAGGGCGCGCCCCGGCATGAACGGGCGCCACCAGGTGAGCAGCCTGAACCAGCCGCCGCGCAGCTGCCCCGGCCAGGCGCGCAGCGCGTCGCGCGGCGTGACCGGCTCGCCGAATACCTGGCGCGACAGGATGAACAGCGGCGCGCGCTCCAGCAGCGGCCTGAACCACCAGGCGGCCAGCGTCGCCAGTCCCAGGGTGGTGTCGGAGAAGCGCCAGTCGAGCAATGCGGCGATGACGAACAGCGGCACCCACAGCGCCAGCCAGGCGGCATACACGTTGCGCGCATTGGCGCGCAGCAGCGCCATGCCGAGATCGAGCGCCTGCGGATGCGGGCGGGGGCGCAGGTCGAGCTGCAGGCGGTCCAGGCGCATCAGCCCTCCCTGCGGCCGACGGCCAGGAAATACGCGATCACCGCCGCCCAGCACACGGCGCCGACCGCGTACTTCGCCGCGGCCGGCAGGGGCGCGGCCGACCAGAATCCCTCGAAGAAGGCGGCCACCACGGTCAGCAGCGCCGCGCCGACCACGATCGGGAACACGCGTCGGCTGGCCAGCAGCAGCGCCTGGCCGCGGCGCAGGCGGCCCGGGGCGATCAGCGTCAGGCCCAGGCGCATGCCGGCCACGCCGGAGAGCAGCAGGCCGGTGACCTCGAAGCTGGCATGGGTGATCACGAAGGACCAGAATGGCTCGCGCGTGGCCGGGTCGGCCGAGAGGATCGCGGCGACGGCACCGAAATGCAGGCCGTTGAACACCAGGCTCAGCAGCGCCGGCACGCCGCCCGCCACGCCGGCGGCGAAGGTGCGGAAGCCGATCGACACGTTGTTCCAGATGTAGAAGCCGAACATGAGCACATCGCCGCCGGTGTCGCGGCCCTTGGCATGCCGGTCGGGCTGGTACATCGCGCGCATGTCCTCGACCTTGTCCGGCGGCATGACGCCATAGGCATGGTTGGGATCGGACCATGCCAGCAGCCCCATCGCCAGGGCCACGCCGAAGAAGGCCAGGCAGGCCAGCGCCAGCAGGCGCCACTCCTCGCGCACGCGCTGCGGGAAATCGCGCAGCAGCCAGCGGCGCAGCACGGCCGGCCGCTCCGGCGCGGCGCCGTACAACAGGTTGTGGCAGTCCAGCGCCAGCTTGCGCAGGTAGTCGGTCAGCGCCGGCGAATAGCCGCGCTGTTCGGCCAGGGCCAGGCACTGGCACAGGCGGCGGTAGAGCGGGGGCAGCGCTTCCGGCGCGGGCGAGCGGTCGGCGAGGATGTCCTCGATCGCCGTCAGGAGCGCCGCGTGGCGGGCCTCGAAATCTTTCTGTCTCATCGCACCAGTCCCGCCGCCATGCGGCGCAGCCGGTCGAGCGATGCCTCGCCGCGCAGCCCGGTGAGCGGCTCGGCGATGGTGCCGAGCTCCTCCAGGCGCGCCGCCGGCAGCTGGTCGGCGCGCTCGAACAGTCCGCTGATCGCGCGCTGCTGTTCGGCGGTCAGGGGAAAGGGCAGCGGCAGCGGCGGCACGTCGGGTGCCGCCGGCCGCGCCGGCGTCGCGTCGCGGTAGACCACCTGGGTACCGGCGACGAGGTCGCCGACCCGGCGAAAATGCGCGTCGAACAGCATGAACAGCAATCCGGTGATGTACAGCATCGGCAGGAAGTCGGCCACCAGCAGCAGGTTGCGCAAGGCCGATTCGCGCCAGCCCACCGGCAGCCCGTCGGCGCGCCGCACCACCAGGCCCATGGCGCGCTTGCCCGGCGTGCTGCCGCCGAAGCAGACCTCGAAGACCACCGGATAGCCCCAGTAGCTGACGAACAGGATCACGGAGAACACGCCGAGACCGGCCTTCTGCTGGCCCAGGATGAAGCCGAGTGCCGCCATGGCGGCCAGCCAGATGCACAGGTCGATCAGCCAGGCCCAGGCGCGCGGCACGGCACCGGCCGGCGCGAGCTGCAGGCGGATGCCTTCCGGCGTGGTCAGGGATAGTCGGCCGTCGAGCATGGGGAGCGGGCGGGAGTCAGCGAAAGCCGGGCGTCGTCGCACGCCGCCCCTGCCGGGGGCGGCGTGCCGCGGATGGATGGGAAGCGATCAGGCCCCGATCGTGCGGACGACGCGGGTGCGTGCCCAGCGATCGTGCAGGCAGCGGCGCTGGCTGCCGAAGATGAACAGCGAATCGACGAGCGCGAGCAGCGGGCCGACGAACGGAACGATGGTCAGCAGCAGGCTCGGCAGGTAGCGCACGAACACGATGGTCGAGAAGCTGGCCTGGGCGCCGTCGAGACCGACGACGCGGATATCGAGGATGCGCTTGCCGATCGTCTGGCCGTGGCGGTGGATGAAATAGCCGTGCAGGGCGACATAGATCACGAAGCCCACCAGCGTGGCGGCGGCCGTCGCCAGCCATTCGCCCTCGGCGTCGGCGCCGAACATTCCCGCGACGAACATGCCGGGAATCAGGAAGATGCCCACGACGATGCCGTCGATCAGCGACGCGCCGAGGCGGCGCAGGCGAGAGGCATCGGGTGCGCTGCCGTCCGGCCGCGGGATGTCCTCCAGGGTGGCTTGCGGGGCGGCGTAGGGATTGTCGGTGGTCATGGTGGTCCTCCTGCGGTTGCGTGGTTTGCCCGCCGGTCTGCGCCGGCGCGTCCCGCGCGGTCGGCGCGGAGCGGCAAGTGTAACCGGATTGCCCGTGTCGTCAAACCGCAATTGCATGTCGCCTGCGGGTTTGTGCAGCCTTGTGCAGGAAAGGAGAAATGCGCGGTAGGCCCGGGATAAGTGGCATGCGTCATCTCGCATTGCGCGGGAGGCGCGCAGCCGGTCGCTTCCGTGACGGCGGGGATGGGGCGCTTGCACAGGCGCATGCGTCTGCTCCAGCGCACTACCCCCACCCTGACCCTCCCCCTGCAAAGGGGGGAGGGGATATCGGGGAGGCTCGACCGCAGACATGCTTGCCAAGTCACGAAGCGGACATGCCGGCACTTATGGCGCCACGCTTGTGAAACCACGCTTGTGACGCCACGCTTGGGAGCAGCCGGCGGCGTGCCTTCCGAAACGGATCAGGGCCAGAACTTGTCTGAGCCCCGCAGGGGCGAGTTGTTCTGAACCCCGTTTCGGATTACGTTCCATCGGGCGCCCGCAGGGGCGGCGGAACAGCGTGGCGGTGCCATGCCGGCGTGGCCGCTGCCCGCATTCCAGGGAACAGAAGGAACAGTGGGAACAGCAGAAGGAACGAGTCAGCTGGCGCGAAATGCCAGCGTGGCCGTTGCCAGTGCACGCCCCGGAGGAGAGGAACAGGAGCTTCCGTCACATCGCCTTGTTCTCGGCCCCCCGCGAAGCCGGCGTCTTCACCACCGTCACCGTGCAGTCTGCCTCCGCCACCACCTGCGCCGACACGCTGCCGAGATAGCGCCGCAGCGCCGAGCTGCCGCGCGAGCCGATCACGATGTGGTCGACGTCGTTGATGCGCGCGTATTCCACGATCGCCGTCGCCGGATCCGGCGCCTCCAGCACGTGGAAGGTCACCTTGTCCGCCGGCAGGTCCAGCGGCCGCGCCCAGTGCTTCAGGCCGACCAGGTTCTGCGCATGCAGGTTGCGGCCCTCCTTGTCGACGATGGCGTCCATGCCGATGCGGGCCGTGCGCTGCACCGTCAGGCAGGCCAGGCGCGCGCCCGGTTCCGTCTGCAGGATGCGGCGCGCCGCCACCCGCAGCGTCTCCGACAAGGCCTCCGACCCCTGCGTCAGGTCGATCGCCACCGCCACGATCGGCGCCGCCGCCAGCTGGCGCGAGGCCGACTGCTGCGGCATTTCCTGCATCAGGTTGGAACGGAACCAGCGCTTCATCACCGTCTTCACGCCGTCGGCCTTCATCTTCTCCGCCCGCGCCGTCAGCTGCATCTGCCCCGGGTTCTGCAGGTCCAGCGCCAGCTGCGCCGCCGTGCTGTAGCGCTCGGCCGGGTTCGCCGCCAGGCAGCGCATGATCGCCTCCTGCAGCCACGGCGGGATCTGCGGATTGATCGCGCGCGGCGGCACCGGGTCGCGCCACAGGCGCCGGCGCAGGCCGCGCACCGAGGTCGGGTTGCCCAGCGGACGCTCGCCCGTCGCCAGGTGATACATCAGCACGCCCAGCGCGAACAGGTCGCTGCGCGGATCGTTGCGGATGTGCATGACCTGCTCGGGAGAGATGTAGGGGCCGGTGCCCATCGGCAGGCGGAATTCCTCCGCCAGCAGATCCGGCAGCTTGTCGTGGCGGGACAGGCCGTAGTCGATCAGGATCGCCTCGCCGGTCGGCCGGAACATGATGTTGGACGGCTTGATGTCGAGATGGATCACGTGCTGGCGGTGCAGGTCGTGCAGCGCGATCGCCACCCGGATGCCGATGTCGACCACCTCGTCGATCGGCAGCGGCGCCTCGTCGAAGCGCGCGCGCAGCGACTTGCCCTCGATGAGCTCCATCACGATGAACGGCTGCGAGGTGAAATCGCCTGACGCGAAGAAGCGCGGCACGTGGATGCCGGTCAGCTTGGGCATGATCATCTGCTCGACCTCGAAGCCGACGATGGCCGCCGGGTCGTCGTTGTCGCCGAGGATCGGCGCCTTGAGCAAGAGCGGCGTGCCGGGTGCGATACCGTGCTTCGCGAGGCGCTCCGGCAGGGTGTCGGTCACGCGCCACAAGGTGGCCATGCCGCCCTTGTGCAGCTTCTCCTCGAGCAGAAAGCCGTCCACCAGCATCCCGGGCGCCAGGCGCTGCACAGCAACCATCGTTCTTTTCCTCCCTCGCGCGCGGCGGGGCGCCGCGCGGCACGTCGTGTCAGATGCCCTGTTCGAGCCGCTTGCCGATCTTCTGCGGCAATCCGGCGGACAGGATCTTGTCGGCCGCGGCGTGGTAATCGTACGGCACGCGGAAATAGGTCAGCTCGTTCGACGCGTCGTCGAACAGCGCATAACAGGCGGCCGGGTTGCCGTCGCGCGGCTGGCCGGCGGCGCCGGGTATGGCCAGCCAGCGGCGCTGGGTCGACAGCGGGATGCCGGTCTCCGGTGCCGGCGTGAACACCATGATCTTGCCGGTCGGCGTCAGGTTGTAGAGGGCCGGCTCGTGCACGTGGCCGCAGAAGGTGATGCGCTTCTTCGTCGCATGCATGCTCTTGACCGCCTCGATGGTGCCGGTGATGTATTCCCACTGTTCCGGCTGTGCGGCGCTGGCGTGCACGAACAGGATGTCGCCATGCTCGCGCGTCAGCGGCAGGCCGCGCAGGAAGGCCAGGTGCTGCTCCGACAGCTGGGCCCGGGTCCATTCGACCACCTGCCTGGCATCGGGATTCATGTGCTTGCGCGTCTCGGCGACGACCGCCACGTCATGGTTGCCCTGCACCACCCAGGCGCCGCGGCTGACGTATTCCATGACGGTGTCGAGCACCCAGGCCGGGTCGGCGCCGTAGCCGACCAGGTCGCCCAGGAAAGCGTACTGGACGGCGCCGCGGTCCTCCGCATGCGCCAGGCAGGCGCTCACCGCTTCGCGGTTGGCATGGAGGTCGGTCAGGATGGCGATGCGCACGGTAACGGTTCCGGTCAGGGAAAGGCGGCCGGGGAGGGCCGGAAGTCAACCATGCTACTCCGCGATCCTTTGCGTAAGCTTACAGCCGCGCAGACGCCGTGCATTCCCGCAGGCGGCGGCATGCCCGCGATGTCCTCTTGCACCGGCGCATCAGCCCAGGGTCAGCACGTTGTTCAGGTGGCGCAGGCGGCGCGACAACAGCATGGCGATGTTGCGGTAGATCTTTGCCGCGATTTCCGGCAGCGGCGTCAGGGCGTCGCGGTCCAGCCGCAGCAGCTTGCAATGCTCGATCGTCCTGGCCGTCGCCGAGCGCTGGCAGCGTTCCACCAGGGCCATCTCGCCGAAGCACTCGCCCGGACCGAGCGTGTCGAGCGTGCGCTGCACCGTCGAGACCCGCTTGGTGATGCGGACCTTGCCGGCCAGGATGACATACAGGAAGTAATCGTTCTCGCCTTCCTGGATCGGCTGCGCGCCGGCCTCGAGGTCGATCATTTCGGCGCTGGCCAGCAGCAGGCAGAGCTCGTCATCGTCGAGCCCCTCGAACAGGTTGAGCTTGAGCAGCAGGCGGCGGATTTCCGGCGGGCAGATGACCGACATCGTTCCTCTCCTTCAATGGGCACCGGCCGGACGCCGGTGCGGAAATCAGGCGCCCTGGCGCGCGCGGTACTGCAGGTAGCCGCGCGCGCGCAGCTCGCAGGCGGGGCAGGTGCCGCAGCCATGGCCCCAGTCGTGCAGGGCGCCGCGCTCGCCGCGGTAGCAGGTATGGGTATCGGCGCGGATCAGGTCGACCAGCGCCGTGCCGCCGGTGTCCTCGGCCAGCTGCCAGGTGGCGGCCTTGTCGATCCACATCAGCGGCGTCTCGATGGTCAGGCGCGTGGCCATGCCGAGGTTGAGCGCCACCTGCAGCGCCTTCATGGTGTCGTCGCGGCAGTCGGGATAGCCGGAAAAATCGGTCTCGCACATGCCGCCGACCAGCACGTCCAGACCGCGGCGGTAGGCCAGCGTCGCCGCCACCATCATGAACATCAGGTTGCGGCCGGGCACGAAGGTGTTCGGCAGACCGTCGGCCTGCATGCCGATCTCGACGTCGCGCGTCAGGGCCGTCTCGGAAATCCGTCCGAGCAGGCCGAGGTCCAGCATGTGGTCGTCGCCGAGACGGGCCGACCAGTCGGGACGCAGGGCGCGCAGCTTGTCCAGCAGCACCGGGCGCACGGCAAGTTCGATCGCGTGGCGCTGTCCGTAGTCGAAGCCGAGGGTCTCGACCCGGTGATAGCGGGCCAGCGCCCAGGCCAGGCAGGTGGTGGAGTCCTGGCCGCCGGAAAACAGGACCAGCGCGCCGCGGGATTGCGTCATGGGGAAGCAGTCAGGAAGAAGTGGACTTGCCCGATTGTAACGGATGAGCCGAGCGGACTTCAGCCGTTTGGCTTTTTCGCCACACCGGTGAGGGTCTGTTCGATGAAGTCGCCGTCCTGCTCGGTGTAGCGGATGCGCGCCGGATACCACTCCAGCGAGGGCGCCAGCCAGATGTCGACCTGCTGGCGGTGCTGCTCGCCGTCGCGCTCGGTCTTGGTCAGGTGCACCGTCTCCAGCTCGCCGAGCGGCGTGCGGATGCGGTCGTGCGCCACCACGGTGAATACCCAGGGCTCGGCATCGCGCGGGCCGATCACCGTCACCGGCCACTCGGAACCGTCGCGCAGCCTGGCCGGCGCGGCGCGGGCGACCGCGATCAGCTGCCAGATGGCGCTGCTGCGGTCCTGCTCGCCGCCCTTGAGCGGCGTGGCGGCGCCGCCCTGCGAATACGACACGGTCTTCGCCGCGCGGTCGAAGGTGGCCGTCACCTTGTCGCGGCGGAAGCGCTTCTCGGAAAATGCCGCCGGCGCCAGGCCGGCGTCGCCGGTGCTGCCCTCGCTCTTCGCTTCGAGGATCTTGCCGAGCAGCGGCGAGCGCACCTCGGTCTCCAGCGAGAACTTGCCAGCGGCGGCCCGCCAGGCGATCCGGGCCTTGCCGTCGAGCGCGAAGCCGCGCTGGCGCGAGTTCACCGCGTAGGCGAGATCCGCCGAGGGCGGCAGGTTGACGCGCAAGCGCGCCGGCCGCTCGTCGGCGGCAGCGGCGGGCAGGGCGGGCAGGGAGGCGAGCATCGCCAGCGCGAGGCCCGCCGCGAATCGGCGCGGGGCAGTCATGGAACGGATCTGGTTCGGTGCCGCGTCAGCGCGCGGCGATGGACTTGAGATTGGACACCGACATCTCGAGAATGTCGCCGTTGTTCTCGGTGTACCGGATTCTCACCGGATACCAGTCGAACTGCGGCGCGAGCCAGATGTCGAGCTTCTGGTCGAAGGAGCCGGGACGCGGCACGCGCAGCACATGCCACGCAGTGTACCGCACGCCGTCGGATTCGATCTCTTCCTCGCCGATCACCTGGATGCGCCAGCGTTCGCCGTCGCGCACGCCGGCCACGAAGATCTCGAATTCCGTCTGCGGCACGAACATGTTGGCGCTGCCGCGGCCGATGGCGGCCAGTTGCCAGACGATGCTGGCGCGGTCCTGTTCGCCGCCCTGGCGCGGATAGCTGCGCTGCGATGCCGAGAAGCTGATCGTGTTGCGTTCGCGGTGGAAATGCGTGGCGGTCTCGGGGCGGCGGAAGCGCTTCTCGCTGTACGCTTCGGGCGCCACCCCGCGCTCGTCGAGCGATCCGCGGCTGCGGAATTCCAGCAGCGTGAAGAACAGCACGCCGGCCTCGCCGGAGATCTCGTAGCTGTCGCCATGGTTGCGCCAGGCGATCAGACCCTTGCCGTACACGGTGTTGCCGTCGCGCGCGACGCGCCGCACGTCGTACTTGAGGTCGGCCGACGGCGGCGGCTTGACCCGCAGCGGCATGCGGTCGGTATCCAGCAGGACGAGCGTGCTGTCCTGCGGCGATGTTTCGGTAGCCGTACGCGCTGCCGCGCCCTGCAGGCCGACGAAGGCATCCTCGCCGGCGGCGGCCGCCTCGATGCCGGCCAGCTGCTCGGGCGGCAGGTTCCAGTCGGGCATGGCGCTCTCGGGCGCGGCCGGGCGCGTGGCCAGGCGCGGGGCGGGCCGCTCGGCCGCCTGCCTGTGCGGACGTTCGCGCCTGGGTGGCGGAGCGGCGGCAGGCTCCTGCGCCGGCGTCGCGGCCGGCGCGATCAGCGTGACCCCGGCCACGAGCGATTCCGGGTGCCAGTTGCGGCCGCCGCCGCCGTTGACCAGTTGCAGCAACGCGGCGTGCAGCAGCAGCACGCCGCCCAGCGCCAGCCAGCGGGCGCGCGGCTTGCGATAGGTGTCGGCAGGAAGGGACGCTCGGCAGAACATTTGCCTAGTGTAAACGCATGGAAGCCGGCACGGATGACCGCAGGATTGGGGCAGCGCAGAAGCCGCGCGTAAAATGCTGGGTTTTCATCGCCCTGCCCCGGAACCGCCGTGAAGAATCTTGCCGTCCTGCTCGCCTCCCTTGCCGTATCGACCACGCTCGCCGCCGCGCCGGCGCAGCCGTCGCCGCCCGCCGGCCAGCCGATCCGCATCGGCATGATCGACGGCCTGTCCGGTTCCTTCGCCAACGCCGGCGACGCCGTCGCGCGCAACCTGCGCCTGGCGATCGAGCGCATCAATGCGCGCGGCGGCGTGAAGCTGCGCGACGGCCGCCATCCGCTCGAACTGGTCCTGCACGACAACAAGCAGGGCGTCGAGGAGACCCTGGTGGAATTCAAGCGCGTCACCGATGCCCGCATCCCCTTCGTGGTGCAGGGCAACAGCTCGGCGGTGGCGGCGGCGCTGATCGAGGCGGTCAACAAGCACAATGCGCGCGCGCCGGACAACCGCGTGCTGTTCCTGAACTATTCGGCGGTCGATCCCGCGCTGACCAACGAGAAATGCAGCTTCTGGCATTTCCGCTTCGATGCCCACGCCGACATGCGCATGCATGCGCTGACCGAGGTGATCAAGGGCGACAGCCGGGCGAAGCGTGTCTACCTGATCGGCCAGGACTACAGTTTCGGCCGCCAGGTCGCCCAGGCGGCGCGCAGCCAGCTGTCGGCCAAGCGCCCCGACATCGAGATCGTCGGCGAGGAGCTCCACCCGATCGGCAAGGTCAAGGATTTCGCGCCCTATGTCGCCAAGATCCGCGCGTCCGGCGCAGACACCGTCGTTACCGGCAACTGGGGCAACGACCTCACGCTGCTGGTCAAGGCCGCGCGCGAAGCCGGGCTGGCGCTGAAGTTCTACACCTTCTACGGCAACGGCCTGGGCGCGCCGGCGGCGATCGGCGAGGCCGGCGTCGGCCGCGTGCGCGCGGTGGCGGAATGGCATCCGAACGTCGGCGGCAAGGACAGCGACGCCTTCTACGCCGGTTTCCGCCAGCGCTATCCGCAACCCAAGGACGATTACGTCCACCTGCGCATGCACGCGCTGGTCGAGATGCTGGCGGCCGCCATCGAGAAGGCCGGCACCACCGAGGCCGCCGCGGTGGCGAAGGCGCTGGAGGGCGCGCGCTTCCGCACCGGCTTCCATGAGGCCACCATGCGCGCCGAGGACCACCAGCTGATCCAGCCGCTCTACGTCTCGGTCATGCAGCGCCTGTCCGACGGCAACATCCGCTTCGACAACGAGGGCAGCGGCTTCGGCTTCCGCACCGAGCGGGTGCTGTCGGCGTCCGAGACCGCCATGCCGACCAGCTGCCGCATGCAGCGGCCCTGAGGCGTCGGCGCGGGTTGCGCGCGGGCGTCCGCCGTCCGGGCCGGCGCCGTCCGCCGGCGGCGAGGATAACCGGCCAAAACGGCCGGAACCTTAACCATAAGCATTTTGTCTAGCAAATTTATCTGCTACGCTGGCGATCCAGTACCGGCCGGGCAGTTCCTTTCCGGCGGACCGGTGTTCCGCTCCAACCAAGGAGGTGCGCGATGCTCAAGCCCAAGATGCCCGAGATCCCCGGCATGAATGCCATGACGGATACCCTCGAATTCGTGAAGAACCTGTGGGGCGGCATGAAGGTCCCCGGCATGGGCGTTGCGGGCATGGTGATGCCCACGATGTCGGTCGAGGAAGTCAACAAGCAGATCGCCGATCTCAAGGCGGTCGAAGCCTGGCTGACCGTCAACATGAACATGCTGCGGGCGACCATCCAGGCGCTCGAGGTGCAGAGCGCCACCCTCGCCACCCTGCAGTCGATGGGCGAGAATCTCAACGCCGCGATCAAGCCGGGGCGCGGCAAGGATGCCCGGCCCGAGTCCGCCGCGCGTCCCGCGCCGCCGCCGGCCGCGCGCGCCGCCGATGACGACGAAGACAAGGAAGACGACGAGCGCGAGCAGGCGGACGACGAGCTGCTCGAGCGCGCCGAGGCGCGCCGCCAGGCGCGCAGCCGCCTCGAGGAAGAATTCAAGACCACCGCCGAGCGCGGCGAGGCCAAGGATCCGCGCGACGGCAAGGATGTGCTGGCCGCGGAGCCGGCCGCGCCGAAGCCGGCATCGCGCGCGAAGAAGGCCAACGGCAACGGCCATGGCAACGGCGCCGAGTTCGGCGCGCCGCTAGTCAACCCCGCCGCCTGGTGGAACCTGCTGCAGGACCAGTTCAAGCAGGCCGTCGGCAATGCGATGGCGATGGAACCGCCGATGCCGGCGGGGAAGAAGGGCGCCAGCGGCGCCGGTGCGTCCGGCAAGGGAGGCGCAGCGAAGCCTGCGGCGAAGAAGTCTTCTGCCACCGCATCGAAAGCCGCCACGAAGACGGCCGCGAAGAAGACATCCTCGACATCAGCGAGTGCTTCCGGCCGCAAGCCGGCAACGAAGAAGCGCTGACCGCACATCGTCGCACTGTAGATTCCCTCCTCCTTGCAGGGGGAGGGCCAGGGTGGGGTAGTACGCTCGAACCAACGCCTGCGCGATCGAGTGCACCACCGCTTCCCGAATCAATGCCTGCGCGCGATCCCGCGTACCCCCCATCCCGACCGTCCCACCTCACGGCTTGCAAGCCGTTCGATTTCGGGCGGCGCGACGCAGTGCGTTGCGAAACCCCGCTCACATGCCCTGGAAGGGGGAGCGCCCCGGGCATACCGGCGTGCGCCGCTTATCCCGCCTGCGCATGCGCCACCCGCAGGTGCCGCGCGATCCACAGCGTCGCCAGTCCCGCCGTGACCGCCAGGTAACCCACCACGTTGTAATGCTCCAGCTGCCCGGTCGGCGCGCGCGTGATGATCATGCCCGCCACCAGCGAAGCCAGCCCGGCCGCGGCCATCTGGATCGACGACACCAGGCTCATGAAGCCGCCGCGCACCTGCGGCTCGGCCACTGCCGACACCATCGCCATGCCGGGAATCATGCGGCCCGACACCAGCACGAAGAACAGGGTCGAATTGACCAGCGCCAGCCACCACGGTACCGGCGGCAGGTGGGTCGTCACCAGCACCGGCAGGAACGCGGCGGCGGCGATCCAGCGGAAGGCCTTCAGCTTGCCGTGGCGGTCGGCCAGCCGGCCGATCAGCTGCGACGTGAAGAAGGTGGCCGCGCCGCCGACGAGATAGATCAGCGTGATGAACGAACCGCCGAGGCCGACGTTGGCGGTCAGGTAGAGCGCGATGTAGGGAATCACCGAGAAGCTCGACAGCATCATGATCGCCATGAAGGCGAAGGCGGTCATGTGGGCCGGTTCGCGCGCCAGCGCCAGCACGCGCGAGAGCGCATGGCCTTCGCGCGGGCGGCCGAGGTGGCCGGTCAGGCTCGGCACGATGCGCCAGGCGACGGCGAAGAAGCCGAGCGACAGCAGCACGATGAAGAAGAACGGCGCGCGCCAGCCGAGCGCGCCGACATGCTCGGCCAGGAACAGCCCGAGCGGCACGCCGGCGACCGTCGACAGCGAGAACGAGGCCATCACCGTGCCCATCGCCTTGCCGCGCCGCTCGAACGGGATCACGTCGGCCACCATGGTCTGCACCAGGGCGCCGAGCACGCCGCCGAACATGCCGCACAGCGCGCGCGCCGCCAGCAGCGAACCGTAGCCGGGCGCCAGGCCGCAGCACAGCGTCGCCACGATGAACAGCGCATACAGCCACAGCATCAGCTTGCGGCGGTCGAAGCGGTCGATGTAGGCGGTCGATACCAGCCCGGCCGCCGCTGCCGCGAAGGTGTACGACGACAGCAGCAGCCCGAACTGGTGGGTGTCGATCTGCAGCCGCTCGATCAGCTGGGGGCCGAGCGGCATCATGATCATGAAGTCGAGGATGTGGGTGAACTGCATGCCGGCGAGCGAGAGCAGGAAGAAGCGCTCGCGGCGCGGGGTGTCCAGGGCGGAAATGGAATTCACGTGATGCGGCAGGGGCGACGGCGAAGCCGCCAGCTTATCAGCTGCCGCATGTTCTTGCTCGAAAGCAATTTGTGGCCGCCATGCCGCCATGCCGGCAGGCGAAAGGCGAAAGGCGAAAGGCGAAAGGCGGAGGCGGCCGCCGGTGTTGCCGGGGCCGCCGTGTTTCAGTAAGCCTTGCGCGCCGTGCCGTTGGCTTCGCCGGCCGCCAGCGCCGCGATGCGGTCTTCGAGCGGCGGGTGCGACGACAGCAGCGAGGCCAGCGCCGACTTGGTGGCGCCGCTGATGCCGAAGGCACGCACGGCGGTCGGCAGGTGGCTTTCCTCGTTGCCGCGGCGCAGGCGCTCCAGCGCGGCGATCATCTTGCGGCTGCCGGCCAGCTGGGCCGCGCCCGCGTCGGCGCGGAACTCGCGGCGGCGGCTGAACCACAGCACGACGATCGAGGCCAGCACGCCTAGGATCAGCTCGGCCACGATGGTGGTGATCCAGTAGGCCGGGCCGCGGCCTTCCTCGTTCTTCAGCAGCACCTTGTCGACCAGGAAGCCGATCACGCGCGCCAGGAAGATCACGAAGGTGTTCACCACGCCCTGGATCAGGGTCAGCGTGACCATGTCGCCGTTGGCGATGTGGCTCACCTCGTGCGCCAGCACCGCCTCGACCTCGTCGCGCGTCATGTTCGACAACAGGCCGGTGCTGACGGCCACCAGCGCATCGTTGCGGTTCATGCCGGTGGCGAAGGCGTTCATGTCCGGCGAATCGTAGACGGCCACTTCCGGCATGCCGATGCCGGCCTGCTGCGCCTGGCGGCGCACGGTCTCGACCAGCCACAGCTCGGTCGAGTTCTGCGGATCGGTGATGACGCGCGCGCCGGTCGACATCTTCGCCATCCACTTGGAAATGGCCAGCGAGATGAAGGCGCCGCCGAAGCCCATGAGGGCGGCGAACATCAACAGGCTGCCGAAGTTCATGCCCTGCGCCGTCATCACGCGATCGAGCCCGAGCAGGCGCGCGGTCATGGACAGCATCAGGACGATGCCCAGGTTGGTCAGCACGAATAGCACTACACGTTTCATGGAGGTTCTCCTCGTTGTTGCGGTTTACTGCATTACTGCATCGCCCGGCACGACATCGTTGACCGGGCATTCGCGCCGGAGCTCATCCGGCATGGCTGCGCCGCGCCGCGCGGCTGCGCCACTTGCGCACCACCGCCCAGCGCCAGCCCGCGTGCGTCAGCCCGTAGCCGAGCATCGACAGCAGGATGGCCAGGGTCGGCAGGCCGACCAGGAATGGCCCCGCCGCATCGCGCATGCCGGTCGTCCACGGCAGGCCGTCGCCGGGCGCCAGACCGGCCGGCAAGGCCAGCGGCTGGCCCAGCAGCAGGGCGCCGATCATCCACGCCAGTCCCATCAGCGGCAGCATCGTCAGCGGATTGGACACCAGCGTGACGATCACCGTGGTCGGTAGATGGAGGCGGAACCGGATCGCCACAAGGGCGGCAATCAGGCATTGCCCCGGCAGCGGCAGGACCATGATCACGGCGCCGATCGCCACCGACAGCGCCACCGTGCGCCGCTGCGGCACCCACAGGTGCGGAGCGTCGCTGCCGACCAGGTTGGCGATGCGCGGATGGTTGCGCAGGAACTCGGACGACTTCAGCCATTCCCGTAGCGTGCGTGCCATGGATCACTCTCCCCGCGCGGCGGCCAGCTTGCCGTCCGCCTCGGCATCGACGTGCGGCCGGGTCCAGATCAGGCTGGCCGCCACCGACACGGCGATCAGCGAGGCCACCACGCCGAGCGACACCAGCACCGGGATCTTGTAGAACTCGACGATCAGCATCTTCGTGCCCACGAACATCAGCACCAGCGCGAGGCCGTATTTGAGCAGATGGAAGCGGTCGGCCACGTCCTTGAGCAGGAAATACATCGCGCGCAGGCCGAGGATCGCGAACACGTTGGACGTCAGGACGATGAACGGGTCGGAAGTCACGGCGAAGATCGCCGGGATGCTGTCGACCGCGAACACCAGGTCGGTGATCTCGACCAGCACCAGCACCAGCAGCAGCGGCGTGGCGTAGCGCACGCCGTTCTGCCAGACGAAGAATTTCTCGTCGTGGAAGCGCTCGGTGACCTTGATGTGCCCGCGCATCCACTTGAGCACCGGGTTGGTCGACAGGTCGTTCTCCTTGTCGGCGAACACGATCATCTTGACGCCGGTGATCACCAGGAAGGCGCCGAACACATAGAGGATCCAGTGGAATTCCTTGATCAGCCAGGCGCCGGCGATGATCATCACGGTGCGCATCACGATCGCGCCGAGCACGCCGTACAGCAGCACGCGGCGCTGGTACTCGGCCGGCACCGCGAAATAGCCGAAGACGACCAGCCAGACGAAGATGTTGTCGACCGCCAGCGATTTCTCGATGACGTAGCCGGTCAGGAATTCCAGCGATTTCTGGTTGGCGATCTCGCGCCCGGCGGTGCCGTCGAGATACCACCAGAGCAGGCCGTTGAACAGCATGGCGATGGCGATCCACACGACAGACCAGCCGGCCGCTTCGCGCATGGAGACCTTGTGCGCCTTCCTGCCGCCGAGCAGGAACAGGTCCGCGGCGATGATGGCGATCACCACGACAAAAAATCCGGCCCACATCCACCAGGTGCCGATGCTTCCCATCATGATTGCTTCCCTTTCGTTCTTCTTCCAGCTCGCATTCTCGCGGAAGCGGCTTTTTTGAAAAACCTGAATTAAACGAAAGGATGCGTCACAAAAAGCTGAATATGGAAAAAATGGCAACGCGTTGCGGATAGGGTGCGCGACGTGGCCCGCCGGCACGGGCGCCGTCGGGACAGCTAGTGGAAACGACGCCGCCCGGACGGGGCCGGGCGGCGGAAGGGAGCGGCGGGATCAGCCGCGCACCGGCACCTGCACGGCGCGCAACTCGGCCTGCGACTGGGCGATCACGGTGTATGCCGCCGACAGGCCGAGCAGGCCCATGACGACCGCCACGCCGATGTCGGGCCAGGCGGTGCCGGTGCCGAACACGCCCAGTGCCGCCAGCATCACGGCGACGTTGCCGATCGCATCGTTGCGGGTGCACAGCCAGACCGAGCGCATGTTGGCGTCGCCGTTGCGATAGGCGTACAGCAGGACGCCGACGGCGCAGTTCGCCAGCAGCGCGAGCGCGCCGATCATGCCCATGGTGGCCGGTTCCGGCATCGTGCCGGACATCGCGCTCCAGCCGGCCTTGCCGAGCACGAACACGCCGTAGGCGCCCATCGTGATGCCCTTGATCAGCGCCGTGCGCGAGCGCCACACCGGCGCCATGCCGAGCACGAACAGCGACAGCGCATAGTTGCCGGCGTCGCCGAGGAAATCGACCGCGTCGGCCAGCAGGGATACCGAGGCGGCATGCAGGCCGCCTGCCAGTTCGACGCCGAACATGGCGGCATTGACGACGAGGGCGAACCACAGCACGCGGCGGTAGCGGGGATCGACGGACGGCTTGTCGGCGTGACAGCCGCCGGAACAGCAGGCGGACATGGCGTTCTCCAGGAATCGCGAATCTGATGATTGCATATTGGAGACCCTGTACCTACTATAGGGTCAAGCAGATTTTCACGGGATTGCAAGATGGACAAGCTCAGGATAGGCGAACTGGCCCGGCGCGCCGACTGCGCGGTCGAGACGATCCGCTTTTACGAACGCGAGGGGTTGCTGCCGGCGCCGTCTCGCTCCGACGGCAACTACCGGCTGTACGGCGATGCCCACGTGGAGCGGCTGCGCTTCGTGCGCCATTGCCGGTCGCTCGACATGACGCTCGACGAGATCCGCAGCCTGCTGCATTTCCGCGATGCGCCCGACGAGAACTGCGGCGAGGTCAATGCGCTGCTCGACAAGCACATCGGACACGTCGCCGCGCGCATCGCCGAACTGCGTGAACTGGAAATGCAGCTGATCGCCCTGCGGCGGCGTTGCGACCATGGCCAGGCCGCGAAGGATTGCGGCATCCTGCGCGAGCTGTCGCAGGCGGAGCCGCCGACGGCGATGCGCAAGGGCGTGCACGGCGGCGGCTGCCACTAGGGAACTGCGCCCGGGGCGCCGTGCGCGTTATGGCCGCATTATGCGCAACGGCCGCTCGGCATTGCTCGCCATGCGCGCGCGCAGCTGCCCGCAGCCGCCGTCGACCTCCTGCGCCGCCGAATCGCGCAGCTTGGCCAGCACGCCGCGACGATGCAGGATGCGGATGATCTCGCGGGCACGCTCGGTCGGCGGGCGGCGGTAGGGCAGGTCGGGCACGCTGTTGTAGGGGATGATGTTGAGCACGCCGTAGGCATCCCGGAACAGGTCGACCATGCCGTCGATTTCGTCGTCGCCGTCGTTGATGCCGTCGAGCAGGGTCCACTGGTATTGCACCGGATAGGCGGTGGCGCGCGCATAGGCGTCGCCCAGCGCCACCAGTTCGCGCGGCGCCATGCGCGGCGCGCGCGGCAGCAACTCCTCGCGCAGCGCGGGTTTCGAAGTATGGATCGACAGCGCCAGCGCCGGCTTGACCGGCCCCTGCGCCAGCCGCGCGAACACGCGCGGGTCGCCCACCGTCGAGAACACCAGGTTCTTGTGGCCGATGTCGCCATGGGTGCCGAGCAGCTCGATCGCCTCCAGTACGCTGGCGAGGTTGTGCGAGGGTTCGCCCATGCCCATGAAGACCACTTTCTTCACCGCGCGCAGGCGGCGCGCCAGCGCCACCTGCGCGACGATCTCGCCGCCGGTCAGCTGGCGCAGCAGGCCGGCGCGGCCCGTCATGCAGAAGCGGCAGCCGACGGCGCAACCGACCTGGCTGGATACGCACAGCCCACCGCGCGGCAGCAGCACACTTTCCACCGTCTGGCCGTCCGCCAGAGCCACCAGCAGGCGGGCGCTGCCGGGCTCGGCGTCGGCCTGTTCGACCAGGCGCGCCATGCCTTCGAGCAGCGCATCGATCTCCGGCATGGCGGCCAGCAGCGTCTGCGGCATGTAGGCCTGCGCCGGCCGCCGCCCGGCGTCGTGCGGGCGCGCCTGCAGCCAGTCGCGGAGGATGCGCTGTTCATGGATCGGGCGGGCGCCGGCGGCACGCAGGCGCTCGCGGAGTTGGTCGATTTGCATGGATAGGGGTAAGTCAGCTGGCAGGGCAGTATACTGCCTGCCCGAGTAGCGAGCATGCCTTGCCGCCGCCCTCCATCCCGCACTACCGCAACGCCGAAGACCATCACCATGCATGAGCAAGACGACAACCCCGAGGAAATGCTGCGCGAGCGGCCATGGATCCACTGGGAGAACACCTACGAGGCGGAAGCCTGGATCGACGGTTACAACCGCGACCTGCAGAGGATGGTGAAGAATCCGCATGCCCAGGGCTATGGCATCTGCTTCGTGCTGGCCGCGGGCGGCGAGATCTACATGCATACCACCGGCGAGGGCGACATCCTGCTCGATGTCACGCCGGAAGCCGAATGGGTGGCGCCGCTGCTGACCGCCGCCACCGGCGTCGAGCCGCCCGCCGGGCAGATCTGGGCCGTCCCCGGCACCCGGCTGACGCAGCTGGTGCTCGGGCTGTCGAGCCTGATCGGTTCGACGCGCATGGTGCTGTCGCACGCCTTCCGCGCAAAGAAATACTAGGCGGATCCGACGCGGCGCCACGGCGGCCTGCACCGTGGCGGTGTAAGCGCAACACAAAAAAGCAACAGTTCCGGCAGGCAGGTGCGATTATCATCCTTTCCTGTGGGCATGAATCGGCCCGTTTCCTGATACGCACCATGGCGACGACGCACCGCTTAGGATGGACCGCTTCCCTGCTGGCAGCCCTGTGGCTGATGCCGGCCGTCGCGGCCGGGGCCGCCGATGCGGCAGGCGCGACCGCGGGGCGCATGGCAGAGGGCGATCCGGCGGCCGGGCCGATGGGCGAACCTGCCCTGGCCGCGCAGCAGATTCCGCGCCTGACGTCGCAGCTGCATTTCAAGCGCCTGGCCGCGCTGGGCGACCTGCCGGCCACCTCGCTGCTGCAGGATCACCAGGGTTTCATCTGGATCGGCACGCAGAACGGCGTGATCCGCTACAACGGTTACGAGGCGGTGCGCTATGTCCACCACGCGCGCAACCCGAACAGCCTGCCCAACGACCGCGTGTTCGCGCTGTACGAGGATGCCGAGCGCCGCATCTGGGTCGGCACGCGCGCCGGCCTGGCGCGCTTCAATCCCGCCACCAACGATTTCTCCCGCTTCCTGCCCCCGGACGGTCCCGACAACCGTCTGGTGATCCGCGCCATCATCGGCGATGGCGGGCGCGGCATGTGGATCGCCACCTGGGGCGGCGTGCAGCATTTCGATCCGCACACCGGCAGCTTCCGCCAGTACGTCAACGATCGCAACGACGCGGGCAGCCTGGCGCACAACGACGTCAACGCGCTGGCCCTCGACGAGAAGGGCGGGCTGTGGGTCGCGACCTGGCCGGGCGGGCTCGATTACCTGCCGCCGGGCGGCAAGGCCTTCACGCATTACCGGATCGATTCCGGCACGGCGCCCGACAGCCGGCTCAACATCGCGCGCGCGCTGCAGATCGACGGTCGCTACCTGTGGATCGGCACCGAGGCCGGCGTGCTGCTCTGGAACCGCGACGAACCCTGGGACAAGCGCCGCCGCGTGCCGTCGCCGGCGGTGCGCATCAACCAGTTCCACCTCGACCGCTACGGCACGGTCTGGGCCGGCACGCTGTCCGAAGGCCTGCTGCGCTGGGATCCGGGCAACCGCGGCGGCGCGCCGGTGCAGCATGTCTACCGCGCCAACGATCCGTTCAGCCTGCCGGGCGACAACGTGCGCGCCATTCTCAACGACCGCACCGGCACGCTGTGGGTCGGCACGCTCAACGACGGCCTGGCGGTGGCCGACCGCAACCGCACCGGCTTCGGCCGCATCCTGCCCTACGACCTGCGACCGGGCAACCGCCAATCGAGCACCCAGATGCAACCGGTCGAGGCTGCGCCGGGCGGGCGCATCTGGCGCGGCGGCGGCGACGGCCTTTACCTGTTCGATCCGGCCAGCGGCGCCACGGTGCGGGCCTGGCACGCCGAACCGAAGAAGGCCGGCGCGCTGCAGTCGAATCTCGTCTACAGCCTGTACCAGCAGCCGGACGGCCCGCTGTGGATCGGCACCAATGCAGGCTTGCACCGGCTCGACCGTCTCGACAGTCCCTTCAGGACGATCCATTTCGGCGACGTCGCGACCGATTTCATCAACGTGATCGCGCCCGGCGCCAACGGACGGATATGGCTGGGCACAGGCGGCGGCGTGGTCCGTTACGACGTGCACGACGGCAGCCACAAGATCTGGTCGCACGACGACGCGAATCCCGACAGCCTGTCGATGCGCGGCCCGACTACCTTGCTGGAGGACCGCCACGGCCGCGTGTGGGTCGGTTCGGAGATCAACGGCGGCGGCCTCGACATGATCGATCCGGGCAGCGGCAGGGTGATGCATTTCCGCCATGCGCTCAACGACCCGACCAGCCTGGGGAGCGACTGGGTCACCAGCCTCCACCAGGATGCGCGCGGCCGGCTGTGGGTCGGCACCACGCTCGGCCTGAACGAAATCCTGCCGCAGCCGGACGGCAGCGCGCGCTTCCGCCCGTTCCGGTCGGGGGACAGCGTCGGCGAGGTCAAGGTGTATGCGATCCACGGCGACCGCCGCGGCAAGCTCTGGCTGAGCACCGCCGAGGGCCTGATGCGCGTCGATCCGGACAGCGGCAGGGCCGAACGCTTTCCCGGCGTGGTCAGCGTGCCGACCGGCGCGGCCACCGGGCTGTCGTTCGCTGACGCCGACGGCGCGCTGTATTTCGGCGGCTCCAAGAGCATCGTCGTGGTGCAGCCCGAGGAAGCGCGCTCGACCTCGATACCGCCGCAGGTGGCGGTCACCGACATCACGGTGCTCAACCGCTCGCTGCAGAACGACGAGAAGTCGCCCGGCATCGCGCTGTCGGGCATCGTCACCGCGCCGCGCAGCCTGGAACTGGCCGCCGAGAAATCCGTGCTGACGATCGAGTTCGCCGCCCTGCATTACGCCGATCCCGCGAAGAACCGCTATGCGCACCGGCTCGAGGGTTTCGACCGCGAATGGGTGGTCACCGACGCCGGCCGCCGCAGCGCCACCTATACCAACCTCGAACCGGGCGAATACGTCTTCCGGGTCAAGGCCGCCAACCATCAGGGCGTGTGGAGCGAACAGGAGATCAGCTTCCCGATCACGGTGCTGCCGCCGTACTGGCAGACCTGGTGGTTCCGCACGCTCGCCGTGACGCTGATCGCGGGCGTCGTGCTGTCGGCCTTCTGGGTGCGCGTGCGGCGCCTCAAGCGCGTCCAGGCCCAGCTGGAAGAGCAGGTGGCCGCGCGCACGCGCGAGCTCGAGGAAATGAACGACAAGCTGACGGCGTTGTCGACCACCGACGGCCTGACCGGCATCACCAACCGGCGCGGCTTCGACACGCTGCTCGCCTCCGAGTGGGCGCGCGCGCACCGGCGCCACGAGCCGCTGGCGCTGCTGCTGCTCGACGTGGACTATTTCAAGCGCTACAACGACTGGTACGGCCACCTGGCCGGCGACCAGTGCCTGCAGGTGATCGCCAAGGCGATCTCGCGCCACGGCCGCCGCACCAGCGACGTGGTGGCACGCTACGGCGGCGAGGAATTCGCGCTGCTGCTCACCTTGTCCGACGCGGCCAGCGCGCTGAAGATCGCCGAGGACATCTGCAGCGATCTCGCCGGGCTGGCGTTGCCGCACGAGCAGTCGCCGTTCGGCATCGTCACCGTCAGCATCGGTGTGGCCGTCCTGCTGCCGGACAACGCGACGCACGCCGACCTGCTGATCGGCCGCGCCGACCGGGCGCTCTACCGCGCCAAGGATTCGGGCCGCAACCGCGCGCTGCTGGCCGGGGACGCCGACGCCATCCGGCCGCAGCCGAGCAGCCTGGAAGAAGCGTGACGCGCCCGCATGCCGCCCGCCTGTAGCGGGCGCCCGGTGCGCTCGTGCGCGAGGGCGAGCCGGAAGCGCCCGAGCACGGAGGGCAGGTGTTCCGGCAGGATGCCCGGCCCCTGATCGAGCACGTCGATGCCTTCGTCATGGAAGCGGATCGTGACCGTGCCGCCGGGCGGGCTGCGACGCAGTGCGTTCTCCGGCAGATTGCGGAACAGGATGAACACTGCGCCTTCGTCGGCCATGGCGTCATGGCGTCCGAGGGCGCTTCCTCGACGATCACGATCGTCGCGCGCCGCGCCGCCACCAGCGGCGCGAGGTAGCTGCGCACCTCGCCGGCGTCGCGCACGAGCGACACGCCGGCGATCTTCAGCTCGTGCGCCGCGTTGGCCAGGAAGCGCCGCTGCGGCATGCGCGCCGCCCGCTCCCGCCCGAGCGCATCGTGGAAGGCGATCACCAGCGACGCCACCTCGGACGGCATGCCGAGGCGCCCGCTCTCGACGTACGGCACCGGCTCCGGGTCCACTTCGGTGCCGATGCCGCGGTGGCCCTCGTCTTCGGCAAGCGCGGCGATGCCGACACCCCGGCGGACCGGCCGGTCGGCCTGCAGAGACGGGAACATGGTGCTGGCCGTGGGCAGCGGCCGCGCCGTTGCCATTCCGTCACATCGTCCGGGCCATGCCGGCGGTGGCCTGCCGCTATGCCGTGTTCGTCATGCGGTGACGTCGGCGAAGGGATGCTGCTATCATCGGCCGCTTGCGCCGCGCCACCCGCGCGGCGCACATCGTCCCGTCAAGGAACCACCCCGTGTCCCTGAAAAACCTCCTGGCCGCGACCGCACTGCTGCTGGTCGCGCATGCCGCGCAACCGTCGAGCCACGCCATGAACACCGCCGCCCAGCCTTCCGCCGCCAATCCCTTCTTCGCCGAGAGCGAACTGCCGTTCAAGCTTCCGCCGTTCGACCGCATCCGCGACGAGCATTTCCAGCCGGCCTTCGTCGAGGGCATGCGCCGGCACGCGGAAGAGATCCGCGCGATCGCCGACAATCCGCAGCCGCCGACCTTCGACAACACCATCGTCGCGCTCGAGCGCGCCGGCCAGCTGCTGTACCGCGTCTCGAAGGTGTTCTTCGGCCTGACCGGCGCGCATACCAATTCCGCGCTCGAAGCGATCGACCTCGAGATGGCGCCGAAGCTGTCGGCCCACCGGGATGCGATCCACATGGACGGCAGGCTGTTCGCGCGCATCGACGCGATCCACGCGCAGCGTCAGTCGCTCGGCCTCGATGCCGAATCGCTGCGCCTGGTCGAGCGCTGCCACACCGATTTCGTGCGGGCCGGCGCCCGCCTGTCCGACGCCGACAAGGAGCGCCTGAAGGCGATGAATGCCGAGCTGGCGACGCTGCAGACGGCGTTCAGCCAGAACGTGCTCAAGGAAATGAATGCCTCGGCGGTGGTCGTCGAGGATCGCGCCCGGCTGAAGGGCCTGTCGGAGAACGAGATCGCGGCCGCCGCCGAGGCGGCCCGCGCGCGCGGCCTCGACGGCAAGTTCGTGCTGGCGATGATGAACACCACCGGCCAGCCGCCGCAGGCGGCGCTGCAGGACCGCGAACTGCGCCGCCGGGTGCAGCAGGATTCGATGGCGCGCGGCGCCCGCGGCGGCGAGTTCGACAACCGCGCGCTGGTGCTCAGGATGGCGAAGCTGCGCGCGGAGCGCGCGCGCCTACTCGGCTATGACAACCACGCCGCCTACTCGCTCGAGGACCAGACCGCGAAGACGGTCGATGCGGTCAACCGCATGCTGCGCGACCTGGCCGGGCCGGCCGTGGCCAATGCGCGCAAGGAAGCCGCGGCGATGCAGCAGGTGATCGACGCGGCCGGCGGCGGCTTCGCGCTCGAGGCGCACGACTGGGCGCATTACGCCGAGAAAGTCCGGCGCGAGCGCTTCGATTTCGACGCGGCGCAGCTCAAGCCGTATTTCGAGCTCGACAGCGTGCTGCACAACGGCGTGTTCTTCGCCGCCGGCAAGCTGTTCGGCCTGACCTTCCGGGAGCGCCGCGACCTGCCGGTCTATCATCCGGACGTGCGCGTGTTCGACGTCATCGACGCCGACGGCAAGCCGCTGGCGCTGTTCCTCGCCGACTTCTATGCGCGCAGCAGCAAGCGCGGCGGCGCGTGGATGAACACCTATGTCGACCAGTCGCGCCTGTTCGGCACCCGCCCGGTGGTGGGCAACCATCTCAACATTCCCAAGCCGCCCGCCGGCGAGCCGACGCTGCTGACCTACGATGAAGTGGTGACGATGTTCCACGAGTTCGGCCATGCGCTGCACGGCATGCTGTCGGACGTGACCTACCGCCGCTTCTCGGGCACCGGCGTGCCGCGCGACTTCGTCGAGTTCCCGTCGCAGGTCTACGAGATGTGGGTCGACTGGCCCGAGGTGCTGTCGAACTACGCGAAGCACTACAAGACCGGCGAGCCGATGCCGCGCGCGCTGCTCGACAAGCTCAAGGCATCGTCCACCTTCAACCAGGGCTTTGCCACCACCGAGTACCTGGCGGCGGCGATGCTCGACCAGCGCTGGCACCAGCTGACGCCCGAGCAGGTGCCGGCCGACGCACTGGCCTTCGAGGCGGAAGCGCTCAAGGCCGACGGCGTCGACTTCGCCCCGGTACCGCCGCGCTACCGCAGCACCTATTTCTCGCACGTGTTCGCGGGCGGCTATTCGGCGGGCTATTACTCCTACATCTGGAGCGAGGTGCTCGACGCCGATACCGTCGACTGGTTCCGCGCCAACGGCGGCCTGAACCGCAGGAACGGCGACTGGTTCCGCGCCAAGCTGCTGTCGCGCGGCGGCAGCATCGATGCGATGGAGATGTACCGCGCCTTCCGCGGCCGCGAGCCGAGCGTCGAGCCGCTGCTGCTGCGTCGCGGGCTGAAGGGCTGAGGCGTGACGGGCTGGAAGCGCATCGCCAGCCGCCGCGTCGTCGACGACCGCTGGATGCGGCTGCGCGCCGATACCTGCGAGCTGCCCGACGGACGCATCCTCGATCCGTATTACGTCATCGAGGACCGCGACTGGGTGCAGGTGGTGGCGCTGGACACCGGCGGCCGTTTCCTCGTCAACGCGCAGTACCGCTATGCCGTCGACCGCGTGCTGCGCGAACTACCGGGCGGCCTGGTCGACGACGGCGAGGAACCGCTGGCGGCGGCGCGGCGCGAACTGCGCGAGGAAACCGGCTACGGCGGCGGCACCTGGACGCGGCTGGCGTCCCTGTATCCCAACCCGGCGCGCCAGGCCAACCTGCTGCACGTGTTCCTGGCACGGGACGTGGTCCGCGTCGGCGATCAGTCGCTCGATGCCGGCGAGGACATCCGCTGCGAAGCGGTGACGGCCGACACGGTGCGCGCCTGGATACGCAGCGGCGATTTCGGCCAGGCGCTGCATGTGCCGGCCTTCCTGCTGGCGCTGGACCACCTGCGCGGCGGCAGCCCGTAGCGCGTCCGTATCGCATCCCCGGGCGGCGGCGCATGCCCGCTGCCGTCTTCCCTCAACCACCCCACAGAGGCAACATGACACGACAACAGCTTCGCAACGCATTCCGCAGCGCCGCCATGCCCGCGCTGATCGCCGCCGGCACCGTGCTGGCCGCCCCGGCCGCTTCGGCCGGCGAGGTCGTCAAGGGACGCCCGACCGTCGGCGACATCGTCAAGGCATCCAAGCCCGCCGACTGGCGCGCGCTCGATCCGGAGAACACGCTCTACATCGACATCCCGACCGGCCGCGTGGTGGTGGAGCTGGCGCCGGCCTTCGCGCCCGGACATGTCGACAACGTCAGGACGCTGGTGCGCGAAGGCTGGTTCGACGGCCAGGCCTTCATCCGCTCGCAGGACAACTACGTCGCCCAGCTCGGCGATCCGACCGAGAAGAAGGAGCCGGTCAAGGGCAAGGCGACCGGCCGCGCCGAGTTCGACGTGAAGCTCGACAAGTCGGTGCCGTTCACGAAGCTGCCGGACGGCGACATCTACGCACCGGAAGTCGGCATCTCCAACGGCTTCCCGTCCGCGCGCGACCCGAAGACGCAGCGCATGTGGCTGACCCATTGCTACGGCATGGTCGGCGCCGCGCGCGGCAACGATCCGGACAGCGGCGGCGGCGCGCAGATCTATTTCGTCAACGGCCATGCGCCGCGCCACCTCGACCGCAACGTCACGGTGTTCGGCCGCGTGGTCAAGGGCATGGAACTGCTGACCACGCTGCCGCGCGGCACCGGGCCGCTCGGCTTCTACGAGAAACCCGAGCAGAACCTGCCGATCAAGGCGGTGCGCATGGCGGCCGACCTGCCGGAAGCCGAGCGCGTGCAGCTGGAAGTGATGCGCACCGATTCGCCGACCTACCGCGCCGTCATCGACGCGATGCGCCACCGCGGCGGCGACTGGTTCCGCTATTCGCCGGACAAGGTCGAGCTGTGCAACATGCCGATCCCGGTGCGTCCGCGTCCCGACCCGGCGGCGCCGAAGTCCTGATGGTCCTGATGTCGTGATCCGGGCGGAACGGCGCGCCGCTGTTCCGCCCGTCGGTGCGCCGCGCCCCGGCGGCGCAGCAGGCGCATCAGGCCGCCTGGCACAGGCAGCCTGGCATCCGGCTCCTCTGCGGCATCCTGCAGTCTCGCCGGCGCCGGGTCGCTGTGACAGGCCAGCGCCGCGCTGTCGACACCATCGATGCCGTAACGCGTGCGCACCGAGACGCCGGTCTGCGGGCGGGTCACTGCCGCCACCGGCGTCGACAGGCGCTTGCCCTCGATCGCGGCAAGCCTGCGTTCGGCATGCTGGCGCCCGCCGCCGGGCACGGTGCGCCCTTGCGGGCGGCCGACGATCCGCAGCCGGCCATGGTGGCTGCCGGAGCGGACGAAGGTCGACACCGGGAAGTCCAGCATGCGCGGCGTCGGGCGGGACCGGATGCATGCCGCCATCGGCAGCAGGTGCCGGTCGCGGCGGAACGCGGCGCCGTAGCCCTCGCGCTCCGGATAGACGCCCAGCGGCGTGTCCTGCATCGCCGGTGAAGTCGGCTTCGGCTGCGCGCAGGTTGAGGCGCAGGATGTCGCGCAGCATGCCGAGAAAGGCCGGACTGATCAGGTTGCGGCGCTGGGGTGAACACGATGCCCAGGCCGCTGCCGGCCCATTCCAGCGTGCCGCCGGCGCGCGCGAGGCGCCATGCGCAGGACAGCCCGGCGATGCCCGACCCGATGGCGGCGCTCTTCATGCTGGCTTCTTCCGGTGAACTCCGGTGAACATCGGCGGCCTGGACATCAGGCAGGGCTGCAGGCCGCAGGAAACATTCATCACGGCCATGTTTGTCCGGGGCACAACCTTGCATCGGCGCATGACAGTTCGACAGATTCCGCTTGTCAATAATTTGTCTTGGACAATGCTGTCACGTACAATGCGAGCATGCGGCCCGTCCAGGGCGCATCCGCATCATCTGGAGTCCTATGGATAAAGCGACAGTTCCCTCCCTCGGCCAGCAATCGATCGGTGCCGTCGAGCGCGACACCGGCCTGGGCAAGGACACCCTGCGGGCCTGGGAACGGCGTTACGGATTTCCCGCACCGGGCCGGGATGCCAACGGCGAGCGCGTCTATCCGGTGGAGCAGGTCGCGAAACTGCGCATGCTCAAGCGCCTGATCGACCTCGGGCACCGTCCCGGCAAGATCATCCGGTGCGGCATGGCCGAGCTGCAGGCGCTGGCCCAGGCGGGCCTCGGGCGCGACGCGGCGCAGGGCGCATCGGGAGAGATTCCAGAGCCGCTGCTGCAGCTGCTGGAACTGTGCCGCATGCACAAGGCGGACGAGCTGCGCCGTGCGCTCGTCCAGGTGATGATGCGCACCGGTATCCAGGCATTTGTCCTGGACGTCATCGCGCCGCTCAACCGCGCGGTCGGCGAATACTGGCAGCTCGGCAAGTTCGAAGTCTACGAAGAGCACCTCTATACCGAAGTGGTCCAGAACGTCCTGCGCAGCGGCATCTCGACGATCCCGGCCATGCAGCCGCGCGAGCAGGCGCGCCCGCGCATCCTGCTGACCACCTTCCCCCAGGAGCAGCATGCGCTCGGCCTGCTGATGGCCGAGGCGATCTTCACGCTGGAGGGCGCGCGCTGCGTGTCGCTCGGCGTGCAGACGCCGATCGCGGATATCGCCCAGGCGGCGCAGGACAGCGACGTGGTGGCGCTGTCGTTCTCGTCGACCATGAATGTGAATCAGGCGCTCGACGGCCTGTCGGCGCTGGGCGCGCTGCTGCCGCCGACGATGGAGATCTGGGCCGGCGGCAGTTCCGCCGCCCTGGAGCGATGCACGCTGCCGAATTTCCACGCGGTGGAACTGACCACGGTGCCGCAGCGCATGGCGGCGTGGCGCGGCCGGCACGCGGCCTGAACCGTGCGGCGTGATGCGCCGTTCAGTCCTGGCGCCGCGGGCGCCGATGCGCCAGCAGCAGGAAGACGGCGGCCACCGCGAAGGCGGCGCCGGCATGGAAGGTGGCGGCGGCGCCCATGGTGTCCCACAGCACGCCGGCCAGGACGCTCGCCACCAGCATGGCGATCCCGCTCACCAGGTTGAACATGCCGAAGCCGGTGCCGCGCAGGTCGCTCGGCGCGGTGTCGGCCACCATCGCGGCCAGGATGCCCTGGGTCGCCGCCATGTGGACTCCCCATAGCACCAGCCCGATGCCGACCCACAGCGGATGCGCGCTGTAGCCCAGCGCCAGATCGGCCGCGACCAGCGGCACGATGCCGGCCATCAGCAGCCGTTCGCGCGGCAATCTGTCGCCGAGCTTCCCCAGCGGATAGGCCAGCGCCGCATAGACGACATTCATCACCACCAGCACCAGCGGCAGCAGCGCCAACGCCACGCCGCCCTGCTGCGCGCGCAGCACCAGGAAGGCTTCGGAGAAGCGCGCCAGCGTCAGCGCCGCGCCGATCGTCACCACGTGCCAGTACGCGGCCGGCAGCCGGGCGAGGGCGGCGCGCGAGATCGGAAACCGGCGCGTTCCGCCGGCGACCCGCACCGGCTCGCGCACGAACAGCGCCAGCAGCAGCACCGACAGGCAGGCCGGGATCACGGCCACCCAGAACACCGCGCGGAAATCGTTCGCCCACAGCAGCATCAGCCCCATCGCCAGCAGCGGCCCGACGAAGGCGCCGATGGTATCGAGCGACTGGCGCAGTCCGAACGCCGCGCCGCGCAGCTGCGCCGGCGTGATGTCGGCGATCAGCGCATCGCGCGGCGCGCCGCGGATGCCCTTGCCGATGCGGTCGATGAAGCGCGCCGTGAAGATCCAGCCGATGCCGCTGGCGAGCGCAAACATCGGCTTGGTCAGCGCCGCCAGGCCGTAGCCGATTCCGGCCAGCAGCTTGCGTTTTCCGAGCCAATCGCTGATCGCCCCGGAGAAGATCTTCACGATCAGCGCCGTCGCCTCGGCGATGCCCTCGATCGCACCGACCGCGGTCGCGCTGGCGCCCAGCACCATGACCATGAATACCGGCAGCAGGCCGTGGATCATCTCGGACGAGATGTCCATCAGCAGGCTGACGAAGCCCAGGATCCAGACGGTGCGGGGAATGGTGGCGCCGGCGGACGGCGTGCTGGTGGAATTCATGACGAACGGCGCACAAGAGGACGGAGCACTTTAGCAAAATTTACCCGTCTAACCGGCGCCGCGGCAGGAACGGCCGCTGAACGCATCACGTTTTCTTGGTAGAATCAACGACTTAACTCAAAGGAAGCGCACATGCTGTACCCCGAACTCTTCAAATCGCTCGAACAGGTCCGCTGGAACATGGAGAAGGACATCCCCTGGGATCAGTTCGACGCCTCCCGGCTCAGCGACGAGCAGGCCCAGACCATCAAGATGAACGCCATCACGGAATGGTCGGCGCTGCCCGCCACCGAGATGTTCCTGCGCGACAATCGCGGCGACAGCGATTTCTCGGCCTTCATGTCGGTCTGGTTCTTCGAGGAACAGAAGCATTCGCTGGTACTGATGGAATACCTGCGCCGCTTCCGCCCGGACCTGGTGCCGACCGAGGAAGAGCTGCACAACGTGCGCTTCGAATTCGATCCGGCGCCGCCGCTCGAGACCCTGATGCTCCATTTCTGCGGCGAGATCCGCCTGAACCACTGGTACCGCTGCGCTTCCGAGTGGCATACCGAGCCGGTCATCAAGCAGATCTACAAGATCATCAGCCAGGACGAGGCGCGCCACGGCGGCGCCTATCTGCGCTACATGAAGAAGGCCCTCGGCGAGGCCGGCGACGCGGCCCGCGCGGCATTCGCCAAGATCGGCGTGCTGATGGCCTCCGCCCGCCGCACCGAAAAGCCGCTGCACCCGACCAACCTGCACGTCAACCAGGCGCTGTTCCCGAACGACACCGTGCAGTCGCGCCTGCCGGATCCGAACTGGCTCGAACGCTGGCTCGACGGCCAGATCCGCTTCGACGCCAACTGGGAAAAGAAGGTGGTCGAGCGTATCCTGCACAACATGTCGCTGCTGTTCGAACGCACCTTCGACTCGGTGCAGGACCTGAACCGCTACCGCAAGGAAATCACGGCACGCCTCGGCGCCGCCGCACCGCAGACGGCGTAAGGCCGCGCTGCATTCCAGGAGCCGCAAGCCCGTCTTGCGGCTTTTTCGTTTCTGCGCCGGCCGCGCGACGCGCGCGCCGGCATGACCGACGAGCGATCCGCACCGCCATGCCCGCATTCGAAGACAAGATCACCACCCGCGACGCGCTGGCCAGCCGCGTCGCCGCCCTCCCGCAACCGGTCGTGCTGACCAACGGCGTATTCGACATCCTGCACCGCGGCCATGTCACCTACCTGGCGCAGGCACGCGACCTCGGCGCGTCGCTGGTGGTGGCGGTCAATACCGACGCGTCGGTGAAGCGTCTCGGCAAGGGCGACGACCGCCCGATCAATACCTGCGAGGACAGGATGGCCGTACTGGCCGCGCTCGAATCGGTGTCCCTGGTGGTGCCGTTCGACGAGGACACGGCGCTGGAAACCGTGCTGGCCGCGCGCCCGCAGATCTATGCCAAGGGCGGCGACTACGACATGGCCGCCATTCCGGAGGGGCAGGCCGTGCTGGCCTATGGCGGACAGGCGATCGCGATCGATTTCGAGCACGACCGCTCGACCACCAAACTGCTGGCGAAGGCGCGCGGACTGGCCTAGGGCGAGGGTTGCGCCCCCGTCGTGCGCAGCCGGGGAAAACGCGCGGCGGATACAACAAGGGGCGCATCGAGCGCCCCGTGTCGCATGCGAGGGCGCGTCCGCGCCGGATGCCGGTCAGTGCCTGTGCTCGCCGTGCGCATGCGCGGAAGCCTTCGGCGCCGCCGCGCCGCCGTGCTGGTGCTGCGCGCCGGAGCGGCCTTCCACGTGGATCATCACCTCGACCTTGCCGGCCTTCTCGAAGCTCAGCGTCATCGGCAGCTTGTCGCCTTCCTTCAGCGGCGCCTTCAGGCCCATCAGCATGAAGTGGAAGCCGTCGCCCGGCTTCATCGCCACCCTGGCGCCGGGCGGCAGGGCGATGTCCTTCACCTCCCGCATCTTCATCACGCTGCCTTCCATGGCCATCGTGTGGATCTCGGTCCGTTCCGCCGCGGTGGCGGCAACGGATGCGCCGATCAGGCGGTCGGCGGTCTTGCCGTTGTTCTCGAGCGTGACATAGGCGCCGCCGGCCATCTGGCCCGGCACGGTGGCGCGGGCGTACGGATGGCCGATGCGGATGTCCGCGATCCTGAATTCATGGGCGTGGGCGGCAAGGGAGGCCATCGACAGCGCGGCGACGGCAAGCAGGTGGCGAGCGTGCATGGTGATGAGGAAGAAAAGAGTGGCGAAGTCGGCGCAGGCGTGGCCGGCGGAGAGCGGCGATTATAGCGCGCGGCCGCCGATGCCGCCGGTCACTGCCCCCCGGCGAAGCCGTTCTGGCGCCACGCCTCGAACACCACCACCGCGACCGCATTCGACAGGTTGAGGCTGCGGTTGTCGGGGCGCATCGGCAGGCGGATGCGCTGCTGCGGCGGGAAGGTCTCGCGCAGCGCCGGATCGAGGCCGCGCGTCTCCGAGCCGAACACGAACACGTCGCCCGGACGGAACGACAGTCCGGCGAAGGGAGTCGAGCCATGCGTGGTCAGCGCGAACATGCGCGACTGGTCCGGGCGTTCCGCCGCCAGGTAGCTGTCCCAGTCGCGGTGCACCTTCATGGTGGCGTATTCATGGTAGTCGAGTCCGGCGCGGCGCATGCGCGCATCCTCGAGCGGAAAGCCGAGCGGCTCGATCAGGTGCAGCTGGGCGCCGGTGTTGGCGCACAGGCGGATCACGTTGCCGGTGTTGGGGGGAATCTCCGGGTTGACCAGGACGACATGGAACAAGCTGAACTCCTCTCAGGGGCGCGGCGTGCGCGCGAAGACGAAATTGGTGACGCGCCGCGCGCCATGGGCCTTGAGCGACATGGCCAGCGCATCGAGCGTGGCGCCGGTCGTCATGACGTCGTCGACCACGCCGACATGCCGGCCGGCGACCGTGTCGCGGGAATCCGGCGCCAGCGCGAACGCGCCGCGCATGTTGCCGCGGCGCGCGGCCAGCGGCAGCCGCGCCTGGGCCTCGGTGTCATGTCCGCGCACGACCAGACGCCCCGCCAGCGGCAGGCCGAGCGCCGACGACAAGGGCCGCGCGATCTCCAGGGCCTGATTGTAGCCGCGTTGCGCCAGGCGGCGCGGCCCGAGCGGCACCGGCACCAGCAGGTCGGGCATCAGGGCGGCGCCGCGCGCATCGGCCAGGATCGCATCGATGAGCCGGCGCGCGATCGCCCCGGCCAGCGGCAGGCGGCCGCCGAACTTGAGCGCCAGCGCCAGCTGGTCGCAGGGCGGGGCGTAGTCGGCCGCGGCCACGGTGGCATCGAAGGCGGGCGGATCCGCGGTGCATGCCGGGCAATGGTTGCCGGCCGCGGGCGGGCCGGCATCGTGCCGGTTCGCGGCGGGGGTGGGCGGCAGCGCGATCGCGCAACATGGGCAGCGCGGGACCGGTCGTCCGAAGCATGACGTGGCGCAGTGCCGGCAGATGGGCTCGGGCGCATGCAGGCCGCACAGGGCGCAGGTGCCGGGGATCAGCGCGGAGGCGAAGGCGCGGGCGGTTGCCAGAATCTGGCCGGAGAGCGCTGTCATGTAGGGGCGGAGGTCATGTCGGCATAGACGCGGCGGCGACCGCCAGGCGGTCCGCGCCGGCGGCGGTTCCGGCAGCGCCGCAGGCAAGCGGGTAAACTGCGCGGATTATTCCATTCCGATCGCGCATCTCATCGTGTCCAACGCCTCCACTCCCGCCGACGGGCAGCAAAGTGCCCCGATCGATCTGGGCCGGGTACGCCGCCTGTTTTCTTCGCCGGGGCGCATCGCCGACTCCGATTTCCTGCGTCGCGAAGTGGCCGGGCGCATGCACGAACGGCTCGGCCTGGTGAAGATCGCGCCCGCGCGCGTGCTCGACGCCGGTTGCGGCGACGGCCGCGACCTGCATCTGTTGCAGGGTCGCTATCCCGGGGCGCACGTGCTCGGCATCGATGCCGCGCCTGCGATGGCGGCAGCGGCCGCCGCCGCGCAATCCCATGGCGCTTCCGCGATGACGCGCCTGCTGTCGAAGCTGCTGCCGGCAGGAGGAAGGTCGCCGGCCGCCGCCAGCGTTGCCTGCGCGGATTTCGCGCAGTTGCCGCTCGGTACGCAGTCGATCGACCTGGTCTGGTCCAACCTGGCGCTGCACTGGCATCCGCAGCCCGACCGCGTCTTCGCCGAATGGCGGCGCGTGCTCGCGGTCGACGGATTGCTCATGTTTTCCTGCTTCGGGCCGGATACGTTTCGCGAGCTCCGCACGGCGTTCGCCGCCGCCGACCGCGATGCGCATGCGCTGTCCTTCGTCGACATGCACGATTTCGGCGACATGCTCGTCAATGTCGGCTTCGCCACGCCGGTGATGGACATGGAGACGATCACCGTGACCTACGACGACCCCGCCAGGCTGCTGCGCGAGGTGCGCGCCTGGGGCGGCAATCCGTTGATGACTCGCCGCGCCGGACTCATGGGCCGCGCCGCGTGGAGGCGCGTTCACGATGCGCTCGACGGCATGCGCCGCGGCGACGGCCGCATCCCGCTGACCTACGAGGTGGTCTATGGCCATGCCTTCCGGCCGGTGCCGAAGACCACGGCGGCGGGCGAGGCGATCGTGCGTCTCGATTTCGGGAAGCGGAAATGATCCGGGCGGCGCGCGTGCCCGCAGAACGAACACCGGATCCGGTTCAGTCCTGCACGCAGGAACCCGCGACGTGCGGCGGACTCTCATCGCGATCGCGGCATGCCCGTTCCGCAGAGTGAAAAACGGCTTTGCACGCGATCATTCTTCGTGTGGCAAAGCCGGGAATAGGGGCCATTTCTGCTTGATAACAGGCTTCGATAAGCCTTATACTTCGATAGTTATGCCCTGACCTAGGTCAAAAAAGCGAAAATACGAGGGCGGGTCGTTGTTGCGGTGCACACCGGAAACCGGGGGGCGGACGGGCTGGCATGAGTCTCATGCGTCAGCGTTCGTTCCCGACGCGCCAGCTTCCCTTGCATTTTTCATACTGTATCCGACCTTGACGCCAGTGGCTATGCATTCACCTTGCGCGGCACCCGGCGATTGACTTCTGGTCGCGCAGATCCACCGATAGCAGGTTAGGCCATCGCGGCGTCACGGCCGCGCATTGCGTGTCACATTACCCTCGACGCAAGCAGGGTTGATTGACGTGGAGGCACAGGGGATGCGCGCCGCCGGCGCGGTGCCCGAAGGAATCGGAACGATGCGGACCTGCGCGGCATGAAGATGTCCGGCATGCCCGGGTCGGACAGGTAGGCAGAATTATTATTTTGGGTTTTGAGGAAACTATGAAACTTGCGAATCGCCTTCAATCGTTGATGCTCGGCGCATTCCTGATGGCGACCGGTGTCCCGGCCATGGCAGTCAAGGACAGCCAGGGCGGCCCGGCCGTGAATCAGCTGAACCTGCAGACGCCGGTCACCAAGATCGCCGAAGAGATCTACTCGATCCACAACATGATGCTGCTGATCTGCCTGGCCATCTTCGTGGTCGTGTTCGGCGTCATGTTCTACTCCATCTTCAAGCATCGCAAGTCGCTCGGCCACAAACCGGCCACCTTCCACGAAAGCGTCGCCGTCGAGATCGCCTGGACGGTCGTGCCGTTCCTGATCGTCATCGGCATGGCGCTGCCGGCCACCAAGACCGTGGTCGCCATGAAGGACACCTCCAACGCCGACCTCACCATCAAGGTCACCGGCATGCAGTGGAAGTGGGGCTACGATTACCTCAAGGGCGAAGGCGAAGGCATTTCCTTCCTGTCCAACCTGTCCACGCCGCGCACCGCCGTCGGCGCGCCGGGCGTCGCCCCGACCGAGAAGCGCACCGAGAACTACCTCCTCGAAGTCGACAACGAAATGGTCGTCCCGGTCGGCAAGAAGATCCGCCTGATCACCACCGCCAACGACGTCATCCACGCCTGGACCATCCCGGCCTTCGGCGTCAAGCAGGACGCGATCCCGGGCTTCGTGCGCGACACCTGGTTCAAGGCCGAGAAGACCGGCGTCTACCGCGGCAACTGCGTCGAGCTGTGCGGCAAGGAACACGCCTTCATGCCGATCGTGGTCCGCGTCGTGACCGCCGAGGAATACACCAAGTGGGTTGGCGACCAGAAGAAGAAAATGGCCGCCGCCGCGGACGATCCGAACAAGGTCTGGACCATCGACGAGCTCAAGCAGCGCGGCGAGAAAGTCTATGCCGCCAACTGCGTGGCCTGCCACCAGGCCACCGGCAAGGGCGTCCCGGGCGCATTCCCGGCACTGGACGGGTCGGCCGTGGTGCTGGGCGACAAGGCTCCGAACCTGAACATCATCCTCAACGGCAAGGGCGGCATGCCGCCGTGGAAAGGCGTCCTGTCGGATACCGACATCGCCGCGGTGACCACCTATACCCGCAACAACTGGTCCAACAAGGCCCAGCAGAACATCGTTCAACCGGCCGACGTGCTGGCAGCGCGCAAGTAAGCGACATGATTGCGGAGCAGGGCCGATCCTAAGGGCGGGCCTGCACCGGACACGAATTATCAGGAGTTCGAGATGAGCACAACCACGATCGATCACGCACACGATCACTCGCACGACCACGCGCACGACCATCCGCATGGCTGGCGCCGCTGGCTGTTCGCCACCAACCACAAGGACATCGGTACCCTGTACCTGTGGTTCTCCTTCGTCATGCTGCTGTCGGGCGGCGTGCTGGCACTCGGTATCCGTACCGAACTGTTCCAGCCGGGCCTGCAGTTCGTGCAGCCGGAGTTCTTCAATCAGCTCACCACGATGCACGGCCTGATCATGGTGTTCGGCGCGATCATGCCGGCCTTCGTCGGCTTCGCCAACTGGATGATCCCGCTGCAGGTGGGCGCCTCCGACATGGCGTTCGCCCGCATGAACAACTTCTCGTTCTGGCTGCTGCCGCCGG
>Ga0196981_1000079_pt1 | contig 112212 bp, 95 predicted proteins | sample S3_2013CmetaG_FD_155462 | JGI IMG/M metagenome (GOLD analysis project Ga0196981, IMG submission 155462) | Soil microbial communities from Anza Borrego desert, Southern California, United States - S3_20-13C | ecosystem: Environmental > Terrestrial > Soil > Desert | place: USA: California...
CAACCGTCTCAAGGACTTCCGCGCAGTCGCCACTCGCTACGACAAGCGCGGATACCATTACCTCGCCGGCGTCTTCCTCGCATCAATCGTCATGTGGCTACTCTAAGATCAGTCAGACAGACCCTAGCGCCGCCGGCCCGCTTCCTCGGTCAGGGCCTCGATGAAGGCGCGCACCCGCGGCGGCATCAGCCGGTTGCCGGGCCAGACGATCGAGACCGGCAGCGGCGGCGGACGATGGCGCTGCAGCACCTCCACCAGCTCGCCGCGACCCAGCGCATCGGCCGCCATGTAATCCGGCACCTGTGCCAGTCCCAGTCCCAGCCGCGCGGCTTCCACCATGCCCTCGCCATCATTGAGCAGCACGCGGTGCGGCGGGCGGAATTCCTCGATGGCGCCGTCGACATCGAACTGCAATGGCCGGTCGCGTCCCGAGGTCGGATTGCGGAACACGATGAAGCGGTGCCCGTCGAGGGCCGACGGATGGCGCGGACGCCCGGCGCGCTCGAGGTAGGCGGGCGACGCCACCAGCGCCAGCTGCTGCTCGTCGATCCGCCGCGCCGCCAGTCGTGAATCGGCCAGCGGCGAGATGCGCACCGCCGCATCGATGCCGTCGCGCACCAGGTCGCAGAACTCGTCGCTCAGCCGCACCTCCGCCGTCACGTCCGGGAAGCGCTCCAGCAGCGCCGCCACCGCGGGCATCACCACCCGCTTGCCGTAGGTGATCGGCACGTTGATGCGCAGCTCGCCGCGCGCCTGTCCGCCGGTGCCGGCCGCCAGCGCCTGCAATTCGTCGAGCTGGGCCAGCAGCGCCTCGCAGCGCGCGAACAATGCCTCGCCGTCCGAAGTGAGCGTCACCTGCCGCGTGGTGCGGTGGAACAGCTTGACGCCGAGCTGCTGCTCCAGCCGCAGGATGCGCTTGGCCACGGTCGAGGCGGTCAGGCCGAGCTCGCGCGCGGCGCGGGCAAAGCTGCCATGGCGCGCGGAACTGGCGAAGGCAAGGAAATGGCTGAGATCGTTCATGGCGATTGAGGAAAAATTTTCCTCAATATTATGATATTGCCGCTGGTTCTGAATATATGCAGCATTCGCCATACTTCCTTCATCCCGCCGACCGGCGGCCAACCGACGAAGGAGATTTCCATGAACATCATCCGCAACAGCGGCCCGACCCCCAGCGGCCTGCCGGGCATCGACCATGAAACCCTGGCCGGCAGCAACGCCGGACTGCGCAGCCTGTGCCTGTGGCGCCAGTCGCTCGGCCCCGGCGCGGCCACGCCGCCGCATCGCCATCATTGCGAGGAAGTGGTGGTCTGCCTGTCCGGCGAGGGCGAACTCCACATCGACGGACGCGTGGAGCGTTTCGGTCGCGACTGCACCGTCGTGCTGCCGGCCGATGTCGATCATCAGCTCGTCAATATCGGCGCTACGCCGCTGGAAATGATCGCCGTATTCGGTACGGCGCCGGTAGTGGCCTACTTTCCGGACGGCGCGGAAATCCCCTTGCCCTGGCAAAGCTGAGCGGGAGTGGCGGGCCATACGGCAAGACCGTCCGCGCGAGAGCGCAGGATTGCAGGCAGGCATCCGGTTTCGCTTCATTCGCGGGGTATGACATTTCTCAAACCTTGACCAGATTGCGTTTCCTGTTGTGCAGATTTCGTCATCGGTGGATTGACCCGCTTGTCGGCCTGAAACTATAGTCCCACAGCCGCGCGGTCCTGCCGTCGCGGCCGGGCGGGATTTCCGGCGCAGGATGCCGGAGGGCCCGGTGTCTTCAATTTTCGGAAATGAGTTGGTCGAGCGTGACAGGATTGGATGAAGCCGGCAGGCGCAGGACGAAGTGGATCGCGGTGGCAACGGTGACGGGCGCAGTACTGGCGGCCGCCGCGGCGGCATTCTGGCCGGCACCGGGGCCCGTGGAAGCCGTCCGCCCGGCGGGCGCGGCCAGCGCCGGCGACATGCGGCTCGGTCCCGGGGCATGGACGGCTGCCGCCGCCGTCAGCCCACCGCGGCAAGCCGCGCCGCAGCCGCCGCATGCCCCGCGTGCCGGCAGCGATGGACGCCTGGCGATCGACAAGGCCCTGCTGCAGGCATTCGATTTCTTCCTGCTGGGCGGGCTCGACGGCGACCGTGCGCAGCATGCCGGCATGCTGCGTGCCTACCTGAAGGAACGGCTGCCGGTCGGCGCCGCCAACGAGGCGATCCAGCTTGCCGACCGCTACCTGCTCTACATGAACCTGCACGACGATCTGCTGACGCGGCAATCCTTTCCGCAATGGGTGGATCAGCCGACCGCCGCCGATGCGGAACGCATCATGACCTGGATCACGCAGCGCACGCGACTGCGCGAGACGGTGCTTGGGTCGGAGCTGGCCCAGGCCTGGTTCGGCGACGAGGAAGCCGCGATCCGCGAAGGCATTCTCGAATTCGAACTCCACAGCGGCATTGCCACCCAGCTGGCGTCCGGCGAGGATGGCGCACAGGGCGCGCCGGCGGACGCGCAGCGCGACGCGGCGCGCGAGGTCCGGCGCGAGCAATTCCTGCGCGAACTGGCCGAGCGCTCCTCCAGGAGCTATGCGGCCATCGAGCACGAGCGGCGCCGCCAGGCAATGCGCACGGCGCGTCGCTGACCGCCGGCGGCCATTGACGAAACTGCATCGCCCCCGACCCTGCGTGGCGGGGCGCCCGGACGAGCGGGCACGCAGGGGAGGTAGCCCGCGAATGCGGCGCCGGGCGACACGCCGGCGGCTATAATCCCCGGATGCAGAATCTCCTCCACAACCTCAATCCCGAACAGCTCGCCGCCGTCACGCTGCCATCCCAGCCGGCACTGATCCTCGCGGGCGCCGGATCGGGAAAGACCCGCGTCCTCACCACCCGCATCGCCTGGCTGATCCAGACCGGCCAGGTCTCCCCGGCGGGCGTGCTGGCGGTGACCTTCACCAACAAGGCGGCCAAGGAAATGCTGACCCGCCTGTCGGCGATGTTGCCGATCAATACGCGCGGCATGTGGATCGGCACCTTCCACGGATTATGCAACCGACTGCTGCGCGCGCATTACCGCGACGCCGCGCTGCCGCAGACCTTCCAGATCATGGATTCGCAGGACCAGCTGTCCGCGATCAAGCGCCTGCTCAAGGCCAACAACGTCGACGACGAGAAATACCCGCCGCGCAACCTGATGTATTTCATCAACGGCGCCAAGGAGCAAGGCCTGCGCGCCAGCGAGGTCGAGGCCAACGACGAGTACAACCGCCGCTTCGTCGAGCTGTACGACCTCTACGAACAGCAATGCCAGCGCGAGGGCGTGGTCGACTTCGCCGAGCTGCTGCTGCGCACCTACGAACTGCTGTCGCGCAACCAGCCGCTGCGCGAGCATTACCAGTCGCGCTTCCGCCACATCCTGGTCGACGAATTCCAGGATACCAACGACCTGCAGTACAAGTGGCTCAAGCTGATGGCCGGCCGGCATGCCGCCATCTTCGCGGTGGGCGACGACGACCAGAGCATCTATGCCTTCCGCGGCGCCAACGTCGGCAACATGCTGGCCTTCGAGCGCGATTTCCAGGTGCAGAACCTGATCAAGCTGGAACAGAATTACCGCTCGCACGGCAACATCCTCGACACCGCCAACTACCTGATCGCCAACAACCGCAAGCGCCTCGGCAAGAACCTGCGCACCGACGCCGGCCACGGCGAGCCGGTGCGCATCTACGAAGCCAGCAGCGACCTGCAGGAAGCGCAGTGGATCATCGAGGAGATCAAGAGCCTGGTGGCCGACGGCGCCGCGCGCAGCGAGATCGCCATCCTCTACCGCTCCAATGCGCAGTCGCGCGTGATCGAGCATGCGCTGTTCTCGGCCGGCATGCCTTACCGCGTCTACGGCGGCCAGCGCTTCTTCGAGCGCGCCGAGATCAAGCATGCGATCGCCTACCTGCAGCTGATGGACAATCCGCACAACGATTCCGCCTTCCTGCGCGTGGTGAATTTCCCCACGCGCGGCATCGGCGCGCGCTCGCTCGAGCAACTGCAGGATGCGGCGCGCCAGCACGGCGGATCGCTGTACGCGGCGGTGCCCCACCTGTCCGGCAAGGCCGGCACCTCGCTCGGCGCCTTCGTGCGGCTGATCGAGGGCATGCGCTTCGAGACGCAGAACCTGCCGCTGCAGGAAATGGTCGAGGTGGTCATCAACATGAGCGGCCTGATCGCGCATTACCAGTCCGAGAAGGATGGCGGCGACCGCATCGAAAACCTGGAGCAGCTGGTGTCGGCGGCCACCGTGTTCGTATCGGAAGAGGGCTTTGGCCTCGACACGCCCGCGCTGCTGGGCCCGCAGGCGGCGCCGGCGGCCGGGCAGATGATCACGGTGGCCGACGGCGTCGAGGTGATCGATGCGGACGCGCCGCTGGCGACGGTCATGTCGCCGCTGTCGGCTTTCCTGTCGCATGCCTCGCTCGAGGCCGGCGACAACCAGGCCCAGGCCGGCCAGGATGCGCTGCAGCTGATGACGGTGCATTCGGCCAAGGGACTGGAGTTCGACGCGGTATTCATCACCGGCCTGGAAGAAGGACTGTTCCCGCACGAGAACAGCGCGCAGGAAGAGGGCGGCCTCGAGGAAGAACGCCGCCTGATGTACGTCGCCATCACGCGCGCGCGCAAGCGGCTCTACATCAGCTTCTCGCAGACGCGCATGCTGCACGGCCAGACACGCTACAACATGAAGTCGCGCTTCCTCGACGAGCTGCCCGAGAACACGGTCAAGTGGCTGTCGCCGCGCGTGCAGCAGACGCACGACTGGTTCAAGCGCCCGGGCGCCGCCTGGGACGATGCCCCCGAGAGCGGCGCCAACGCCATCGCCCAGAACTTCGCCAAGAAGGATGTCGGCTGGCGCATCGGCGAGACGGTGTCGCACGCGAAGTTCGGCGAGGGCGTGATCGTCAACATCGAGGGCGGCGGCGGCAATGCGCGCGCCCAGATCAATTTCGGCCGCTTCGGCATGAAGCTGCTCGATCTGGGCATCGCCAGGCTCGAACGCGTCGGACGCTGAGAACGCCTGTCGGACGCCATTCCGCCGGACGCATCGCCGGCCGGATGCATGCCGGCGCTCGCGCGGCGCGGCGCCGCGGCAGCGGCCTTACCAACCCGGCAATCGGTTCGCCTGCCATGGCGCGAGCGCGGCCGGTTCGGTGCGCGCGCTGCCCGGCGGCAGGTGTGCCGCCATCGCGGAGCGCAAGCGGCGCCATGCCCCGCGCGCGAGGTTGCGCAGGGCAATCCCGCCGTTGAGCCACAGGTGGCCGCGCGAGCGGTACACCGTCAGATGGTCGAGCTCGCGGCGCTGTCCCGCCAGCTGATACTTGTACGCATATTCCCCCCACAGGAAATGGAACTCGCGGCCGCCGCGCCGGATGCATTCGGCGATGCACAGGTAGCACGACAGGTTCCCCAGGCGGTATTCGTCCCAGGCCGGGTCGTGCGCGCCGACGTGCGAGAAGAAATGCGTGCCGGTGCGCATGCAGATCTCGCCGGCGCAGACGCGGCCGTCGATCGTGATCACGCTGGCCAGGCCGCACAGACGCGCCAGCCGGATGGTGCGCTCGGCCTCCGCGTCGTCGAGCGACGACAGCTTTCCCTTGTGCGCCATGCGCTGGCGATTGAAGTGGAAGATGGTCCGGATGTGCTCCTCGGGGATCGCGTCGCCCACGAACACCTCATGGCGCATGCCGGGATGGTCGCGCCGCAGCCTGTTCATGTAGCGCCGCAGGTTGCGCCGCGTCGCCCGTCCGAGCGCGGACGTGTACTGTTCCGGCGTGTCCGGCAGCGGCACCACGATGTCCTCCAGGCAGCCGAAGCGCTGCAGCGGTCGCGACAGGCGCAGCGGCGCGGTGCGGATCGCGTTGAACGACACCATGTCGACGAAAGGATAGCTGCCGAAGATGTGCTCGCAGAAGCATTCGATCTCCGGCGCGTCGATCGCCAGTCCCTCGTTGCGCACCGCCACGCGCTTGCCGCGGATTTCGAACAGCAGCGCTGCCGTCACATGATCTCGGCGGCGCGCAACATAGGTATGCAGCGTGGCGCCATGGCCGTACACGTCGACGAAGGGCACGGTCGAGAACACGCTCTCGTACAGGCGCTCCATGTCGGCGACGGCATGCGAGGGGATCGCGTTGCGGTAGATGCGGACACGCGAGTCGTCGCTCATGCCAGCGGGCTCCTGGCCGGAGTGCGGCTGCGGGAAGGGCGTGGCGCGGCGGCGGGACGGCGGCAGCGATCGGCGGGGGGACGGTCGGCGTGCATGGCTTCAGGAAACTGGGGGGGGCGGCGCGGAGCCGCGGAAACTCGGCGCCCGGGTGCATGCCTGTGGGCGCATGCGCATCCTCGCGGCGCGCGGCATGGTCAGAGGATAGAAGATGCGCCGCGCACGGCCTTGAGAAAGCGCAGGAGGGGCGGGCGCAGGATCGCGCCGCCGGAGGAGGGCGTCAGGCGGACAGTTCCATGAAGCGCATCGGATCGACCTTCCATTTCGACGGCGATTCGTGGCTGACGATCTTGTCGCCGCCGCCGGCGCCGAGCGGCTTGGACAGGTCGACGGTCTGCGGCTTGATGTAGGTGTTGTGCTTGGTGCTGAAGAACACGTTGACCTTCGGCGCCAGCAGGTTGGTCTCGTGCGGCTCTGTCACCACGCCCAGGCGGCCGGACTCGAGCAGCACCAGCGTGCCGACCGGGTAGATGCCGACGCAGCGCATGAATGCCTGCACGTACTGCGGGTTGAAATGGTACTTGCTCCACTCGTAGATCTTGCGCAGCGCATCGGCCGCCGACATGCCGCGGTGATAGCAGCGGTCGGACGTGATCGCGTCGTACACGTCGACGATGGCCGCCATCTGCGCCAGCTGGCTGATCTGCCCGGCGGGCAGCTGGTCGGGGTAGCCGCTGCCGTCGGTGCGTTCATGGTGGTGCAGGGTGATGTCGAGCGGAATCTCGCCGACCTGCGGCGTCTGCAGCAGGATCTTGTGGCCGTCCGACGGATGGCGCCGCATGATCTCGAATTCCTCGTCGGTCAGCCGGCCCGGCTTGTTGAGGATCTGGTCCGGCACCAGGGCCTTGCCGGTGTCGTGCAGCAAACCGCCCAGGCCCGCCTGGCGGATCGTCTCGGCATCCATGTTCAGCGAACGGCAGAACGCCACCAGCAGCGTGCAGACGCTGACCGAATGCAGGAAGGTGTAGTCGTCCTTGGTCTTGATGCGCAAGAGGCCGACGAGGGCACCGGGGTTGCGCAGGATCGATTCGGTGATGTCCTGCACCACCGGCTCGACACGGTCCAGTTCGACCGCCTTGCCCAGCCGCGCATCCTGCATCACGGTGCGCACCAGCTGGTGCGCCTGGCCCTTGATCTTCTTCGCGCGGGCGAGTTCCTCGCCGAAGGTCACGCGCTGGACCGCCGGCGGCGGCACGCTGACGATCTGCACCAGCTCCTTCTCGATCGATTCGCGCACTTCCTCGACCGTCGGCGCATCCTGCACGTCCAGGCCGCGCTCGGTGTCGATGTAGATGTCGTGGATGCCGGCGGCGACGATCTTCCTGATCTCGTCCTGCGAGGTCAGGAGGAACTTGTTGCGCATGAAGGGATGATCGATCCAGTTACAGGACAGGTCATGGATGAACATGCCCGGCTTGAGCTGGCTGATATCGATTTTCTTGATCATGGAGGGCTGCCCGCGAGATCCGTCTACTGCCAGTATAGGGACAAAAAATGCCTGGGAGTAACGGAATGTACACCGCCCGTTTTATTTCTGCAAATCAACTTTTTCCGGTGCGGAGGCCTCCGGTTCGCGCTTGCCGAAGATCGTGGCGTAGGTGGGGTAGAAGGAGCAATAGGCGATCACCGTCATCATCAGCAGGGCCGGCATCAGGATGATCGACGCCACCGTGGTCTTGCCGAGCAGGATGGCCAGGAGGCTGCTGGCGAAGGCCGGCAGCAGGATGCCGATGTTCAGCCAGGCCAGGCCGTAAACAAGGAAGGCCCGGAACGCCTTGCGCACCGCGAAGAAGCTGTAGAACATCGCCTTGCCGACGCCCATGCCGTTCCACATGATCAGCGGGGCCGCGTACCAGAAGGCCATGGCCGCCAGCGTGTAGACGCCGGCCGCCACCAGCACCGCCATGCCGACGTTCGATGCGCGCAGCGTGGCGGGGTCGAGCTTGGCCTGGCCGCTGAAAATTTCCCAGAAGGTGCCGCCGTCGACCAGCGCCGAGGCGCCGAAGGCGAGCAGCGCTGCCGGCAGGTAGAGCAGGCCGAGCAGCAGCAGCGAGCGGAAGGCCGGCGAGCGGAAACCGGTCAGCAGCGTGGAAGGAAAGACGCGCTCGCCGCGTTCGATCTTGACGCAGGCTTCCATGAAGGCCATGGAGAACACCGGCGTGAGGATCACCGGCAGCAGCTGGCCGACCACCGGGATCAGGCTCAGCGCCAGCAGGATGAAGGTGTAGCTGAAGAACAGCGTCGCCATCTCCATCGGCTGCTTGCGGAACAGCGCGAAGCCCTGCTTGACCCACTCCCAGCCGACGCGTGCGGAAATCTTGTCGTTGCTTGCCATGGTCAGGACAGGCGGGGCGGCGCCACGGCGATGCGGCGGCGCAGGATGCGTTCAAAATGGGTGGGGTCGTGCGGCGTGAGCATCTCGGCCTCGCGCGGCAGGTGGAAGTCGTACAGCCGCGACAGCCAGAAACGCAGCGCGCCGGCGCGCAGCATCGGCTGCCAGGCCTGATGTTCGTCCGCCGTGAACGGGCGCACCGCGTGGTAGGCGTCGAGCATCGCACGCACGCGCGCTTCGTCCAGCTCGCCGCTGTCGAGATCGACGCACCAGTCGTTGACGGTGACGGCCACGTCGAACAGCCAGGTATCCCAGCCGGCGAAGTAGAAGTCGAAGAAGCCGGTCAGGCGGTCGCCGTCGAACATCACGTTGTTGCGGAACAGGTCGGCGTGGATCGGGCCGCGCGGCAGCGCATGGTAGACGCGGCTGGCGGCGAACGCTTCCTGGAAATGCATCTCGGCCTGCAGCAGGTGCTGGTTGGCGTCCGACAGGTAGGGCAGCACCACCGGCGTGGTTTGGTTCCACCAGTCCAGGCCGCGCAGGTTCGGCTGCTCGATGCCGAAGTCGGCGCCGGCCAGGTGCATCTTCGCCAGCATCGCGCCGACGGCGGCGCAGTGCTGCGGCTGCGGCGCCAGCAGGTGGGCGCCGTCGAGCCTGGTGACGATCGAGGCCGGCTTGCCGTGCAGCGGATTGACCAGCGCGCCGTCGTGGCTGGCCACCGGCGCCGGCACCAGCACGCCGCGGTCGGCCAGGTGGCGCATCAGCTCGAGGTAGAACGGCAGCTGCTCGAAGCCGAGCTTCTCGAAGATCGTCAGGACGAATTCGCCGCGCGCGGTGGTGATGAAGAAATTGCTGTTCTCGATGCCGGACGAGATGCCCTTGATCGCCAGCGCCTCGCCGAGCGGGAAGCGCGCGATCCAGGCGCGCAGGTCGTCCAGGGTGACCGGGGTGAAGACTGCCATGGAAAGTCGGTTATCGGGGTTCGATGATCGGGACGGTCATTTCGCCGCCGGGGCGGGTTCGGCCGGCGGCGCCGGAGTCTCGGCCCGGCCGCCTTCCGGCTCGGCCGTGTTCTTGATCTTGCCGGACAGGTCGAATTCCATCACCTTCCATTGCGCCGGGCGCGATTGCATCGCCTGGGCATCGCCGGGCTGGGCATTGCCGGGCTGCTGGTCGACCGGCCTGACGGTGTAGGTGCTGCCGCCGCTGGTGACCTCGGCCTCGGTGACGCGGCCGCCCTCGCGCTTCTCCTTCACGCGGGCGCCCTGTTCCTTGCGGATGGTGATGGCCGGCTCCTCGCCTTCCTCGAGCTTCTCGAGGACCGGCGGCTTGTCGGACGGAGAAGCTTGTCCGGGCTGTTGCGGGGCGGTCTGCTGGGAGGCGGCAAGCGGGGAAATCGTCGCGGCGGCCAGGCCGGCAAGGGCGGCGAAGGCAAGCCGGAAAGTCAGGGTGCGCATGATGGGGACGCTGGTTCGTTGGAATGGCGGGTCCCCACCATTGTAGCAAACAGGCCCGCGCCGGACCGCCGCATCCGGCCCGGACGCGGCAAATCCGGCACGTGCCGCCCGACCGCCGTCAGAGGAAGGAACTGGTCTGCGGATCGGTGTCGGTCAGCACGATGTTGCGCGCCTCGTAGAAGGCGAAGATCGCCTCGACGACGTTGTCGGGCTCGTCGATCATCTGCACGATGTCGAGGTCGGCGGCCGCGAACATGCCGGTGGGCACCATCTGGCCGCGGATCCAGTCGAGCAGGCCGCGCCAGAAATGCGTGCCGACCAGGATGACCGGGATGCGGCGCGACTTGCCGGTCTGGATGAGGGTCAGCACCTCGGTCATCTCGTCGAGGGTGCCGAAGCCGCCGGGCATGACCACGTAGGCGTCGGCGTACTTCACGAACGCGACCTTGCGCGCGAAGAAGTGGCGGAACGACAGCGAGATGTCCTGCCATAGATTGGGCTTTTGTTCGCGCGGCAATTCGATGTTCAGTCCGACCGCGGGGGACTTGCCTTCGAAGGCGCCCTTGTTGGCCGCTTCCATGATGCCGGGGCCGCCGCCGGAGATGACCGCGAAGCCTTCGTCGGACAGCCGGCGCGCGATGTCGACGGTCTTGATGTAATAGGGATCGTCGGGCGGCGTGCGCGCCGAACCGAAGATCGACACCGCCGGGCGCAGCTCGGACAGGCGTTCGGTGGCCTCGATAAACTCTGCCATAATCGTGAACATATGCCACGATTCGCGCGCCTTCTTCGTGGTGGCGCGCTCGATGTCGCTGATCTGCCGCAGGCGCGGCACATTTTTCCCTTGCAAGGCCATATGAACAACACCCTTCTACTGGTGGACGGCTCCAGTTACCTGTATCGCGCATTCCATGCGATGCCCGACCTGCGCAGCCCGGACGGCACGCCCACGGGCGCGATCCACGGCATGATCGCGATGCTCAAGCGGCTGCGCAGCGATTACGATGCAGCTTACCTTGCCTGCGTATTCGACGCAAAGGGCAAGACCTTCCGCGACGACCTCTATCCCGAGTACAAGGCGCACCGGCCGTCGATGCCGGAAGACCTCGCGAAGCAGGTCGAACCGATCCACGACGCGGTGCGCGCGCTCGGCTGGCCGATCCTGTGCGTCGAGGGCATCGAGGCCGACGACGTGATCGGCACGCTGGCGGTCGAGGCGGTGAAGCACGGCCTGAAGACCATCGTCTCCACCGGCGACAAGGACCTGGCCCAGCTGGTCAACGAGCATGTTACGCTGGTCAACACGATGAGCAACGAGAAGCTCGACATCGAGGGCGTGAAGGCCAAGTTCGGCGTGCCGCCGGAGCGCATCGTCGATTACCTCACGCTGGTGGGCGACGCCGTCGACAACGTCCCCGGCGTCGACAAGGTCGGCCCGAAGACGGCGGTGAAATGGATCACCCAATACGGCTCGCTCGACGGCATCATCGCCCATGCGGACGAGATCGGCGGCGCGGTCGGCAAGAACCTCAACGCGGCACTCGGCTGGCTGCCGATGGCGCGTACGCTGGTGACGGTCAGGACCGATTGCGACCTCGCCAGGCACATGGTGTCGATCCCGGAATCGCTGGCGGCCAGGCCGGTGGACACCGAGGCGCTGCACGCCTTCTTCCAGCGTTTCGGCTTCAAGACCTGGCTGCGCGAGATCGAGGGGCAGGGCGGCGGCAGCGGTGGCAATGGCGCCAACGGCCGCGCCGACGCGCCGGCGGCGCAGGGCGACATGTTCGGCGAGCCGAAGCCGCCGGTTCCGACCGACTACGAGACCGTGCTCACCGAAGCGCAGCTCGACAAGTGGCTGGCGAAGATCGATGCGGCCGCGCTGACCGCGCTCGATACCGAGACCACCTCGCTCGAAGCGATGTCGGCCGAGCTGGTCGGCATCTCGCTGTCGTGCGAAGCGGGCGTGGCCTGCTACATCCCGGTGGCGCACCGTTACCAGGGCGCGCCGGACCAGCTCTCGCGCGACGCGGTGCTGGCGAAGCTGCGCCCGTGGCTGGAGAACCCGGACAAGCCCAAGCTCGGCCAGAACCTCAAGTACGACTGCCATGTGTTCGGCAACTACGGCATCGCGGTGCGCGGCATCGTGCACGACACGCTGCTGCAGTCCTACGTGTTCGAGTCGCACAAGAGCCACGACATGGACAGCCTGGCGCTGCGCCATCTCAACCGCAAGACGATTCCCTATGCCGACGTGTGCGGCAAGGGCGCCTCGCAGATCTGCTTCGACGAGGTGTCGATCGAGCGCGCCACCGAATACGCCGCCGAGGATGCCGACATCACGCTGCAGCTGCACGAGGCGATGTGGCCGCAGGTCACCGAGAGCGAGCGGTTGCGCTACGTCTACGAAAAGATCGAGCTGCCGACCTCGGTGGTGCTGCAGAAGATGGAACGCAACGGCGTGCTGATCGACATCGATCGCCTCAACGCCCAGTCGCACGACCTCGGCCTGCGGCTGATGGACATCGAGAAGCAGGCCTACGAGCTGGCCGGCCAGCCGTTCAACCTCAATTCGCCCAAGCAGATCGGCGAGATCTTCTTCGAGCGCCTGCAATTGCCGGTGGTGAAGAAGACGCCGTCCGGCTCGCCGTCCACCGACGAGGAAGTGCTGCAGAAGCTGGCCGAGGATTACCCGCTGCCGAAGGTGCTGCTCGAGTTCCGCAGCCTGTCGAAGCTCAAGTCGACCTACACCGACAAGCTGCCGAAGATGATCCATCCGAAGACCGGCCGCGTGCACACCAATTACGCGCAGGCGGTCGCCGTGACCGGCCGCCTGGCGTCGAACGATCCCAACCTGCAGAACATCCCGGTGCGCACCGCCGAAGGGCGCCGCATCCGTGAAGCCTTCGTCGCGCCGCCGGGCAGCGTGATCGTCTCGGCCGACTATTCGCAGATCGAGCTGCGCATCATGGCCCACCTGTCGGAGGACCCGGCGATGCTGCGCGCCTTCGCCGACGGCGAGGACATCCACCGCGCCACCGCGGCCGAGATCTTCGGCGTGCCGCCGGCGGACGTGGGCAGCGAGCAGCGCCGCTACGCCAAGGTGATCAACTTCGGCCTGATCTACGGCATGAGCGCCTTTGGCCTGGCCAGCAACCTGGGCATCGAGCGCGGTGCCGCGCAGAGCTACATCGAGAAGTATTTCCAGCGCTTCGCCGGGGTCAAGCGCTTCATGGACGACACCCGCATGCAGGCCAAGGCGCACGGTTTCGTCGAGACGGTGTTCGGACGCCGCCTGTGGCTGCCCGAGATCAATTCGCCGAACGGCCCGCGCCGCCAGGGCGCCGAGCGCGCCGCGATCAACGCGCCGATGCAGGGCACCGCCGCCGACCTGATCAAGCTGTCGATGATCGCGGTGCAGGACTGGCTCGAGCGCGACGGCCTCGCCGCGAAGATGGTGATGCAGGTGCATGACGAACTCGTGCTGGAAGTGCCCGAGGGCGAGCTCGACCTGGTGAAGGAGCGCCTGCCGGCCCTGATGGCCAACGTCGCGCAGCTGAAGGTGCCCTTGCTGGCCGAAGTCGGCGTCGGCCGCAACTGGGAAGAGGCGCACTGACGTCCGCGGCGGCGTCCGCGTTGGACTTTGTCTTGCCGCAAGCCGGCCGCCGGTGGCCGCGCGCGATATGCCTTATCATGGCGCCCACGGCGCGACCGCCGCGGCAGACTTGCCGGGGCGGCGGCGCCATTGCGGACAACATGAACAACCATGAAAAGGAGATGCGCGATGGATGGACTCAAGGAAGATATCGACAGCCTGGTGGCGAAGACGGCGCTGTCCGACGGCGTGGACCGCCGCGGCTTCATCAAGACGGCGCTCGGCACCGGCTTCGCGGCCGCCGCCCTGCCGGTGATGGCGCAGACTGTCATCAAGACCGACGATGCCGGCCTGTCCGCGGGCGAGGTCATCCTCGAGGTCAAGGGCCACAAGATGCCGGTCTACCGCGCCCAGCCGGCCGGCAAGACCCATCTTCCGGTCATCCTGGTGGTGTCGGAGATCTTCGGCGTCCACGAGCACATCGCCGATGTCGCCCGCCGCTTCGCCAAGCAGGGGTACCTCGCGCTGGCGCCGGACCTGTTCGGCCGCCAGGGCGACCCGGCAAAGTACGGCACCGTCGCCGAGCTGATCAAGGACCTGATCTCGAAGGTGCCGGACGAGCAGGTGATGGCTGATCTCGACGCCACCGTCGCCTGGGCGAAGGCCAACGGCGGCAACACCGACAAGCTCGGCATCACCGGGTTCTGCTGGGGCGGCCGCATCACCTGGCTGTACGCCGCGCACAATCCGGCGGTCAAGGCCGGGGTGGCCTGGTACGGCCGCCTGGTCGGCGAGAAGAATCCGCTCAACCCGAAGCACCCGGTCGACGTCGCGCCGACCCTCAAGGCCGCCGTGCTCGGCCTGTACGGCGCGAAGGACCAGGGCATCCCGGTCGATACCGTCGAGCAGATGAAGGCCGCGCTGGCCAAGGGCGGCAGCAAGTCGGAATTCGTGGTCTACCCGAATTCCGGCCATGCCTTCCATGCCGATTACCGGCCGAGCTACAACGAGGCCGATGCGAAGGATGGCTGGAAGCGCGCGCTGGAGTGGTTCAGGGCGCATGGCGTGGCGTAAGCACGAGCGCCGGCGGACGTTAGCCCTGTCGGTGGCGTGACGACGCTGGACCCCGGCGTTCGCCCGGGTGGCGGCACTCCTTGCGGAGTGCCGTCATTTTTCTGACTGCGCGCGCGCTGGTCTATAATCTGCACTCTTCCGCACCGTACCCCCGAGGTTCAAAATCGACTCCGCCTTGCTATCCATCCTGCTGGCCACCACGATCGCCGGCGTGATCAGCATTTCCGCCGCCGCGCTGTTTTCGTTCACGGTGCTGTCGCGGATGGTGGACCGCATGGTGAGCCTGTCGGTCGGCATCCTGCTGTCGACCTCGCTGCTGCACGCGCTGCCGGAAGCCTTCGAATCCGAGGTCGAGCCGCACACGCTGTTCGCGGTGCTGCTGGCGGGCCTCCTGGCCTTCTTCCTGCTCGAGAAATTCGCCATCCTGCGCCATTCGCACCATTACGAGGGCGACGGCCATTCGCATGAGCACGGCCACGATGCGCACGAAGCGGGCAAGGCCGGCTGGATGATCCTGGTCGGCGATGGCCTGCACAACTTCACCGACGGCATCCTGATCGCCGCAGCCTTCCTCGCCGACCCCAGCCTGGGCATCATCACCGGCGTGGCCATCATCGCCCACGAGATCCCGCAGGAGATCGGCGATTTCATCGTGCTGCTCAACGCCGGCTTCTCGCGCATGCGTGCCTACGTCTACAACCTGGCCTGCTCGCTGATGGGCGTGGCCGGCGGCGTGCTCGGCTATTTCACGCTCGGCCAGGCCACCTCGTGGATCCCCTACGTGCTGGTGTTCGCCTCGTCGGGCTTCATCTACATCGCGGTGTCGGACCTGATGCCGCAGATGCAGCGGCGCGCCACCCTGCGCGAGACGCTGCAGCAGGCGTTGCTGGTGGCGCTCGGCGTCGGCATCGTGCTCGTCCTGACCAGCCACGGTCACTGAGCGGCCGGCGCTGCCGCCGTCGCCCCCGGTCCGTCACGGCGCGCGGCGGGACGCGATTGTGTCGGCCGACACATCGGCGCGCAGCGGAATGGGCTAAGGTGTCGCCTCCCGCGGCGGTTGCCGCACCCATCCGATGGAGCCCAACCTTCTTTACGTCACTTCGCCATACCTTTTCCCGCTGGCTGTCCGACGGTGCCGTCGGCGCCAATCCGGATTTCCGGCGCCTGTGGTTCTCGAGCGTCCTGAATTCGTTCGGCCGCGAGATCAGCAATCTCGCGATTCCGCTCACCGCCGTCCTGCTGCTCGATGCCACGCCGGCCCAGATGGGCCTGCTGGTCGCGCTCGAGCTCACGCCGTTCGCGCTGTTCTCGCTGCCGGTCGGTGTCTGGCTCGATCGCCGGGCCAAGCTGCCGATCATCCTGCGCACGGAATTCCTGTTCCCCTTCATCCTGCTGAGCATCCCGATCGCCTGGTGGCTGGGCGTGCTCACCATGACCTGGATGTACGTTGCCGGCTTCCTGATCGGCACCGGCTTCGTGGTGGCCGGCAGCGCCCACCAGGTGTTCGTCACCCATCTCGTGGGCCGCGACGAACTGATCGCCGCGCACAGCAAGATCGGCGCGACCGATTCGGTGGCGCGGCTGGTCGGACCGGGCCTCGGCGGCCTGCTGGTGCAGGCGCTGACGGCGCCGATCGCGATCCTCGCGGAGGCGATCGGTTTCCTGGTGTCGTGGTGGAACCTCACGCGGATCCGCAACCGCGACCGCGATCCGCCGCCGACCGATGCGCATCCGCTGCGCGACATGTGGGAAGGGCTGGTGATGATCCGCCGCCACGAGGTGCTGTGGACGCTGGCCTGGGGCATCGGCGTGTGGCAGTTCCTGTTCAACGGCTACATGGCGCTGCACATCCTGTACGCCACGCGCGAGCTGCAGATGTCGCCCGGCGTGCTGGGCGCGATGCAGATGTTTGGCGGCCTCGGGGCGCTGGCCAGCTCGCTGGCGATGACCTGGATGACGCGCCATGTCGGCACCGGCCGCACCATCCTGGTCGGCCTGGTCGGCACGGCGCTGGCCTGGCTGGCGCTGCCGCTGATCCCGGCCGCATTGTTCGGGTCATCGACCGCGAGCGCGTTCGCCTACGGCACGGCGATCTTCCTGTTCGACTGCGCGGTGATGTTCCTGCTGATGCCCTACATCGCGCTGCGGCAGAAGGTGACGCCGGATGCCTTCCTCGGGCGCATGACCTCGACCATGCGCTTCCTCACGGTGGCTGCCGCGCCGTTGGGCGGATTGGGTGCCGGCTGGGTGGCCGAGCACCTCGGCGTGCGCGCCGGGCTGGGCATCATCGGCGGCGGCTGCGCGCTGTTGACGGTGGTGCTGCTGATGTCGTCGCTGCGCCGCGTGGAGGCGCGTTGAGCGACCGTCCGAAGGTTCCGAAGTCAAGAGGCCGGTCGCCGACGCGGCACCGGCGAGATGCGGCATTCGACCGGTTTCCGAGGGACGGCGCTTTGGGTTGCTGTATGGCAAGCCTGAAATGTCGGGCTGCGCTACACTAATGAGCGATCGCTTCACCCTTGCCGCATCCCGGAGCCTGTCTTCGTCAATCCCTTCCGCATGAGAATCCTGCGCCGCCTGGCCGGCGGCGGCCTGCGCGCCAATGCCGACTTCCGGCGCTTCTGGCTGACCAATGTCGTCACGACCTTCGGCCACCAGATCTCCAACCTCGCGCTGCCCCTGACCGCGGTGCTGCTGCTGCATGCCACCCCGGCCCAGATGGGCACGATGGTGGCGCTGCAGGTGGCGCCGTTCGCGTTCTTCGCGCTGCCGGCCGGCGTGTGGCTGGACCGCCGCGCCAAGTATCCGATCCTGCTGTGGTCCGAGCTTGCCGCCGCCGCCGTGCTGCTGAGCGTGCCCGCGGCCTGGTGGCTCGGCGTGCTCGGCATGGGCTGGATGTATGCCGTGGCTTTCCTGATGGGACTGTGGTCGGTGGTGGCCGGCGGGGCGGGGCAGATCTTCCTCACCCACCTGGTTGGGCGCGACCGGCTGACCGACGCCTACAGCAATTTCGCCGCCACCGATTCGATCGCGCGCCTGGTCGGTCCCGGGGCGGGCGGCGTGCTGGTGCAATGGCTGACGGCGCCGTTCGCCATCCTCGCCACGGCGGGCGGCTACCTGATCTCCTTCTTCGCCCTGCGCGGCGTGCGTTCGCACGATGCCGATCCGCCGCCGGTTGCGACCCATCCGCTGCGCGACATGTGGGAAGGGCTGGTGTTCATCCGCCGCCATGCGCTGCTGTGGACGCTGGCCTGGGGCATCGGCGTGTGGCAGCTGCTGTTCTACGGCTTCCTCGCGCTCAACGTGCTGTACGCCACGCGCGAGCTGCACATGTCGCCCGGCACGCTGGGCATAATGCAGATGCTGGGCGGCATCGGCGTGCTGCTCAGCTCGCAGCTCCTGAAGCCGCTGACGCGGCGCTATGGCCCGGGCGGCACCATCGTCACCGGCCTGGTCGGCACCGCGGCCGCCTGGCTGGCGCTGCCGTTCATCCCCGCGACCCTCCTCGGTTCGTCGCTGCTGCCGGCGCTGGCCTATGGCCTCGTGGTGCTGGTGTTCGACTGTTCTGCGATGCTGCTGCTGATTCCGTACATCGCGCTGCGCCAGAAGGTGACGCCCGACGCCTTCCTCGGCCGGATGACCTCGACGATGCGCTTCCTCACGGTGGCCGCGGCGCCGCTCGGCGGGCTGGGGGCGGGCTGGATCGCCGAGCATTTCGGCGTGCGCGCCGGGCTCGGCGTGGTGGCTGCGGCCGGCGTCGCGCTGTCCCTGGCGGTGATCGTGGCCACGCCGATCCGGCACGTGCGCGAACGATGAGCTGACCGGAAGTCACGGCGAGGAGGCGCCGTGCCTCGCGCCCGCAGGGGCAGTTCTCAGAGTCCGAGTTCTCTCAGCACGGCTTCCCTCAGTGCCTGTGCCTCGGGGCTGGACAGCTTGCGCGGGTGCGGGATGTCGACGGCAAAGCTGGCCTGGATGCGCGCCGGGCGCGGCGACAGCACCAGGATACGGTCGGCCAGGTGCACCGCTTCTTCCACGTCATGGGTGATCAGCAGGACGGTGTGCCGCTCGCGTTCGAGAATCCTCAGCAACTCCATGCGCATGCGCAGGCTGATGAGAGCGTCGAGCGCGGAGAACGGCTCGTCCATGTAGAGGATTTCCGGCTTGACCGCCAGCGCGCGCGCCAGCTCCACGCGCTTGAGCATGCCGCCGGACAGTTCGTGCGGATAGCGGTCCTCGAACCCGGCCAGGCCCACCAGGGCGGTGTAATGGTCGGCAATGCCCTGCTTGTCGGCAGCGGCCATGTCGTCCAGGCCGAACATCATGTTTTCGCGCACCGTCATCCACGGGAACACCGAACCGTGCTGCGAGATCAGTATGCCGTTCCGGTTCGGTCCGCGGCGCAGCGCGCCGTCGATGCGGATCGTGCCTTCGTCCGGCGTCTCGAAGCCGGCGATCATCTTCATCAGCGTGGACTTGCCGCAGCCCGAGGGGCCGACGATGGCCACGAACTCGCCATCGCGGATCGTCATGGCGACGCCGTCGACGACCTGCAGGCGTTCCGTGCCGCTGCCGTAGCTCTTGCCGAGCCGGTCGACGATGATCTTAGCGTCCATAGCGCCACCTGACCGATTTCAGTCGCTCGAGCTGGCGCATCGAGGTGTCGAGCAGGAGCCCGATCATGCCGATGATGATCATGCTGGCGATGACCAGGTCGTAACGGTTGCCGGCATTGCGCGAGTCCATGATCAGGTAGCCGAGCCCCGAGCGCAGCGCGATCATCTCGGCGGCCACCACCACCAGCCAGGCGACGCCGAGCGACACGCGCATGCCGACGATGATCTCGGGCAGCACCGCCGGCACGATCACCTGCCGGAACATCCTGGCGCGCGTGGCGCCGAAATTCTCGGCCGCGCGCAGATAGCGCCGCTCGATCGTGTGCACGCCGGCGGCGGTCTGCAGGATCATCGGGAAGACCGAGGCGATGAAGATGAGGAAGACCGGCGACAGGTCGCCGACGCCGAACCACAGGATGGCGACCGGGATCCAGGCGATCGGCGAGATCGGGCGCAGCATCTGGAACACCGGGTTAAGCGTCACGTAGGCGGCGTCGACGCGGCCGATCCACAGGCCGAGCGGCAGGGCCACCAGGGCGGCCAGCAGGAATCCGGCGGCCACGCGCGCCAGCGACGAGCCGATGTGCTCCCACAGCGTGCCGTCGGCGGCCAGCTCCAGCGCGCCGGTGACGACCTGCCATGGCGTCGGAAAGATCACGCTGCCGGTCTGCGCCACCACGATCCACCAGGCGGCGACCAGCAGCGCGATGACGGCCAGCGGGCACAGGATGCGGCCGGCCCTGCTCAACACGAATGGATGTTTCTGGGTCACGTGTACATTTTCCCGTAACGATGCGGCCGGTCAGCCGCGCAGCTGCCTGGCCAGGGTCGCCGCACGCCAGGCGAGGCGGCGCCAGCCCGCCGTCGGCAGCGGGTCGACGACGACCGTCATCTGGCCGCTGGCATGGGCCGTGCACTCGAACTGGTAGTCGGACGCCTGGTGGAACGGAAGACGGAAGCTCTGTCCCGGCATGATCAGCACGGGGCCGAAAATCTGCGGCACGTCGTCCGCGTTGCGCAACACCAGGATGTCCTGCACGCCGAGCGTGAGGCGGATTTCGGACGGCAGTATATCAACCGGCTTGCCGCTCATGCGGCTTTTCCAGGTGCCGGCCGGGATTTCGAACAGCCGCTCGCGCGAGCCGGCCTGGACCGGCGCCAGCATGGCCCAGGCGGCCAGGGCGAGCGCCGCCGTCAGCGCCAGCGACAGGAAAGCGCGGCGCCTGCGAATGGACGGCGATGCGGGAAGCGCCATGGCGTGAGCGGGGCGATGCGCGACGCTTAGCCGCGCAACAGGACACGGATGTCCTGCACCAGGTCGTCGACCTTGCGCCCGTAGGGACTCATTGCCCGCAGGCGTCCCTGGCGGTCGATCAGGTAGACGAAGGTGGAGTGGTTGAAGGTCGGCGCCCTGCCGGCGCCCTGCACCTTGCCGGCTGCCACGCCGTAGGCCTTGCGCACGGCGGCGAGCTTGTCCGGGGAGCCGGTCGCGCCGAGGAACGCGGCATCGAAGCCGCTCATGTAGGCGCGCAGCCGCTCGACGGTGTCGGTCTCCGGATCGACGGTGACGTAGACCACCTGGAAATCGCGCGCATCGTCGCCGAGCTTCTTCCTGGCCGACGCAAGCTCGAACAGCGTCGTCGGGCAGATCTCGGGGCAGGACGTGAAGCCGAAACCGAGCGCGACCACCTTGCCGCGGAAGGCGCTCAGTCGCAGCGCTTGGCCGTCGGAGCCGGACAGCGTGAAATCGGGCGCCATGCGCGGCGGCGTGAACTCGCCGGAGCGCAGGGCGGGAGCCTGCGCGCCCGCATGCAGCGGCAGGGAGAGCATCAATGCGACAAGCAGCTGGACGGGGACTCGCATGGCAATCGGTTCACAGTGTGATGGCGGGCGGGCGTGCCGCCCTGACGAAGCTGTCGTCGACATATTGCGCATAGGGGATCGGGCGGGCAAGCGTGCCGGCGTCGAGCGACAGGCGCATCAGCTCGTCGAACTCGGCGGGAATCATGCGCAGGTCGCCGTAGGTGACCCGATCGGTGGGGTTCTCCATCACGAAGCGCAGGATGTTGACGTCCTGGTTGAAGTAGCTCTTGCCGGCGGCGATGGCGATCGCCTTCTCTCGGTTGGCCTGCGACTGGTCCATCCAGATGCCGGCCGCCTGCACGTAATTGACCAGCGCCTGAACCAGCGGCCGGTTGGCGGCGATGAGCTCCTCGCGCACCGTCAGCACGCAGCAGATGTAGTTGCGCCATTCGTCGCGCGTCATGCGGATCGGGCGCGCGTAGCCGGCGCGCTGCGCGGCCGCGCCGAACGGCTCGCCGGTGCAATAGGCGTCGACGGCTTTCGCGTAGAGCGCGGCGGGCATGTCCGGCGGCGGCATCTCGACGATCTCGATATCGTCGGGCGTCATGTTCTCGCGCTGAAGCATCCGGCGCAGAAACAGGAAGTCGACCGCGAAGCGGCTCGGGATGGCAATCCGCTTGCCGGCCAGATCGCGGAAGCGCTGGTAGGCCGAATCGGTGCGCACCATGATGACCGCGCCGGACCGATGGCCGAGCGAGACGATCTTCACCGGGATCTTCTTGTCGGTCAGGTCCATGATCAGCGGCGCCAGCATGTAGGCCGCCTGGATGCGGCCCGCCATCAGCGATTCCTTGATTTCCGGCCAGCCGCTGTACTTGCTGTAGCTGAAGCCGGCTGCCGGTGCGGATCCGGGGCTGGCGGCGAGATCGGCCGCGCGCGCGGCACAGGCCACCGGCAGCGTCAGGTTGCAGGTGACCGGCAGGCCGCCGACCGCGAGCCCTCCGGCGTCGGCCGACTTCGAGCAGGCGATCAGCGCAGGCGAGGCGAGACCGGCCGCGGCCAGTGTGAGTACGCGGCGGCGCGTCAGGGATGGCCGGTTTGTCATGTTGTCAATGGTCATGCGGCTCGCAGGTGGAACACGTCGGGCGGCGGGCCGGGAGAATGCCGCGTTCTGGTGGAAGAGGAAGTATAACCACGCCGCGGCGCGTGCCGAGCGTTTTTCCGGTGCGGACGGGGCTGGCGGCCCTGTGCGCGACGGCCGGCGTGTTCTCCCGCTCAGGCGCCTGTCGCGACCGGCCGCCGCCCGTCCGCCACCCACTCGCTCCATGAGCCGGGATACAGCGCCGCGCCGCGCGCGCCGATGATCTCCAGCGCCAGCAGGTTGTGGCAGGCCGTCACGCCCGAACCGCACTGCATGATGGCGGCCGCGGGATCCGGCACGATCGCCGCCCACTCCGCGCGCAACTGGTCGGCCGGCTTGAAGCGGCCGTCGGCCTGCAGGTTGTCCTTGAAGAAGCGGTTGCGCGCGCCGGGAATGTGGCCGCCGACCGGGTCGATCGTCTCGTTCTCGCCGCGGAAGCGGTCCGGCGCGCGCGCATCGACCACGGTGCGCGATGGCGTGCCGACATGGGCCAGCACGGTTGCGGCATCGACGGTCTGCACCAGCGACGGCCGTGCCTCGATGTCGCCGCGCGGGCGCTGCGGCGGCTCGGTGCTCAGCGGCAGGCCCAGCGCCTGCCAGGCCGGCAGGCCGCCGTCGAGCACCGCCACCGCCTCGTGGCCGATCCAGCGCAGCATCCACCACAGGCGCGCCGCATACATGCCGCCGTGCGCATCGTAGGCGACCACCTGGCTGCCGTGGCGCACGCCCCAGCGTCGCAGCGTCTCGACGAAGGCGTCGCGATCCGGCAGCGGATGGCGGCCGCGGAAGGCGCCGTCGGGTCCGGGGCGCTTGTCGGACAGTTCGGTCTCCATCTCGGCGAACACCGCATGGGGCAGGTGTCCCGCGTCGTAGGCGGCGCGGCCGGCCGCATGGTTCATCAGGTCGTGGCGGCAATCGACCACGACCCAGTCGGGCGCGTCGATGTGCGGCGCGAGCTGGTCGGCGGCGATCAGCGTGGTGAAGGTCATGCAGGTCTCCTCGAAGTCATAGTTCGGACGCGATCGGATCGGTTTCCTTCTCGATCGGCGTGGTGGCATTGCGCGCATTGTAAATCGTCGCCGCCATGCCGCTGAGCAGGATGATGGCGATGCCCGCCCAGCCGGCCACGCCCAGCACATCGTTCCAGAACAGGATGCCCCAGGCGCTCGAGAACACGATGCCGGTGTATTGCAGGTTGGCCGTGACCAGCGTCTTGCCGAGGCGATAGGCGCGCGTCATCGCCACCTGCGCGACGGTGGCGGTCAGGCCGACGCCCAGCAGCAGCGCCAGCCCGCGCGGCGTGTGCGCATGCAGTGCCGGCGCCTGTCCGGCCAGCACCGGCGCCAGCGCGCCGGCCAGGCCGGCTACCAGGCCGGCAACCGAAAAATAGAAGACCACGCGGTATTCCGGTTCGCCGAGCTGGCCGAGATGGCGCACCTGCAGATAGGCCAGCGCCGACAGGAAACCGGAGAACAGGCCGACCAGCGCGGCGAACCACTGGTCGGACGCGAACGACGGCCGCAGCATCAGCGTCACGCCGACGAAGCTCAGCAGGATCGCCAGCGTCAGGCCCCATTCGAAGCGCTGGTGCCGCTTCCACCAGGCGGTGGCGAACAGGATGGCGGCGATCCAGATCGGCGACATGTAGTTGAGCGTCATCGCCGCCGGCAGCGGCAGCTCGCCGATCGCGTAGAACCACAGCCACAGCGCGGTGACGCCGACCGCGCCGCGCCACACGTGGGCCCACGGGAACGCGGTGGCCAGCGTGCCGCGGTGCAAGCGGATCCAGCCGGCCATGAAGACGACGCCGACGATGCCGCGGTAGAAGACGATCTCGGACGTGGAGTACAGCTCGGATGCCAGCTTGACGCATGCCCCCATGATGGAGAACGCGAAGCTGGCGAAAAGCATCCAGAGGGATTGCATTCGGGAAGCGGGAAGTGGGTGAGGCGGACCACGATGATACTCCGGGCGCGGCGATCCTGCCGCGCGCCGGGGCGATGCGCCGCGGCCGGAGGCCGGCGCGCGGTCGCTCAGGCATGCGGCCTGCCGACGATCGCGACGGTCTCGTAGGGGATGGTCACCATCCCGCCTTCCGCGTGCGCGGCGAAGATGTCCGCGATCTGCGTCCGCGCCTTGCGCCCCTCCTCGCTGTCGGGCGCCGGCATGTAGGAGCGCGAGAACGCCAGCCCCTCCAGCGCCAATGCATCGAGCCGATGGGCATGCGCGAACGTCAGCGTGGCGATCTCGCCGCCGCGGAAGAAGGCCGGCACCTCGCGGCGCTCGCCTGCCGTCGCCATGGCGCGGCGCTTGTCGCCGCCGAAGGCCAGGAACAAGGAATCGAGCGCGCCGTTGACGGGCGCCGCGGGCTCGCGGTCGTTCCACACCAGCGCCACCAGCCCGCCGGGGCGCAGGATGCGCAGGCATTCGGCGCGCGCCTGGTTGACGCGGAACCAGTGGAAGGCCTGGGCGGCCGTGACGAGATCGACGCTGGCGTCCGGCAGGCCGCTATGCTCGGCGGTGCCGGCAATGCTGCGATACCCCGGGAAGCCCGACAGTGCCGCATCGGCGACCGCGCGCATCGGCGCGCTCGGGTCGACCGCGACGACGCGATGGCCGCGCTCCAGCAGGGCGCGCGCGAACAGGCCGGTGCCGGCGCCGAGGTCGGCGACGTCGGACGACGGCGGCAGGAAGCCGCGCGCCTCCAGCGCATCGTAGAGCGCCGCCGGATAGTCGGGACGCGAGGCGGCATAGGCGTCGGCCTTGCCGGAGAACACGCCGGCCACGCCACCGACGTCGCGGTGGAGGTCCGACAGGGATGGCGCGGCAGGAGAGGGTGTTGCGGGACGGGTCATCGGCGGGCATCTTCCGGTGGTGCGCCGCGCCCGGTGCGCGGCGCGGACGAAAAAAAGGGACGCCGAGGCGTCCCTTCGCAATGGCATGGCAGTCGCGGCATCAGAGCGCGATCCGGGCGCGGTACCACTCGTGGAAATGCTGCATGCCGTCTTCCATCGGCGACTGGTAGGGGCCGACTTCGTTGACGCCGCGGTCGAACAGGATCTTGCGGCCGGCATCCATGCGCAGCGCGATCTCGTCGTCCTCGATGCAGGTTTCCATGTAGGCCGCGCGTTCCGCCTCGACGAACTCGCGCTCGAACAGCACGATTTCCTCGGGGTAGTAGAACTCGACCACGTTGACGGTCTTCTGCGGGCCCTTCGGCCACACGGTCGAGACCGCCAGCACGTGCGGATACCACTCGACCATGATGTTCGGATAGATCGTCAGCCAGATCGCGCCGAACGGCGGCTCGACGCCGCGGCGGAACTTCATGACCTGTTCCTGCCACGCCTTGTACTTGGGCGAGCCGAACTTGGTCAGGCCGCTGTTGATGCCGACCGTCTGCACGCTGTAGTGCTCGTTGAACTCCCAGCGCAGGTCGTCGCAGGTGACGAAGTTGCCGAGCCCCGGGTGGAAGGGCTCGACATGGTAATCCTCGAGATAGACCTCGATGAAGGTCTTCCAGTTGTAGTCGCACTCGTGCACCTCGACGTGGTCGAGCATGTAGCCCGAGAAGTCGAGGTCCTTCGTGACCGACAGTTCCTTCATGATGCCCGGCACGTCGACGCCGTTGCGCTCGAACAGCAGGCCGTTCCAGTTCTGCAGCGGGGTCTTCGACAGGTTCAGGCAGGGCTGCTCGCCGAAATGCGGCGCGCCGAGCAGTTCGCCTTTCAGGTCGTAGGTCCAGCGATGGATCGGGCAGACGATGTTGCGGGCATTGCCGCGGCCGTCCAGCATTTTCGCCTGGCGATGGCGGCAGACGTTCGACAGCAGTTCGATATCCTGTCCAGGCGCCCCGTTGGCATTGCGGACCAGCACGCGACCATCGTTTTCCCAGGGCAGCGTCGCGTAGTCGCCCGGATTCGGCACCATCAGCTCGTGGCCGGCGTACCGAGGCCCGCGGCGGAAAAGCTGCTGGATTTCCTGTTGCAAGAGAGATTCGTCGAAATAGACGTTGACCGGAAGTTGCGCGTTCGAACGCGCCAGCTTGGCAATGCTAGCCAAATCGGACATCCCCACCCCCAAATTAATTTTCACCAACCTAAGAGAGAAAGAATCCGCAAAAACCAGTATTCAAGAATGAAACGGAAATTTTGGACAGAACTGCGGATTATACCCCAGCCCCGCGTCCAAGGGTCTGTTTTTATTGAGTTTTGTCCTGGAGTGGGTGGGGGAAACGGCATCGTGTGATGCACCGCGTCAACGCTGGGCACCGCGGCGTGCCGCATATCCGCCGGGGATGCGGAGCGGGCATTCACCCCGCGGGCGGTCGGCGCAATGTGTATTCATCCGTATTGCCGGTTGCCTGCGCGCGCGGCATGCCGCTACCATTGCCCTTTGGAAATCAGCATAGCGGGCCGGGAGGGGCCGCTCCATGTCGCGTCGCCTGCCGCACCGATTGTTGAGAGGAGCCTGGAAGCGTTCGGGCATTGCCATCGCCTGCGCATTCGTGCTGGCGCTCGCCGTCGAACGCGCAGCGCTGCACTGGCTCGACACCACGGCGTTCCGCCTCGTCGACCTGCTGATGGTGAACCAGGCCGAGAGCTATCGCGCCGATCCCGACATCGTCATCGTCGACATCGACGACGCCAGCCTGGCGGCGATGCAGGAAGTGGCCGGCCTGTGGCCGTGGCCGCGCGAGGTGCATGCCGACCTGCTGGCAGGGCTGGCGGAGTTCGCGCCGCGCGCCGTGGTGTTCGACGTGGCGTTCTTCGAGCGCGATCCGCGCCGGCCGAAGAGCGATGCGCTGCTGTCGGAGACGGTGGCGGCGCTGCCGAACGTCTACCTGCCGGCCACGCTGTCGGAGAAGGCTGCCGCCGCGCCGGTGTCCTTGCCCGCGGTCGCCGCCGCGTTCGGCATGCGCGAACGGGGTGGCGCCGCCGCGCAGGCACCGCTGCTGCTGCCGCAGGCGATCGCGCCGGATGGCTGGCGCCTCGGCCTGATCAACAGCGTCGAGGATGCCGACGGCGTGCTGCGCCGCTATCGCAACCACACGGCGGCCGGCGGCTGGAAGCTGCCTTCGCTGCCGGCGCGCGTGGCGTCGGACCTCGGCGCGACGCTGCCGCGCGACCCGGTCTTCATGATGCGGTGGCCGCCGCATGACCGCGGCCACCGGCGCGAGCCTTACCACCGCGTTTATCGCGCCGTCACCGAACTGCGGCCGTCGCTGCAGCCGCCGCAGATCGCCCAGCTGCGCGAGGCGATCGCCGGCAAGATCGTCGTGATCGGTTCGTCCGCGACCAGTTCCTTCGACCACCATGTGACGCCCCTGGGTGCCGGCTATCCGGGCGTGGACGTGCTCGCCACCGCCATCGACAACCTCAAGAACGGCCGTTCGGTGCGCATCGTGCGCGAGGGATGGGGCCTCGCTTTCGGCGCGGCGCTGATCGCCCTGCTGGCCTTCGGCTTCGCGCGCCGCCTGCATCCGCTGGCCATCGGCGGCGCGCTGGCCGCGGTCACCGTCGCGGCGCTGGCCGGCATCGGCAACGCGCTCGCGCGCGACCTGCTGCTGCCGCTGACGGTGCCGCTGATCTTCGCCTGGGCGTATTACCTGTATTCCGCCGTCGCCGGCTACCTGCGCGAGCGCCGCGCGCGCGACCAGGCGGTGTCGCTGTTCGGCCGCTTCCTCAATCCGGACGTGGTGCGCCAGATGGTCGACCACGGCGAAACCGTCGACAGCCTGTCCGGCCGCCACTGCGAGATCACGGTCCTGTTCTCGGACATCCGCGGCTTCACCACGCTGTCCGAGGCGCGCCCGCCGCAGGAAGTGGTGGCGCTCCTGAACCGCCACTTCGAGCGCCAGGTGGACGTGGTGTTCCGCCATGGCGGCACGCTCGACAAGTTCATCGGCGACTGCATCATGGCCTTCTGGGGCGCGCCGGTCTCGGATGCGCAGCATGCCCGCAACGCGGTGCTGGCCGCGATGCAGATGCAGGAAGCGCTGCTGGCATTCCGCCAGGAGCTGATCGACGGCGGCGCCGACGTCGGCGACTTCGACGTCGGCATCGGCGTGCACACCGGCCCGGCCGTGGTGGGTTTCATCGGCGCGCAGCGCAAGCTCGACTACACGGCGATCGGCGACACCGTCAATCTGGCGAGCCGCGTCGAGGGACTGACCAAGGGTGTGGCGCGCGTGCTGGTCACGCGCGAGACGATGGAGGCCTGCCTGCAGGCCGGCGGCATCGACGGCATCGAATTCATCGCGCGCGGCGCGTTCGCGGTCAAGGGACGCGCCGCCGAAGTGGAGTTGTACGAACCAAGGAGGAAGACATCATGACGAGACGCACCGGCCGACTGGCCGCGGGCATGCTGGCGCTGCTGTGCGGCGGGGCTGCCCATGCCGAACCCGCGGTCACCGCGCGGGCCACCGACCTGCTGGCGCAATCGGCGGCCGACGCCGCCGTGATCGCCCAGCTGCCCGCCGACACGAAGGTCGAGGTCCTGCGCCGCAGCGGCGCCTGGAACGAAGTGAAGACCGCGTCGGGCCAGACCGGCTGGGTGCGCATGCTGGCGCTGCGGCTCGGCGACGGCAAGGCCGGGGCGGCGCCGGCCGGCGGCAATCCGCTGGCGGCGGTCGGCAACCTGCTCGGCGGCGGCCGCACCACCGGCACCGCCACCGTGACGACCGGCGTGCGCGGCCTCGACGTCGAGGACCTGCAGAACGCCAGCGCCAATCAGGACGAGCTCAAGAAGATGCTGAAGTTCGCGACCGACAAGAAGACCGCGGCCGCGTATGCCCAGCGCAGCAAGCTCGTGGCATCGAAGATCGATTACGCTGCGCCGGCCGCCGGCGAGCGCGGCACGGGAGGACAATGACATGCGCCACTGGACCAACATTCTCGTCGCGGCCCTGCTGGCGTCCCTGGCCGCGCCGGCCTCTGCGCAGTTCGGCGGTCTCGAGAAGCTGCTGCCCGCCAAGATCACGGAAAACAAGGCGGTCAAAGCCTTGATCGACAACAAGGACAATCTCGCCAACGCGACGAAAGAGCCCACCGAGGCCGAGGAGATCGCCATCGGCGACGAATTCGCCGCGACCCTGCTCGGCGCCAAGCCGCTCGATCCCGATGCGCGCCTGCAGCGCTACGTCAACGTGCTCGGCCTGTGGCTGGCGCAGCAGACCGAGCGCCCCGATCTGCCGTGGGCCTTCGGCGTGCTGGCCGATCCGGGCTTCAACGCCTTCGCCACGCCGGGCGGCCGCATCTTCGTCACGCGCGGCCTGGTCGACCGCATGCGCAACGAGGCCGAACTGGCCGGCGTGCTGGCGCACGAGATCGCCCACGTGCTGAAGAAGCACCACCTGAATGCCGTCAGGACCGGCGGCGTGACCGGCATCGCCGCGTATTTCGCCGAGCAGAAGGCGGCCAGCACCCGCTACGGCGAGCTCAAGACGGCGCTGCTGGGCAACATCCGCAACATCTTCGCCAAGGGCCTGGACAAGTCCGACGAGTTCGAGGCCGACCGCATGGGCATCGTGATCGCCGCGCGCGCCGGCTTCGATCCCTACGGCTTGCCGGCGGTGCTGCAGATGCTGCAGACCCGCAGCGGCGAGGACGGCGCGTTCTCGCTGCTGTTCAAGACCCATCCGGCGCCGGCCGCGCGCATCGAGATGCTCGAGCGCTTGATGGACCAGCGATTCGAGGGGCTGGCGCTGAGCACCGGCAAGACCGTCGCCGAGCGCCTGAACGAGTTCGGCAAGTAAGCGAGTAATCCTCCCTTCTCCTGGCGGCGGCCGGCGCGACGACCGCACCGGTCGCCATCGCCGCCCCGCCTTGCCAGACTGGCAAGTGCCTGCTCCGCCACCGCGGTTTGCGTTTCCTCCAAGAACGGCGCGGAAGCTCCTTGAACAGGCCTGCATCAGATGGTTTGTTCTAAAATATCGGGCTACACTTCATTCCGCTCTCTTATGCCCAAGAAATCCCCCGCCGAAGCCCAGCCGTCCGCCGTGGACCTGACGCCGCCGGCTTCCTTCGAGGAAGCGATGGCCGAGCTGGAGCAGCTGGTCGAACAGATGGAAGCCGGCGAACTGCCGCTCGAGGCCTCGGTGGCCGCCTACCAGCGCGGTTCGGCCCTGGTGAAGTTCTGCGCCGGGCAGCTCGACAAGGTCGAAGGACAGGTCAAGGTGCTGGAGGGCGAGATGCTCAAGCCCTTCGCCGCCGACGGCGCCGGGGACGACGCATGAGCGACGCCATGCATTTCCGCGACTGGATGGCGACCGTCCAGTCGACGATGGAATCGGCGCTGGCCGGCTACCTGCCGGCGGAGGACGCGGTTCCCGCCACGCTGCACCAGGCGATGCGCTATGCCACGCTCGACGGCGGCAAGCGCGTGCGCCCGCTGCTGGTGTTCGCCGCCGCCGAGCTGTTCGACGGCGCCGGCACCGACCTGGTGCCGCGTGCCGCCGCCGCGGTGGAAATGATCCATGCGTATTCGCTGGTGCACGACGACATGCCGTGCATGGACGACGATGCGCTGCGCCGCGGCAAGCCGACGGTGCACGTGAAATACGACGAGGCGACCGCGCTGCTGGTCGGCGACGCGCTGCAGTCGCAGGCGTTCATCGTGCTCTCTGAGGGCGAGGGCGATGCGGCGCGCAAGCTGGAGATGGTGCGCCTGTTGGCCAACGCGTCCGGTTCGGCCGGCATGTGCGGCGGGCAGGCGATCGACCTGGCCAGCGTGGGCCTGGCGCTGACGCGCGAAGAGCTCGAGCGGATGCACCGCCTCAAGACCGGTGCGCTGCTGCGCGCCTCGGTGCTGCTGGGCGCGCTGTGCGGCAAGTCGCTGTCGCCGGACGAACTGGCCGCGCTGGACAAGTATGCTGCCGCCGTCGGCCTGGCCTTCCAGGTGGTCGACGACGTGCTCGATGCGACGGCCGATTCGGCCACGCTCGGCAAGACTGCCGGCAAGGATGCGGCCGACAACAAGCCGACCTATGTCTCCATCCTGGGGCTGGAGCAGTCGCGCGCGCTGGCCGAGCAGTTGCGGCTGGATGCGCATGAAGCGGTATCCCGCTTCGGCGGGCGCGCGCAGCGGCTGCGCGAGCTGGCCGACCTGATCGTCCGGCGCAGCGCGTGAAACGCGGCGTGCCGCGAGACGAACAAGCAGTAATGCAAGGCTGAACAAAGGCTGATATGGATTTGCTGAAGAACATCGACAGTCCCGCCGACCTGCGCCGGCTGTCGCGCACGCAACTGAAACCGCTGGCCGACGAGCTGCGCGCCTACGTGCTCGACTCGGTGTCGAAGACCGGCGGCCACCTGTCGTCCAACCTCGGCACGGTCGAGCTGACGATCGCGCTGCACTACGTCTTCAACACGCCGGAAGACCGCATCGTGTGGGACGTCGGCCACCAGACCTATCCGCACAAGATCCTCACCGGCCGCCGCGACCGCATGCCGACGCTGCGCCAGCTCGGCGGCATCTCGGGTTTCCCCAGGCGCGACGAAAGCGAATACGACACCTTCGGCACCGCGCATTCCTCGACCTCGATCTCGGCCGCGCTCGGCATGGCGCTGGCGGCGAAGACCAAGGGCGAGAGCCGCCACGCGATCGCCGTGATCGGCGACGGCGCGATGACCGCCGGCATGGCCTTCGAGGCGCTCAACAACGCGGGCGTCCACGAGGACATCAACCTGCTGGTCATCCTCAACGACAACGACATGTCGATCTCGCCGCCGGTCGGCGCGCTCAACCGTTACCTGGCGCGCCTGATGTCCGGGCAGTTCTACGCGGCCGCCAAGAACGTCGGCAAGACCATCCTGCCCGGCCCGATGCGCGAGCTGGCCAAGCGCCTGGAGGAACATGCCAAGGGCATGGTGGTGCCGGCGACGATGTTCGAGGAATTCGGCTTCAACTACGTCGGCCCGATCGACGGCCACGACCTCGAATCGCTGGTGCCGACGCTGCAGAACATGAAGCAGCTCAAGGGCCCGCAGTTCCTGCACGTGGTCACGAAGAAGGGCCAGGGCTACAAGCTGGCCGAGGCCGACCCGATCGCCTATCACGGCCCGGGCAAGTTCAATCCGGCCGAGGGCCTCAAGCCGGCCGCGCCCGGCAAGAAGACCTACACCCAGGTGTTCGGCGACTGGCTGTGCGACATGGCCGCCCATGACCAGCGCCTGATCGGCATCACGCCGGCCATGCGCGAGGGCTCGGGCATGGTGGAATTCGACCGCCGCTTCCCCGGCCGCTACTACGACGTCGGCATCGCCGAGCAGCATGCGGTGACCTTCGCCGCCGGCATGGCCTGCGAAGGCCTCAAGCCGGTGGTGGCGATCTATTCGACCTTCCTGCAGCGCGGCTACGACCAGCTGATCCACGACGTGGCGCTGCAGAACCTCGACGTCACTTTCGCGCTCGACCGCGCCGGCATCGTCGGCGCCGACGGCGCGACCCATGCCGGCAACTACGACCTGGCCTACCTGCGCTGTATTCCGAACATGGTGGTGATGGCGGCGTCCGACGAGAACGAGTGCCGCAAGATGCTGTCGACCGCCTACCAGTTCCCCGGCCCGGCCGCGGTGCGCTATCCGCGCGGCGCCGGCATCGGCGCGGCGATCGATCCCGCGCTCGACACGCTGCCGATCGGCAAGGGCGAACTGCGCCGCCAGGGGCAGGGCGTCGCCATCCTGGCCTTCGGCACCATGGTGGCCCCGGCCATCGGCGCGGCCGAGGAACTCGATGCGACGGTGGCCAACATGCGCTTCGTCAAGCCGCTCGACGTCGAGCTGGTGAAGCAGCTGGCCGAGACCCACGATGCGATCGTGACGGTGGAAGAGGGCTGCGTGATGGGCGGCGCCGGTTCCGCCGTGGCCGAGGCATTGGCCGCCGCCGGCATCAGCAAGCCGCTCCTGCAGCTCGGCCTGCCGGACAAGTTCATCGACCATGGCGATCCGGCCGTGCTGCTGGCCGGCGTCGGCCTCGATGCGAAAGGCATCGCGGCGTCGATCCGCCAGCGTTTCGCCAAGGGCGAGCCCCGTCTCGTCGTCAACAACAACTGAACCTGCCGCGAGGCTCCCGCCGGCTGGCGACAGGGGCGATGCATATCCCGGAGCGGGCCTGCCATCCTGATCGGAGGGCAGGCCCGTTTCCTTTGGCGGGTCGCCGCGGGCGCTCCTGCCGGGCGGCAGGCGGATCCCGTCCGCCGCCGCGGATCGTCGTTACGCGACCAGGAAATCGCCGCTGGTCAGCGCCAGTCCCGCGGCCAGCTGCACGAAGCCGACCGGGACGATCGCCCCGTTGCCGTCGGCGTCGTAGCTGACGACGCCGGTGCTGCTGTCGTACAGGATGTAGTCATCTCCATCCTGCGCGCTGCCCGTGCGGAAGTGCGCTGCGGCCAGCGAGCCGGCATCCGCCAGCGCGGTGAACACGCCGCGCGACAGCTGGATGAGGTCATCCACCACCGAGAAGTCGGTGATGCGGTCGAGGTTGGTCAGCGCGCCGAGGGCGGTATCGAAGACGAACACGTCGCTGCCGTCGCCGCCGGTCAGCACGTCGTTGCCGCCATTGCCGTCGAGGATGTCGTTGCCGGCGCCGCCGGTCAGCGCGTTGGCGACCGCATTGCCGATCAGGCGGTCGTCGTGCGCCGAGCCGATGGCGTTCTCGATGGTGGCGCCGTAGGCGATCGTCAGCGTGTCGCGCACCATCGCCTGGCTGTTGTCGAAGGCCACGCCGATCTCCGACCACTGGCCCGGGTTGAGGTCGATCTTCACGCCCTGCGCCTGATTGGACGCATCGATGGTGTCGTTGCCGCCGGCATCCCAGATGGTCTCGTAGACGCTCCTGTTGGCCGCCCATGAATAGACGTCGTCACCGGTGCGGTGATTCATGTTGGCGCCGTACAGGAACTGCAGCGCCGCGATGTCGTTGATCATGTAGGTGGTGGGCAGGTATTTGCTGGCAATGCTGCCGAGGTCGTCGCCGGCGAAATCGCGGTAGCTCATCACGCTGTACTTGACGCTGTCCTCGCCGGGCCGCGCGGCGACGCTGCCTTCGTGCACGTGGTTCAGGCCCATCGCGTGACCGAGCTCATGGGTGTAGATGTAGAACGCGTAGCCGCCCTCGACCGGGTTCTTGTAGCTCGGATAGTTCGGGCCGATCCAGATGTCGCCGCCGGTGGCCTGGGTGCTCGGGTACATCGCGTAGGCGGTCGGCACCGCCGTGGCGTTGCCGGACTGGCCCCAGCGGATGTCGCCGGCCACGCTGCGCGAATCGACGACTTCCTCGAACTGCACGTTGCAGACCGCCGACAGCAGCGCCATTGCCTTGCGCGCCGCCTCGATCTGCGCCGGCGCGAAGGTCTGCACCGGGCTCGGCGCGGCGCCGCCGCGATAGACCGAGTTGGCCGTCGAATAGCTGACCGTCAGCCGCACGATGTCGTTGCCGCCCAGGCCGTTGCCCCAGACGGCTCCCGCCAGCAGGTTGTCGATGCTGGCGTTGCCGCTGCCGTCCGCGGTGGCGCTGTAGGTCGTGACGCCGGACGTGCTCGATTTGATGCCGTTGCCTCCTCCGGCCGTATAACGTATTGCCATGGTCTCCTCGCTGTGTGTGAAGTTGTGGATGGTGTTGCAGGCACGCCGGACTATCCGAATGGATAGTTACCGGCTTGGCTAGGCTAGCGAGTGGCCACACAGCAAGATAGGAAAATGCGCGCTCGATTTCCGACGAAATCGGCATCATTGGGCGGAGATATGCGACGTGCACGTCGCTCTTACACAAGTTGTGCTGCGAGGCGTATTACAAGTGCAAAGATCTGCACAACGGAAGGTTCGGATGCCGGCTTCCTGTGCCGGGTTGCACCAGGATTTCCGCCGATTTGTTGCGGATCATCATGGATCCATTGACAGCGCGCGATACCGGCGCGGCGGAGCAGCTGCCCCGGCCGCCGGCACGGCCGCCCTGACCTGGCCGGCAGCGTGCAGGGTGGCGGCGAGCCGCTCCGGCGCCGTTCACGCCGGGCCGGCGCAGGCGCCGCCGCCGGCGGGACGGCCTGCCGGCAGGCCCGCCGCCGGAGACTGCAGCATGCGGCCCAGGCGTGGCGCCACCACAGGCATCGTGATCATGGTGCTGCCCAGGGCCATCAGCAGCAGGGCCGTGAAGGTCTCGCTGGTGATGATGCCCTTGTCGAGGAGCACGTTGGCGAAAATGATCTCGATCAGCCCCTTGGTCTGCAGCAGCCAGCCGATCGTCGATGCCTCGCCCGGGGACCAGCCGAGCAGCCTGCCGGCCAGGCGCGTGCCGGCCAGCTTGCCGGCCACCGAGGCGGCCAGCAGCACGCCGGCGGCGAGGAACACGGCGGCGCCGCCGACGTTCCAGTCGGTACGCAGCCCGGTACTGAGGAAGAAGACCGGCATGAGCACCAGCAGCACATGGTGGCGCAGCATGTCCAGGCGCTCGAGCGCGAACCAGTCGCGATCCATCACCACGCCGGCAAGGAAGGCGCCCACCATGAAATGCAGGCCGCACCAGTCGGCGCCGAGCGCGCAGGCCAGCAGCCATGCCAGGCCGACGAACCAGCGGTCGCTCTCGCGCAGGCGCGCCATCAGACGCCGCATGCCGACGGAAAGCAGGACGAAGGCGGCCAGGAAGAGTCCCTGGCGGCCGATGCGTTCCCAGTCCATCAGGATCAGCGCCAGCACGCCCCAGATCGCGATGTCGTCGAGGCTGGCGTAGCGCAGGATGCGCTGACCGACCGGCTGGCGCAGGATGTCGAGCTTTTCCATCAGCAGGATCAGGATCGGCAGGGCGGTCACCGCGCAACCCATGCCGACTCCGACCACGAATTGCCAGTCGCGCGCCTTCGGTCCGATCCAGCCGTCGAACATCAGCATCCCGCCGGCGGCGACGCAGCCGGCCAGGAGCGGCGTGCCGAGCGCCAGTCCCGCGGTGATGCCGCTCTCGCGCGCCTGCTTTCCGGCCGCGCCGAGGTCGAGCTCGATGCCGGCGATCCAGACGAACAGCATCACGGCCCACCACGCAACGCCGTTGAGGCATTGCACGACCGCCGGCGTGAAAATGAATCCGTAATATTCCGGGAAGGCCTTGCCAAGCAGGCCGGGACCCAGCAGCACGCCGGCGATGATCTGCACGACCACCAGCGGCGCGACATGCTCGGTGCGTCCCAGGCGCCAGATCAGATAGGGAAGGGTGTAAATGATCAGCATGGCGAGGAGATAGATCTCCGTGGTCGTCATCGCATGGTGCATGGGTCTCCTCCGGGGAAGCGCGGGCCGCGTTCCTGTTACGCGATAATGCGCATACCGGCGGTCGTCCGAAAGAAAAACCAGGAAAGTCGGACATGCCGGTTGACATCGAAATTTGCTCGATGATACAGTCGCTTCTGTGAATTGGGAACGTTTCCAATTTGCCGCAGATCGTGTTGCAGAGCCATGTGCCGGGATCGTCCCGGCGGGGAACCACCAGCAACCGCCCGCCAGAGGCGGCCAACAGGAGACAAGATGTTCCAGAGCCGTATCCGCGCGCAGACGACGCTGGCCGCCGCCGCGCTGATGTGCTGCGCCGCCGCAGCGCACGCCAATCAGCCGAAGGCCGAAGTGATCCACTGGTGGACCTCCGGCGGCGAATCGGCCGCGGTCCGCAAGATCGCCGACGCCTACCGTGCCGCCGGCGGCATCTGGATCGACACCGGCATCGCCGGCGGCGACCAGGCGCGCGCGGTCGCCATCAATCGCGTGGTCGGCGGCAATCCGCCCACCGCCGCGCAATTCAACACCTCCAAGCAATTCCTCGACGTGATCGAGCAGGGCATGCTCAACCATGTCGACGACGTCGCGCAGAAGGAAGGCTGGGACAAGTTCCTGCCGGAGCCGATCCTGAATGTCATCCGCGTGAACGGCCATTACTACGCGGTGCCGGTCAACATCAACATGCCGACCTGGATCTGGTATTCGAAGGCGGCGTTCAGGAAGGCCGGCATCGACAAGGAACCGGCCACGATGGACGAGCTGTTCGCCGCGCTGGACAAGCTGAAGGCCGCCGGCCTGGTGCCGCTGGCCCACGGCGGGCAGCCCTGGCAGGAGACCATCGTCTTCCTCGCCGTGCTGGCGAACGTCGGCGGCAAGGAGCTCTACCTGTCGGTGCTGCGCGACCGCGATCAGCGCGCGATCCAGTCCGACGCCTTCCGCAACGTGCTGAACACCTTCAAGCGCCTGCGCGCCTATGTCGATGCCGGCTCGCCCGGCCGCAACTGGAACGATGCGACCGCCATGCTGGTGTCCGGCCGCGCCGGCGTGCAGATCATGGGCGACTGGGCCAAGGGCGAATTCACCGCGGCGAAGCAGACCGCCGGCAAGGAATACGGCTGCATCCCCGGCTTCGGCGCGAAGGCGCCCTATCTGATCCAGGGCGACGCCTTCGTGTTTCCCAAGACGACCAATCCGCATGCGGTGCGCGCCCAGAAGCTGCTGGCCAGCGTGATGGTGGCCCCGGCCACCCAGCTCGAATTCAACAAGCTCAAGGGATCGATCCCGGTGCGCACCGACGTCGACGTGAAACAGCTCGACATCTGCGCCCAGATGGGCATCGCCGCCGTCCGCGACAAGTCGCGCCAGGTCGGCATGGCCGAGATCTATCTGACGCCCCACCAGAACGGTGCGATGCAGGATGTGCTGACCGCGTTCTGGAACACCGCCATGCCGGTCGACAAGGCGCAGAAGAGCATCGCCGCCGCGCTGCGCAACTGAGGCAACCGACATGTCCGCCCGCCCGCATCCGTTCCGCCCCGCCAGGCTCGTGCCGCACGCCGCGCTGCTGCCGATGGCGCTGGTGGCCATCGCCGCCTATCTCGGCACGGTGCTGTGGACGCTGCGGATTTCCTTCACGTCGTCGCGCACCTTCACGGCCGACAATTTCGTCGGCATGGCGCAGTACGTGCGCCTGTTCGAGAACGAGCGCTGGCTGCTGTCGCTGCACAACTTCGCCGTCTACGCGGTGCTGTTCATCGTGGCGGCGATGATCATCGGCTTCCTGCTCGCCGTCTTCATCGACCAGGACGTGCGCGCCGAGGGTGCGCTGCGCAGCATCTTCCTGTATCCGTACGCGATGTCCTTCGTCGCCACCGGCCTCGTCTGGCAATGGATCCTGGCGCCCGACAACGGCATCGGCCAGGCGGTGCGCCAGCTCGGGTTCGACAACTTCACCTTCGACTGGATCACCGACCAGGACATGGTGATCTACACGATCGTCATCGCCACCGTGTGGCAGGCCGCCGGCCTGGTGATGGCGCTGGTGCTGGCCGGCCTGCGCGGCATCGACCCGGAACTGTGGAAAGCCGCGCGCCTGGACGGCATCCCGGCCTGGCGCGTCTACCTGTCGATCGTGCTGCCGATGCTCGGGCCGACGCTGGTGACGGTGTTCGTGCTGCTGGCCATGGCAGCCGTCAAGCTGTACGACGCCGTGGTGGCCATGACCCAGGGCGGTCCCGGCACGGCCAGCGAGGTGCCGGCCAAGTTCATCATGGACCACCTGTTCCTGCGCTCGAACATCGGCCTGGCGTCGGCCGGCGCCATCATGCTGCTGGTGCCGGTGGTCGCGCTGATGGCGCCCTATGCCTACGCGGCCAGCCGCAGGAGGCGCGCATGACCGCCGCCCCGCGCCGCGCGCGCCGCTTCGGCCCGGCCCGCATCGGCATCTACGTGTTCCTGCTCAGCGCCGCGCTGTTCTTCCTGCTGCCGCTGTACGTGATGGTGGCGACCTCGCTCAAGACGATGGACGAGATCCGCGCCGGCAGCATCTTCGCGCTGCCGCTGGCGCCGACGCTGGAGCCGTGGATCGAAGCCTGGTCGGCCGCCTGCACCGGCGCCTCCTGCGACGGCATCCGCGCCGGCTTCTGGAACTCGGTCGCCATCACCGTGCCGAGCACGCTGCTGCCGATCCTGTTCGGCGCGGTCAACGGCTATGCGCTGTCGTTCTGGCGTCCGCGCGGCGCCAACCTGCTGTTCGGCATTCTGATGGCAGGCGCCTTCATTCCGGTGCAGGTGATGATGTTCCCGCTGGTGCGCGCGCTGGCCCAGGTCGGCCTGTTCGGCTCGCTGCCGGGCATCGTGCTGGTGCATACCATCTTCGGCATGCCGGTCATGACGCTGCTGTTCCGCAACTACTACGCGACGATACCGCACGAGCTGTTCCAGGCGGCGCGCATCGACGGCGGCGGCTTCTTCCGGATCTTCCTGCAGGTGATGCTGCCGCTGTCGGCCCCGGTGTTCGTGGTCGCGGCGATCATGCAGGTCACCGGCGTCTGGAACGACTACATCCTCGGCCTGGTATTCGCCGGGCGCGACAACCTGCCGATGACGGTACAGCTCAACAACGTGATCAACACCACCACCGGCACGCGCCTGTACAACGTCAACATGGCGGCGACCATCCTCACCGCGCTGGTGCCGCTGACGATCTATTTCGTATCCGGACGCTGGTTCGTGCGCGGCATCGCCGCCGGCGCCGTCAAAGGGTAAGCATGTCCACTGTCCAACTGCGCAACCTGTGCGTCACCCTCGGCGGCCAGGAAATCCTGAAGAACCTCGAGCTCGATGTCGCCGAAGGGGAGCTCGTCGTGCTGCTCGGCCCGTCCGGCTGCGGCAAGTCGACGCTGCTGCACGGCATCGCCGGGCTGATCGACATCTCTGGCGGCAGCATCGCGATCGGCGGCGCCGACATGACCGGGGTCGACCCGAGCGAACGCGGCATCGGCATGGTGTTCCAGTCGTACGCCCTGTATCCGTCGATGACGGTCGAGCGCAACATGTCGTTCGGGCTGCGCATCGCCGGGCTGCCGAAGCAGGAGATCGCCCGCCGCGTCGCGCGCGCGGCGGAGATGCTGCAGCTCGGTCCGCTGCTCGGCCGCAAGCCGGCGCAGCTGTCCGGCGGCCAGCGCCAGCGCGTGGCTATCGGGCGGGCGCTGGTGCGCGAGGCCGGCGTGTACCTGTTCGACGAGCCGCTGTCCAACCTCGACGCCAAGCTGCGCACCGAACTGCGGCGCGAACTCAAGCTGCTGCACCAGAAGCTCGGCTCGACCATGATCTACGTGACCCACGACCAGGTCGAGGCGATGACGCTGGCCACGCGGATCGTGGTCATGCTGGCTGGTAAAATCCAGCAGGTCGGCGCGCCGACCGAGGTGTATGCGCGGCCGGCGAACCGCTTCGTGGCGGGCTTCCTCGGTGCGCCGGCCATGAACTTCCTGCGCGGCAGGCTGACCCCGCAGGGGCGATTCGCGGCCGACGGCATCGCGCTCGACATCGATGCGGGCGTGTTCGGCGCGGCGCGCGGCGAGGACCGCGATGCGCTGCTCGGCGTGCGGCCGGAGCATGTGACGATCGCGCCGGGCGCGCCTTGCCGGGCGCAGGTGACGCTGGTCGAACCGATGGGCAATTTCCAGATCGTCTGGCTCGATTGCGGCGGCCAGCAGCTGTCGGCGCTGGTGCACGACGGCAGGACGTTCGCGCCGGGCGATAGCGTGCCCTTCGCCATCGACGGCGGCAGGGTGTCGCTGTTCGACGAGGCGAGCGGCGCGCGGCTGTGACAATGACGATTCGAACGACATCCCAGGGATAACGGAAGGCGGTATATACGTGGCGACGATCAAGGATGTGGCACGGTTGGCAGGCGTCGGGCTCGGGACGGCATCGCGCGTCGTGAGCGGCAAGGGCTCGGTGTCGCCGGCCACGCTGGAGCGCGTGCGCAAGGCCATCGAGGAGCTCGACTTCCGCCCGTCGCATGCGGCGCGCGCGCTGCTGTCCGGTTCCAACAAGATGGTCGGCGTCTACATCCCGGTGCTGTCCGGTACCTTCTACATGCCGATCCTGCAGCTGATCGACAGCGAATTGCGCGCGGCGGGCATGCACATGGTGCTGGCTTCCGGCGTCGGCACCGGCGACCAGAGGCGCCAGGCCCAGGAAGGCATCGATTTCCTGTTCGCGCGCGGCTGCGACGGCATCATCGCCATGAGCAGCGCGCTCGGCGTCGACGACATCGCCGCCCTTGGCGCACGTCGCGACCGCGTCGTGCTGCTCAACCACTGGATCGACGAACTCGCCGACCAGTGCTTCACGATCGACCACGGCCAGGGCGGCGCGCTGGCGGCGCGCACGCTGCTCGAGCACCGGCACCGCAAGATCGCCGTCATCGCCGGCCCGTCTACGGCGCCCGACAACGTGGCGCGCATCAACGGCTTCCTCGCCGAACTCGAGGCGGCCGGCATCAACACGCGCAAGCTGTGGATCGTCGAGAGCGACTTCACGCCGGCAGGCGGCTGGAGTTCGGCCAAGGAACTGCTCGATTCCGGCCATGCCGTCAGCGCGCTGTTCTGCGCGAACGACGAGATGGCGGTCGGCGCATTGTCGTACTTCCACGAGGCCGGCATCCGCGTGCCGCAGGACCTGTCGGTGATCGGCTACGACGACATTCCGACGGCGGCCTTCTCGGCGCCGCGGCTGACCTCGGTGCATACGTCGTGGCACGCGGTCACGCTCAACGGTCTCAACGAATTGCTCAACCGCTGCTACGACCTGGGGCGGCCGGTGGTGCGCCACTTCCCGGTGGACATCACGTTCCGGTCGTCGCTGACGGCGGCGCCGGCAAGAAGGAAAACGGGATGACGGCCACGGTGCCGCCATCCCCGGGCCGGGACGGCCCATTTTTTTGCAACGGAGATGGAAACCTTTCCATACGCTTGAACCAACCGACAGACTGATCGCACAACATGACAACCACTGACGGCAGCAATCTGCCTCCCCTGGACCGCAGCGACTTCCCGGACGACTTCCTGTGGGGCTGCGCGACCTCGTCCTACCAGATCGAGGGGGCCGCCACGGAGGACGGCCGCGTCGAATCGATCTGGGACCGTTTCGCCGCCACGCCCGGCACCATCCGCGACGGCTCGGACGGCAGCGTCGCCTGCGACCATTACCACCGCTGGCCGGAAGACCTCGACATCGGCCGCGACCTCGGCCTGAATGCCTACCGCTTCTCGATCGCCTGGCCGCGCATCGTGTCGGGCCCGGATGGCGGCATCAACCGCAAGGGACTGGACTTCTATTCGCGCCTGGTCGACGGCATGCTCGAGCGCGGGCTGCAACCCTGGGCCACGCTCTACCACTGGGACCTGCCGCAGTTCCTGCAGGATCGCGGCGGCTGGGCATCGCGCGCCACCGTCGACGCTTACCTCGCATTCACCGATGCGGTGACGCGCTGCCTGGGCGACCGCGTCCGCCACTGGATCACCCACAACGAGCCATGGTGCACGGCGATGCTCGGCAATTTCGAAGGCATCCATGCGCCCGGCATCGCCGATTTCCGCACCGCCCTGCAGGTATGCCATCACGTGCTGCTGTCGCACGGCAAGGCCCTGCCGCTGATCCGCGCCAACGTGCCGGATGCGCGGGCGGGCATCGCGCTGAGCCTGCATCCGGTGGAACCGGCGACCGGGTCGGACGAGGATCGCGCCGCGGCGGAGCGGCACGACGGCCTGCGCTACCGCTGGTTCCTCGACCCGCTGTATGGGAAGGGTTATCCGCTGGAGACATGGCAGCGCTTCGGCGACGCGGTGCCGGATGTGCGCGAAGGCGACCTGGAAGCGATCGCGACGCCGGCCGACTTCCTCGCGGTGAACTACTACTTTCCGGAGGTGGTCGCGCATGCGCCCGGTCATGCGCCGCTGGACGCGCGGGTGGTGGCGCGCGCCGGTGTCGAGCGCACCGCGCTCGGCTGGGAGGTGGCGCCGCAGGGACTCGCGACCTTGCTGCGCCGGATCGAAGCCGACTATGCGCCGGGCGAGATCTACATCACCGAGAACGGTTCCTGCTACGACGACGTGGTGCTGCCGGACGGCCGCATCGACGATGCGGCCCGGCGCAGCTACCTGATCCGCCATCTCGCCGTGTTGCGCGACGAACTGGCGGCGGGACGCCGCGTGAAGGGCTATTTCGCCTGGAGCCTGCTCGACAACTTCGAATGGGCGGAAGGCTACCTGCGGCGCTTCGGCCTCACCCATGTCGACTATGCCACGCAGGCACGCCGGCTCAAGGCGAGCGGCGAATGGTATCGCGCGTTCCTGCGCGGAGGAAAGGGCATGACGGCATGATGGCGTCCGGCTTCCTCGTTGTCTCTCCCTTGTCCGGCGCCGGCCATGCGGCCGGAGCCGGACGCTTTTCGGCGCCGCCGGCAGCCTCCGGCGACGGCAGGACGGGGCGGGATGTGCGCGGATGCCGGCGACGCGCCGGTTGAGCGAACGGCGCGGGAAACCGCGGCCCTGCGGCCGCATGCGGACGCGCCTTGCGATCGGCAATCGGCGCGGTGGAAAACGCGTGCCTTGCGGCCGTACCGGTTGCTGCGGAGCGCAATCGAAATACTGGAAAAAACGCGCGCCGGCCGCGAATCGGGCGTTGACAAACCGGGAAGTTGGCGACAATATTCGCACAACGATGGAAACGTTTCCACCCAGCCGGAAACGCTCACGAGCAAGCGAACAGGACAGGAACAGGAATGCAGCACTTCATGAACCCGAGCGAAGCAGGAGCAATGATGCGAAACACCCCGCGGGCGCCGCGCATGGCAAGCGTCATCGTTGCCGCGCTGTGCATGTTCGCCTCGGCACAGGCCGCGGCGAGCGCGCTGACCGACTGGCCGCAGGTGCGCAGCGCGATCGCCGCCGATCCCGTCATCGAGGAGCGCGTCAGGCGCATCGTCGCCGGCATGACGCTCGCGCAGAAGATCGGCCAGATGACGCAACCCGAGATCAAGAGCGCCACGCCGGCGGATGTCCGCCGTTACTATCTCGGCTCCGTGCTCAACGGCGGCGGCAGCTGGCCCGGCGGCAGGAAGCAGGCGAGCGCGGCGGAGTGGCTCGCGCTGGCGCAGCGCTATCACGACGCGTCGATGACGACCGACATGAAGGTGAAGGTGCCGGTGGTCTGGGGCACCGATGCGGTCCATGGCCACAACAACGTCTACGGCGCCACCATCTTCCCGCACAACATCGGGCTGGGTGCCACCCGCGATCCGGAACTGGTGTCGCGCGTCGGCGCCGCGGTGGGCAAGGCGGTGCGCGCGACCGGCATCGCCTGGGTGTTCGCGCCCACGGTCGCGGTGGCGCGCGACGACCGCTGGGGCCGCACCTATGAAAGCTTCTCGGAAGATCCGGCGCTCGTGCATGCCTATGCCGGCGCCTTCGTGACCGGCCTGCAGGGCCGCTTCGCCGACGACGCCAACGCGATCGCGACGGCCAAGCACGTCATCGGCGACGGCGGCACGCGCAACGGCAAGGACCGCGGCGTCACCGAGGCGAGCCAGGCAGAGATGATCAACATCCACGGCGCCGGCTACTACAGCGCGCTGGCCGCCGGCGCGCAGACCGTGATGGCGTCGTTCAGCAGCTGGCACGACGTCGCCGCCGGCATCGACCACGGCAAGATGCATGGCAGCCGCCTGGTGCTCACCGACATCCTGAAGGGCAAGATGGGCTTCGACGGCTTCGTCGTCAGCGACTGGAATGCGATCGCCGAAGTGCCGGGCTGCACGATCGACAGCTGCGCGGCCGCCATCAATGCCGGCATCGACATGATGATGGTGCCGGACGACTGGAAGAAATTCATCGCCAACACCATCCGCCAGGTCCGGCGCGGCGAGATCCCGATGTCCCGCATCGACGATGCCGTGACGCGCATCCTGCGCGTGAAGATGCGTGCCGGCCTGTTCGGCAAGCAGCCGTCCGACAATGCGCATGCCGGCCGCGACGAGGCGCTGCAGGCGCGCGCACTGGCGCGCGAAGCGGTGCGCAAGTCGCTGGTGCTGCTGAAGAACGACGGCGGCACGCTGCCGCTGGCGCCCGGGAAAAAGATCCTCGTCGTCGGCAAGAGCGCCGCCAGCATGGCCAACCAGACCGGCGGCTGGACGCTGACCTGGCAGGGCACCGACAACCGCAACAGCGACTTCCCCCACGGCGACACCATCCTGGCCGGCATCGCGGACGCCGCGCGCCCGGGCAGCGTCACCTACGAACCCGATGCCGGCAAGGCGGACGTCGCGCAGTACGACGCGGTGATCGCCGTCATCGGCGAGACGCCGTATGCCGAAGGCGATGGCGACATCGGTCCGTCGCGCACGCTGCGCCACAGCGAGCGCCATCCCGAGGACCTGGCCGCGCTGCAGGCCGTCGCCGGCCGCGGCAAGCCGGTCGTCACCGTGTTCGTGGCCGGACGTCCGCTGTGGGTCAACGATCTGCTGAACCTGTCCGACAGCTTCGTCGCCGCCTGGCTGCCGGGCAGCGAGGGACGCGGCGTGGCCGACGTGCTGTTCGCCGGCGCGGACGGCAAGCCGGTCCATGCCATCGGCGGCAAGCTGTCGTTCTCGTGGCCGAAGTCGGTCTGCCAGGCGCCGCTCAATGCCGGCGATGCGGACTACGCTCCGCTGTTCCCGCTCGGCTACGGCCTTGCATACGGCGAGGACCATCGCGTCGGCACGCTCGATGCCACCTATCCGGCGGGCGGCTGCGGCTCGGCCACGTCCTTCCCTGTCTTCAGCCAGGCAGACCGCATCACCTTCCCGCTGTACATCGCGGCCGGCCGCGCGCGCATGGCGCTGGGCACCGATCTCAACAGCGTGTTCTCGCTGCCGGGCATCCGTGCCGAAACCGCCCAGGTCAACACGCAGCAGGACGCCAGGCTCGTGACCTGGAGCGGACGCGCCACCTTCGAGGCGCGCGCCTCGGCCCTGCGCCAGGTGCCGGCCTTCGCCGACACCCTGCGCTTCGACACCATCGTATCGACGGCGCCGAAGGGAAAGGTCACCCTGGCCTGGGGTTGCGGCGGCAACTGCCATGCGAGGCTCGATGCCACCGGCCTGTTCCGCCGCCTCGCCGGCAAGGGCAAGGCGACGGTGCGGATTCCGCTGGCCTGCTTCCAGCGCGGCGGCGTCCGCACCGACAGCGTCGACACGCCGTTCAGCGTGACCGCCGACGGCCGTTTCGCCGCCGCCTTCGCCAACATCGAGCTGACCGCGGCTGCCGCCGACGTGGGCGCCGTCTCTTGCCGCGACCTCAAGTGAACCGACCGACCATGACGCCAGAACAACACCGAGGAGACCCCGCCATGTCCACCATCGCCAAGGCCGACGCGCTGCCGCAGTCGCATCAGGGCGGCGCCGGCAATACCGGCCCGCTCGTGATCGTCACCATCCTGTTCTTCATGTGGGGCCTGCTGACCTCGCTCAACGATGTCCTCATTCCGCACCTGAAGGCCATCTACACGCTCAACTACACGCAGGCGATGCTGGTGCAGTTCTGCTTCTTCGGCGCCTACTTCGTGGTGTCGGTGCCGGCCGGCATGCTGATCCGCCGCATCGGCTACCAGAGCGGCGCGGTGACCGGACTGGTGATCGCGGCCTGCGGTTGCGCGCTGTTCTATCCGGCGGCGCAGAGCGGCTACCTGCTGTTCCTGGTGGCGCTGTTCATTCTGGCCGCCGGCATCACCATCCTGCAGGTGGCGGCCAATCCCTATGTGACGGTGCTGGGCGACCCGGCCACGGCGTCGAGCCGGCTGACGCTGACCCAGGCATTCAATTCGCTCGGCACGACGGTCGGCCCGGCGGTCGGCGGCATGCTGATCCTGACCGGCGGCGCCGTCACCGCCGCGCAGCTGGCGGCGATGTCGCCGGCCGAACAGGCGGCCCACCGCGCGGCGGAAGCGGCCACGGTGCAGGGGCCTTACCTCGGCCTGGCCGCCGCGCTGCTGGTGCTGGCGGTGCTGTTCGCCGTCGCGCGCCTGCCGCGCATCGACCATGCGGATGCCGCGGCCACGCACGGCAGCGCGCGCGATTCCGCGCTGTCGCACCGCCACCTGGTGCTGGGCGCGATCGGCATCTTCGTGTACGTCGGCGCCGAGGTCAGCATCGGCAGCTTCCTGATCAACTTTCTCGGCGAGGAAAACATCGCCGGCCTGAGCCACGCCGCGGCCGCCACCTATGTCAGCTACTACTGGGGCGGCGCGATGGTCGGCCGCTTCATCGGCTTCGCCGTCATGCGCGTGGCCAGCCCCGGCAAGACGCTGGCTTTCAATGCCCTGTGCGCCATCGGCCTGATCCTGGTCGCGGTCTTCGCGCAGGGCAAGCTGGCGATGTGGGCCATCCTGGCCGTCGGCCTGTGCAACTCGATCATGTTCCCCACCATCTTCAGCATGGCGCTGCACGGCCTGGGCCGCAGCACCGGCCAGGGCTCGGGGATCCTCTGCATGGCCATCGTCGGCGGCGCCGTGGTGCCGTTCGCGCAGGGCGCGCTGGCCGACACGCTGGGCCTGCAGGCGTCGTTCTTCCTGCCGGCCGCCTGCTACGCCTTCATCCTGTACTTCGGCTGGAAGTACGCCGGCCTGCACCTGGAAAGGGTGACGCCGGCCTGAGCGCCGCAGGACAACCGAAGCAACCCACAGGCAGCACCGAAGCACGTCGCACCGCAGTAAGCCGCTGTGGCATCCCCGCCATACCGGAAGAGACCCGATCAAGGTTACATTGACAGGAACGGAGGAGAACAGATGCAGTACCCCAAGACAAAGAGAACCATCATCAGCCTGGCCGTCGCCGGCGTCTGCAGCGGCGCGCTGGGCCATGCGGCCGCGCAGCAGCAGGCGGCGCCGACGCTGCCGCCGGCCGAGGACGGCAACGCGACCGTCGTCGTCACCGGCATCCGCGGCAGCCTGCAGTCGTCGATGAACCTCAAGCGCGACGCCACCGGCTTCGTCGACGGCATCGTCGCCGAGGACATCGGCAAGTTCCCGGACACCAACCTGGCCGAATCGCTGCAGCGCATCTCCGGCGTGTCGATCGACCGCAGCATCGGCGAAGGCTCCAAGATCACCGTGCGCGGCGTCGGCCCCGACTTCAACCTGGTGCTGCTCAACGGCCGCCAGATGCCGACCTCCAACCTCGGTGACCTGAACGGCCGCGCCTTCGACTTCGCCAACCTGGCGTCCGAGGCGATCTCGCAGCTGCAGGTGTACAAATCCAGCCGCGCCGAAACGCCGACCGGCGGCATGGGCGCGACCATCAATGTGATGACCGCGCGCCCGCTGGAGCGCCCCGGCTTCCGCGCCAGCCTCGGCATCAAGGGCGTGTACGACACCTCCAACGACGAACTGCCGCGCGACGTCCAGGCCAGCAATTCGCTGACGCCGGAAGTGTCCGGCATCTATACCGACACCTTCGCCGACGGCAAGTTCGGCATCGCGCTGACCGGCAGCTACCAGGAGCGCAACCTCGGCTTCAACCAGGCCGCCGTGTCGAACGGCTGGCGCGGCCCGTTCCGCGGCGACGAGAACAACTGGGGCACGATCCCGCAGCCGGGCTCGCCGGGTGCCGAGAACATCACCAACCGCCCGAAGCCGGGCGACATCTACTCGGTGCCGCAGAACCTCAACTACAGCATGAACGGCGTGCGCCGCCAGCGCACCAACGGCCAGCTCACGCTGCAGTTCGCGCCGAGCAAGGAACTGATCACCACGCTCGACTACACCTACTCCGAGAACAAGATCCAGACCCGCCGCAACGACATCTCGGCCTGGTTCAACTTCGGCCCGTCGGTATCGACCTGGAGCAACGGCCCGGTCGCCGCGCCGCTGATCTATACTGAGACCATCGTTCCGGCCACCAGCGACATCGCCATGGGCGGCGCCCAGTTCGCCACCAAGACCCAGAACCGCTCGGTCGGCTTCAACGCGGTGTGGAAGCCGACGCCGGGCCTGCGCCTGGAATTCGACACCCACAAGTCGACCGCCGAATCGAAGGCCGACAGCCCGTTCGGCTCGAACAACGTGCTCGGCACCGCCAGCTTCTCGCGCGGCACCACCACCGCCGACTTCCGCAGCGACTTCCCGGTGCTGTCGATCCAGGGCGCCAACTTCACCGCCGCGCCGCAGCAGGTGACCGGCTCGGTGTTCCAGAACGGCTACATGAAGGGCGAGATCGAGCAGACCCAGATCAAGTCCAGCCTCGACCTGTTCGAAGCCTCCAACCTGAAGTTCGGCCTGGCCGCGACCAAGGTCGAGAACCGTTCCGCGTTCTCCAACCAGCAGCGCGACACCTGGGGCGGCGCGACCAGCCCGGCCGACTATCCGAGCAGCGTCTGGCATGCCGATACGCTGCGCCAGTACTTCAGCAAGCTCGACGGCAGCGACAACCCGGCCCTGTTCAACACCTTCTACACCTTCGACTTCGCTACCGTGCGCGCGCTGGCCGCGAAGGCGTCGGGCCGTCCGGAGCTGTACCTGCCGAAGACCACCTTCGACACCGACCAGCGCACCCGCGAGAAATCCGAGAGCGCCTACATCCAGTTCAACACCGACTGGGACACCAGGCTGCCGCTGCACACCTCGATCGGCCTGCGCTACGAGCGCACCAATGTCGTCTCGACGGCGCTGGTGCCGACCGCCACGACGATCAGCTGGGTGTCGCAGAACGAGTTCCCGGTCTCCTTCGGCCAGCCGAGCTTCACCACGCTGACCGGCAAGTACAGCCATCTGCTGCCGAGCATCGATGCCGACGTCGACCTGCGCTCCGACATGAAGCTGCGCGCGTCCTACGGCGAGACGATCGGCCGTCCGCGCTGGGACCAGATCCAGGGCGGCCAGGTGCTCAACGCGCTGGCGCGCGTCAACGGCGGCACCGGCACCCAGGGCAACCCGGGCCTCAAGCCGGTCAAGTCGAAGAATCTCGACCTGGCATGGGAGTGGTACTACGGCAAGCAGGACTTCTTCGCCGTCGGCATGTTCAACAAGAACCTGGAGAACTACGCCGGCCAGTCGAAGATCAACGCGACCCCGTTCAACCTGCGCACGCCGGTCGGCGGCGCGCTGTGGAACGAGGCGGTGGCGCGCGGCTGCAACAGCGGCGACACCACCTGCATCCGCAATTACATCTTCCGCAACCATCCGACCGCGCCGGGTGTGACGCGCGGCCCCGACGACGCCAACGGCAATGCCACCGGCACCATCGTCGGCCAGCCGGGCGATCCGGTGGCGACCTTCGAGATCACCACCTTCTCGAACCAGAAGAAGGCCAAGGTCAACGGCATCGAGCTGAACGTGCAGCACATGTTCGGCAACAGCGGCTTCGGCATCTCCGCCAACTACACCTGGGTGCGGTCGGGCCTGAAATACGACAACTTCCAGATCGGCGAGCAGTTCGCGCTGGTCGGCCTGTCGGACTCCGCCAACCTGGTCGGCATCTACGAGGATGCCAAATGGGCAATCCGCGCGGCGTACAACTGGCGCGACAAGTTCCTGTCTTCCACCTTCGACGGCGCGGGGCCCAACCCGAACTACGTCGAAGCCTACGGCCAGGTCGACCTGAGTGTCGGTTACACCTACAACGACCGATTGAGCTTGCAGTTCGAAGCGATTAACCTGACCGACGCGACGCAGCGCGTGCACGGGCGCACCAGCACCCAGGCGCTGTACGTGACGCAGACGGGACCGCGCTACATGCTCGGCGTGCGTTACAAGTTCTGACGCCCGCACGGGGCCGCCCGCGGGCGGCCCCGCCCATTCGTCCCAAGGCGGGAACAACCAGGCAACAGGAATGGCATCGTGAGCAGGACCATCAGGCATATCGTGATCGTGGGCGGCGGGTCCGCCGGCTGGCTGACGGCCGGCGTGCTGGCGGCCGAGCATGGTGGCACGACGGAACACGGCGGCCTGGCGATCACGCTGGTCGAGTCGCCCGACGTGCCGATCATCGGCGTCGGCGAAGGCACCTGGCCGTCGATGCGCGACACGCTGCGCCGCATCGGCGTGTCCGAGACCGCCTTCCTGCGCGAATGCGATGCCGCCTTCAAGCAGGGCTCGCGCTTCGACCGCTGGGTCACCGGCGCCGAGGGCGACTATTATTTCCATCCTTTCACGCTGCCGCACGGCTGGGGCGAGACCGACCTGGCGGCGGCCTGGCAGCTGCGCCATGCCGGCGTGCCGTTCGCCGACCTGGCCAGCTTCCAGCCCCACCTGTGCGTGCAGGGCAGGGCGCCCAAGCAGGCGACCACCCCCGAATTCGCGGCCGTGGCCAATTACGGCTACCACCTCGACGCCGGCAAGTTCGGCGCCTTCCTGCGCCGGCATTGCGTCGAGAAGCTCGGCGTGCGCCATGTCGCCGACCATGTCACCGCTGTCGAATCGCATGTCAACGGCGACATCGCCGGCCTGCGCACGCGCGAGCACGGTCTCCTGGCCGGCGACCTGTTCGTCGACTGCACCGGCATGCAGTCACTGCTGCTCGGCCGCCACTATGGCGTGCCGCTGCGCTCGCAGAAGCATGTGCTGTTCAACGATGCCGCCCTGGCGGTGCAGGTGCCGTACGCGCGCGAGGATGCGCCGGTGGCGTCGCAGACCACCGCGACGGCCCAGTCCCACGGCTGGATCTGGGACATCGGGCTGCCGACCCGGCGCGGCGTCGGGCATGTGTACTCGAGCGCGCACGCGAGCGACGAGGAAGCCGCCGCGGCGCTGCGCGCCTACCTGCGCGCCACCGGCTGCGCAGGCGATCTGCCCGAGCCGCGCAAGCTGTCGTTCCAGCCGGGCTGGCGCGAGCGTTTCTGGCATCGCAACTGCGTGGCGATCGGCCTGTCGGCCGGCTTCATCGAGCCGCTCGAAGCGTCCGCGCTGGCCCTGGTCGAGATGTCGGCCGCCATGCTGGCCGACGAGATGCCGGCCACGCGCGAGACGATGGAGATCGTCGCGCACCGCTTCAACGAAACATTCACCTACCGCTGGGAGCGGGTGGTCGATTTCCTCAAGCTGCATTACGTGCTGTCGCGCCGCGACGATACGGACTACTGGCGCGACAACCGCCGCGCGGCCAGCGTGCCGGACCGCCTGCACGACCTGCTGGCGCTGTGGCGCCACCGGCCGCCGTCGCGCAACGACCTCTCGCGCATCGAGGAAGTGTTCCCGACCGCCAGCTACCAGTACGTGCTGTACGGCATGGGCTATGCCACCGAGCACCGCATGACGCCGCGCCGGGCCGACGAGCTCGGCGCCGCCGACCGCTGGTTCCGCGAGGCGGCCGCGCTGACCGGCCGCATGCTGGCCGCGCTGCCGTCCCACCGCGACCTGCTCGATCACGTGCGGCAGCACGGCTTTTCCCGATTCTGATTTTCCGACGCAAAGGCGCACCGACATGTCCAGACCCGCTCTCCTCAACAACGTCGACCACAAGGAGCTGCGCATCGCGACCGCGCGCGGCGCCGCCTTTGGCGACGACGTCATGGTCGCCTTCACCTTTCCGGCCGAATTCCGCGATCTGCAGGCGCATTACCCGATCGTGTTCTCGAAGTCCGCCGACGGCACCAGCTTTCATCCGCTGGCCCTGCTGGGGCTGACCGAGGGCGAGAACCTGTTCCTCGACGAGAACGGCTGGGACGCGCCCTACATACCGCTGGCCATCGCGCGCCAACCCTTCCTGATCGGCACCGGCGCCGGCGGGCTGACGGTGCATGTCGATCTCGACCATCCGCGCGCCGGCGCCGCCGACGGCGAGCCGGTGTTCCTGCCGCATGGCGGCAATACCGAATTCCTCGAGCGCGCGAGCGCCATGCTGCTGACGCTGCACGAAGGCATGCAGGCCACGCCGGCCTTCGTCGCCGCCCTGGCCGAGCATGCGCTGCTGGAATCCTTCGTGCTCGACATCGAAGGCCCCGACGGTTCGCAGAACCGACTGGCCGGCTTCTACACGATCAACGAGGATCGCCTGGCCGCGCTCGGCGCCGCCGCCCTCGAGCGGCTGCACAAGGCCGGCTACCTGCAGGCGATCTACATGGCGGTCGCCTCGCTGTCGCAGCTGCGGCCGCTGATCGAACGCAAGCAGCGCCGCGATGCTGGCCACGCCTGAACCGATCCGCGCGCTCGACGGCATCGATCCGCGCGCATTGCCGGACGAGGTGCTGTGCGCCACCGAGCCGCTGCTGCTGCGCGGACTGGCGGCGCACTGGCCGGCGGTCGCCGCGGGGCGCACCTCGGCTGCCGCGGCCGATGCCTACCTGCGCCGCTTCTACCAGGATGCCACCGTCAATGCGATGCTCGGCGCGCCGGCCATCGGCGGGCGCTTCTTCTACAACGACGACCTGACCGGCTTCAACTTCCAGCCGGTGCGGGTGCGCCTCGACGCGGTGCTCGACGAGCTGACCGGCTTCGTTGGCCGCGCGGACCCGCCGGCCGTGTATGTCGGCTCGACCACGATCGACACCTGCCTGCCGGGCTTCCGCGACGAGAACGATTTCTCGTTCGGCCAGCGCGACCCGCTGGCCAGCATCTGGATCGGCAACCGCACCCGCATCGCGGCGCATTACGACCTGCCGGACAACCTGGCCTGCGTGGTGACCGGCCGCCGCCGCTTCACGCTGTTCCCGCCGGAGCAGATCGCCAACCTGTACGTCGGCCCGCTCGATTTCACGCCGGCCGGCCAGGCGATCAGCCTGGTCGACTTCGCCCGGCCCGACCTGCAGCGCTTCCCGCGCTTCGCCGAGGCGATGCGCCATGCGCGCGCCGCCGAGCTGGAGCCGGGTGACGCCCTCTTCATCCCGAGCATGTGGTGGCATCACGTCGAGGCGCTTGACGACTTCAACGTGCTGGTCAACTACTGGTGGCGTCAGTCGCCGGATTACATGGACACGCCGATGAATGCGCTGATGCTGGCCATCATGACGGTACGCGACCTGCCGCCTGCGCAGCGGCGCGCCTGGGACGTGCTGTTCCGCCATTTCGTGTTCGACGCCGACGAGCGGACCGCCGCCCACATGCCCGACTATGCCCGCCGCGCGCTGGGGCCGATCGACGCGGACGCCATGCGCGCCATGCGCGCGCAACTGCTGAACAAACTGAATCGCTAGGAGGAGACCCCACATGGAGCAGCAAGGAACTGCATACGATCGCCGGCCCGTGCGCCGCGTCGTCATCGCCGGGGGCGGCACCGCCGGCTGGATGGTGGCCGCCTGCCTGTCCAAGGTGCTCGGCCGCCGGCTCGAGATCCGGCTGGTGGAATCGGAGGAGATCGGCACCGTCGGCGTGGGCGAGGCATCGATCCCGACGCTGGTGCATTTCCACAACCTGCTGGAGATCAACGAGCAGGAATTCATGGCCGCCACGCGCGCGACCTTCAAGCTGGGCATCAGCTTCGAGAACTGGCGCGACGTCGGCGAGGACTACATCCATTCCTTCGGCCTGACCGGCACCGACCACTGGACCGCCGGATTCCAGCATTTCTGGATGAAGGGCCGCCAGCGCAACCTGGCCGGCGACTATGGCGACTACTGCCTGGAGCTGCGCGCCGCGCAGGCAGGGCGCTTCGCCCATCTGCCGCGCAACGGCCTGAACTACGCCTACCATCTGGACGCCGGGCTGTACGCGAAATTCCTGCGCCGCTTCTCCGAGGGTTTCGGCGTGCGGCGCATCGAGGGCAAGATCGCGCTGGTGCGCACCGACGAGGTGAGCGGGCACATCACGGCGCTGCGGCTCGATTCGGGCGAGGAAGTCGAGGGCGACCTGTTCATCGACTGCACCGGCTTTCGCGCGCTGCTGATCGGCCAGACGCTCGACGTGCCCTACGAGGACTGGTCGCACTGGCTGTACTGCGACAGCGCCGTGGCGGTGCAGACGGCCAGCGTCGGGCCGGCCGTGCCTTACACGCGCGCGATCGCGCGCGACGCCGGCTGGCAGTGGCGCATCCCGCTGCAGCATCGGGTCGGCAACGGCATCGTGTATTCCAGCCGCTTCACCGGCGACGCGGCGGCGACCGCGACGCTGCTGTCCAACGTCGCGGGCGACGTGCTCACCGAGCCGCGCGTGATCAGGTTCCGCCCGGGCCAGCGACGCAAGACCTGGAGCGGCAACTGCGTGGCGATCGGCTTGTCGAGCGGCTTCCTCGAGCCGATCGAGTCGACCAGCATCCACCTGATCCAGCGCGGCATCGTGCGCCTGATGCAGATGTTCCCGGCCGACGGCATCAGCCAGGCCGACGTCGACGAGTACAACCGCCAGTCCGCCTGGGAGATCGAGCACATCCGCGATTTCATCGTGCTGCATTACCACGTCACCAACCGCGGCGACACGCCGTTCTGGCGCGCCTGCCGCGAGATGGACATTCCCGCCTCGCTGCGTCACCGGATCGAACTGTTCCGCGAGACCGGGCGCGTGTTCCGCGTGCCGAACGAGCTGTTCGCCGAGAACTCCTGGATCCAGGTGATGCTGGGCCAGGGCATCCTGCCGCGCCAGTATCACCAGGTGGCGGACCTGATGGGCGACCAGGAGCTGTCCGGCTTCCTGGAGTCGATCCGCGGCGCCATCGACCGCACGGTGGCCCAGCTGCCCGAGCACGAAGCCTACGTCAAGCAGTACTGCGGCGTGCCGGCCTGACCGACGAGGAGACGACATGAAGAGACTGATCCTGTGGATGGCGCCGCTGGCCTTGCTGTGCGCATGCGGCGGCGGCTCCGGCACGGCGGCGGCCGGCCAGCTCGCGGCGCCGACGCCGGCACCGGTGCCCGCACCCGCGCCCGCTCCGGCGCCCGGGAGCTGGGTGCTCGACTGGAGCGACGAATTCGACGGCGCGGCGCTCGACCGCACCCGCTGGGTCGCGGAAACCGGCGGCGGCGGATGGGGCAACCAGGAGCTGCAGCACTACACCGCGCGCCCGGAGAACCTGCGCGTGGAAGGCGGCAACCTGGTGATCGAGGCGCGCCGCGAAGCCTACGGCGGCAATGCCTACACCTCGGCGCGCATCAAGACCGCCGGCCTGGTCGAGCGCACCTACGGCCGTTACGAGGCGCGCATCAAGGTGCCGAAGGGGCAGGGCATGTGGGCCGCGTTCTGGATGCTCGGCAACGATTTCCCGACGGCAGGCTGGCCGGCCTGCGGCGAGATCGACATCATGGAAAGCATCGGCAAGGAGCCCCGCGCCATCTACGGCACGGTGCACGGCCCCGGCTATTCCGGCGCCAACGGCGTCGGCGGCCGCATGCAGGCCGCGGCGGACTTCGGTGACGATTTCCATGTCTATGCGGTCGAATGGGAGCCGGGCGAGCTGCGCTGGTATGTCGACGGCACCCTGTTCCGCACGACGACGCCCGCGCAGCTCCCCGGCAAGTGGGTATTCGACCATCCGTTCTTCGTGATCCTCAACCTGGCGGTCGGCGGCAACTGGCCGGGACCGCCGGATGCGAGCACGGAGTTTCCGAAACGGATGCTGGTCGATTACGTGAGGATCTACCGGCGCGGCAGCTGACTACCGCTCCCGCCCCAACAACGCCGGACATCCCGACCCGGCGCCGCCTGCCAGCGCGGCGCGCGAACCGGTTCGCCCGGCACCGACAGAAAGCGAGATGCCATGTCCACCTTCAGTCCCCATGCCGATGCATCGCTGCCGCATGACGACGGCCCCCGCCTGCTGGCCGACATCGGCGGCACCAATGCCCGCTTCGCCCTCCAGCGGCGGCCGGGCGAGATCGGCGACGTCGAGGTGCTGTCCTGCGATGCCCATGCCAGCTTTGCCGATGCCCTGCGGTCCTACCTGCGGCAGGTGGATGCGCCGCCGGTCCGTCATGCCGCCATCGCGATCGCCAATCCGGTGACCGGCGACGAGATCCGCATGACCAACCACCACTGGCGGTTCTCGCTGGAATCGACCCGCCGCGAATTCGGCTTCGATACGCTGCTGGCGATCAACGACTTCACGGCGCTGGCCAATGCGCTGCCCTATCTCTCCGGAAAGGACCTGGTGCATGCGGGCGGCGCGATGACCGGCGGCGCGGGCGCGCTCGGGCTGGTCGGCGCCGGAACCGGCCTCGGCGTCGGCGGCCTGGTGCCGGTCGACGGCGGCGGCTGGTGCGCCCTGCAGAGCGAGGGCGGCCATGCCACCTTCGCGCCGGCCGATGCGCTCGAGGCCGCCATCCTGCAGCATGCCTGGAAGCTGTATCCGCACGTGTCGTTCGAGCGCTTCGTCTCGGGCCCGGGCATCGAACTGATCCACCGCGCGCTGTGCGCCATCGATGGCCGGCCGGAGGAACGCCTGCGCGCGGCGGACATCGTCGCGCGCGCCGTCGATGCCGGCGATGCGCAATGCCGGCGCACCGTGGACTGCTTCTGCGCGATGCTGGGGACGATCGCCTCGAACGTCGCCATCACGCTCGGCGCGCTCGGCGGCATGTACATCGGCGGCGGCATCGTGCCGCGCCTCGGTCCCTTGTTCGCGCAATCGCCGTTCCGCGCGCGCTTCGAGGACAAGGGGCGCCTGGGCGGCTATCTCGCCCGCGTGCCGACCTGGGTGATCGTGGCGCCGTATCCCGCCTTCGTGGGCGTGGCGGCGGTTCTCGATGCGCATCTCGCGCGCACGGCGCGCGACGGCTCGGTGCGGGTGGACCTGCTGGCGGCCGCCCGCGGCGCGGACGGCTGCCCCGCGACGGAGCGGCGGCCGGTCTGATCCGGCCCGGCTGCCGCTGCCTTCAGGCCTGGGCGTCCCGCTGCCTGTCCTTTTCCCACAGCACGTCGCCGCCGCCGGCGAAGCGGTTCAGCACGCGCGAGAGCACGAACATCAGGTCGGACAGGCGGTTGAGGTAGCGCTGCGGATTGGCGTTGAGGGTTTCGTGCTGGGACAGCGCGACCACCTGGCGTTCGGCGCGGCGGCAGATGGTGCGGCAGACATGGGCCAGCGCGGCGGCGCGCGAGCCTGCGGGCAGGATGAAATCCTTCAGCGGCGGCAGGTCGGCATTGTATTTCTCGAGCAAGGCATCGAGGCGCGCCACGTGCGTGTCCTGGATCAGCGTGTAGCCGGGAATGCACAGCTCGCCGCCGAGGTCGAACAGGTCGTGCTGGATCGATACCAGTTCCTCGCGCAGCGCCGCCGGCAGTTCCTCGCACAGCAAGAGGCCGATGTGGGAATTGAGCTCGTCGACATCGCCCATGGAGTGGACGCGCAGGCTGTCCTTGCTGGTGCGGCTGCCGTCGCCGAGGCCGGTGGTGCCGTTGTCGCCGGTGCGGGTGGCGATCTTCGAGAGTCGGTTGCCCATGGTTGCCGGTATGTCAAAGAAGTGAAGGGAAGGGGCCGCGGCGCGCGGCATGGCGGCCTCGGCGGGGAGAGGGCGATTATAGCGTTCCCGCCACAGTCGTAGTCCCGCGCATCCTGCCGGCAGGCGTTGCCGGAGTACAATCGACCCGATCCGGAGGCCACCATGAACCATCCCAGCCAGCTCGCCGCCATCCGGCGGCCCCTGCCCGACGAACTGCTCGCCGCGCTGCAGGCGGTGTTCGCCGACCGCGTCTCCACCTCGCAGGCGATGCGCGAGCACCATGGCCGCGACGAATCTTCCTACGACCCGATGCTGCCCGATGCCGTGGTGTTCGCCCGGACCACGGAAGAGGTCGCCGAAGCCGTGAAACTGTGCGCGGCGCACCGGGTGCCGATCATCGCCTACGGCACCGGCACCTCGCTGGAAGGCCACGTGCTTGCGCTGCAGGGCGGGGTGACGATCGACCTGTCGCAGATGAACAGCGTGGTGGCGGTGCACCCCGAGGACCTGACCGCCACCGTCGAAGCCGGCGTCACGCGCAAGCAGCTCAACCAGGAGATCAAGGACACGGGCCTGTTCTTCCCGATCGACCCGGGCGCGGATGCGTCGCTGGGCGGCATGGCGGCGACGCGCGCCTCCGGCACCAACGCAGTGCGCTACGGCACCATGCGCGAGAACGTGCTGGCGCTGACGGTGGTCACCGCCGACGGCCGCATCATCCGCACCGGCACCCGCGCCAGGAAATCCTCCGCCGGCTACGACCTGACCCGACTGTTCGTCGGCAGCGAGGGCACGCTCGGCATCATCACCGAGGTCACCGTCAAACTCTATCCGCAGCCGGAGGCGATCTCGGCCGCGGTGTGCTCCTTCCCGAGCACCGGCGACGCGGTGCGCACCGTGATCGAGACGATCCAGATGGGCGTGCCGGTGGCACGCGTCGAATTCCTCGACAAGAACGGCGTGAAGGCGATCAATGCCCACGACAAGCTCGGCCTGCCGGAACAGCCGCTGCTGCTGTTCGAATTCCACGGCAGCGAACATGGCGTGCAGGAACAGGCCGAAACGGTGCAGGCCATTGCCGCCGAACATGGCGCCAACGGCTTCGAATGGGCCACCCGGCCCGAGGACCGCACGCGGCTGTGGACCGCGCGACACAACGCGTATTTCGCGCTGCTGCAGATGCGCCCGGGCCATCGCTCGATCACCACCGACTGCTGCGTGCCGATCTCGCGGCTGGCCGAATGCATCCTCGACACCCAGGCCGACTGCGAGCGCCACGGCCTCGTGCATTCGATCATCGGCCATGTCGGCGACGGCAATTTCCATGTGCTGATCCTGATCGATCCGCACAACCCGGACGAAGTGGCCGCCGCCGAGGAAGTCAACGGCCACATGGTCGCGCGCGCCATCGCGATGGACGGCACCTGCACCGGCGAGCACGGCGTCGGCATGCACAAGATGGATTTCCTGGTGCAGGAACACGGCGAGGGCGCCATCGCCACCATGCGTGCCATCAAGCATGCGCTCGATCCCCACAACCTGATGAACCCCGGCAAGGTCATCCGCTGGGAGGCCTGACGCGACATGGTGACCCGCCTGCCCCCGGTACATGCCCTGACCGCCTTCGAGGCGGCCGCCCGCCACGGTTCCTTCGCGCTGGCCGCCGACGAGCTGTGCATCACGCCGTCCGCGCTGTCGCACCGCATCCGCCTGCTCGAGGAATTCGTCGGCGACCGCCTGTTCGTGCGCGACGGCCGCACCGTCACGCTGTCCGAGTTCGGCCGACGCTATCTCGACGTGGTGCGCGCCGCGCTGCGCGCGCTGGCCGACTTTCCGCTGCCGCACAAGACGGCGCCGCAGCAGCCACGCGTGAAGATCACGGTGCCGCCGACCTTCGCGCGCTACCTGCTGATGCCCAGGCTCGACGAGTTCCTGCAGAAATTTCCCGGCATCGCGCTCGAGATGTTCCTGTCGGTGCCGCTGTACGACCTGGCCCTGGCCGAAAGCGATGTCGAGGTGCGCTTCGGCGTGGGCAAGTACCCGGATCTCGTGACCGAGAAACTGTTCGAGGAGCCGACCTTCGCCGTGGCCAGCCCCGCCTACCTGCAGCGGATCGGCGGCCTCGACAAGCCGGCCGACCTGGCGAAGGCAACGCTGCTGCGCTCGGCGCTGGAGCCCTGGCAGCCGTGGTTCGAGGCGGCCGGCCTGGACTGGCCGGAGCCGGCCGCCACGCTGCGCATCGACGACCTCGGCCTGCTGCTGGAAGCGGTGCGCCACGGGCATGGCGTCGCGCTGACGCGCAAGCATTTCGCCCAGGAGCTGATCGCCAAAGGCGAGGTGGTCGAGCTGTTCGATGTCAGGCTGGCAACGCCGCCGCATGCCTACTACGTGGTCTACGAGCGGCCGGTGCGCGACCGGCCCGAGGTGAACCTGTTCATCGACTGGCTGCTGGCGACCTTCCGGCGCTGATTCCGTCCCGATCCCGCACCGTTCCCGGCGGCCGTGAAAATTATTCACGCCGCCCGCCAATGCTTTTCAGCGGAAGCGGCCCGCTCCCGGTCCCGGCGCCAGGGGCTTTTCGCTACACTTGACGCAGTCCTTTTCAGGGAGCCGTCATGAACGCGCCCGCCACTTCCAAGCCTGCCTTCACCGCCGAACGCCAGCGCGACGTCGTCGCCGCATTGCGCGCGGTGCTGCCCGACCATTGCGTGCTCTTCAACGAGGAAGACACCCGCCCGTATGAATGCGACGGCCTGGCTGCCTACCGGCAATTGCCGATGGTGGTCGTGCTGCCGATGAACGAGGAACAGGTGGTCGCCATCCTCCAGGTCTGCAAGCGCCTGCAGGTGCCGATCGTGCCGCGCGGCGCCGGCACCGGCCTGTCAGGCGGCGCGATGCCGATCGCCGACGGCGTAGTGCTGTCGACGGCGCGCCTGAACCGCATCCTGAAGCTCGACGCCTATTCGCGCACCGCCGTCGTGCAGCCGGGCGTGCGCAACCTGGCGATCTCGGACGCGGCGTCCTCTCTCGACCTCTACTACGCGCCCGATCCGTCCTCGCAGATCGCCTGCACCATCGGCGGCAACGTCGCCGAGAATTCCGGCGGCGTGCACTGCCTGAAATACGGCCTGACCGTCCACAACGTGCTGCGCGTGCGCATGGTCACCATCGACGGCGGGATCGTCGAACTCGGCAGCGAGGCGCCCGATGCGCCCGGACTCGACCTGCTGGCCGTGTTCATCGGCTCCGAGGGCATGCTCGGGGTGGTCACCGAGGTCACCGTGAAGCTGGTGCCCAAGCCGCGCACCGCGCGCGTCATCATGGCGTCCTTCGACGACGTGGTGAAGGGCGGCGACGCGGTCGCCAGCGTGATCGCCGCCGGCATCATCCCGGCCGGCCTGGAGATGATGGACCGCACCTCGTCGCGCATGGTCGAGCCCTTCGTGAATGCCGGCTACGACACCGAGGCCGCCGCCATCCTGCTGTGCGAGTCCGACGGCATCGCCGAGGAAGTCGAGGAAGAGATCGCCCGCATGAGCGAGGTGCTGCGCGGCTCCGGCGCCACCGCCATCGCCGTCTCGCGGAACGATGCCGAGCGTATGCGTTTCTGGTCCGGCCGCAAGAACGCCTTCCCGGCCGCAGGCCGCATCTCGCCCGACTACTACTGCATGGACGGCACCATCCCGCGCAAGCACCTGGCCCATGTCCTGCTGCGCATCGAGGAAATGGAAAAGAAATACGGCCTGCGCTGCGCCAACGTGTTCCATGCCGGCGACGGCAACCTGCATCCGCTGATCCTGTTCGACGCCAACACGCCCGGCGAATTCGACCGCGCCGAAGCCTTCGGCGCCGAGATCCTGGAGCTGTGCGTCGAGGTCGGCGGCACCATCACCGGCGAGCACGGCGTCGGCATAGAAAAGATCAACTCGATGTGCGTGCAGTTCACGCCGAAGGAGCTGGAAGCGTTCATCAACGTCAAGCTGGCCTTCGACACCGCCAACCTGCTCAACCCGGACAAGGCGATCCCGACGCTCAACCGCTGCGCCGAATACGGCCGCACGCACGTGAAGAACGGCCAGACCCGCTTCCCCAACCTGGAACGCTTCTGAAGCGATCGCGACGAGACACACCATGGACCAGCAACTCCAGCAATTCCGCCAGCGCATCGCCGAGGCCACCGTGAGCAAGACGCCGCTGCGCATCCGCGGCGGCGGCACCAAGGACTGGTACGGCCAGGCGCTCAATGGCGAGATCCTCGACACGCGCGCCTACAGCGGCATCGTCGCCTACGATCCGACCGAACTGGTGATCACCGCGAAATGCGGCACGCCGCTGGCCGAGATCGAGGCGGCGCTGGCCGAGCGCAACCAGATGCTGGCCTTCGAGCCGCCGCGCTACGGCAGCGGCTCGACCATCGGCGGCGTGGTCGCCGCCGGCCTGTCGGGACCGCGCCGCCAGGCGGCCGGCTCGCTGCGCGATTTCGTGCTCGGCGCCCACCTGATGGACGGCAAGGGCGAGCTGCTGCGCTTCGGCGGCCGCGTGATGAAGAACGTGGCCGGCTACGACGTGTCGCGCATGCTGGCCGGCTCGCTCGGCGTGCTCGGCCTGATCGTCGAAGTCTCGCTCAAGGTGCTGCCGCGTCCGTTCGCCGAGACCACGCGCCGCTTCGAGCTGCGCAAGACCGAATCGATCGAGAAGCTCAACCGCTGGGGCGGCGAGCCGCTGCCGATCTCGGCCTCGGCCTGGCACGGCGGCGTGCTGATCGTGCGCCTGTCCGGCGCGCAGGCCGCGGTCGATGCGGCCGCGCAGAAGCTCGGCGGCGAGGCGGTCGACGATGCCGATGCGCTGTGGGCCGGGCTGCGCGACCAGAGCAACGCCTTCTTTACCGCGACCGAGGGACCGACCGGGCTGTGGCGCCTGGCGCTGCCGCCGCACACGCCGCCGCTGGCGATCAAGGGCGAGCAGATCATCGAATGGGGCGGCGGCCAGCGCTGGCTGCGCACCGGGGCCGATGCCGCCACGCTGCGCGACGCCGCGGCCCAGGTCGGCGGCCATGCCACGCTGTTCCGCGGCGGCGACAAGGCGGTCGGCGTGTTCCAGCCGCTGGCGCCCGCGGTCGCCGCGATCCACCGGCGCCTGAAGGCCACTTTCGACCCGGCCGGCATCTTCAATTCCGGCCGCATGTACGTGGACTTGTAAGCTCCGCACCTGGACGAACCATGCAAACCAATCTCGCAGATTTCATCAAGAACACGCCCGAGGGCGAGGAAGCCGACGCCATCCTGCGCAAGTGCGTGCACTGCGGCTTCTGCACCGCGACCTGTCCGACCTACCAGCTGCTGGGCGACGAGCTCGACGGCCCGCGCGGGCGCATCTATCTCATCAAGCAGGTGCTGGAAGGCAAGGAGCCGACCCGCAAGACGCAGATTCACCTGGACCGCTGCCTGACCTGCCGCAACTGCGAATCGACCTGTCCGTCCGGCGTGCAGTACGGCCGCCTGGCCGACATCGGCCGCAAGGTGGTGGAAGACCGCGTCGAGCGTCCGCTCGGCGAGCGGGTGCTGCGCCGCGTGCTGAAGGAAACGCTGCCGCGCCGCTGGGTGTTCGCGCCGGCGATGGCGCTCGGCAAGACGGTGCGCCCGCTGCTGCCGCAGGCGCTGAAGAACAAGGTGCCTGCGCGGTCGGCGGCCGGGGCGTGGCCGAAGGCGCAGCATGCGCGCAGGATGCTGATGCTGGAAGGCTGCGTGCAGCCGTCGATGTCGCCCAACATCAATACCGCCACCGCGCGCGTGCTCGACGCGGTCGGCGTGCAGGTGGTGCGGCCGGCGAACGCCGGCTGCTGCGGCGCGATCCGCTATCACATGAACGACCACGACGGCGGCCTGGCGGACATGCGCCGCAACATCGACGCATGGTGGCCGCATGTCGAAGCCGGCGTCGAGGCGATCGTGATGAATGCGTCCGGTTGCGGCGCCACGGTGAAGGATTACGGCCATCTGCTGGCGCACGACCAGGCCTATGCGGACAAGGCGAAGCGCATCTCGGCGCTGACGAAGGACTTGTCGGAGATCCTGCCGGCCTTCGAGGCGGAATTCGCGCAGAAGCTCGCCGGCAGGACGAAGCAGCGCATCGCTTTCCATCCGCCGTGCACGCTGCAGCACGGCCAGCAGATCCGCGGCAAGGTCGAGAACCTGCTGCGCGCGGTCGGCATCGATGTGCGCCTGTGCCAGGACAGCCACCTGTGCTGCGGCTCGGCCGGCACCTATTCGGTGCTGCAGCCGGAGATCTCGGTCAGACTGCGCGACGACAAGGTGAAGAACCTGGAAGCGACGCAGCCGGAGCGCATCGTGTCGGCCAACATCGGCTGCATCACCCACCTGCAGACCGGCACCGACACGCCGGTGGAGCACTGGGTCGAGCTGATCGACCGCTTGCTGCACGCCTGATCGCGGCGCCCGGCGGCGCGTCGTGTCGGTACAATTTTTACTTCTGGTAAGTTTGCTATCATGCCGGCGAGTTCCTTCGAGAAAGCCGTCATGCGCGCCATTCTTCCCGCCCTCCTGTTTGCGGCGATGTCCGTCGCCGCGGCCCAGTCTTCTCCTTCCTACACCGTCAAGACGCTCGGCCAGCTGGCGATCCACCCGCAGTCGCTGGCTCCCGCGCAGGTGGTGCCCGACAACGAGAGCCGCATCGCCGCCGAAGTCGGCGCGCGCATCGATGCCATCCCGGCGCGCGTCGGCCAGGCCGTGCGCAAGGGCGAGGTGCTGGTGCAGCTCGATGCGCGCCAGTCGCGGCTGGCGGTCGAGCATGCGGCCAGCCAGGTCGAGCTGATCGGCAACCGGCTGCGCCTGGCGCAACTGCAGCTCGAGCAGGCCCGCTCGCTGCACGAATCGAAATTCGTCTCGCCGCAGCTGCTGGAGCAGCGCCGCACCGAGGCCGCGGTCATCGACAGCGAACTGAAGATCGCCCGCACCGCCCACCAGCAGGCGAAGCTGGCGCTGGACAAGACCACGATCCGCGCGCCGTTCGCGGGCACGGTGCGCGAGCGCCTTGCCGGCGAGGGTGAAATGGCCGTGCCGGGCCAGCCGCTGCTGACGCTCGTCGAACAGGCGCGCAACGAAGTGCGCGCCCGCATCCCGGTGCACCAGGTGGCCGACCTGCAGGCGGCGCGCGCCATCGCGTTCCGCCAGGGCGGCGAGGCGCACCCGGTGCGGCTGGTGCGCCTGTCCGGCGTGGTCGACCCGCGCGCGCAGACCCGCGAGGCGGTGCTGCGCGCCGAGCGGCCGCTGCTGTCCGGTGTCGCGGGCGAGCTGGCCTGGGCGTCGACGCGCGCCTACCTGCCGGCCGCCTACGTGCAGCAGCGCGGCAAGCAGTTCGGGGTGTGGGTGGAAGAGGGCGGCAAGCCGGTGTTCCGGCCGGTGCCGGCCGCGCAGGCGGGACGCCCTGTCGCGCTCGACTGGCCGGCCGAGACTCGCATCGTCGATGGCGGCCGCTTCGCGCTGGGCGCGCCGGCGGCATCGGCGGCATCGGCACCCGCCGCCCCGCGCTGAAAGGCGGCCGACGATGCGCCTCTACGAACGCCTGCTCGCCAACCATCCGCTGGCGAACATCACCTATGCGGTGGTCCTGCTGTTCGGCATCCTCACCTACATGTCGATGCCGCGCGCGCAGGACCCGGAAATCAATTTCAACTGGGTGTCGATCTTCACCGTGCTGCCGGGCGCATCGGCGGCCGACGTCGAGCGCGAGATCACCTCGCCGCTGGAGGACGCGATCCGCCAGGTCAAGGACATCCGCTATGTGTCGTCCAATTCGCGCGAGAACGTCTCGTCGATCCTGGTGCGCTTCCAGGACCTGCCGGAGCGCGAGTTCGACAAGCGCATGGTCGACCTGCGGCGCGAAATCCAGAACAAGGCCAGCAAGGAATTGCCGGAGGAAGCCGACGACCCGGTGATCATGGAGATCACCACCTCGAACGGCTTTCCCACCGCCATGCTGGCGGTCTACGGCAACGGCGGCGAGCAGCTGCGCCACATCGCGGCACAGCTCAAGACCGACGTCGAGGAGATCAAGGGCGTCGACTCCCTGATCGTGACCGGCATGCCGGAGCCGCAGCTGCACGTGGACATCGATCCGCGCGCGCTGGAGGCGCGCCAGTCGAACGCCGCCCAGGTGTCGGACGCGGTGGCGGCTTGGTTCCGCAACACGCTCGGCGGCCGCGTCAAGGTCGGCGACCGCGAATGGCTGGTGCGCGTGGAAGGCAAGACCGCCGATCCCGAGGTGCTGGCACAGGCGCCGGTGCTGCAGGCGAGCGGCAGTTTCGCACTCGACAGCGTGGCGCAGGTGTCGCGCGGCACCGAGCGCGTGACCGAGCGCAGCACCTACAACGGCCAGCCGGCCATCATCTTCGCCGTCACCAAGGATGCCCAGGCCAACACCCTGGAACTGGTCGACCGCCTGCAGCAGTTCGCCCGCGAGCGCAATGCCGTCCTGGCGAACCAGGGCGTGCAGCTGGCCCTGATCGACGACCAGACCCATCCGACCCGCAACGCGGTTTCCATCATGCAGACCAATGCGCTGTTCGGCTGGGTGCTGGTGATGGCGGTGTGCTGGGTGTTCCTCGGCTCGCGCATCGCGCTGCTGGTCGGCCTGGGCATCCCGTTCGCGCTGGCCGGCACCTTCGCCATCGTCGACGCATCCGGCTCGACGCTCAATCTCACCGTGCTGCTGGGCGTGGTGATTGCGCTCGGCATGCTGGTCGACGATGCGGTGGTGATCGTCGAGGCGATCTACTACCGCCTGCAACGCGGCGAACCGCCCGCCACGGCCGTGGTCGAGGGCGTGCGCGAGGTGGCCATGCCGGTGCTCTCCTCGGTGCTGACCACCTGCGCCGCCTTCCTGCCGCTGATGCTGCTGCCGGGCATCGTCGGCAAGTTCATGTTCGTGGTGCCGTTCGTGGTCACTACGGCGCTGCTGATCAGCCTGGTCGAGGCCTACTGGATCCTGCCCGTGCACGTGCTGGCGATCCGCCCCGATTTCGCGCGCAAGTCGCGCATGCAGGTCTGGCGCGAACGCTTCACCCATCGCCTGCGCGTCGGTTACACGCGCGGGCTGATCCGCGTGCTGCGCTGGCCGAGGCTCTCCATGGCTGCCGCCGTGCTGTCGCTGCTGCTGGCGGTGGCGCTGGTGGCGACCGGGGCGATCCGCATGCAGTTCTTCGCGTCCGATCCGCTCCGTTTCTTCTACGTCAACGTCGACATGCCGGCCGGCGTGACGCTCGACAAGACCCATGCCGAGGTCGAAAGCGTGCTGGCGATGGCGCAGCCGGCCCTGCGGGAGGGCGAGGCGCGCTCGCTGACGGCAGCGTCGGGCATGAAATGGACCGAGACCGAGCCGCTCTACGGTGCCCAGTACGGACAGGTGATCATCTCGCTGCAGCCGCGCAGCGGCGACATGCGCGACACCACCGAGGTGGTGGCGGCGGTGCGCAAGCGGCTCGATGCCTACCGCGGCGAGGCGAAAATCAGTTTCCTCGAACTGTCGGGCGGGCCGCCGACCTCCAAGCCGATCAGCGTCAAGGTGCGCGGCGACGACTACGTGCAGCTGCGCGGCGCCGTCGATGCGCTCAAGGCCCAGGCGGCGAAGATCGGCGGCGTGAAGGACCTGACCGACGACGATGTGCCGGGCCGGCCGGAACTGACGCTGACGCTGCGGCGCGAGGCGCTTGCGCAGGCAGGCGTCAACGCCGGCCAGGTGGCCCGCCTGGTGCGCCTGTATGGCGACGGCGAGACCGTGGCCAGCATCCGCGACCGCGGCGAGCGCGTCGACGTGGTGGTGCGTGCCCGTCCCGAGACCCTGGCCGACATCGACGCGGTGCTGGCCCACCGCGTGCCGTTGCCGCAGGGCGGCAGCATCGCGCTGGGCCAGCTGGTCGAGGCGAAGTTGCAGGAATCCAAGGGCTTCATCCGCCATTACAAGCTGCGCCGCGCCATCACGCTCGAAGCGAATCTCGACAAGGACACCATCGATACCGTCGAGGCCAACGACCGCCTGAAGGCGGCGTGGAGCAGGATGCAGGCGCACTACCCGGGCGTGGACCTCGATTTCTCCGGCGAGCTCGACGACATCCAGGAAAGCCTCGATGCGATGGCCAAGCTGTTCGCCTTCGGCGTCGGCCTGATTTACCTGATCCTCGCGGCGCAGTTCCGCAGCTACTGGCAGCCGCTGCTGATCCTGGTGACCGTGCCGCTGGCCTTCGCGGGCGTGGTGTTCGGCCTGCTGGTGTCGGGCAATCCGCTCAGCCTGTTCACGCTGTACGGCGTGATCGCGCTGGCCGGCATCGCGGTCAATGCCGCCATCGTGCTCATCGATGCCGCCAACGAACGGCGCCTGGCCGGCATGAGCGTGCTGCACGCGACCGTCTACGCGGCAAGGCGCCGCCTGGTGCCGATCCTGATCACCACCACGACTACGATCGCCGGACTGTTCTCGCTGGCAGTCGGTCTCGGCGGCAAGTCGCTGATCTGGGGGCCGGTCGCGTCGAGCATCGTCTGGGGCCTCGGCTTCTCCACCGTGCTGACGCTGTTCGTGATGCCGCTGCTGTACCGGCTGGCGATGACGCCGCACCGCCGCCGCTGGTTCGGCCGCCGCGGCGCGCAACCGGCGGGCGAGGGGGCCGCCGGCTGACCCGCTGCGCGGCGGCGCGCCCACGACAAAGGGGCAGGCGCATCCGGCCTGCCCCTTATCCTGTCCGGCCGCTGTACGGCCGTGCGGCCGTCACTCGGCCAGCAGTTTCTCGATGTCGCCCATCAATTCTTCCGGCTTGGTCTGCGGCGCATAGCGCTTGTAGACGCGGCCATCCTTCCTGACCAGGAACTTGGTGAAATTCCACTTGATCGCCTCGGTGCCCATCAGGCCCGGCGCTTCGGACTTGAGATGCCTGAACAGCGGGTGGGCATCGCCGCCGTTGACGTCGATCTTCTCGAACAGCGGGAAGGTCACGCCGTAGTTCTTCTCGCAGAACGCGCCGATCTCGTCGGCGCCGCCCGGCTCCTGCTGGCCGAACTGGTTGCAGGGAAAGCCGAGCACTTCGACGCCCTTGCCCCTGAACTGCTGGTAGACCGCCTCCAGGCCCTTGTATTGCGGCGTGAAGCCGCAGTTGCTGGCCGTGTTGACGATCAGCAGTACCTTGCCGCGATACTGCGAGAGGTCGACCGGCTTGCCGGTCAGGCTGTTGGCCTGGAAGTCGTATACCGTCGTCATCGCCATTCCTTTCCGGGTTGTGCTGCGGTGATCCCTTCCTTCCGGGCGAAAGGACGGGACAATGTCTGTCGGGTCAGACCAGGCCGAGGCTCTCGGTGCCCTTGGAGAGATCGCGGTCCTTGGCTTCCTTGCCGTGCAGCTTGATCTGCAGGCGCAGGTCGTTGACCGAGTCGGCGTTGCGCAGCGCATCCTCGTAGGAGATGCGGCCCGACTCGTACAGGTCGAACAGCGCCTGGTCGAAGGTCTGCATGCCGAGTTCGCGCGACTTCTTCATGATGTCCTTGATCTCGTGGACGTTGCCCTTGAAGATCAGGTCGGAGATCAGCGGCGAGTTCAGCATCACTTCGACGGCGGCGCAGCGGCCCTTGGTGTCCTTGAGCGGAATCAGGCGCTGCGACAGCATCGCCTTCAGGTTCAGCGACAGGTCCATCAGCAGCTGCGGACGGCGTTCCTCGGGGAAGAAGTTGATGATGCGGTCCAGCGCCTGGTTGGCGCTGTTGGCGTGCATCGTCGCCATGCACAGGTGGCCGGTTTCGGCGAAGGCGATCGCGTAGTCCATCGTCTCGCGGTCGCGGATCTCGCCGATCAGGATGACGTCGGGCGCCTGGCGCAGCGTGTTCTTCAGCGCCGCTTCCCAGCTGTCGGTGTCGACACCGACCTCGCGCTGCGTGATCATGCAGTTGCGGTGCGGGTGCACGTATTCGACCGGGTCCTCGATGGTGATGATGTGGCCGTAGCTGTTTTCATTCCGGTAGCCGAGCATGCCGGCCAGCGTGGTCGACTTGCCCGAGCCGGTCGCGCCGACCATGATGACGAGGCCGCGCTTGGTCATCGCCACTTCCTTCAGGACCGGCGGCACGTTCAGGTCTTCCAGCTTGGGGATGGTGGTGGTGATGGTCCGCAGCACCATGCCGACCTTGCCCTGCTGCACGAAGGCGGAGACGCGGAAACGGCCGATGCCGCCCGGGCTGATCGCGAAGTTGGCTTCCTTGGTGGCTTCGAACTCGGCGGCCTGCTTGTCGTTCATGATGGCGCGCGCCAGTTCCATGGTGTGCTGGGCGGTCAGCGGCTGGTTCGACACCGGCGTCATCTTGCCGTCGAGCTTGAATGCGGGCGGAAAGTCCGCGGTGATGAACATGTCGGAGCCGCCCTTGCTCAGCATCAGCCGGAGCAGGTCGTGCATGAATTTGGTGGCCTGATCGCGTTCCATGGTGGTTCCTCGCTACGGGGCAATGTCGAATTGCGTGTCGGTGAAATGGCGTGCGGCTGTCGGGTGCGACTATCGTACCTGCAAAAGCACACGGCGCGCCGTAGCGCGCCGTGGCATGCCGGGTCGTCAGCCCGGGAAGTTTTCCGGCACCTTGGCCGCGAAGCGCGCGGCGGATGCCGAGATGACGTTGCGACGCACCAGGTCGGTCAGGTTCTGGTCGAGTGTCTGCATGCCGAACTGGGTGCCGGTCTGGATGGCCGAATACATCTGGGCGACCTTGGCCTCGCGGATCAGGTTGCGGATCGCCGGCGTGCCGATCATGATCTCGTGCGCGGCCACGCGGCCGGAGCCGTCCTTGGTCTTCAGCAGCGTCTGCGAGATGACCGCCTGCAGCGATTCGGACAGCATCGCGCGGACCATTTCCTTTTCCTCCGCCGGGAACACGTCGACGATACGGTCGATGGTCTTGGCGGCGGACGAGGTGTGCAGCGTGCCGAACACCAGGTGGCCGGTCTCGGCCGCGGTCAGGGCCAGGCGGATGGTTTCCAGGTCGCGCAATTCGCCGACCAGGATCGCGTCCGGGTCCTCGCGCAGCGCCGAGCGCAGCGCATTGTTGAACGACAGCGTGTGCGGCCCCACCTCGCGCTGGTTGATCAGGCATTTCTTCGACTCGTGCACGAATTCGATCGGGTCCTCGATGGTGAGGATGTGGGCGTATTCGTTCTCGTTGAGATGGTTGATCATCGCCGCCAGCGTGGTCGACTTGCCCGAGCCGGTCGGGCCGGTCACCAGCACCAGGCCGCGCGGCTTGAGCGCCAGGTCGGCGAAGGACTTGGGCGCATTGAGCTGTTCCAGCGAAAGGATCTTGGATGGAATCGTCCGCATCACGGCGGCGGCGCCGCGGTCCTGGTTGAAGGCGTTGACGCGGAAGCGCGCCAGGCCGGGGATCGCGAACGAGAAGTCGCACTCGAGGTTTTCCTCGTAGGCCTTGCGCTGGCCGTCGTTCATGATGTCATAGATCATGCCGTGCACATCCTTGTGCTCCAGCGGCGGCAGGTTGATGCGGCGCACGTCGCCGTGCACGCGGATCATCGGCGGCAGGCCCGAGGACAGGTGCAGGTCGGATGCCTTGTTCTTGACGGAGAAGGCGAGGAGCTCGGAGATGTCCATTTATAATCGTGCCTGGAAGCAATTGGATTTGCCGATTATGTCCCCAATACGAAACAACTTGCAAGCCGTTCGGGCCAGGATTGCAGAAGCCGCCAGGACGGCGTCGCGCAATCCCGACGAGGTGGCGCTGCTGGCGGTCTCCAAGACCTTCGGTGCCGATGCCGTGGTCGCGGCGGCCGATGCCGGCCAGCGCGCCTTCGGCGAGAACTACCTGCAGGAAGGCGCCGACAAGATGGCGGAAGTGAAGCGCCTGCGGCCGGACCTGTTGACCGAATGGCACTTCATCGGCCCGATCCAGAGCAACAAGACGCGCCCGGTGGCGGAGCTGTTCGACTGGGTGCATTCGGTCGACCGCGAGAAGATCGCGCGCCGCTTGTCGGAGCAGCGGCCGTCCTCTCTGCCGCCGCTGAACATCTGCCTGCAGGTGAACATCAGCGGCGAGGCCAGCAAGAGCGGCGCGCCGCCCGACGACGCCGAGCACATCGCGTTGGCCATCGCCGGCTTGCCGCAGCTGCGCCTGCGCGGCCTGATGGCGATCCCGGAGCCGGCGGAATCCTTCGATGCCCAGCGCGCGCCGTTCCGCGCGCTGCGCGAACTCTACGAACGCCTGCGCGGCCGCGGACTCGAACTGGACACGCTGTCGATGGGCATGTCGGCCGACCTCGAGGCGGCCGTCGCCGAAGGCGCCACCATCGTGCGCGTCGGCACCGCGATATTCGGAAAGCGAGACTATGCGAAATGACCTGAAGATCGCCTTCGTCGGCGGCGGCAACATGGCATCGGCCCTGATCGGCGGCCTGGCCGGCAAGCTGACGGCGGGCGCCAATATCCACGTGGTGGACCTCAACCCGGACGCGCTGGACAGGCTGCGTCAGACCTTCGGCGTGACGACCGCCACGCGGATCGATGCCGCCTGCGCCGGCGCCGACGTGCTGGTGCTGGCGGTCAAGCCGCAGCAGATGCGCGACGTGGTGACGCAGCTGCAGCCGCACCTGCGCGGCCAGCTGGTGCTGTCGATCGCCGCCGGCATCCGGGCGGCCGACCTGTCGCGCTGGCTCGGCGGCCATCGCGCCATCGTGCGCAGCATGCCGAACACGCCGGCGCTGATCGGCATGGGCATCACCGGCATGGCGGCGATGGATGGCGTCGACGCCGCCCAGCGCGATGCGGCCGATGCGATCATGCGCGCGGTCGGGCCGACGGTGTGGCTCGACGACGAGTCGCTGATCGATGCGGTGACGGCGGTGTCGGGCAGCGGGCCGGCCTACGTGTTCTATTTCATCGAGGCGATGCAGCAGGCGGCCGCCGAACTGGGATTGACGCCGGAGCAGGGCATTGCGCTGGCCAAGGCAACCTTTGCCGGCGCGGCACAGCTGGCGGTGCAGTCACCCGACCCGGTGCACGTGCTGCGCGAGCGCGTGACCAGCAAGGGAGGCACCACTTACGCGGCGCTGACCAGCATGGAAGCGAGCGGCGTGAAGGATGCGATCGTGCGCGCCGTGAAGGCTGCCGCGGCGCGCGGGAAGGAACTGGGGGACGAGTTCGGGAAGGATTGAGTCCGGCTGCGGATCGGGACGCGCCGTCGAGTTCCCTCCCCCTTGCAGGGGGAGGGAGTCTTACATCTGCACGCGTCCCTGGTGCTTCATCTGCCAGAGGTAATGCTGCACCTTGTTGATCACCGGCTGCATCGAGCGGTAGGTCGCCAGCAGCGATGCCGCGGTCGCCATCGCCGCCTTGACCCGGCGCGGCTTGATCACGACCACCGCGGCCGCGGCGCCGACGATCCACCACTGGTAGCGTTTCACGTGCTCCAGGCCGGCATGCACCGAATCCTGGATCGACAGCGATTCCTTCCAGCGCGAGGTCTGCAGGCGCAGGCTCTTGCGCTGCTGGTCGCAGCGCGCGACCAGTTCACGCCTGCGCTGCTCCAGGCGCGCGGATGTACTCGGTTCCGTGTTGGACATGTTGGGTTTCCTTGGAGGGCCCGCGGATCGCTTCCACGTCGCGCGACAATTCCTTGAGCGTGTGGCCGAGCAGGCTGGGTTTCTGGCGGTAGCGGTCGCGCAGCTTCATGCCGAGCACGCCGGCTCCGAGTCCGAACAGCACGATCAGGGTCAGCAGCACCGCGATGCGGTGCGTGTCCCAGAAGATCGCCACGACCAGGAAGATCACCAGCAGCAGGGCGATGCCGGCGAAGAACATCGCCGCCAGCGCCATCATCAGGTAGGTGAAGTAGCGCAGCGCTTCTTCCTCGACCTCGACCGCGGCCAGCTCGGCGCGCGTCTGCAGGACGGCGACGAAGGTCGAGATCAGTCGGGAGACGGAATCGGCGAAGCCCATCGCTCAGTCGCCGCGGCCGTAGTTGTCGCGACCGTAGGACAGCAGCATGCCGACGGCGATGCCGACGATCGCCGCCATGCCGATCGAGCGCCAGGGGTTTTCCTGGACGTAGTCGTCGGTCGCATACGCCACGTCGCGCGAACGGGCAGAGATGGTGTCCTTGGCGTTGGTCAGGCCGGCGCGGGCCGATTCCATGGTCGACTGCAGGCGCGAGCGCGCATTGTCGTAGGAATCGCTGGCTTGCTCGCCGGAAGCCTTGAGCAGGTCCTCCGCATCGCGGATGACGGAACGCAGGCTGCTTACGAGCCGATCGCGGCTCTCGGTGGTGGAATGTGTGTTCATCGCTGCCTCTCGAGGTGGTGGAGTTGTTGGTTCGCACACTCTAGAGGCCAGTGTAGGCAGGAGGGTTCCCGCCATCTTGTGAAGCATCAAAACCGTCCCGCCGGGGCCTTGTGCGGCTCGGTGCGGGACGGACGATGCCGCGCGGGAAACGCGTCAGCGCAGCGCGTAGTCGAGCGCGATGCCGGCAAAGATAGCGGCGCCCAGCCAGTTGTTGTGGCGGAATGCCGCGAAGCAGCGCATGCGGTCGCGGTCGCGGATCAGTGTGTAGTGATACAGCGCGCAGCCTGCGGCCACCACCAGTCCGGCGACGAACCACAGGCGCAGTCCGTATTGCCAGCCGACCATGAAGATCAGCGCGAAGGCCACCGCATAGCACAGCATGATCGCCGCCACGTCATAGCGGCCGAAGGTGATGGCCGAGGTGCGGATGCCGATCCTGAGATCGTCGTCGCGGTCGACCATCGCGTACTCGGTGTCGTAGGCCACCGCCCAGAAGATGTTGGCGACCAGCAGCAGCCAGGCCGCCGGCGGCACCGTGTCCTGGATCGCGGCGAAGGCCATCGGGATGCCGAACCCGAAGGCGATGCCGAGGTAGGCCTGCGGAATCGCGAAGAAGCGCTTGAAGTAGGGATAGGTGGCGGCGATGAACACCGCCGCCACCGACAGCTGCTTCGTCAGCGCATTGAGCGGCAGGATCAGCAGGAAGGACACCAGTGCCAGCACGACGGCCACCATCACCGCTTCCCATGCCCGGATCTTGCCGGCGGTCAGCGGCCGCTCGGCGGTGCGCTTGACGTGACGGTCGAAGTCGCGGTCGGCGAAATCGTTGATGGCGCAGCCGGCCGAACGCATCAGCGCGGTGCCGATCGCGAAGATGGCGACGATGGTCCAGTCGGGATGCCCGTCGGAGGCGAGCCAGATCGCGTTGAGCGTCGGCCACAGCAGCAGCAGGATGCCGATCGGCTTGTCGGCGCGGACGAGCTTCAGGTACAGCGACAGGCGGTTCATGCGGCCTGGTCCTCGCTGTTGGCGAGCATGGTCACGCCGGGCAGGGCGCACGACAGCACCGCCTGGCGCACCGCCTCGATGGCGGCGCCGCGCGGGAAGCTCTTGCGCCAGGCGATCACCACGCGGCGCGTCGGCACCGGGTCGGAGAAGGGGATGTAGCGCAGCATGCCGTCGCGGTCGGGGCGGTCGGGCACCGAACCGGTGGGGAGCACGGTCACGCCGATGCCGGACGCCACCATGTGGCGGATCGTCTCGAGCGAGGAGCCCTCGAAGGTGCGGGCGATGCCGTCGCCGCTGGTCGAATAGCGCGACATCTCCGGACAGACTTCCAGCACCTGGTCGCGGAAGCAGTGGCCGTTGCCGAGCAGCAGCATGGTCTCGGATTTCAGCTCTTCCGGCGTGACATGATCGCGCGCGGCCCACGGATGGTTCTTCGGCACCGCCACCACGAAGGGCTCGTCGTACAGCGGCTGCACCATCAGGCCGTGCTCGGCGAAGGGCAGGGCCATGATGGCGGCGTCGAGCTCGCCCTGGCGCAGCAGTTCGATCAGCTTCGCGGTGAAATTCTCCTGCAGCACCAGCGGCATCTGCGGCACGCGGTCGATCATGGTCTTCACCAGCGGCGGCAGCAGGTAGGGCGCGATCGTGTAGATGATGCCGAGGCGGAACGGCCCGGCCAGCGGGTCCTTGTTCTGCTTGGCGATTTCCTTGATGGCGGCGGTCTGCTCGAGCACGCGCTCGGCCTGGGCGACGATCTGCGCGCCGATCGGCGTCATCGAGATCTCGCTGCCGCCGCGCTCGAAGATCACCACGCCGAGCTCGTCCTCGAGCTTCTTGATCGCCACGGACAGCGTCGGCTGGGCGACGAAGCAGGCTTCGGCGGCATGGCCGAAATGCTTCTCGCGGGCGACGGCGACGATGTACTTGAGTTCGGTCAGGGTCATGGGCGGGCCTTTCTCGTCCCGGGAGGATGCGGTCTTGCGGAGGACATTGTACCGGCAGACGGGGGCGGCTTGCCTTACGGACTGTGGCAAGTGACATGGCGACCGAGCCTGCGCCGTAGTTCCCTCGGCCTGGAAGGGGGAGGGCCAGGGGGAAGTGCGCCCGAACGACCGCATGCATGTGATCAAACATCCCAACCGTCCCACCTCGCGGCGTGCAAGCCGCTCGGATTCGGTCGGCGCAACGCGGTGCGTGGCGAAACCCCGCCCTCATCCCCCTGCCCGGGGGAAGGAGCCAGACACCTCAGACCTTGAGGAAATCCTCTCGCCCGCCGAGCCAGCGCACCAGGTGGGCCTCGACCGTGGCCGGATCGTCGCGCAGCAGGCGGAACGCCACGTCGCGCGCCTTCTCCACCAGCCACTGGTCGGCCTCGAGGTCGGCGAAGCGCAGCATGGCCTGGCCCGACTGGCGCGCGCCGAGGAACTCGCCGGGGCCGCGGATCTGCAGGTCGCGCCGGGCGATCTCGAAGCCGTCGGTGGTCTCGCGCATGATGCGCAGGCGTTCCTTGGCGATCGGGCCGAGCGGGCTCTGGTACATCAGCACGCACACGCTGGCGGCGGCGCCGCGGCCGACGCGCCCGCGCAGCTGGTGCAGCTGGGCCAGGCCGAAGCGTTCGGCATGCTCGATCACCATCAGCGAGGCGTTCGGCACGTCGACGCCGACCTCGATCACGGTGGTGGCCACCAGCACATGGGTCTGGCCGCGCGAGAAGGCATCCATCACCAGCTGCTTGTCGGCCGGCTTCATGCGGCCGTGGACGAGGCCCACCGACAGGTCCGGCAGGGCGGCGGCCAGCGTGGCATGGGTGTCCGTGGCGGTCTGCAGCTGCAGCGCCTCGGATTCCTCGATCAGCGGGCAGACCCAGTAGACCTGGCGTCCTTCGAGCGCGGCGGCATGCACGCGCTCGATCACCTCGTCGCGGCGGTCCTGGTCGATCAGGCGCGTGACGATCGGCGTGCGGCCCGGCGGCAGCTCGTCGATGACGGACACCTCGAGGTCGGCGTAATAAGTCATCGCCAGCGTGCGCGGGATCGGCGTGGCCGACATCATCAGCTGGTGCGGCACCTTGCCGCCGGCACTGCCCTCGCCGCCGTCGCGCGATGCGGCGCTGTCGAGACCCTTGTTGCGCAGCGCGAGCCGCTGGCCGACGCCGAAGCGATGCTGCTCGTCGACGATCACCAGGCCGAGCTTCGAGAAGTTCACGCCCTCCTGGATCACCGCATGGGTGCCCACCACCAGGTGGGCATCGCCCGATTCGATCAGGGCCTGGGCATGGGTCTTGTCCTTCTTCCTCAGGCTGCCGGTCAGCCAGGCCACCCGCACGCCGAGCGGTTCCAGCCAGCCGGCGATCTTGCGGAAATGCTGTTCGGCGAGGATCTCGGTCGGCGCCATCAGCACCGCCTGGTAGCCGCTGTCGATCGCCTGCGCCGCCGCCAGCGCGGCGACCACGGTCTTGCCGCTGCCGACATCGCCCTGCAGCAGCCGCTGCATCGGATACGACTCGACCAGGTCGGCGCGGATCTCGGCCAGCACCCGCTGCTGCGCATTGGTGAGGCGGAACGGCAGGCTGGCCAGCAGCGCCTCGCTCAGCGTGCCGACGACCGGCAGGGCGGCCGCATCCTTGGCGCGGCGCGCTTCCTGGGCGCGCTTGAGCGACAGCTGCTGGGCCAGCAGCTCGTCGAACTTCATGCGCGTCCAGGCCGGGTGGCTGCGCTCGAGCAGGGCATGCTCGTCGACGTCGGGCGGCGGATTGTGCAGCAGGCGCACGGCCGGCTCGAACGGCCACAGGTCGAGCCCGGCGCGCAACGCGTCCGGCACGGTGTCACGCCAGTCGATACGCGTCATGGCATTGGCGATCGCCTTGCGCAAAATCGCCTGCGACACGCCTTCGCCTGCCGGATACACCGGCGTCAGCGCGGTCGGCAGCGGCGCGCCCTCGTTGATGACCTTGTAGGCGGGATGGACCATCTCCAGGCCGAAGAAGCCGTGGCGCACCTCGCCGCGCACCCGCACGCGGGTGCCTTCGGCCAGCTGCTTCGTCTGGCTGCCGTAGAAATTGAGGAAGCGCATCGTCAGCGGGCCGGTGTCGTCGGCGATCGTGACGACCAGCTGGCGACGCGGGCGGAACTGCACCTCGCAGGCGGTGACGATGCCTTCCACCTGGGCCGGGCCGCCGGCCATGAAGCCGGCGTCGTGGATCTTCACGACCCGGGTCTCGTCCTCGTAGCGCATCGGCAGGTGCAGCACCAGGTCCATGTCGCTGCGCAAACCGAGGCGGGCGAGCTTGTCCGCCAGCGTGTTGCTGCGGGCGGCGGGCTTGGCCGGCTTTGAGCTCTTGGCGGCCGTGGACTTGGCGGCAGGCATCGGGAATCGGGACGCAGGGCGTAAAATAGCGGGTTTTGTCGCAGGGCGGACTTGCCGCGGCCCCTCATTGTAGAGGCATTGGCTGTATTTATGAACAGTACAAAATGACAACGTCCGTCCGGGCGCCGCTGTTCCTCCTGTTGCGCCCCCGTCCATTGCCCGATTCGCCATTCCTATGTATTCGCTTTCCGACTTCGATTTCGACCTGCCCGAGGAGCTGATCGCGCAGCTGCCGCTGCCCGAGCGCAGCGCCTCGCGCCTGCTGCACGTCGACGGCGACCGCTGCGTCGACCGCATGTTCACCGACATCCTCGACCTGCTGGCGCCGGGCGACCTGCTGGTGTTCAACGACACCCGCGTGCTCAAGGCGCGCTTCTTCGGCGTCAAGGCGTCCGGCGGCAAGATCGAGGCGCTGGTCGAGCGCGTGCTGGACGACCGCACCGTGCTGGCCCAGGTGCGCGCCTCCAAGACGCCGCAGCCGGGTTCGACAATCCGCCTGGAAGACGCCTTCGACGTCGAGGTCGGCGAGCGTGCCGGCGAATTCTTCACGCTGCGCTTCCCGGCGGACGTGTTCGCGCTGATCGACGCCCACGGCCGCCTGCCGCTGCCGCCCTACATCGAGCACGATGCCGACGACTTCGACGAGCAGCGTTACCAGACCGTCTATGCGAAGACCCCGGGCGCGGTCGCCGCGCCGACCGCCGGCCTGCATTTCGACGAGCCGCTGCTGGAACGGCTGCGCCAGAAGGAAGTGCAGATGGCCTTCGTCACGCTGCATGTCGGCGCCGGCACCTTCCAGCCGGTGCGGGTCGAGAACCTCGCCGAGCACAAGATGCACAGCGAGTGGTACACCATTCCGGCCGGGACGGTCGACGCGGTGCGCGCCGCGAAGGCAGCCGGGCGCAGCGTGGTCGCGGTCGGCACCACCAGCATGCGCGCGCTGGAGTCGGCCTCGCAGTCGGGCGAGCTGGCCGCCGGCAGCAACGACACCAACCTGTTCATCACGCCCGGCTACCGCTTCCGCACGGTGGACCGGCTGGTGACCAATTTCCACCTGCCGAAATCGACCCTCCTGATGCTGGTGTCGGCGTTCGCGGGATATGACGAAATCCATGCCGCCTATCGCCACGCGGTCGCACAGCGCTACCGCTTTTTCAGCTATGGTGACGCGATGCTGCTGACGCGCAAGGAAGGCTGACTCAAGGAGGCAAGACTGCTCTCCCCGTTGTCGCGGCCTTCGCCGGGACGACGTGAGGCTGTTCAGAAACCAGGACCACCATGCTGACATTCGAACTGATCAAGACCGACGGCCTGGCCCGTCGTGGCCGCGTGACGGTCAACCACGGCGTCATCGAGACGCCGATCTTCATGCCGGTCGGCACCTACGGCACGGTCAAGGCGATGTCGCCGGCCGAGCTGAAAGAGATCGATGCCCACATCATCCTGGGCAACACCTTCCACTTGTGGCTGCGCCCCGGCATCGAGACGATGAACCGCTTCGGCGGCCTGCACCGCTTCATGGGCTGGGATCGTCCGATCCTGACCGACTCCGGCGGCTTCCAGGTGTTCTCGCTGGGCGAGATGCGCAAGATCACGGAAGAGGGCGTCAAGTTCGCCTCGCCGATCAACGGCGACCGGCTGTTCCTGTCGCCGGAGATCTCGATGCAGATCCAGCGCGCGCTGAACTCGGACATCGTCATGCAGTTCGACGAATGCACGCCCTACGAGATCGACGGCCGCCCGGCCACGGTCGACGAGGCGGCCAAGTCGATGCGCATGTCGCTGCGCTGGGCGAAGCGCTCGCGCGACGAGTTCGACCGCGGCGGAAATCCCAATGCGCTGTTCGGCATCGTCCAGGGCGGCATGTACGAGTCGCTGCGCGACGAGTCGCTGGCCGGTTTGAACGACATCGGCTTCGACGGCATCGCCATCGGCGGCCTGTCGGTGGGCGAGCCGAAGGAAGACATGATGCGTGTGCTGGCCCACGTCGGCCCGCGCCTGCCGGCCGACAAGCCGCATTACCTGATGGGCGTGGGCACGCCGGAAGACCTGGTGGCGGGCGTGGCCAACGGCGTCGACATGTTCGACTGCGTCATGCCGACCCGCAATGCGCGCAACGGCTGGCTGTTCACCCGCTTCGGCGACGTCAAGATCAAGAACGCGAAGTACAAGAACGACGACGCGCCGCTCGACGAAAGCTGCGACTGCACCACCTGCCGCAATTTCTCGCGCGCCTACCTGCACCACCTGCACCGTGCCGGCGAGATCCTCGGCGCGCGCCTGAACACCATCCACAACCTGCACTACTACCTGCAGCTGATGCGCGAGATCCGCGCCGCCATCGACGCCGGCCGGTTCCAGGCCTTCGTCGCGCGCTTCCAGGCCGACCGCGCGCGCGGCGCCGGCTGACCGGCGGCAGCCGGCCTCAGCCCAGCGCCTCGATGGCCTCGACCAGCCGGTCGAGTTCGGCCGGGCTGGTGTAGAGGAAGGGCACCACGCGCACCATGGTGTCGGTGCCGACCTTCGGCGCGGCCGTGAAGATGCGGTGGCGCTCCAGCAGTTCCCGCACCACGCCGGCGCCGTCGCGGCCGCGCACGCGGAACGAGGCCAGCGCGCAGGCCGCTTCCGCCTGTTCCGGCACCAGCATCTCCACGTGGGAGAAGCGGCGCACGCGCTCGCTCCAGCTGCGCTGCAGGTGGCGCATGCGCGCCTCCTTGGCGGCGCTGCCGATCGCGTTGTGGAAGTCGATGGCGTCGCGGATCGCCATCACGTTGGCGGGCGGGATGGTGCCGATGCGGGTCAGCTTGCGGATGTCGTCCTCGCCGAACATGGTGCAGCCGAACAGCGGCGACACTTCCGCCACGCGCTCGCGCTTCACGTAGAGCAGTCCGGAGCCGATCGGCGCGCCGAGCCACTTGTGCAGGTTGGCGGCGAGGAAGTCGGCGCCCAGGTCGGGAATCCGGAAATCGAGCTGGGCATAGGAATGCGCCGCGTCGACGATGACATCGATGCCGCGCCGCTTCGCCAGGTCGGCGATGCGGGCGACCGGCATGATGCGGCCGGTGCGGTGCAGCAGGTGGGTGACCACGATGGCGCGCGTGTTCGGCGTGATGGCGCAGGCGTAGCGCGCCAGGATGTCGTCGTCGCTGTCGAGGCGCAGCGGCAGGTCGATCTTCACCGCCTTGACGCGGCGGCGCGCGTGCAGCATCTCGACCGTCTCGATCACGCTGTCGTATTCGTGGTTGCTGTAGACCAGTTCGTCCTCGGGAAAGAACGGATAGCCCTGCAGCAGGATGTTCATGCCTTCGGTGGCATTGCGGGTCACCGCCACTTCCTCCGGCGCGCAGCCGGACAACGCGGCCAGCGCGGCGACCGTGGCTTCCAGTTCGGCCGGGTAGCGGTTGCGCATGAAGTGGGAAGCGCGCAGGTTGGCGTGCTCCATGTGGTGCGCCGCCGCCTGCGCGACCGGGATGGCCGGCATGCCGAAGAAGCCGTTCTCGAGATTGATGAAGTCATCGTGCAGCGCATATTGCGCGCGGATGCCGGACCAGTATCGTTCGTCGTCGTGGCGGGGCGTCATGGGATCGTCGGTGAGCTGGCCTGCCGCGTGGCGGGCGGGATCCGGGCCGTCTCGGGGAGCCAGCGCCGGGGCGGTTCCGCCATGATAGCGCCCGCTGCGCATCCCGGTGGCCCGCCGGCGCGACCGTGCCAGCCCCCCTGTTCGGGCGCGGTTCGCGGCGTGGCGCCCCGGCATCCGGCGGCCGGACGGGCATTGAAAACTTGGCAAGCGCATCCATCTTGCCCGGAACACACGGCGCCGGCCTGACATTTCCTCAGCCCGGTCATGTTCCCGGGAACGCCGTTCCGCCGCCGCCGGGTGCTAAAATGCGCGGTTATTTCAATCCACCGTACGGAGTGTTACGTGATCATTTCCCCCGCATACGCCCAGGCCGCCGCTCCCGCAGGCGCCGAAGCCGGCTTCATGAGCTTCCTGCCGATCATCCTGATGTTCGTGATCCTCTATTTCCTGATGATCCGTCCGCAGATGAAACGCCAGAAGGAACACAAGGCCATGATCGACGCGCTCGGCAAGGGCGACGAAGTGATCACCGCCGGCGGGGTGCTCGGCCGCGTCACCAAGGTGACCGATGCCTACGTCACGCTGGAAATCGCCGACAACACCGAGATCGCCGTCCAGAAGAGCGCGGTCACGACGCTGCTGCCCAAGGGCACCATCAAGGGCATCTGATGCCGCTCCCGGCGCGCCGCCGTCCGGCGCGCCGCAACGTTCACCGAACGCGACCATTCCCATGAATCGTTATCCCCTCTGGAAATACCTGATCATCGCGGTCACGCTGCTGATCGGCGTCATCTACACGGCGCCGAACTTCTTCGGCGAGTCGCCCGCGATCCAGGTCAGCAGCGCCAAGGCCACGCAGAAGATCACGCAGTCGACCACGGCGACGGTCACCCAGGCCCTGCAGAAGCACGGCATCGCCGCCGACGGCGTGGTCTTCGAGGACACCGGCAAGAGCGGCACCGTGCGCGTGCGCTTCCGCGACACCGACACCCAGTTCAAGGCCAAGGCGCTGCTCGAGAAGGAGCTGAACGCCGACCCGGCCGACCCGACCTACATCCTCGCCTACAACCTGCTGCCCAACACCCCGGGCTGGCTGCAGAAGCTCAACGCGGCGCCGATGTACCTGGGCCTGGACCTGCGCGGCGGCGTGCACTTCCTGATGCAGGTCGACAGCAAGGGCGTGGTCAACAAGCGCATGCAGGGCCTGCAGGCCACCGTGCGCAGCATGCTGCGCGACAAGAACGTGCGCCATGCCGGCATCACCCGCAATGCCAGCCAGATCGACGTCGCCTTCCGCGATCCCGAGACCCGCGCCAAGGCGCGCGAAGTCATCCTGTCGCAGCTGCAGGACGTCAACCTGGCCGACGTGCAGGACGGCAGCGACCTGAAGCTGGTCGTCACGCTCAAGCCGGAAGCGCTCAAGCAGGCGATCGACGACGGCGTGGCCCAGAACATCTCGACGCTGGCCAACCGCGTGAACGAGCTCGGCGTGGCCGAGCCGGTGATCCAGCGCCAGGGCGCCGACCGCATCGTGGTCGAGCTGCCGGGCGTGCAGGACGTGTCGCGCGCCAAGGACATCATCGGCCGCACGGCGACCCTGGAAGTGCGCCTGGTCGACGAGACCGTGCCGCGCCAGGTCGACGAGAACACCACGGTGCCGTTCGGCTCCGAGCTGTTCAAGGTCGGCAGCGGCGCGCCGGTGATCCTGTACAAGGAGCCGGTGCTGACCGGCGACTACATCTCGTCGGCGGCCGCCAGCTTCGACCAGAACCAGCAGCCCTCGGTCAGCATCGACCTGAACGGCGACGGCGGCCGCAAGATGCGCGAGGCCACCCGCGGCAAGATCGGCAAGGCCATGGCGATCGTGCTGTTCGAAAAAGGCAAGGGCGAAGTATTGACGGTGGCGACGATCCAGGACGAGCTCGGTTCGCGCTTCCAGATCACCGGCATGGGCACGCCCGAGCGCGCCACCGACCTGGCGCTGCTGCTGCGCGCCGGCTCGCTGGCTGCGCCGATGACCATCATCGAGGAACGCACCATCGGCCCGGCGCTCGGCGCCGACAACATCAAGAAGGGCTTCAACTCGACGATGTACGGCTTCGCCGCGATCGCGGTGTTCATGATCGCCTACTACATGCTGTTCGGCTTCTTCTCGGTGTTCGCGCTGGCGGTCAACCTGCTGCTGCTGATCGCCATCCTGTCGATGCTGCAGGCCACGCTGACGCTGCCCGGCATCGCCGCCATCGCGTTCACGCTCGGCATGGCGATCGACGCCAACGTGCTGATCGCCGAGCGCATCCGCGAGGAGCTGCGCGCGGGCAATTCGCCGCAGGCGGCGATCGCCGCCGGCTTCGACCGCGCCTGGGCGACGATTCTCGACTCCAACGTCACCACGATGATCGCCGGCCTGGCGCTGCTGATCTTCGGTTCCGGCCCGGTGCGCGGCTTCGCCGTCGTGCACTGCCTGGGCATCCTGACCTCGATCTTCAGCTCGGTCTTCGTCGCCCGCGGCGTCGTCAACCTGTGGTACGGCCGCAAGAAGAAACTGACCGGCGTGTCGATCGGCACCGTCTGGAAGCCGGGCACCGAGGCCTGATGCAGAGCTAACCGGGAAGCGCGGCGGCACACCGGCCGCCGGCTTCCGAAAGAGAGGATGTAATGGAGTTTTTCCGGATCAAAAAAGACATTCCGTTCATGCGCCATGCGTTGATCTTCAACGTGATCTCGGCGCTGACGTTCGTCGCGGCGGTGTTCTTCCTGTTCTACAAGGGCCTGCACCTGTCCATCGAATTCACCGGCGGCACACTGATGGAAGTGTCGTATTCCAGGCCGGCCAACGTCGACGCGGTGCGCACGACGGTGCAGGGGCTCGGCTTTTCCGATGCCCAGGCACAGAACTTCGGCCGCGCCCAGGACGTGCTGATCCGCCTGCCGGCGCGCAAGGACATCGATACCACCAAGCTGTCGCAGCAGGTGTTCGGGGCGCTGTGCCAAGTCGAAGCTGGCAAGTTGCACGAGATCGCCGCCGGCCCGGGCGAAGAGGGCAAGAAGACCGGTTGCGCCGATGCCGCCGGCTCCGAGCTGATCACGCTGCAGCGCGTCGAGTTCGTCGGCCCGCAGGTCGGCGAGGAGCTGGCCCATGACGGCCTGACCGCGCTGGCCGTCGTGGTGATCGGCATCATGATCTACCTGGCTTTCCGCTTCGAGTGGAAATTCGCGGTCGCCGCCATCATCGCCAACCTGCACGACGTCGTGATCATCCTCGGCTTCTTCGCCTTCTTCCAGTGGGAATTCTCGCTGACGGTGCTGGCGGCGGTGCTGGCGGTGCTGGGCTATTCGGTGAACGAATCGGTGGTGGTGTTCGACCGCGTGCGCGAAACCTTCCGCGACCGCCGCTTCGGCAAGCTGGAGACGGCGGAGGTGATGAACCATGCGATCACCAGCACGATCTCGCGGACCATCATCACCCACGGTTCGACCCAGATGATGGTGCTGGCGATGCTGCTGTTCGGCGGGCCGACGCTGCATTACTTCGCGGTCGCGCTGACGATCGGCATCCTGTTCGGCATCTACTCGTCGGTGTTCGTGGCGGCGGCCGTGGCCATGTGGCTCGGCGTGAAGCGCGAAGACCTGATCAAGCCGGTCAAGGAGAAGGATCCGGCGGACGGCGCGGTGGTCTGACGCGCTGCCGACGGCAGGAAAGCCGGCCCGCGGGCCGGCTTTTTTTCGCGCGGCGCTTTTGGGCTACACTCGGTCCGTCGACAAACCGTCAGCGAGGGTTGCATGCACACCATCCGTGTCTGGGACCTGCCGGTCCGCCTGTTCCACTGGAGCCTGGTGCTTGCAGTGGCCGGTGCCGTCGTCAGCGCCAAGGTCGGCGGCAATGCCTTCGTCTGGCACGAGCGATGCGGCTACGCCGCGCTGGCCCTGGTCCTGTTCCGCATCCTCTGGGGATTCGCCGGTTCCCGGTATGCGCGCTTCGCAAGCTTCATCTACCGGCCGTCGGACATCGTGCGCTATGCGCGCGCCCTGTTCGGCCCCCGCCCGCAACGTCATGTCGGGCACAATCCGCTCGGCGGCCTGTCGGTCTTCGCGCTGCTGGGTGCGGTCGGCACGCAGGCGGTGCTGGGGTTGATGTCGAACGACGACATCGCCAACGAAGGCCCGCTCGTGAAATTCATCAGCAAGGAGCTGTCCGACCGCATGACGTGGTTGCATGCCGACATCGGGCAATGGCTGATCTACGTGCTGGTCGGACTGCATGTGCTGGCGGTGCTGTTCTATGTGGTGCACAGGCGCCAGAACCTGGTCGTCGCGATGATCACCGGCGACGCGCAGGTCGACACTGCCGCCGAGCCGGCGGATGACGGCGCCGGAAGGCGTGTCCTGGCGGCGCTCCTGCTGGCAGGCTGCGCTGGCCTGGTGTGGTTCGTGGCGACCCGCTAGAAGGGTTGCCGGCGGGCTTCGGGCAGCAACTGCACCGCGACGGCGGCCAGGCCGGCCGTCGCGACGGGATGCGGTGCGGCCCGGCCGCAGCGTCCGCTTACTTGTTGCGGTAGTTGTCGTGACAGGCCTTGCAGGACTGGGCGGCGTTGCCGAAGGCGGCCTTGAGCATGGCCTGGTCGCCCGATCTTGCCGCTGCGCTCAGCTTGGACACTTCGGCCGTCATCTTGTCGGCGGCGGCCCTGAACTTGTCCTGTTCCTTCCAGATCTCCGGCTTCGCCTTGGTCTCGCCGGCGTCGGTGCCCGGGCCGAAGGCCTGCCATGGCAGCTTCGACATGAATTCGACGGCGGCGGCATCGAGTTCTACTGCCGCCTTGTCGTAGGGGCGCTCGCCCTTGACGACGGCGCCAATGCGGCCGAAATGGGTACCCATGACGCTGAAGGCAGACTTGCGGTACTTGACGGCGTCTTCGGGTTTGGCGAACTGCGCCTGGGCGGCGAGCGGCGTTGCCGCGGCGGCGGCGAGGGTCATCATGGCGACGATGCGTTTCATGCCTTCTCCTTGCGATGGGCGGGGTTGAAACAACCGGCACATGATATGCCGATTTTCTCAGTCCGTGCAGCGCACCGCGCCGGCGCCCTGGTCGAGGGCGGCTTTCAGGCGCGACAGTTCGCGGTCGAGCGCATCGAACTGCGCGTCCGACATGCCGCCGAAGGCCTTGCGGCAATGTTCGACATGCGGCTGGAAGACCCGCTCGAACTCGCGTTCGCCGCGCGCAGTGAGCTTCACGATGGTGCTGCGCCGGTCCTCCGGTTGCGCCACGCGCCTGACCAGGCCCTTGTCCTCGAGGCGGTCGACGATGCCCGTCAGCGTTCCCTTGGTGATCAGCGTCTTGTCGCCGAGTTCCTTGAAGGTCATGCCAGGCGTGTTGCCGAGCGTGGCGATGATGTCGAACTGGCTGGGCGTGAGGTCGAGCGTGCGGATGTGCTCCGAGGAGATGCGTTCGAAGGCGTGGAAGCATTCGGCCAGGAGGCGGATGCTGCGCAGGTAGCGTGCTTTCATGGCGTTCATCGTCAGGTGCGGCATCCGGCGTGCCGTACTGTGCGCGGCCCTGGCCGGCCGGGCCGCGCGGCGGTCGGAATCAGTCGGCCTTCAGTGCCTCGACCTGGATCATCAGCTTGACCTCGGGCGAGAAGCGCGGCAGGCCGTAGTTGATGCCGAAGTCGCTGCGCTTGAACTCGCCGGTGACGTCGGCGCCGCAGACTTCCTTCTTCATCATCGGGTGCTCGATGCACTTGAACTTGTTGATCGCCAGGGCGACCGGCCTGGTCACGCCATGCAGCGTCAGCTCGCCTTCGACCTTGGCCGGAGCATCGCCGTTGAACTGGGTGATCTTGCCCTTGTAGGTGGCGGTCGGATATTTCGCCACGTCGAACATGTCCGGACCCTTGGCGTGCTCGTTCAGCTTGGCATGGCCGAAGTCGAGCGAGCTGGCGTCGATGGTGATGTCGACGGTGCCGGTCTTGGCCGCGCGGTCGAGCTTGATGACGCCGCTGGTCTTGGTGAACTTGCCGCGGAAGGTCGAGATGCCCATGTGGTCGGCCTCGAAGTTCGGGAAAGTATGGTTCGGCTCGATGTTGTAGGTCTGCGCGAAGGCGGAGACGGAGGTCAGTGCCAGGACGGCGGCAAGCGCTTTCGGTTTCATGCGTGTCTTCCTTTGATGGTGGTGTGGAACGGTTGCTCGGGGCGGAATCATTGCGCCACGACGCGGAACTTGATGACGACTTCGTCGGCCACCATGCTGGTGTCCTTCCATTCGCCTTCGCCGACGTTGAAGGCAAGCCGCCTGATCGGCAGCGAACCTTCGAAGACCTGGGCGGCGCCGTCCTTCTTCACCGTCAGCGGGAAGGACACGTCGGCGCTGCGGCCCTTGATGGTCAGCTTGCCGGTCACGTCGAGGCGGCCGCCGGCGCCGGGCTTGATGCCGGACGAGACGAAGGTGGCCTTCGGATACTGCGGCGCGTTGAACCAATCCTTCTTGGCCACCTCGCCATTGAACATCGGGTCGCCGAGGTCGAGGCTGGCGACGTCGATCTCGACGCTGGCCCTGGAGGCTTCCGGCTTGGCCGCGTTGAAGTCGACGGCGGCGTCGAAGCGCTTGAACTTGGCTTCGATCGGCACGTTCATCTGCTTGAAGACGACGGCGACGGAACTTTTCGCGGGATCGACCTTCATCGCGGCCAGGGCCAGCGAGGAAGCGACGATGGCGGCGGCGGCGATGCCGGTGCGCAGCAGGGTGGGGCGGATCATGGGAGGTTTCCTGTTCAGTGGGAAGCGGAGCGGCCGGGCAGCATGCGCATGAGCACGCCGTCGCGGTCGATGAACTGGTGCTTGAGCGCCGCGGCCAGGTGCAGCACGAACGCGGCCAGCAGCACCATGTTGAGCGCGTAGTGCACGTCCTTGAGGATGGGCTTGAGCGTCTCGTTGGCCTCGATCAGCACCGGCAGCGGGACGATGCCGAGATAGACGACCGGCACGCCGGCGGCCAGGCTGTAGAAGTAACCGGAGACCGGGATGGCGAACATCAGCACGTAGAGCAGGCCGTGCAGTGCATGGGCGGCGGTCTTCTGCCACGCGGGCATGCTGTCCGGATAGGCCGGCGCCGGATGCGCCAGGCGCCACAGCAGGCGAGCGCAAACCAGGGCCAGCACCGTCACGCCGATCCATTTATGCCAGGAAAAATATTTCAGCTTGGTCGGCGTGATGCCGGGGATGTCCACCATGGTCATGCCGAGCAGGAAGCCGGCGATGATCAGGACGGCAATCACCCAGTGCAGCAGGATGGCGGTCAGGGAATAGCGCGGCATGGACAGGTCCGGATTAGTTCGCATTAGAACTAAATATAGCAAACAAAAGGAAAGCGTGCAGGGCACGGCTTTCCCTGACTCGGAATGGCCGGATACTCCTTCCCCATCATAGGGGGAGGGTTGGGGTGGGGGTTCGGCGCTTGATCAGGCACATGCGTTTGTTCTGGCGCACCACGCCCCTCCCGGCCGTCCCACCTCGCGGCTTGCGAGCCGCTCGGATTCGGTCGGCGCAACGCAGTGCGTTGCGAAACCCCGCCCTCATCCCCCTTGCAGGGCGCCCGGCGAGGGGGAAGGGGTGTTTCAGCGGGTGATTGCGGTGTGGTGTTCGACCTGGCGCCTGTCGTGGCCTGCCCGGCTCAGATCCGCCTGGCCAGCTCGGTCGCGATGCCGATGTAATTGGCTGGCGTCATCGCCAGCAGATGATCCTTCGCTTCCTGCGGAATCGCCAGGCCGTTGATGAAGTCGCGCAGCGCTTCCTTCGAGATGCCCTTGCCGCGGGTGAGTTCCTTGAGCTGCTCGTAGGGGTTCTCGATGCCGTAGCGGCGCATCACCGTCTGCACCGGCTCGGCCAGCACTTCCCAGGTGGCGTCGAGATCCTCGGCCATGCGCTGCGGGTTCACTTCCAGCTTGTTCAGGCCGCGCAGGCAGCTGTCGTAGGCCAGCAGCGTGTAGCCGAAGCCGACGCCGATGTTGCGCAGCACGGTCGAGTCGGTCAGGTCGCGCTGCCAGCGCGAGACCGGCAGCTTCTCGGCCATGTGCTTGAGCACCGCGTTGGCCAGGCCCAGGTTGCCTTCGGAATTCTCGAAGTCGATCGGGTTGACCTTGTGCGGCATGGTCGACGAGCCGATCTCGCCGGCCTTGGTCTTCTGCTTGAAGTAGCCCAGCGAGATGTAGCCCCAGATGTCGCGGTTCAGGTCGAGCAGGATGGTGTTGGCGCGGGCGATCGCGTCGAACAGCTCGGCCATGTAGTCGTGCGGCTCGATCTGGATGGTGTACGGGTTGAAGGTCAGGCCGAGGCGGTCTTCCACCACGCTCTTGCTGAAGGCTTCCCAGTCGATTTCCGGATAGGCCGACAGGTGGGCATTGTAGTTGCCGACCGCGCCATTCATCTTGCCGAGGATCTGCACGGCGGCGATGCGCTCGGCCGCGCGGCGCAGGCGCGCCACCACGTTGGCGATCTCCTTGCCGATGGTGGTCGGGCTGGCCGGCTGGCCGTGGGTGCGCGACATCATCGGCACGTCGGCCAGCTCGTGCGCCATGGCGGCCAGCTTGTCGACGATCGACTGCAGCGACGGCAGCAGCACGGTGTCGCGCGCCGTCTTGATCATCATGCCGTGCGAGGTGTTGTTGATGTCTTCCGAGGTGCAGGCGAAGTGGATGAACTCGGATGCGGCCACCAGCTCGGGCACGTCCTTGACCTGTTCCTTGAGCCAGTACTCGACCGCCTTGACGTCGTGGTTGGTGACGGCTTCGATTTCCTTGATGCGGGCGGCGTCCTTCTCGGTGAAGTCGGCGGCCAGCTTGTTGAGCAGCAGGTTGGCGAAGTTGGAGAACGGCTTGATCTCGGCCAGGCCGGCCTGCGACAGCGCCTGCAGCCAGGCGATCTCGACCTTCACGCGGTGATGCATGAAACCGGCCTCGGACAGGATCGGGCGCAGCTTGTCGGTCTTGGCGGCGTAGCGGCCGTCGAGCGGCGAAAGGGCGGAGAGCGTGGTGAGCGGCATGGTCGTCGTGCGGTGATGGATGTGGGGAACCCGGTGGTGCGCGGCCGGGAAAACCGCCGCGCGGACTGACAAACCGCAATTTTACCATCCGGGCCCGACCGCAAAATGAGCCTTCGCCTGCCGCGCCGGAAGGCCGCTGTAAAGCCGCAGCGCACCATTCCGGACATCGCTGCAGGCCGTCGCGCGCCGGTTTGGAGGCCGACGGGCCGATGATATAATCGCCCGACCCTTTCCTGACATGCATCTATGAAACTGATCGGTTCCCTTACCAGTCCATACGTCCGCAAGGTCCGCATCGTGATGGCGGAGAAGAAGCTGGATTACGAACTGGTGCTCGAGGATGTCTGGAGCCCAGGCACCACGATCATGCAATCCAATCCGCTCGGCAAGGTGCCCTGTCTCGTCATGGAAGACGGCGGCGCGATGTTCGATTCGCGCGTGATCGTCGAATACCTCGATACCCTGACGCCCGTCGGCAAGCTGATCCCGCCGAACGGCCGCGAGCGCGCCGAAGTGAAATGCTGGGAAGCCCTGGCCGACGGCGTGCTGGAAGCCGCGGTGCTGGTGCGCCTGGAGTCGACCCAGCGTCCGCCGGAGCTGCGCAGCAAGGCGTGGACCGACCGCCAGATGGCCAAGGTGCAGGCCGGCCTGAAGGCGATGGCGGCGGGCCTCAAGGACACCGCCTACTGCAGCGGCAACCATTACACGCTGGCCGACGTGGCGGTCGGCTGCGCGCTCGGCTGGCTGGCGTTCCGCTTCCCCGAGATCGCCTGGCGCGACGATCATCCGAACCTCGCCAAGCTGTTCGACAAGCTGTCCGAACGCCCGTCCTTCAAGGACACCGTGCCGCAGGGCTGAACGCCCCGCGATTTCCCGCGCCACGCCGGCCACGTGCCGGCGTTGCCGTTTGCGCGGCGCTGTTGACTGCGGCCGGCGACGGTGGGAAGCTGGCCGCTTTCCGGCCACGGACCTCCATCGCATGACCCGCATCCTGCTCACCGGCTTCGAACCCTTCGGCGGCGAACCCGTCAATCCGTCGCGCGAGGCGGTGCGCCTCGCCGCCGCCGACCCGATGGACGGCATCGACCTGCAGGTGCGCGAGCTGCCGTGCGCCTTCGGCGCCGCCGGCGATGCGCTGGCCGCGGCGCTGCGCGAACTGCGACCGGCCATCGTGATCGGCGTCGGCCAGGCCGGCGGCCGCAGCGCGGTCGGCATCGAGCGCGTCGCCATCAACGTCGACGATGCGCGCATCGCCGACAATGCCGGCCGCCAGCCGATCGACGAAGCCATCGTGGCGGACGGCCCTGCGGCCTACTTCGCGACGCTGCCGGTCAAGGCCATCCTGGCGGCGCTGCGCGCGGCCGGCATTCCGGCCGAGGTGTCGCAGAGCGCCGGCACCTATGTCTGCAACCATGTCTTCTACCGCCTCATGCACCTCGCCGCCGGCGAGTTTCCGGGCATGCGCGGCGGCTTCCTCCACCTTCCCTATGCGCCCGACCAGGCGGTGCGCCATCCCGGCGCACCGAGCATGACGGTCGAAATGGCCGCGCGCGCCGTGCGCATCGCCGCGGCGACTTCGGCCGAGATGGCGTTCGACCTGCGCATCGCCGACGGCGCCACGCACTGAGCCGGCGCACAGTCCGCAGTCCGGAAGGTCGAAAAAAAGCCGCGCGGCCCGAAGGCCCGCGGCTTGGTCCTGCATCGTCGCGCGGCGCGCCTGCGCCGCACCCGGTCATTCGTCCATCTGCGATTGCAGGTAGTTCTGCAGGCCGACCTTGTCGATCAGGTCGAGCTGCGTCTCGATCCATTCGATGTGTTCCTCGGTATCGTCGAGGATATCCTGCAGCACTTCGCGCGAGACGTAATCGCGCGCCGCCTCGCAGGCGGCGATGCCGTCCTTGACGGTCTGCTGCGCTCCCTGCTCGAGCTGCAGGTCGCAACGCAGCATCTCGGGCGTGTCCTCGCCGATCATCAGCTTGTTCAGCGCCTGCAGGTTCGGCAGGCCGTCGAGCATCAGGATGCGGTCGATCAGGCGGTCGGCGTGCTTCATCTCGCCGATCGATTCCTCGTACTCCTTCTTGCCGAGCTTGCCGAGCCCCCAGTGCTTGTACATGCGCGCATGCAGGAAGTACTGGTTGATCGCGGTGAGTTCGTTGGTCAGCTGGGCGTTGAGCAGCCGGATGACGTTCGGGTCGCCTTTCATGATGTCCTCGTCGCGTTGATTATTGTTGTGCCGCAGGCAGGCAAGCCCTCGGCGCGAGAAGGACATGATAGCCGAGCCTGCGCGAACATTCAGCAGGCCGGCTTCATTTCGTCAATGAGAACCATTCCAGGTTGCAGCGCGGATCCGTGACGACAGGCGGAGCGGAATGGCGGCGCCGTTGCGCGCTGCGACGACAGCACAAGAATGCGAAGGAAGGCCGGCCGGAGCGGGGGCGGCTCAGTCGAGGCTGAAGTTGATCGGCACCACGACGAACACCGGGATCGGCTTGCCGTCCTCGACGTGGGGCTTGAAGACGGCGCGTGCGACGGCATTCTTCGCGGCCTCGTCCAGGCGCGGATAGCCGGAGCTGCGTTCGATCTCGATGCGGTCGGCGCGGCCTTTCTCGCTGACCAGCACGCGCAGCATCACCTTGCCCTGTTCGCCGGTGCGGCGCGACAGCGGCGGATAGGAAGGCTGCGGCGGCTGGAGGTATTCGACGCCGGAGACCGTGCGCGGGCCGCTGACGACAGGCGCGACCGGTACGGACTGTGCCGCTGAGGGGCGCGCGGGCGAAGGATCGGGTTCGCGTGCCGCGCTGGCGGCGGGCGGCGGCGTGATGCCGGCGGTGACGATCTCGGGCAACGGCAGCGGGACGAGGGCCGGCGCGTTCAACTTGGAGGGCTGGACCGGCTTGAGCTCCGGCTGCGGCTGCGGGCGTGCCGGCGGCGCATCGATCAGCGACGCGAACATCACCTGCGGCGCCTTGACCACGTGGTGCACCATGCCGCTCTCGATCGCGTAGAACAGGCCGATGTGCGCCAGCACGATCGGGCCGAGCGGACCGATGCGGCGCAGGCGCTGCAGCAGCGTGGGCGAGGGCGCGTCGTCGACGGACGGGACCGTGGGCAGAGGGCGGAGGGACGGTGTGCCGCGGCGTCGCGCCGGCTGGCCGTCGTCCGCACGATAGGGAAGGACCGCGCTCATGGCGAGTCCTCTCAGGCCGCCAGGGCGCCGGAAGAACCGAACTGGAACAGGCCGGGGCGGGCAGCCGCGTCAAGGGATTCGCGCAGCACCTGCTTGGCGCAGGAATGGCATTTGCCGCAGCAGGTGCCGACGCCGAGGTCGCGGCGCAGTTCGATCATCGTGGTCGCGCCGGCATCGACAGCCATGCGGATCTTGCGATCGGAAACATTGTTGCAGACACAGACGATCATCGGGACACCCTGTTGCGTTGTTCGGTTGGTCGATCCGGCCGCCTCATGCGGTCAGGATCAGCTTGTTCAGTTGCGTCACGCGCAGCCGGTAGACCCGGCCTTCATGTTCGATCTCCACCTCGCGCTCCCTGCCCAGCACATCCTGGCTGCGGATGCGACGCATCGTCCGGACCGGTGTGGCCTCCGCCGGCGCAGAGGGCTGGTCGCCGGTCGCGACGCAGGGCAGGGTGAGACGATCGTTCATGAGATGATTTATGCAAATGAGAACAATTCGTATTTAGATTATTCGGGATTTTCCCCCGGAGTGCAAGGACTTTTCGGATATCGGACAACGGCAGAGCAAAAAGACGACAGCAAGACGGCAGAAAGTTGACGTTCCTATAATGCGCCGCGGCGTGGCCGCGAAACCACACAAATCTGAATGATAATGAGTTGCATTTGCAAATTCCTTGACCTGGATCTATTTGCAAATGATAATAATTCTCGTTACCGGACTCCTCCCCCCGCGTCGTAGCCGCCAGCCAGATGGCGAAAGCATTCCCCCAATGCCTTTGCCCAGCCAGCCTTGCATGGCGATGCAATTCCGGACGACGACGTCCGCGCGCCCATACAAAAGACCACAGGCGACGCGCGTGAACGACCTCCAGCCTTCCGTTGCGGCATGCCGCCGCCGGAGGCATGCATTCATTTTCAGGAAACCGACACCATGATCGACAAGAACAAGTCCGCCGCGCCCGACGCGGCCCCGACACTGCTGCCGCTCGGCGCGCTGATGCTGGCCGGCATGACCGCGCTGGCGCCGCAGGCCATCGCCCAGACCGCCGCGCCGGCCGCTGCACCGGCCGCTGCCGCCAGCCAGAAGGCCAAGGAACTGCCCGCCGTCAGCGTGCACGGCGAATCCGAGAAGCCGGACGGCCTGCGCGCCACCACCACGCGCGCCGGCCGCACGCTGCAGGATCCGCACGACATCCCGCAGGCGGTCACCACGATCACCAACACCATGATGGAGCAGCAGCAGACCGGCTCGCTGCGCGAGGCGCTGCGCAACGTGTCGGGCCTGTCGTTCAATGCCGCCGAGGGCGGCCGTTCCGGCGACAACATGAACCTGCGCGGCTTCTATACCTTCGGCGACATGTACCTCGACGGCATCCGCGACACCGCCCAGTACAACCGCGAGACCTTCAACCTCGAGCAGATCGACGTGCTGCGCGGCGCCGGCGCCATGCTGTTCGGGCGCGGCCAGGCCGGCGGCGTGATCAACCAGGTCACCAAGACGCCGTTCCTGACCGACCGCTACAAGGTCACCGGCAGCGTCGGCACCGACGGCTACCGCGAAGTCACCGCCGACATCAACGAATCGTTCACGCCGGACACCGCGCTGCGCGTGAACGTCATGCAGCGCGACGAGGGCAACTGGCGCGTCAACCCGACCACCGGCACCGAGGCGGAGATCCACCGCAAGGGCATCGGCCTGTCGCTGGCGCTGAACCGCAATTCGAACAACATGTTCTGGGTCAACCATTACTGGCTCAAGACGAACGACAACCCCGACTACGGCGTCTCCTTCGACCCGGCCACGCGCGCGCCGGGCAGGGTACAGTCGCCGTCGACCTTCTTCGGCCTCGACCGTACCTTCGACAAGAGCGAAACCAGCATCACCACGCTGGTCAACGAGTACCGCTTCTCCCCGGGCACGCAGCTCCGCACGCAGCTGCGCTATGCCGACTACGACCGCAGCTATTGGGCCAAGACGCCGAACCTCGCCCTGCGCCCGACGGCGACCGGCAGCGTCGGCGGCAATCCGACCCGCGCCGCGTGGTACCGCACCACCACGCTGCAGTCCGACTTCACGACCCGCCTCGATGCGCTCGGCATGAAGCACGAGATCCTGGCCGGCGTCGAATACATGAAGGAAGACGGCAGCCGCAATTCGCTGCAGAACTTCGGCACCACGACCGCGCCCGACTTCCGTCCGTATCAGCGTTCCACCACGGCGATCGCCAACAATTTCGACAGCGACTCCTATGCCTTCTACGTGCAGGACACGGTCGAGTTCATCCCGCGCTGGAAGGCCACCGTCGGCGTGCGACGCGACACGCTCGACGCGCAGTACAGCAGCATCACGTCGCCGAAGCTGAAATACAGCGAGAACAGCTACCGCACCGCGCTGTCCTTCCACCCGGCCGCCGACACGCATTACTACCTCGGCTGGAGCGATTCGTTCAGCCCGACGGCCGACCTGTACCAGCTGACCGTGCGTCCGCAGCCGCCGGAGCGCAGCGACGTGGTCGAGCTCGGCGCCAAGTGGCTGCTGATGGACGGCGACCTGTCGCTGCGCGCCGCCGTGTACCAGGCCACCAAGGACTGGGAGCGCAACGCCGACCTCGAGTCGACCGCCGCGATCCTGACCAAGAAGCGCCGCACCAAGGGCCTGGAGCTGGAAGTCGCCGGCCGCATCAACGAGTACTGGGAAATGTTCGCCAGCGCCTCCTTCATGGATGCCAGGATCCTGGCCGTGGCCGAGAACATCAACGCCACCACCGGCGCGCTCACCTACGGCAACCCGGGCTACATCGGCCAGCGCGCCCGCAACACGCCGCGCTACACTTTCAACCTGTGGACCACCTACCAGTTCGCGCCGAACTGGAAGGTCGGCGGCGGCGTGGAAGCCAAGGGCGACCGCCATGCGATGAACCCGAGCGGCGCCGCGGCCGTGCCGACGCTCAGCGGCGCCTACCATCCGAACACCGCGCCGTCGTATGCGCGCTGGGATGCGATGGTGTCCTACGAGCAGCCGAAGTGGGCCGCCCGCCTGAACATCAAGAACGTCGCCGACAAGGTGTACTACGATTCGGTGTACGACAACGGCGGCTTCTCGGTGCCGGGTCCTCGCCGCACGGTCATCCTGACCGGCGAATACAAGTTCTGACGAAAGGAAACGGCGATGCTGGTCACGATCGACAATGTCCTCGCTCCCGAGGAAATTTCCGCCGCGCGTGACCTGCTCGCCCGCTCGTCCTGGACCGGCGGCAACATCACCGCCGGCATCCAGGCGGCCCGGGTCAAGAACAACCAGCAGCTGCCGGAAGATGCCGAGCATCTGCCGGCGCTGCGCCGCCTCGTGCTCGGGGCGCTGCAGCGGTCGCCGATCTTCTTCACGGCGGCGCTGCCCTTGAAGATCCTGCCGCCGTTCTTCAATCGCTACGGCGGCGATGCCAATGCCTACGGATTCCATACCGACAACGCGATGCGCCAGGTGCCGGGCCAGCCGGGCACCTACGTGCGCGCCGACGTGTCGGCCACGCTGTTCCTGTCCGATCCGGACGAATACGACGGGGGCGTGCTGACGGTCGCCGACACCTTCGGCGAACACGGCGTCAAGCTGCCTGCCGGCAGCATGGTGGTGTACCCGTCCTCCTCCATCCATGCCGTGTCGCCGGTCACGCGCGGGCAGCGCGTGTCCTGCTTCATGTTCATCCAGAGCATGGTGCGCGACGCCGGCAAGCGCCGCCTGCTGTACGACATGGACATGTCGCTGCTCAAGCTGCGCCAGGAAGTCGGCGAGACGCCGCCGGTGGTGGAGCTGACCGGCACCTATCACAACCTGCTGCGGCGCTGGGCCGAGAACTGATGGCGGCGCCGTCGTCACCGGCCGGGGATGCGCGCGAGCACGGCGGACCTCCCGCCGCGCACGACGCCGCGGCAGTCCTCCACGACCATCTCGCGCCCCTGCTGCGCAGCTACCGGCAGGCGGCACGCGATCGCCTGCATCCCGACGTCTGGCATTACCTCGCCGACGGCGAGGGCGACGGCAACGAAGCCGCGCTCGCCGCGGCGCGCATCATGCCGCGGCCGCTGGCCGACGTACGCGGCGGAAGCACATCCATCTCCCTGTTCGGCCAGCAGCTCGATCATCCCCTGCTGCTGGCGCCGGTCGCCTACCAGCGGCTGTTCCATCCCGACGGCGAAGCGGCCGGCGCGATGGCGGCGGCGGCGCAGGGCGGGCAATTCATCGTCAGCAGCCTGGCCAGCCAGCCGGTGGCCGACATCGTGCGCGCCGCCGATCAGCCGCCCGGCCGCGCGCCATGGTTCCAGCTCTACTGGCAGGGCGATCGCGATCGCACCCTGCGCCTGCTGCAGCGCGCCCGCGCGGCCGGCAGCGGCGTGATCGTGTTCACCGTCGATGCGCCGGTCAAGGTGGCGTCGCTGCAGCTGCCGGCCGGCGTGCAGGCGGTGAATCTGGAAGAGGGCGGCGTTCCGCGCGACGGCGGCGCCAGCCGCGTGTTCGACGGCTGGATGGCGCAGGCGCCGACCTGGGACGACCTCGCCTGGCTGCGCACGCAGGTGGAGGTCCCGCTGCTGGTCAAGGGCGTGCTGCATCCCGACGACGCGGAACGCGCGGTGGCGTTCGGCTGCGACGGCGTGATCGTCTCCAGCCACGGCGGCCGCGTGATGCGCGGCGCGCCGGCAAGCCTGCCGGCATTGCGTCGCGTGGCGGACCGCATCGGCGGCCGCGTGCCGGTGCTCTTCGACAGCGGCATCCGCAGCGGCCGCGACGCTTTCGTGGCATTGGCGCACGGTGCGGCGGCGGTGCTGGTCGGCCGGCCCTATGTGTGGGGACTGGCGGCGGACGGTGCGATGGGCGTGGCGCGCACGATCCGTGTCATGCGCGACGAAATCGAGCTGGCGATGGCACTCGCCGGCTGCCGCGCCGTGCAGGACATCGGTGCGGCCTGCCTGGCCGATCGCTGACGCGGCCAGGCAGGCAACAGGCCGGGCATGGCCACCCGTCCTGCCGCCGGTACGGCATTACACCAGCCAGAATGAACCCGCCTGCAGGCTGGACAGCGGGTGCACCTCCTGCCACTGCACGCCATAGGCAGCATCGGCCAGTACCGACTGGGCCGCCTCGAACGATACGCCGGCCAGCGTATCTTGCATGCCGTAGTGGTAGGCAAGGTCGCCGCCGAAGGCATGCGTGTCGCTTCCCTGAAGGATCGCTGCAGACAGGCCGTCACCGAGGCTCCAGCGCACCAGCGACGAGTTGGCCGCCCGCGCCTGGTTGAACAGGCTGACCAGCTTCATGAAGTCGAAGGTTTCCACCTTGTTGTCGACCAGAACCCCGCCCCCGGGCTGATAACCCGGCATGGCAGCGACGATCACCTGCAGGGTGGCCACGCTCTGGTAGCTCGTGCCGGAATACCAGCTCTGCAGCACGATGCTGTCGCTGCCCCCGGTTTCCAGGATCAGGCTGTTGCCGGACTTGCGGAATGCCAGGTCCTGGTAACGGATGCCGCCGCCGAGCGAGATCGTATTGTCCGTGCCGCTGCCGGCGATGACGGTATCGCTGCCGTCGCCGGCGTTGAAGCAGATCACGTCCGCGCCGGTGCCGGTGCGGATGAGGTCGTTGCCGGCGCCGCCGATATACAGGTCCCGACCGCTTCCGCCGGTGATGGAGTCGGCGCCGTCGCCGCCGTGGAAATGGTTGCCGCCCGCGGTGTCGTTCAGGGTATCGTTGCCGCCGCCGCCTTCGAGCACGTCGATGCCGCCGCCGCCATTGATCAGGTTGGCGGCGGCATTGCCGCGGATCAGGTTGGCGGCGCTGTTGCCGGTACCGTCGATGGCGGCGGTGCCTTCGAGAACGAGATATTCGAGGTTGGCGCCGAGCGTGCGCGTCACGCTGCTGAACACGGCATCGCTGCCGGCGCCGGCTGCCTCGATCGTGACATCGGCGGTATTGTCGACGACATAGCGATCGTTGCCGGCGCCGCCGCTCATGCTGTCGGCACCTTCTCGGCCATCCAGGGTGTCGTTGCCGGCGCCGCCGTCGAGCGAGTTGGCCGCGATGTTGCCTGTCAGAACATTAGACAGGTCGTTGCCGCGCGCCGTGAGCGTCGCGCTTCCGGCGAGCGTCAGATTCTCGACATGGTCAGGCAGCACCAGGCTGACTAGGCTGGTCACGCTATCCGTGCCCTCGTCCGCTTCTTCGATGACCAGATCGCCGGCATGATCGACCATGTAGTGATCGTCACCCTTGCCACCCGCCATCGTGTCGGCACCGCTTCCGCCGTCGAGCAGGTTGGCCGCCGCGTTACCCCGGATCGTGTTGGCGAGTTCGTTGCCGATGCCTTCGGCCGCTGCCGCACCGACCAGGACCAGGTTCTCGACGTTGGTCGCCAGCACGGTCCGGATCAGCGTGCTGGACACCTCGTCGATGCCTTCGCCGGCGCGCTCGTCGATGCTGTCACCCGGGCTGTCGAGCACATACTTGTCGTTGCCGTTGCCGCCAGCCATGCGGTCGTCGCCGGGGCCGCCGTCAAGCACGTCGTTGCCGTTGCCGCCCTCGAGCTTGTCGTTGCCGTTGCCGCCCTCGAGCGAATCGTGGCCGTCGCGCCCGTCGAGCGTGTCATTGCCATCGAGACCCAGCAGGCGGTTGTCGGCGTCGTTGCCCGAGAGCGTGTTCGGCAAGGCATTGCCGCTGCCGTCGATCGCGTCGGGACCTACCAGGACCAGGTCTTCCACATGCGCCGGCAGGACATAGCCGAATGGAACGCTGATCCTGTCGCTGCCTTCGCCGGCATGCTCGACCACGGTGTCGGCGGCATCGTCGACCCGGTAATCGTCATCGCCTCTGCCGCCGGCCATGCGATCTGCCCCGGGACCGCCATCGAGCAGGTCGTTGCCGTCGTCGCCGATCAGGAGGTCGCTGCCGCCCATGCCCATGAGCACATCGTCGCCCTGGCCGCCGTCGAGCATGTCGCCAGCTTCGCTACCGTACAGGTAGTCGACCGTCGGCTCGGTCTTGCGACGAAGCATCTCGCCATCCCATACGCCGCCGTCGGCAAAGCGGACCTCGCGCAGACGGGCATCCGCGGGCGCATGGAAATAGCCCTCCACGCGGACGCTGTCGCCGCTGCCGCGGATGCTCAGGACCAGGTCGCCCTCCACGCGCGCCACCCGGACATCTTCCATGGCGATGCCGGGACCGAATTGCAGTACGTCGCCGGAGCAGTCGCCGACGATGCGATCTGCGCCGTCACCGGCACCGAACAGGTAGACATCCTTGCCGGCGGCGCCAAGCAGCACATCGGAGCCGGGACCGCCCTGCAGAATGTCGTCGCCGTCGCGGCCGTCGAGGAAGTCGTTGCCGCCGCCGCCGACAAGCAGGTCGTTACCTTCCGTGCCCATCACCGCGTCGTCGCTCGACGACATCAGGCGGGAGATGGCGGCGCCATCGAGCGTGGTGCCGTCGGCGAAGCGGATCGCGAACCCCGGCATCGCCTGAGGATCGGCCGGGTATCCGGTCATGCGGATGGTGTCCACGCTCCCGCGCAGCGCGACGACGAGATCGGTGCCCGCCATGCGCAGGTCGAGATCGGACAGGCCGATGCCGCGGCCTAGCGCCAGCACATCGGTACCGCCATTGTCGGGCACGCGATACACGACGTCGTTTCCGTCGCCGCGGCCGAAGTGGAAGGTGTCGCTGCCGGTGCCGCCGTCGAGCAGATCGTTCCCGGCACCGCCGTACAGGACATCATCGCCGTCTTGCCCGTGCAGGAAATCGTCGCCGGGACCGCCGTCGAGCGTGTCGCTCTCCGGCGTGCCATGCAGATTGTCTGCGGTCGCGGCCAGCCTGCGTTCGATGGCGGCGGCATCCAGGCTGGCGCCATCGGCGAACCGGATCTGGCTGGGACGATCCTGCGGCCAGAGGTTGAAGTAGCCATGCAGGCGCAGGCTCCCCATGCCATCGGCAACGTGCAGCAGCAAGTCGCCGCCTTCTCGCGCGACCTGCACGTCGGCCAGGGAGATGCCTGATCCGAAGCGGATGGTGTCGCCCGCAGTGGCATCCTCGATCGCATCGTGTCCCTCGCCGTACCCGTAGAGGAAGACATCCGCCCCGGGGCCGCCGGACAGCCTGTCGTCGCCGCTTCCCCCGTGCAGAACGTCGCTGCCGGAAGCGCCGTGCAGGAGGTCGTTGCCGGGGCCGCCGGACAGTGCGTCGTCGTCCATGGTACCCATCAGCCAGTCGTGCGATTCGTGCACCTGGCGTTCGATGTCGGCGCTGCTCCACGCGCTGCCGTCGGCAAAGCGGATGGCGCCGAGACGGTACTCGGGCGGGTTGTGGAAGTAGCCCGCAACGCGCACGCTGTCGCCGGTCCCGGCGATGGTCAGCACCAGGTCGCCGCCGTTGGCGGTGACCGCCACGTCGCTCATCAGGATCCCGGTGCCAAGACGCAGGCTGTCGCCGGCCTCGGCGCCGATCACGATGTCGCGGCCGTCGCCGCGCCCGCACAGGAAGGTATCGCTGCCCGGGCCGCCGTCGAGGTGATCGTTGCCGGCATCGCCGTACAGCACATCGTCGCCGGCAGCGCCGCGCAACATGTCGTCGCCGGGACCGCCGTCGAGCACGTCGTTGTCCATGCCGCCGTCGAGATAGTCGGGAGCCGGCATCAGCTTGCGATCGATGGCGGCGCCATCCCAGTACGAACCGTCGGCGAAGCGGACCTGCGCCAGTCGCTCGGTGGGGGCGACGGCGAAATAGTCGATCACGCGCACGCTGTCGTTGCTGCCCTCGAGGCTGAGGACGAGATGGTTGTCCTGGCGTGTGACGCGCACGTCGGCCATGGTGATGCCGTGGCCGAACTGCAGGCGGTCGGCGGACTGGTATTCGTAGGAGGGCAGAATCGCGTCGCGGCCATCGCCGCGGCCGAAATGGAAGGTGTCGTTGCCGGTGCCGCCGATGAGGAAATCGTTGCCGCCGTCACCGTAGAGGATGTCGTCGCCATCGCCGCCATGCAGCGCATCGTCGCCAGCGCCGCCGTCGAGCATGTCGCCGCCAGGCGTGCCGTTCAGGGAATCCATGCCACCGTGCACCTTGCGTTCGATCGCGGCGGCATCCCAGGCGGCGCCGTCGGCAAAGCGGACGGCGCCCAGCCGGTGGTCTGGATGCATGTGGAAATAGCCCGCGACGCGCACGCTGCCCGACGTGCCGGCAATCGCCAGGACCAGGTCGCCATTCTCGCTGGTCACGACCACATCGCTGACACGGATGTCGCTGCCGAATTCGATCACGTCGTCGGCCATCGCGCCAATGACCGTATCGCGCCCGTCGCCGCGACGGATGACGAAGATGTCCGCGCCGCCGCCGCCGCCGTCAAGGACATCGTTGCCGCCCAGGCCCTCGATGCGTTCATCGCCGGGTCCGCCCTGCAGGTAGTCATGGAACGGGGTGCCAGTCAGCTGCTGATGCGTTGTCATGCATTCTCCTCGGAATCGTTTTTGGTCTACGTGGCAAGTATTGCAACATTGAAACAATGGCAATGCCCGCGCGCGGAGGATAGCATGAGGAAGTGTCGGTATGGCAATGACCGGGTGTTACTGCCGAAATGTGCAAATACGCCGGCCGGGAATCGCCGGCATGGGGTGCCGGCCGAGGCGGATCGACCGGTTCAGGCGGCCGCGGCCGCGATGATCCCGCCGCCCAGGCACACCTCGCCGTCGTACAGCACGGCCGACTGCCCTGGCGTCACCGCCCATTGCGCCTCGGCGAAGGCGAGCGAGAAATCGAGCGCGCCGTGCGCCGACAGGGCGCAGGCGACGTCGGCCTGGCGGTAGCGGGTCTTGGCCGACAGCGGGCCGTCGCGCGGCGGCTCGCCGGCGATCCAGCTGGCCTGGTCGGCCGTCAACGCCGTCGACAGCAGCCACGGATGGTCGTGGCCCTGCACCACGTACAGCGTGTTGGCCGCGACATCCTTCCTCGCCACGTACCACGGGTCGCTGTCGCCGCCGGCGTTCTTGTGATTCTTCATGCCGCCGATGCCGATGCCCTTGCGCTGGCCCAGCGTGTAGAACGACAGGCCGACATGCTCGCCGACCACCTCGCCCTCCGGCGTCTTCATCGGACCCGGCTGGTACGACAGGTAACGGTTGAGGAATTCGCGGAACGGGCGCTCGCCGATGAAGCAGATGCCGGTCGAGTCCTTCTTCTTCGCATTCGGCAGCTGCAGCCGTTCGGCGATGCGGCGCACCTCGGTCTTGGGAATCTCGCCGAGCGGAAACAGCGTCTTCGACAGCTGCGCCTGGTTCAGCCGGTGCAGGAAGTAGCTCTGGTCCTTGGTATGGTCGACCGCCTTCAGCAGCTCGAAGCGGCCGTCGTTCTCGCGCACGCGGGCATAGTGGCCGGTGGCGATCAGGTCGGCGCCCAGCTTCATCGCATGGTCGAGGAAGGCCTTGAACTTGATCTCGGCATTGCACAGCACGTCCGGGTTCGGCGTGCGGCCGGCCTGGTATTCGCGCAGGAATTCGGCGAACACGCGATCCTTGTATTCGGCGGCGAAATTGACCGCCTCGATGTCCACGCCGACCACGTCGGCCACGCTGGCCGCGTCGATCCAGTCCTGGCGCGTCGAGCAGTATTCGGAATCGTCGTCGTCTTCCCAGTTCTTCATGAACAGGCCGACCACGTGGTAGCCCTGTTCCTTGAGCAGCCAGGCCGACACCGACGAATCGACGCCGCCGGACATGCCGATGACGACCGTCTTCTTAGGCATCGACATCCCCGGTGACGCTCGGGTGGGTGTAGATGACCGACAGCGGCGAGCGCTTGCCGGCCAGGTAGTCGTCGACGCATTGCAGGACCAGCGGACTGCGGTGCTTGTCGCGGCAGGCCAGCAGCTCGTCGTAGGTCATCCAGACCGCCCGCAGGATGCCTTCGTCGAGCGGGCGGTCGTAGGACGCGCCGGCCACCCCGCAGAAGGCGAAGCGCAGGTAGGTCACCACCTGGCCGGTGCGCGACGAGCGGTAGCTGGACATGTACATGCCAAGCAGCGCCGTCGGCGTGAAATCGGTCGCGGCCTCTTCCATGGTTTCGCGCACCACCGCGTCGACCAGCGATTCGCGCGGGTCGAGGTGGCCTGCCGGCTGGTTGAAGCGGATGCCGTCGCTGGTTTCCTCTTCGACCAGCAGGAAGCGGCCATCGCGCTCGACGATCGCGGCGACGGTGACAGCGGGTTTCCAAACGTCAGTCATGGGACAGGACTTGCCTTCTGATGGGGCCGCCATTGTACCTTGTGCGACACGGCAATGTGCCGCATGCGGCATGAGCCGGCGCAGGCGCCACCCGGACCGGCCTGGGGCCGGATCAAGGCCGTTGTCGTTGTTTCCTCATTGCAAATCCGCGCGACGCCTGACCGTCAGAGGAAGTGCGTCTTCCTTTGATCCTGCATAACATATGCCCATCCTGTATTTGGCGGATGTTGCAATGCACTTCACAATCGCGGAGGGCTTGTTTGCCGGGCAATATTGCTATGCCGAGGTTGTCGTTGCAAAAACGACACTCCGGTAACACATCACAGTCCGTTGTGCCGGAATCCTCCAACAAAAAGAACGAATGTTCTAATCCGGGGTTGCCGGCACGGTTTTCCATGTAAGATTCCTGCAAGGATTTTTTGGCAATGGCGCGGCCATCCATGACGCCGCGCCTGCCGAGCCGTCCCTGCACCGGCCCGGACGCCGTTCCCGGCCCTGTTTCACGCCCCCACACGGAGAGTATTGAATGCAACGAGTCATGCTTCGTTCCAAGATCCATCGCGCCGCCGTCACGCAGGCCGACCTGCATTACGAGGGCTCGTGCGGTATCGACGAAGACCTGCTGGACGCCGCCGACATCAAGGAGTTCGAGAAGATCGAACTGTATAACGTCAACAACGGCGCGCGCTTTTCGACCTATGCCATCAAGGGACGCCGCGGCAGCGGCGAGATCTCGCTCAACGGCGCGGCCGCCCGCTGTGCCCACCTGGGCGACCTGCTGATCATCTGCACCTACGCGCCGATGAGCGAGCTGGAAGTCGAAACCTACAAGCCGAAGGTGGTGTTCGTCGACGAGAAGAACCGCATCACCGGCATGAAGAAATAAGCCGCCGCCGGGCGGCGCGCACCCTCGCGCGGATGTCGCCGCGCAAGCACGATCAGGAGAGGGCGCCGCGGCCGATGCCGCCGGCGCCGCAGGGCAGCCGGGAGCACGTCCCCGCCGCTGCCGCAAGACCAACCCGCAGAACCAACCATTACCAGCAAGGGGAGAGCACATGGCTCTGATGATTGGAGTACCCAAGGAGGTCTATCCGGGCGAGAAACGTGTCGCCACCGTCCCGGACGTCGTCGAGAAGCTGATCAAGCTCGGCTTCACCGTCGCCGTGGAATCGGGCGCGGGCGACGCGGCCAATTTCAGCGACGACACCTACCGCGCCGCCGGCGCCACCGTGGTGCCGTCCGCCGCCGAGCTATGGCGCATGGCCGACATCGTGTTCAAGGTGCGCGGCCCGACCGCCGACGAGATCGGCCTGATGCGCGAGGGCTGCACCCTGGTCAGCTTCATCTGGCCGGCGCAGAACCCGGACCTGATGCAGCAGCTGGCCGCGAAGAAGGCCACCGTGCTGGCGATCGACGCCCTGCCGCGCCAGCTGTCGCGCGCGCAGAAGATGGACGCCCTCACATCCATGGCGGGCATCAGCGGCTACCGCGCCGTCATCGAGGCGGCCAACGCCTTCGGCCGCTTCTTCAATGGACAGGTGACTGCGGCCGGCAAGATTCCGCCGGCCAAGGTGTTCGTCGCGGGCGCCGGCGTGGCGGGCCTCGCCGCCATCGGCACGGCGGCGAACCTCGGCGCCATCGTGCGCGCCAACGACACGCGCGCGGAAGTCGCCGACCAGGTCGTCTCGCTCGGCGGCGAATTCGTCAAGGTCAATTACGAGGAAGAGGGCTCGGGCGGCGGCGGCTACGCCAAGGTGATGAGCGAGGGCTTCCAGCAGGCGCAGCGCGAGATGTATGCGCAGCAGGCCAGGGAAGCCGACATCATCATCACGACCGCGCTGATCCCGGGCAAGCCGGCGCCGAAGCTCATCACCGCCGAGATGGTGCAGACCATGAAGCCCGGCAGCGTGATCGTCGACATGGCGGCGGAACAGGGCGGCAACTGCGAACTGACCGAGCCTGGACAGGCGGTGGTCCGGCATGGCGTCACCATCATCGGCTACACCGATCTGGCCAGCCGCCTGGCCAAGCAGTCGTCGACGCTGTATTCGACCAACCTGCTGCGCCTGACGGAAGAGCTGTGCAAGACCAAGGACGGCGTCATCAACGTCAACATGGAAGACGATGCCATCCGCGGCCTGACCGTCGTCAAGGAAGGCAGCATCACCTGGCCCGCGCCGCCGCCGAAGCTGCCGGCCGCCGCGCCCAAGCCGGCCGCCAAGCCGGCCGCCGTGCCGGCCAAGGGGCACGGCCACGGCGCGCCGAGCGCACCGGCATCGGGCACCCGCATCGCCGTGATGTTCGCCATCGCCGCGGCGCTGTTCTGGGCCATCGGCGCCTTCGCGCCGGCGGCCTTCGTCGGCCATTTCACGGTGTTCGTGCTGGCCTGCTTCATCGGCTACATGGTGGTGTGGAACGTCACGCCGTCGCTGCACACGCCGCTGATGAGCGTGACCAACGCGATCTCCAGCATCATCGCCATCGGCGCGCTGGTGCAGATCGCCCCGCCGGAGGTGGCGGGCGTGACGCGTCCGGGCGAGCTGATCCGCTGGCTGGCCGTGGCGGGCATCGTGCTCACCGCGATCAACATGTTCGGCGGCTTCGCCGTGACGCGCCGCATGCTGGCGATGTTCCGCAAATAACAAGAAGGGGAAACCACTCATGTCTTCCAGCCTGACCACCGTCGCCTACCTGGGCGCGGCCATCCTCTTCATCCTCAGCCTCGGCGGCCTGTCCAATCCGGAGACCTCGCGCCGCGGCAACCTGTACGGCATGATCGGCATGACCATCGCCGTGCTGGCCACCGTGCTCGGCCCCTACGTCACCGCGGGCGGCATCCCGTGGATCGTCGGCGCCATGGTCGTCGGCGGCGGCATCGGCCTGTACGCGGCGCGCACCGTGCAGATGACGCAGATGCCGGAACTGGTCGCCCTCATGCACAGCCTGGTGGGCCTTGCCGCCACGCTGGTGGGCTTCGCCAGCTACATCGACCCGGCCGCCTCGGCCAACTTCACCGGGCCGGAAAAAGTGATCCACGAGATCGAGGTCTATGTCGGCATCCTGATCGGCGCCGTCACGTTCTCGGGCTCGATCATCGCCTTCGGCAAGCTGTCCGGCCGCATCGGCGGCAAGCCGCTGCTGCTGCCGGCGCGCCACTGGCTCAACCTGGCCGCGCTGCTGGTGGTGATCTGGTTCGGCTGGTGCTTCCTCAACGCCCACACCGTGACCGAGGGCATGACGCCGCTGGTCGTGATGACCGTGATCGCGCTGCTGTTCGGCATCCACATGGTGATGGCCATCGGCGGCGCCGACATGCCGGTGGTGGTGTCGATGCTCAACAGCTATTCCGGCTGGGCCGCGGCGGCGACCGGCTTCATGCTCAGCAACGACCTCCTGATCGTGACCGGCGCGCTGGTGGGTTCCTCCGGCGCGATCCTGTCCTACATCATGTGCCGCGCGATGAACCGCAACTTCATCAGCGTGATCGCCGGCGGTTTCGGCGGCGACGCCCCCAAGCCGAAGGCCGCCGATGGCGCCGCCGAGCCGCAGGGCGAGGTGGTGCCGGTCAGCTCGACCGAGACCGCCGAGCTGCTGCGCGAAGCCAAGAACGTCGTCATCGTGCCGGGCTACGGCATGGCGGTGGCCCAGGCACAGCACACGGTGTACGAGATCACGAAGCATCTGCGCGAGAAGGGCGTCAACGTGCGTTTCGCGATCCACCCCGTGGCCGGCCGCATGCCGGGCCACATGAACGTGCTGCTGGCCGAGGCCAAGGTGCCGTACGACATCGTGCTGGAGATGGACGAGATCAACGAGGACTTCCCCGACACCGACGTGGCGATCGTCATCGGCGCCAACGACATCGTCAACCCGTCGGCGATGGAAGACCCGTCCAGTCCGATCGCCGGCATGCCGGTGCTCGAGGTATGGAAAGCCAAGACCTCGATCGTCATGAAGCGCAGCATGGCCTCCGGCTACGCCGGCGTCGACAATCCGCTGTTCTACAAGGAGAACAACCGGATGCTGTTCGGCGATGCGAAGAAGATGCTCGACGAGGTGCTGACCGCGCTGAAGTCTTCCTGACCGGCCGCCGCGCCATGGAAAAAGCCGCCTGCTGGCGGCTTTTTCTTTGGGCTCGCGGACCGCGCGCCCGACGCGACGGCATGCGCCCGCGCCCGCGGCCTTGTGCGGGAAAGTCCGGCCGGGGATGCCACTGCCGTTTGATGCAGGTCAAACCCGGCTTTTCCTGAATCCAGGACAGCTACGATACGCACGGCTCACCCGGTATGCGCCTGCTCACACCCCATATTCATGGGATATGCAGGTCCCGGCATGACCGATGTAATCGGCAACTTGCGGCATATCCCACCGCTGCAGCTAGCGCGGCGCGGCGGACCATGCCGACGACGACAAGAACAATGACAAGCACAACGACAACGACAGTGACCGTGCGCAGGAACATGCCTGACGAGGAGCCCGGCCTCGAGGACCTGGTGCGCGCCGTCGCCGACAATTCGGCGCAGGGCGTGGTCATCCTCGACAGCGGCGGCTACGGTGTCTACTGCAACGCCAGCTGGCGCGAGATGACCGGCTTCGATCCGGCCGACCTGCGCCGCGCCCGGTTGCACGACCTGGTGCACCACCACACGCCCGACGGCCGCCCGCTGCCGGTGGAGGAATGCACGGTGTCGCGGGCGATCGGGCGGCTGGAGCCGGTGCGGCACCACGTGGACATGTTCTTCCGCAAGGATGGCAGCAGCTTCGAGGTGTCGGCCTCGGCCACGCCGATCGTGCGCGGCGGCGCGGTGGCGTTCACCATCATCGAGATGCGCGACATCAGCGCCGAGCGCCGCGCCGAGGCGCGCCTGCGCCACAGCGAGCAGCTGTTCCGCGCCACCTTCGAGCAGGCCGCCGTCGGCATGGCGCACCTGTCGCCGGACGGTTACTTCACGCGCGTCAACAGCAAGCTGTGCGCGATGCTCGGCTACGACGCCGACGCGCTGTGCCGCAAGCATTTCCTCGACGTGACGCATCCGGAGGACATCGGCCTGGGCATGTCCGACTACCGCATGGTGCTGGAGGGCGAGATCGACGATTTCACCATCGAGAAGCGCTACGTGCGCGCCGACGGCCGCCCGTTCTGGGCCAAGCTGACCTGCTCGTTCGTGCGTGACGACGCCGGCGCGCCGGCCTACACCGTGGCCGTGATGCAGGACATCAGCCTGCGCAAGCACAACGAGGAAATCCTGCAGCAGGCGGACCGCCGCAAGGACGAGTTCCTGGCCATGCTGGGCCACGAGCTGCGCAACCCGCTGGCGCCGATCCGCGCCACCGCCGACCTGCTGCGCTACGGCCGCAACGATGACGCCACCATCGCCCGCGCCACCGACGTGATCGCGCGCCAGGTCGGCCACATGTCGGCGCTGATCGACGACCTGCTGGACGTCTCGCGGGTCACCCGCGGCCTGGTCGAGATCGAACGCCGCATCGTCAACGTCAAGCTGGTCATTGCCGACGCCGTCGAGCAGGCCCGTCCGCTGATCGAATCGCGCGGGCATGCGCTCGACATCTTCCAGGACGAACGTCCGCTGGCCGTGGTGGGCGACCACAAGCGGCTGGTGCAGATCGTCGTCAACCTGCTCAACAACGCGGCCAAGTTCACGCCCAACGGCGGGCATATCGCCCTGACGCTCGAGTCGGTCGGCAACGCGGTGGTGATCCGCGTGCGCGACGACGGCGCCGGCATCGCGCCGCCCTTCCTGCCCAAGGTGTTCGAGCTGTTCACCCAGGCCGAGCGCGCGATCGACCGTTCCCACGGCGGGCTCGGGCTGGGCCTGGCGCTGGTGCGCAACCTCGTGCATCTGCATGGCGGCAGCGTGTCGGCGCACAGCGACGGCATCGGCCGCGGCAGCGAGTTCGTGGTGACGCTGCCGCGCTGCGACCATGTGCAGGGCGCCTCGCAGCGCTAGGGTCTGTCTGGCAGAACAAAGGCGTCTTGCTGAAATCATAGTGGGATGAGCCGAACAGACCTATCCGAAAGGCAATGGCGGCAGCTTGAGCCGCTCATGCCACCCGACCCGCACCGCGGCCAT
>Ga0196981_1000080_pt1 | contig 106993 bp, 94 predicted proteins | sample S3_2013CmetaG_FD_155462 | JGI IMG/M metagenome (GOLD analysis project Ga0196981, IMG submission 155462) | Soil microbial communities from Anza Borrego desert, Southern California, United States - S3_20-13C | ecosystem: Environmental > Terrestrial > Soil > Desert | place: USA: California...
GCCGTTCCTCCGGCGTCAACGTCACCCGATATTTCTTGGCCATCTCCGCCTCCGTGTCATTCACCCGACCACCACGGCCGGCTTCTTATGCCTTTGACTCGTCAAACAAAGAGTGATGCTGGACTAGGGTAATATCCAAATGGCCGCCCTATCGGAAATAGATGGACGAGAATGATGCGGAGGACGACGAGGAGGTAAACGATGACTGAGCAGACCCGCAGGGTTATCGATGCGGAGACGGCCCGAGCCGCCCGGCTGTTGGTCGCTCGGGTGGCCCGCGCTTATCCCCTACGCGGAGCACGGCTGTACGGCAGCCGGGCCTGCGGTGTTGCTGGAGGGGCCGCACCGTCCGTTTCTCGCCACCAAGCTGGAACTGGCGGACATCGCCTATGACGTACTGCTGGAAACCGGCGTGCATATCCAGCCGCTGCCCTTGTGGGAGGAGGAATGGGAACACCCGGAAACGTTCTCCAATCCCCGGCTGATCGAAAACATCCGGCGGGAGGGTATCCCCCTATGACGCCATCGGAGTTGATGGATAAGGCGGATCGCGCTCTGGCTTGACAGCGGCGATGTGGACGGGACCTGCAACCGTGCCTATTACGCCATGTTCGATGCCGCGCGGGCGGCACTCTTGGCGGCCAACGCTCCAACCCCGCCGGAAGTCGCCAAAACCCACAGCGGTCTGATTACGGCGTTCAGTCTGCATTTGGTCAAGACCGGCCGGATTCCCGTCGAATTCGGAAAGGCGCTCAACCGGCCAAAAAATCGATCTCTGGGCCTGCTAACCCATCTCGGCATGCAGCGCCCTCGAGTCCAACGCCGTCAAATACACCGGTGGCGTCTTTTGCTCATCATAGGCTCCAAGTCATCGGCGCTACCCACGCATTTGGAGCAGTCTATCCATCTAACCGGCTGCTCAAAATTGCGGAGCCCGATCTCCCGACATGGCGGCTCTTACGACGCCTGTTGTAGACGATGATTGCCGTGCCCAGTCCCACGAGCCCCAGGCTCCCCGGTTCGGGAACGCTAACTCCGTCGCTGGGAGTGCCGTAGGCCACGGTCAGGCGATAAGTCTCCCAGCCATCGCCGAGATCGATGATGTCATGGGTGAAGAAATAGCCCGCATCCAATGCGGCGAATACGAAGCTGGAGAAGTCGCCGACGAGATCCGTAGCCTTGAGGATATCGAAGGTGTCGCCCAGATGCGGCTTGAAGAGACCCAAGCCCAAGTCGAGCAACGAAACGTCGAGGATACCGTCCAGCTCAAGGACATTAGCATCAACGGCATCATATTCGTTCCCTCTCGCAAGCCCGCCCAGCTCGATATACAACGTGTTGGTCTCGGCGAACACGCCATGATCCATGGTGATCAGCGCCGGGCTATTACCGGGGCTCAGGCCGCCGGCGAAGGTGACTAGGCCGCCGTAGATGCCGGCTCCGGACACTGCCTCGGCCAGCGTCAATCCGCCGGTGCCTTCGCCGATAATCGTGCCCTGGTTCTCGACGACAGCCTCCACCCGACCGGAACCCGTCACGCTGGCATATGAATAGACGTTCAGACGCTTGGCCGAAAGCACGCCGTCGAACCGGCCGACGCCGCCGGTCTGGTTGAAGGTGCCGGTGCCCGTGATGGTGCCGGTCTGCGTTTGCGCGAAAGTGCCGGCGTTGTTGATGACGCCGTCGTTGACGATGCGCCCGGCATTGATTACGGTCGCGCCGCGGTTGTTGTTAAAGGTGCCGGTTTCGGTATTCTTGAACAGTTCGTTGTTGGTCAGAATGCCGCCGGCCGTGTTGTTCCAGACGCCTGAGTTTTCGATCGTGCTGCTCGGTCTGATAACCGTAACCGGATTTGTCGGCACCGCCCTCTCCGACACCCCGTTCGTGACATTCCCGGCGTTGTTGACGATGCCGTCCTCGTAATTGGTGAAATGGCCGTTGTTGGTGACGGTGGCGCCCGAGGCGTTGTTGAAGGTGCCGGCGCTGTTTACGAACTCGTCATTGTTAACCAGGCTGCCGCCGGCTTTGTTGTTCCACACGCCGAAGTTCAGCATCTGCGCGTTGGATTCCGACCCCGAGCCGTTCGTCACGGTGCCGGTATTGCCGACCGTGCCCCAGTTGACGAAATATTCGTCGCTCGCGATGGTGCCTGCATTGAGGAGATCGGCGCCGGACTTGTTGGTCAGCATCCCGCGGTTGTCGATCCATCCGCTGCCCTCATTCACGAGGGTATCGCGATTGGTGATCTCACCGAAGGACTCTATCGTTCCCTCGTTGTCCAAGATGCCTTTTTCGTTGGTCAGCGTGCCGTTGTGCTTGATCTCGATGCGGGCGCCGATCTCGTTTTTCAGCGTCCCCGCCCAGCCGCTGACGGCACTGCCGTTGGTGAAGGCGTCGTTCTTCTGTACGATGAGGGTCCCTTCGCCGGTGTTGTTGAACTCTCCCCAGTTTTTGACGTTCGCATTTTCCGTCCCCGCGATGGAGCCGACGCTAATCTCGCCGGCATTGTTTACCGTGCTGCCGGTGTCGTTGAACAGCTCTCCGAGAACCGACAGGTCCGCGCCGGCCTGGTTGTCGATGATGCCGTAATCGAACGGTGTCTGATAGCCATGCGAAGCATTGCCGTTACGCAGCAAACCGCCTCCGCCGTACTCAGAGACGAGTATCGAGCCGGAGGTATAGATATCGCCGGTGCCGACGTTGGTCAGTTGACCGTAGTTGAACACATGCCCGCCGCCGGAGAAGCCGCCGGAATTGATAATCGAGCCGTAGTTGGTCAGATGGCCCTCGACGCTGAGGTTGGATTTGTTGTCCAACGTGCCTTGAAAAAAATTGGTGCCATTGCCTTCCAGGATCACCGTGCCGTTGTTGTTGAACACGGCGTGGTTGGTGCCCGTATTCAGGATGCCGGTGCCCCAGATCTTCATATACGACTCGTTGTTGAGCGCGGCCCCCGCCGCGCCCCAAGTACCATTGTTCAGTTCCCCCCACACGTCGATGGAACCGCCATCCCATTTGTCCCAGTCAAACTGGTTGTTCAGCATCCCGGAGTTGGTCAGGCTGTGGTTTTCCTCGACATGGATATAGCCGTAGTTGTCGAAGGTAACGGCGTTGCTGTCGGCGCCGTCCACGACAATCATGTTGCTGCTCGGATTGGGGTTCGGCGAAATCTGATCCGCATGTGCCCCAGCGGTGCCAAACGCCAGGGCGGCAACCAAAGGTCGTACGGTTCGAAGCGGAAGGGGGCGGGAAGAAAACTTCGAGTGGGCCATGGGTTCTTATTTGTTTTGTTTAATCGTGCGCAATTGCAACCTGCCGTGTTGATTGCCGTAAGAGCAAATCGGGCTTCAGTTCACGTTACAAGCAATAATTGCGCCATAGATTATTCCTGTTGCTTGACAGACACTTACAAATACAAAAAACCCTTTGCCGAAAATTGTAAAAAAACCTGACATGATGTTTCGTTAGTGCGACATGGCAGGCGACGCTCGGGCCGCAACCAGACCTCCCTTCAACTACCGTCTGTAATTGAGGAAATCTTTCTAAGCGATACCGGTTGACAATCGCTGCCGCGCGGACTTCTTTCGCAAAGGGTGCCCTTGGGCCAATTTGCATGCCGCCCCCCGTCTCTTCATTGGAAACTTTGGCGTCCACATTTTTCAGCCTTCCTCGCCGTTGCGGCGTCAGAAATTTTTACAAGGCGCGGTCCGGATAGCGGCAGCGCCCTTGCCGGTCCCAAAGCTCCACCGATCAATGACCTACGGTCGCGTCTTTCGATCTGTGTCGAGGCTGGATTGCTGGCGCCATTCAAAAATCGAGTTTCCGCGAAGGACCGAGAGAACCGGGTGCTTCATGACGTTTGCAGAAACGAACCCCACGCAATTTAGACAATCATTTTAAATCAAATAGATACCGATCTGGCGCAAAGATTGATACGACTCTCGCCGTAAACGATTTCCACGGCTCCAGTGGAAAAAGCGAAGCGGCCCCGGAACGCCGCTTGGCCGTATCTCAGAACCCGGCGCACGCTTCCGCCCTCCCCCTTGGAGAGCCTGAACGGCTGCGCGAACGACTCCATGTTGGCTGGCTATATCGGATGAGCCTCGTTCACCGCGTATAGGAAGCCCATTCCTTGGAGGCTCCGATCCTTAACTTCGCAAAGGAGTAGATACGCATGAGTGAACGCCAGGAAAAACAATTACCGGCCATTGGCCGCGGGGACGTTGGCACTTCGAAACGATCGGGCCGAGGGTTTCTGAGGTGCGCCGTCATCCTCGCCTTTGCGACGGTCGCGACGGGCGGCGCGCGGGCGCAAGATGCGGGGGCGGAATGGACGACGCCGGCGGGCAGCGTCCAGGGCACCCGGTTCAGTTCGCTGGCGCAGATCAACGACAAGAACGTGAGTTCGCTCCGGGAAGAATTCGCCTTTTCGACGGGCATTCGCGCCAATCACGAGGGCGGACCGCTGGTCGTCGGCGACACGATGTATGTCGTGACGCCTTATCCGAACAAGTTATATGCGTTCGATCTGAACACGCCCGGAAAAATACGCTGGGTTTTCAAACCCAAAATCTCGGAGTATGCCAAGGGCGTTGCCTGTTGCGACGTCGTCAACCGGGGTGCGGTGTACGCGGCGGGTAAAATCATTTTCAACCTGTTGGACAACTCGACCGTCGCCGTCGATGCCAGGACGGGGCGCCAGGTCTGGCGGACCAAAAACGGCGATCCCGCGACCGGCCAGACGATCACGATGAGTCCGCTCGTCGTCAAGAACAAGGTATTGATTGGAAACTCGGGGGCCGAACTCGGCATTCGCGGATGGGTTTCGGCGCTCGACGTCAACACCGGCCGGCGGCTTTGGAAGGCTTACAACACCGGCCCCGACGCCGACGTCAAGATCGGCCCGAAATTCAAGGCCTTCTATCCGAAGGATCAAGGAAAAGACCTGGGCAGCACCTCCTGGGGAGGGACCACCCTATGGCAACAAGGCGGCAGCACGGCTTGGAGTTGGTATACCTACGATCCCGATCTGAACCTGTTTTACTACGGCACGGCGAACCCCGGCGTATGGAACCCGGATATGCGTCCCGGCGACAACAAATGGGGCGCGACGATCTTCGCCAGGAACCCGGACACCGGGGAAGCCGTCTGGGCTTACCAAGTGACGCCGCACGACGAGTGGGACTATGACGCCATCAGCGAGAGCATCGTCGCCACACTGACGATCAATGGCCTTCAGCGGAAGGTTATCGTTCATTTCGACAAGAACGGCTTCGGCTATACGCTGGATGCGGCCACCGGAGAAATCCTCGTGGCAAAGCCATACGTAAAAAACATCACCTGGGCAACGGGCATCGACCTGCTCAGCGGCGAGCCGGCCGTCAACCTGGAATACAAGGTCCACGAAGGCGCGAGCACCAAAAACATCTGTCCCGCGACATTCGGCGGGAAAGACTGGGAACCCTCCGCCTTTTCGCCGTCGACGGGCCTGTTCTACGTTCCGGCCATCAATCTTTGCAATGAACTTCACGCACTGAAGGCGAATTTCATCGCCGGGACACCGTTCATGGGGATCGATATCGCTCCGGCGCCCGCACCGGGCGGCTACGGCGGCGAATTGATCGCGTGGGACGCGGCGACGGGCGAACGGCGCTGGAGCAATCCGGAAGGTTACGCCGTGTACTCCGGCGTGCTCGCAACCGCCGGAAATCTCGTGTTTTACGGCACCCTCGACAAGAAGTTCAAAGCCCTGGACGCCACCACCGGCAAGGAGCTGTTCGCGAAGCAGCTCGAGTGCGGAATCGTCGGAAACCCGGTGACCTTCATGGGGCCGGACGGGAAGCAACGCGTTGCGATCTATACGGGAGTCGGTTGGCTGGCGGGCTTGTTAGGTCCGGGCCCCTGTCCGTCCGAGTCCGACAAGACCGGAAAAGCGGGCGTTCACGTCTTCAAGCTTCCGTAGCGCAGGAAGGGTCGCGTCCTACCGCAAGCGCGACTTCGCGGCTAACGGTAATCGAACGCTTGGCAATCACTACCGCCGGAGTTGCCGACGTATGACTAGGAAATTTGCCCACGAGTGGACGCTTAGGCGCACGGTCATGGCTTTTGCGGCACTGATGAGCCTACAGGCCACGGCTGCCGCCGGCCGCGAGCTGCGGGTCTGCGGCGATCCGAACAACCTGCCTTTTTCGAATCGAAAGCTGGAAGGATTCGAGAACAAGATCGCCGCCCTGATTGCGAGGGATTTGCACGCATCCGTCAGGTACGCCTGGATGCCACAGCGCCGGGGGTTTTTCCGGCGCACGCTACAGGCCAAAGAGTGCGACGTCGTGATGGGGGTGCCAGCCCGTCTCGAACGGGTGGCCTCCACGCGCCCCTACTACCGGTCCACCTACGTTTTCGTGTCGGACCACAAGAAGGGATTAAAGATCAAGTCGTTCGACGATCCGATCCTGAAGCAGCTGAAAATCGGCATCCACACGATCGGAGCGGATGGCGCGAACACGCCGCCCGCCCACGCGCTGGCAAAGCGGGGAATCATCGGCAACGTGACCGGCTTTCCGATGTGGGACATCGGTTCGGTAAAAAACCCGCCGGGAACGATTGTCGACGCGGTCGCGAAAGGAAACATCGACCTTGCCATTATCTGGGGGCCGTTCGGCGGCTATTTCGCGAAGAAGCACAACGGCAACCTGGACGTAGTTCCCGTCCCGGAATCGTCCGCGGCGATATCGATTCCTGTTTCCTACGACATGTCCATCGGCGTCAGAAAAGGCGACGACACGCTCAAGGACGAAATCCAAACGGTACTCGACCGCAGACGGAGGGAAATTCACGACATACTTGCCGACTACCGGGTACCTCTCGTCGAGGCCGAGGAGAACACCGCCGCACGTTAACGATCGGCATCGGCAAACTTCAATGGACCTGTACATCTGATCATGAGGAACCACTATGCGAATCCTATTGAAGCTAATAATTGGCGCTGCGATTAGCGTAACCGCGTTATCCCAAAGCGCCGTTGCAGCCGGCGCCGCCACGTTGTCGCCGGAACAGGAGGGGCGGCGGCTCTATCTGAAACTCAACTGTTACGGATGTCACGGCATGCACGGCACCGGCGGGATGGGGCCCCGGCTGATCGGCGAGGACGACGACGATGAGGAAATCCAAAAGGTTGTCCTCAACGGGGCCGACGAAGGCATGCCCTCCTTCCGCAACGCCGTTTCGGCTACGGACATCGCCAATTTGGCGGCCTATTTGCGCACGCTGGGAACACCCTCCGAGCCGACCTTTTTGCACTGGTGGGAACCCGTCCCGAGCGAGTAAGGGACCGGCGGCAAGCCGCCGTAGCCTGGACGACGCACGACGGATCATGGCGCCGATCGCCCGGGATTTTGCCGTGCGTCATCCAGGCTTTCCCTTTCTTGTGACTTTGCAGGGCCAGCGCCAGAACCTTCCGCAGCGGTTAAAGTCGTATTTCTAACTTGATGTATCCCCGTCCGGGAAAGCCGGCGACAGCAGACACCGATTATCGGAGAACGGCCATGCCTCACGAAGAACGGCCAAAATCACCTGAATCCACGGAGTCCAACGGTCTGGGCGGAGCCGGTTCGGGCGGAGACTCCGCTACCGGAACCGGAGCCCCGCCGGGTGCCGGCGGAGCGGGCGGGCAACCCGTCGCGCCGGTGACGAAGCACGAGAAGAAAAAAGAAGAACCTCCGCCTACGGGGAAAGACGGTTCCTCCGGCCAGAAAACCCGCCAGACCGGCATCGCTCCGGAATCTCGCACCGGGGCCGCCGGGGCGCGCGAAGACAGCGAAGCGGGAGGCGCTTAAGCTCCGGAGAGTACCGACTTGTCGACCGGCCGCTCCGCCCAAGGCAGCTCCAAATTCGGGCTCCGGTGCTTCTCATCGCCAGCATGGGAACCGGCTGCGAATCCGCTCACGCGGATGCCTTGGGAAGGCGAATGGCGGACTTCTCTTGCGCCTGCCCGCCCAGCCGAAGCAGGGACGAAGGCGCGGGAAAAAAGAACGGCGTTCCGCCGGATCGGTACGCCTCGTAGGCTTCCCCGTAGGCCTGAAGCAAGCGGGCTTCCTCGTGCCGGGAGCCCAGGTAGGCATAAGCAGTGGCGACCAGGTTGAATACCAGGCCATTCGCCGTCAGGCGCGGCGTCAGCCAAAGAACCGGCACGGCCAAGGCATTGAGCGGATGGCGCATTAAGCGGAACGGGCCTCCCGCCGTCATCGTCCCGTCCGGGCCGAGCGCCGGGCCTTGCGCCTCGGGTTCCGGCGGCACGACGCGCGCGCCCATCCACCACGCCTTCAGGCCCGGCAGCCCCAGCATTTTTCCGGGACCGATCTGACCGACGGCGGTAGCTCCGTAAGCCACGATTCCGAAGCGGAGCAGTCGTATCAAATGGGCGGGAGGGCCTTCCAGGGCGTAGATTGTCCTGTCGGGGAGCCGCCTGAGATAGCGGGCCAGCATGGCGGCCGAGGCGAACGAGGCCGCCACGTAAACGGGCCGATACCAGATCTTCCGCTGGCGTTCGCCGGCCAAGCTTGCCGCGGCCTGCTTGGCGGGCCGGCTGGCCAGAAGGCTATGTGCCGCGCAAAATGCCAGCGTCGCGGCCGCTGTTCGTGCAAGGTTCTGCCACATACGCATTCCTCCGAACGATATCGAGCGGTAAAAACAAGGTGTGCAAGGGAAAAGGCTCCTTGCGGCTGCCGATATCCCGATATTGCAGCAACCCGATCTTTAAAATAGAATCTGTAAATTTTAGTTGGCGGGAGCAAACCATGCATGTCGTTCAAGAAGCCCTCACATTCGACGATGTTCTCCTTATTCCTGCTCACTCGGCCGTACTGCCGCGCGACGTCAGCTTAAAAACCCAACTCACCCGCAACATCAGCCTCAACATTCCGCTGCTGTCCGCGGCCATGGACACGGTTACCGAATCCCGCCTCGCCATTACCATGGCCCAGGAAGGCGGCATCGGCATCATCCATAAGAACATGACCATCGAGCGTCAGGCCTATGAAGTTCAAAGCGTCAAGAAATACGAGAGCGGGGTGATCAAGGAGCCCATCACGGTTTCTCCGAACACCACCATCCGGGAGGTCATGGAATTGACCCGCTCCCGAAGGATCTCCGGCGTACCCGTCGTGGACGGCGAACATCTCGTGGGCATCGTCACCAGCCGAGACCTGCGGTTCGAAACCCGCTACGACGAGCCGGTGACCAAGGCCATGACGCCCAAGGAAAAACTGGTCACCGTACAGGAAGGCGCCAGCAAGGAGGAAGCCATCCACCTCCTGCACAAACACCGGATCGAAAAAGTGCTGGTCGTCAACAACGAGTTTCAGCTCCGGGGACTGATTACCGTTAAAGACATCCAAAAAGCCAAGGATTATCCGCAGGCGTGCAAAGACGAACAGGAGCGCCTTCGGGTCGGCGCCGCCGTCGGCACCGGCCCCGGCACCGAGGAACGGGTCGCCGCCCTGGTCGAAGCCGGCGTCGACGTCATCGTGGTCGATACCGCGCACGGACACTCCCAGGGCGTATTGGACCGCGTGCGCTGGGTCAAGCAGAACTTCGGGCAGGTACAGGTGATCGGCGGAAATATCGCCACCGGCGAAGCGGCGAGGGATCTGGTCAAGGCGGGAGCGGATGCAGTCAAAGTAGGCATCGGCCCCGGCTCTATTTGCACCACCCGCATCGTGGCCGGCGTCGGAATCCCCCAGGTCACGGCAGTGGCCAATGTCGCCGAAGCGCTCAAAGGGACCGGAGTTCCCCTCATCGCCGACGGCGGCATCCGCTATTCCGGCGACGTCGCGAAAGCCTTGGCCGCGGGCGCCTACTCGATCATGATCGGCGGATTGTTCGCCGGCACCGAGGAAGCTCCGGGCGAGGTGGAACTGTACCAGGGACGTTCGTATAAGTCCTACCGCGGCATGGGCTCCTTGGGCGCCATGGCCCAGCAGCAGGGATCGAGCGATCGCTACTTCCAGGAAAGCACCGACGCCGAAAAGCTCGTGCCCGAGGGCATCGAGGGCCGCGTCCCTTACAAAGGCAGCCTGATCGCCATCATTCATCAACTGATCGGGGGCGTGCGTTCGGCCATGGGCTACACGGGTTGCGAAACCATCGAAGCCATGCGCACCAATGCCCGCTTCGTTCGAGTCACCACCGCCGGAGTGCGGGAAAGCCACGTACACGATGTCACGATTACCAAGGAAGCACCCAATTACTGGCTCGACTAACAGGCATACGTACGTTCCATGGCTTTGAACATCCATTCCCAAAAAATTCTGATTCTCGATTTCGGATCTCAATACACGCAATTGATCGCGCGCCGAATCCGCGAAATCGGCGTGTATTGCGAGATTCATCCGCACGATTGCGACGAGCGGTTCATCCGTGAGTATCAGCCTCGGGGCATCGTTCTCTCCGGAGGACCGGAGACCGTCACGCTGGCCGACTCGCCCCGGGCGCCCGCCATCGTGTTCGACCTGGGATTGCCGATACTGGGCATCTGTTACGGGATGCAGACCATGGCCGAACAACTGGGCGGCCGGGTGGAAGCCTGTACCCATCGCGAATTCGGCTATGCGCAGATTCGCGCCCACGGGCACTCCCGCTTGCTGTCCGACATCGAAGACCATACCACCCCGGAAGGTTACGGCCTGCTCGACGTTTGGATGAGCCATGGCGATCAGGTGACGGCTTTGCCGCCCGGCTTCAAGCTCATTGCCTCGACCGAAAGCGCTCCCATCGCGGGCATGGCGGACGAGACACGCGGCTATTACGGCCTCCAGTTCCACCCGGAAGTGACCCACACCCGGCAGGGGAAGCGCATTCTCGAACGCTTTCTGCAAGATATTTGCGGCTGCGAGGCCCTTTGGACGTCGCACAACATCATTGAAGACAGCCTACAGACCATTCGCGCCAAGATAGGCGGCGAGCGGGTGGTTCTCGGCCTTTCCGGCGGCGTCGACTCCTCGGTGGTCGCGGCGCTCCTGCACAAAGCCATAGGCGATCAGCTTACCTGCGTGTTCGTCGATACCGGACTTTTGCGCCTCGACGAAGGCGACCAGGTCATGGCCACCTTCGCGCGGCACATGGGCGTTCAGGTGATTCGGGTCAATGCCGAGGACCGGTTCCTGCAAGCACTCGAAGGCGTCGACGACCCGGAACGCAAACGAAAGATCATCGGACGGCTGTTTGTCGAAATCTTCGACGAAGAGGCAGGCAAAATCACCGATGCCCGCTGGCTGGCGCAGGGCACGATTTACCCGGACGTGATCGAATCCGCCGGTTCCAAGACCGGCAAGGCCCACGTCATCAAATCCCATCACAACGTCGGCGGTCTGCCGGACCACATGAACCTCAAGCTGGTCGAACCGCTGCGCGAACTGTTCAAGGACGAGGTACGGCAGATCGGATTGGAACTCGGCCTGCCTTACGAGATGGTTTACCGCCACCCGTTTCCCGGTCCCGGCCTGGGCGTGCGCATTCTTGGCGAGGTCAAAAAGGACTATGCCGACTTGCTGCGGCGCGCCGACGCGATTTTTATCGAGGAACTTCATCGGCACAAACTGTACGACAAGGTCAGCCAGGCGTTCGCCATATTTCTGCCGGTCAAATCGGTCGGCGTCATGGGCGACGGCCGCCGCTACGATTTCGTCGTCGCGCTGCGCGCGGTCGAAACGATAGACTTCATGACGGCCCGCTGGGCGCATCTCCCTTACGACTTTCTCGATCTCGTCTCGCGCCGGATCATCAACGAAGTTCCGGGAATCTCAAGGGTGACCTACGACATCTCGGGCAAGCCGCCGGCTACCATCGAGTGGGAATGATCTCCTCACTGTGATCCCCAGCGACGAAGACTGGATGCGCCATGCCCTTTCGCTTGCCGAACGGGCCGGCGACATGGGCGAAGTGCCGGTAGGCGCGGTACTGGTAAAGGATAATGCGCCGATCGCCGAAGGCTGGAACTGCCCCATCGGCACGAACGATCCTACCGCCCACGCCGAGATTAAGGCGCTCAGGGCGGCCGGCGCGCGGCTCGGCAACTATCGGCTGGTCGATACCGTTCTTTACGTAACACTGGAACCCTGCGTAATGTGCATGGGCGCCATCATTCACGCCCGCGTGAAGCGGCTGGTGTTCGGCGCCCCGGATCCCAAGCGGGGCGCCGTTTGCAGCGCATTGCACCTGGCCGGCACCGAGTTCCTCAATCACAAGGTCGAATACCGGGGAGGCGTTCTGGAGGAGGACTGCGGCCGCCTCCTCAGACGCTTTTTTCAGGAAAGACGCTAAACGCCCGAGGCCCGCGAATTTCCCGCCCCCATGACGACCCTTCCGGCTTTATTTTCCTCGGTGAGCCAAACCAGGAGATCGTAATACCGGCGTATGCTGTTGACATAGTGAACCGCCAAGGCGCCGCGGGCTTTACCGTACTTAGTTTTCCGATACCACCTAGGCCGCCCGAGCAGCGGCAGCACCTTCTTGATCTCGATCCACTTGTCGGGATCGCCGCCGCGTCTTGCCACCAGATTTCGCGCATCCTCGATATGGCCGTAACCCAGGTTATAGGCCGCCAACGCGTACCAGGTACGATCCGGATCTTCGATCTGAGGCGGAATATTTCCCAAAGTCTGCCGAAGATAGGATGCGCCGCCCCAAATGCTTTGGGCCGGATTAAACCGGTCCTTTACATTCAGCTCCTTGGCGGTCACGCCGGTCAGCATCATCATGCCACGCACGCCTTCGGCGGAAACGGCGGTGCTGTGCCATTTGGACTCTTGATAAGCGATGGCCGCCAAAAGACGCCAATCGATGCCGTACTCCCTGCCTGCCTGCATGAACATTCGCTTGAATTTGGGCAACCGGGATTGATAATCGCGACGCAGAGAACTGTCCAAAGCGGCGTCGAATGCCTCGGCATGGCCGTAATAGCGGTCAATCAACTGATCCAGCGTCTTGCTTTCCTTGATCTCCTGAAAAAACCGAACGGTCTCGTCGTAGAGGCTGGCATCCTCGGACATGGGTAAAGCCCAGGCTAGCTCCCGGGTTTTGCCGATATCGAAGGCGACTTGCAGCTTCGGATAAAAGCGGCGCATGATCAGCGCCTGATCCGAATTGGCGACGGTATAATCGACCAACCCCTCGCTGACGAGGAATAAAAGTTCGTGAACGTCCCGATCGAAATTGATGCGCCAATTGAGATCGCGGTAGTTCCGTTTCAGCGCCTTCAGGGTATTGACGTGGCTGGTGCCCGCCGAAACCTCCAATACGCCGCCCGCCAGATCGGCAACGCCGCTCGGCCGCGCACGGCCATCGCTGTAGAGAACTTGTTCGGTAAGGACGCGGTAAGGCGGTGCAAAGCGTAACTTCTTTTTCAACACCTCGTCGACGAGCAGCCCCGCCGCCGCGATATCCGCTCCGCCCTCATCCATGGTCTGGATGGCCTGTTTAGCCGAATCCGATACGATAAATTTCACCTTGACGTCGAGCCGCCTGGCGAAAAGCTTGGCCAGATCATGCTCCAGGCCGACCGTTCCGTTGATGCTTTCGTAATAAGTGGAAGGCCCGTACCGGGTAACGACCCGCAGTTCGCCGGATTGCTTGATCCGTTCCAACTGAGTTAAAGGCCGGGATGTTTCTTGGGCGCATCCCGAAAAAGAAGCTGTGAAGAAGAGATAAACGAGGAAACGGAAAAAGTTGGATTGTTTTAGTGCTGATTTTTTTTGGCGCCCCCTTATAAATTTGCTGTTGTCGTCTACAGTTGTCTTATGATCTAAACTTCGGCCCAAGGTGTCTTTCAGGTTTAGGCCGAAGGGCATGACTTGTGACAAATTCATGTCCCCCACCATTTAGTTTTTAACAAGAGTGTCGTATCATATCAGTCTTTTCCTCGGAGAGGTACCGAAGCGGTCATAACGGCGCCGACTCGAAATCGGATGGTCGGGGAAACCCGGCACGAGGGTTCGAATCCCTCCCTCTCCGCCACGTTAGTAAGATCCGTAAATCCCGAGAGCCTAACCGTCCCGTTCGGCGGGAAATCGGTCGATTTAACGGGCACCCGGCGGGAAAAACCTTCCCGGTAACTTGCCTTCCCCTCTTTTAATTGTCGTTACACCCTCGTTAAGCTCCCCAGCGGCCAAACCTTCTCTATCGGCCGTTTTCCCGAAGAACCTCGCCTAAGCATCCCCCGAGGGTCGAAGGCTTTTACCCAGGAAAGGACTTTCCGGGTATGGTTTCCCCTCTGCCGGAGACGACGTTTGCGATTTATGCGAACGATTTTCCCCCTCCGCGATCAAACACGCTCGAATCATGTCACGAAAAGGTCGTGCCATGGCAAAAAGCCGGATATTCCGAATCTAACCCGCTATACAGTCCCGCTCAACGCGACGGAACCCTTCGGAAAAAGGACTTCCTCGGCTTCAAAGTGCGACAGGAGGGGGTAACGTCAAGCTCATTCAACGATCGAATACATAGGAAACAGGATGATTTCTCACAGAACTGACCGCCAGCCCCTCGAAAAGAGCCGGTCGGGAATTACCGGCCTCGACGAAATCACCAACGGCGGCTTGCCGAAGGGCAGACCCACGCTCATCTGCGGCAGCGCCGGGTGCGGCAAGACTCTCTTCGGCATGGAGTTCCTGGTCAAGGGGGCCATGGAATACGGCGAGCCGGGCGTCTTCATGGCCTTCGAGGAGACGGCGGAAGAACTGGCCAAGAACGTCCGCTCGCTCGGTTTCCACCTCGACGAGTTGACCGGGCAAAACAAGTTGATCGTGGATTATGTGTACATCGAACGGAGCGAAATCGAAGAAACCGGCGAGTACGACCTCGAAGGGCTGTTCATCCGGCTGGGCCACGCCATCGATTCCATCGGAGCCAAGCGGGTCGTGCTCGACACCCTCGAAACCCTGTTCAGCGGCCTTTCCAATCAGGCCATTCTGCGGGCCGAACTTCGCCGCCTGTTCCGCTGGCTCAAGGATAAGGGCGTCACGGCGATCGTCACCGCCGAACGGGGAGCGGGAATGCTGACTCGGCACGGCCTCGAAGAGTACGTTTCGGATTGCGTGATTCTGCTGGACCATCGGGTAAACGAGCAGATCGCCACCCGCCGCTTGCGGATCGTGAAATACCGGGGGTCCAGCCATGGCTCGAACGAGTACCCGTTCCTGATCGACGACGGGGGCGTGGACGTTCTGCCCATCACCTCCATCGGGCTGAACCATGCCGCCAGCGACGAGCGCATTTCTTCCGGGCTGGAGCGGCTCGACACCATGCTCGGCGGCAAGGGATTCTACCGGGGCAGCAGCGTGCTGGTGTCCGGCACGGCCGGGACCGGCAAGAGCAGCATCGCCGCCACCTTCGCGGACGCCGCCTGCAAACGGGGCGAGAAGGCGATCTACTTCGCCTTCGAGGAATCCCAGAGCCAGATCGTCCGCAACATGCGCTCCATCGGCATCGACCTCGAACCTCACGCCCGGAACGGATTGCTCCAGTTCCGCGCCGCCCGCCCGACCTTTCACGGACTGGAGACCCACCTGGCGACGATGTACAAGATCGTCCGCGACGTCAAGCCGCAGGTCGTGGTCGTGGACCCGATCACGAACCTCATCTCGGTCGGCACTCACGAGGAAATCAAATCGATGCTCATGCGCCTGGTGGATTTCCTCAAGGCCAACCGGATCACCGGCATGTTCACCAGCCTGACCCATGGCAATACCGCCATCGAGCAGACCGACGTGGGTATCTCGTCGCTGATCGACACCTGGATGCTGCTGCGGGACATGGAGGTGAACGGGGAGCGGAACCGGGTGCTGTACCTGCTCAAGTCGAGAGGCATGGCCCACTCCAACCAGGTGCGGGAATTCCTGATCACCGACCGCGGCATCGACCTCATCGACGTGTACACCGGACCCGAGGGCGTGCTGACCGGCTCGGCCCGGCGCGCGCAGGAAGCCAGAGAGCGGGCGGCGGCCATCTCGCGCGAGCAGAATATTCAGCGGAAGCAGCGGGAACTGGACCGGAAACGCGAGGCGGTGGAAGCCCGGATCGCCGCGCTGCGCTCCGGCCTGGCATCGGAAGAGGAGGAACTGCGACTCGCCCTGATTCAAACCCGGCGCCGGGAGGAACAACTGACGCGGGACCGGGAGGCGATGGCTCGCGGCCGCAAGGCCGATTTCAATGGAAACAAGGACTAACATGACCGAAAACCTGCAAGCCTTGACCGGAAACGATCAGGCGCCCGAGACGGGCGAGAAGTGGCTGCTCCGGCTGTACGTGGCGGGCCGCACTCCCAAATGCGTCGCCGCCCTCGAGAACCTCAAGCGGTTTTGCGCGGAGCACATGGCGGGCCGCTACGAGATCGAAGTCGTGGACCTTCTGGAAAACCCCCGTCTCGCCAAGGACGATCAGATCGTCGCCATCCCGACGCTGGTGAGAAAATTGCCTGAACCCTTGAAAAAGATCATCGGCAATCTCAGCGATACGGAACGCATGCTGGTCGGTCTCGATATGAAACCGAGAGCGTGACCGCGCCGGCCATCGACTTCGGCAGCGGGCGCTTCATGGAGAAAACAGAACAATGAACTCTGACAGGCTGACGCGCGAGAACGAGCGCCTGCGCCGGCAGAATGCCAAGCTCCTTTCGGTGATCGAGGAACTCCAGTCGAAGCTGTTGGAGCCGGAGGAAATCATCCAGGCCATCCGGCAGGGGGAGATCGACGCCCTGGTGGTGGAGGAAAAGGGCCAGGAGCAGATCTACGCCCTTCAGACGTTCGATTCGGTTTACCGGAGCATGGTCGAGGAGTGCTTCCCTTACGGCGTATGGCTGGCCGAACCCAAAGGCAGGCTGCTCTATGTCAGCCCCTCCTTCCTCGACCTTCTCAAGACGGACCTCCGGGAGATGCGCGAAAAGGGGCAATTCCACTTCCTGCCGCCCGAGACCCGCGATGCCGTGGAACGGCTGTGGGCTAAACATCGCGAGATGGGATCGGCTTTCAACGTCGAATACACGGTTCGCTTCGACGACGGCTCCGAGCGGACCATCTGGACGCACGGCGTCCTCGCCCCGACGCTCTCCGGTCAAATCCACTGGGTGGGCGTCAACATCGACGTGACCGAGCAGAACAAGATCAAGAACGAGTTGCGCCTGCGCACCGAAGCCTTGCAGGAAAGAACGGCCGAACTGGAGCGCGCGAACCAGGTGCTGCAACTGAAGATCGTCCAGCACCAGCAGGCCGAGATCGCCCTCCGGGAGAGCGAAGAGCGGTTGCGGCTGGCGATGGAGGCGTCGGCCACCGGCTTGTGGGATTGGGACATGCGGACCGACACCGTGGTCTGGTCGCCCGAGTGCTACTCGATCCACGGCCTGCGGGAGGAGGACTTCGACGGCACGCTGGCCGGGTTCGACCGGCTCCTGTATGCCGGGGACCGGGAGCGGGTCTGGACGGCGGCGCGGACCGCCACCGACCGGCGTGCCAAGTACGAATGCGAGTTCCGCATCGTCAGGCCCGACGGCGAAATCCGCTGGGTAGCGAACTTGGGCCGCGCGATTTACGACGAGCAAGGGCATCCGCTGCGAATGATCGGAACCATCATCGACGTCACCGAGCGCAAGCGGGCCGACGACGCCGTCAAGAAACAGAACAAAAGGTTCCGGCTTCTGTCCGAGGCGGCCGCGGTGCTGCTCGTCACCCACGACCCCGACACCATGCTCCGCCGCCTATTCACCAAGATCAGCCCGCATCTCGAGCTGGATGCCTACGTCAACCACATGGTGGACGACGGCAATACCCTGCGGCTGGCGTCGTTCGTCGGCTTCCCCGAGGAGGCGCTCCGGCTGATCGAGCGCCTGGAGCTCGGCCAGGCCGCGCTGCACCGCAACCCCGTCGCGGCCAGCCATATCCAGCAAGCGAACGACTCCAAATCGGAGATAGTCAAGGCGCTCGGCCTTAGGGCTTACGCCTGCCACCCCCTGACCGCGGGCAACAAGCTGATCGGGACGCTGGCTTTCGCCAGCCGGTCGAAAGACCGGTTCGACGCCGAGGAATTGGAGTTCCTGCAAACGATCTGCCGCTACGTCGCCGTGGCCTACGAGCGGATGGGGCTGGTCAACGAACTGCGCGACGCCGACCGCCGCAAGGACGAGTTTCTGGCGATGCTCGGCCATGAACTCCGGAATCCGCTCGCTCCGATCAAAAGCGCCGTGAGAGTGATGAAAGCGCTGGCCCCGTCCGACCCGAGGAACAAGCAGGCTCAGGAAATCATCGACCGGCAAGTCGCCCACCTGACCCGGCTGGTGGACGATCTTCTGGACGTTTCCCGCATCGTCCAGGGAAAAATCACCTTAAAGAAAGCGCCGCTCGATCTTTCCACCGTTCTGGACCACGCCCTCGAAGCCAGCAAACCCATCATCCAGGCGCGGAAGCACGAATTGACGGTATCCGTCCCGGACCGGCCCATCCGGCTGGAGGGAGACGGCGTGCGCCTGGCCCAGGTCATTTCGAATCTCCTCAACAATGCCGCCAAATATACTCCGGAAGGAGGAAAGATCTGGCTGAGCGCAACCCGTGAGGATGGCCAGGCCCTGATCCGCATCAAGGACACCGGGGAAGGCATTCCTCAGCCGCTGCTGGCCCGGATTTTCGGCCTCTTCGTCCAATCGGAACGGAGCCTCGATCGAGCCCAAGGCGGTCTGGGGCTCGGCCTCGCCATCGTCAAGCGCATCGTGGAACTGCACGGCGGGCGGATCGAAGCCAGAAGCGACGGAGTGGGAAAGGGAAGCGAATTCCTGGTGTGGCTGCCGGCCCCGGCCTGAGCCGTCCGTTCCATAGACACAGATGTCTCTATGCAAATCGCTCAAAAAAGGAATCGCTACGCGATATTTTCATTTTATTGTGGGTTCTCGGACCCACGGCCGAGCTCCTTTCTTTTGCGCCGCCAAAAGAAAGGAGCCAAAGAAAAGGCGGCCCGGTTGCCGCTTAAATCCTGCGCTCCTTGCTTTCGACCGGGGTCGCCAGAAGGGGCTTCCCTGCCCCTCTGTCGACGCGCGGAATCCATTCCGCACCCCTAACGGGCCATTCCGGCCGAAAGCTGCGGTGCTCGGCGCGGCAAACGGGATTTAAGGAAGCTCCGATCAAGTCCTTCGACAGGCTCAGGACGAACGGTAACATATTGATTCAGTTCGTGGTAAGCCCTTCGACTGTACTCAGGACAGGCTTGTCGAACCATGAGCGGAATCGACTTGTTCAGAACTTCCTTAAGACAATCCGAAAACGGCGCGGCGTTGCGGCCCGCTATTGGATAATTTCGTGATGAAAGGAAGACTCGTCTTCCAGCGGTTCGATATGGGTCACGATGAGGAGATTCGGAATCACCTCGCGGATACCGGATTCGATCCGATCCAGAAGATCGTGCCCCTCCTGCACGGTCATCGCGCCCGGCACGAGCACGTGCAGCGTGATCAACCGCTGGGTGCCGGCGACGCGGGCGCGGAGATCGTGGAACTCGATGCCTTGCCGCCGGTAATTGTCGAGAACGCGTTCGATGCGATGGCGCTCCTCGGGGGGTATGGCCGCGCCGAGGAGCCCCGAAAGCGAGCGCAGGATGAGCTGGGTGCCCGAGACCACGATATTGAGAGCGGCCAGAAACGCGATGGCCGGGTCCAGCCATTGCCACCCGGTTAGCGCGATGCCGCCGAGCCCGGCCAGTACGGCCGCGGTGGTCCAGACGTCGGTCATCAAGTGCTTGCCGTCGGCTTCGAGCGTGATCGATCCGGACTCGCGCGCGACCCGCAGCAGAATTCTCGCCACCGCCAGATTGACCAGCGTCGCCACCACCGAGACGAGCATGCCCAGATCGAGCGCCTCCAGCGCCTGTGGATGCATCAGGCGATCCCACGCCGCCCAGGCGATGCCCGCCGCCGCCACCAGAATCAGGGCGCCCTCGAAACCGCTGGAAAAATATTCGGCCTTACCGTGTCCGAACGGATGATTCTCGTCCGCTGGCCGCGCGGCCAGCGTGAGCACAATCAAGGCCGATCCCGCGCCCAGGAGGTTCACCACCGATTCGGCCGCATCGGACAGAAGCGCCACCGAGCCGGTGGCGAGGTAAGCGGCCGTCTTCAAGACGATCGTGACCAGGGCGGCGAGAATCGAGAGCCAGGCATAACGGGTGAGCGGGGCTTCCGGCGCCGGCGAAGCGGCGGCTTCGGTCCGAACCTCCTCCGGGGCGAGGCGCCGGTAACCGGCGAGCAAACCGCCTGCCGCATCGTACAGAACCATGGGGCCGGCAACGGACAGCAGTCCGCCGAGCATGGCGATGAGCCAGTCGTCCCAGTGCAGCGGTTGCAGGCTCAAATACGCGGCCAGCCAGGGCGTCTGCACCAGGACCAGCGACGATCCGACCGTCGCGACGACCATCAGCCAGGCGCTTTTCGTCCGCAGGCGGCTCAGAACGGCGGTGGCAGCGGCGCTGGCGCAGGTCAGCGCGACCATCGCCATGGCCCGTGCGTGTTCGACGTTTCCGCCGGGCAGAAGGCTGCGGTCGTAGGTCCACAAGATCAGCGCGGTAATCAAGCCTCCGATCACGGCGATCAGGAACCACTCTCCGCCCGAGAAAAACCGCGCGTCCCGGCGCTTCGGCGCCGGCCGCAGCGGCCCCCGCGCCGGCAGCTCCTGGAACACCAAGAGCGCCGTCGGGTGAATGAGCGTCTCCAGCCATACGATGTGAACGGGCAAATAGAGAATGGGATGCCCGATCAGCGGAATGAACGTGGCCGTGACGACCAGCGGAATGTGAATCAGCAGAAGATACTGAAAGCTGAGCTGGAGATTGCGGAACAGCTGCCGCCCCTCGGCCACAGCCCTGACGATGGTGCTGAAGTTGTCATCGAGCAGGACGATGGAGGCGATTTCCCGTGCGCTCCGGGTGGCGCGCTCGCCCATGGCGATGCCGATATCGGCGGCCTGAAGCGCCGGGACGTCGTTCACGCCGTCGCCGGTGACGGCCACGATCTCGCCCTCGGCTTTCAAGGCCCGCACCAGGGCCAGCTTCTGCGCAGGCAAGGCACGCGCCACCGCATCGAAACCGGCGGCGCCAGGAGACTCGCCCTCGTCGAGACGGCGAACCAGTTCGTCGCCCGGAACGACGCCGCCGCTCAGCCCGATCTCCCGCGCCACGCCGGCCGCCGTCGCCGGATGGTCGCCGGTGACCATCACCACGCGGATGCCGGCGGCGCGGCATTCCCGCACCGCCTCGACCACGCCGTCCCGGATCGGGTCCTCGAAAGCGAGAAGCCCCGCGAACCGGCCGCCGCGGTCCGGCTCGCCGCCGCTCCAGGCGTCGTCCAGATGCCAATGGAGGCAAGCCAGCACCTTGTGCCCTTCGGCGGCCAGCCGCTCGACCCGTGAAGCCCACTCGGCCCGCTCCGCCTCGCCGAGATGGGCCATCGCCAACAGGACTTCCGGAGCCCCCTTGCCGGCCGCGTGCATCCTGCCCCCGATCCGCACCACGGCGGTTTCGCGGCGGCGCTGCTCGGTGTAGGGATAGATCTCTATCGCGGCGGCGTCGGCGATCTCCCGGTTTTCGATGCGGTCGAGTATCGCCGTATCCATGGGATCGCCGGTTTCCCGGCGGGAAGCGAGGGACGCCCACCGGAGCAGTTCGTCTTCGGACACGCCCGCTGCCGGCTCCAGGTGTTGCAGCCGGAGGCGGCCTTCCGTCATCGTGCCGGTCTTGTCGGAACAGATGCAGGTAATCCGGCCGATGTTCTCCACCGAGACCCCGCGCCGGACCAGCGCCTTGCGCCGGGCCAGCCGATACACGCCGACGCCCAGGAACGCCGCGAACACCACCGGAAACTCCTCGGGGAGGGCCGCCACCGCGAGAGTCGCCGCGCTGACCAGGGCGTCCACCCAGCCGTGCCCCTGGCGCAGCCGCACGGCGGCCAGAATCAGGCACAGCACGCCGGCGGCCGCGGTCAGAAGCGCCACCAGGCTGGAAATGGCGGTCTGCAAGAGGGTGCGCTCCCGTTTGCCGGCAGCCGCCGCGCGGACGATCTCGCCGTACAGGGTTTGCCCGCCGGTATACGCCACCGTCAATTCCGCCCGTCCGGTCAAGAGGCGAGTTCCGGCGAATCCCCATTGGCTGCCGTCGATCCAAGCGGCCTCCCCGGATCGGGCCGGCATCGCCGCCAGCGCTTGCTTGGGCACCGGCCAGGCTTCGCCGGTCAAGGACGATTCGTCGGCCTGCAAATGCTCACCGGCGACGATCAGGCCGTCGGCCGGAAACGGTTCGCCGGTCTCGACCCGCACCCGGTCGCCCGGAACCAGTTCGGAGGCGGGAATTTCCAACAGCACGCCGTCGCGGACGACGCGGGCGGTCTGCGCGAGTTGCCGGCCGAGCCCTTCGGTAGACGCGCGGGTCCTTCGATGCAGAAAGGCGTCCATGCCCGCCAGCGGCAGAATCGCCGCCAGCAGCGTGGCCGCTTCGGCATAACTCCCGAGCCAGGCATAAACCAGGCCGGTTCCGACCAGGAACCAGATCATGGGGTCCTTGAGCGTATCGCGGGCCAGTTCCAGCCACGAGCTGCCGGCGACTTCCAGAATGTCGTTTCGCCCGTACCGCTTTCTTCGATCGGTAATGTCGTCGGCGGACAGCCCTCGCGGGTCGTCCTGAAGGTCGTTCATTCGTGCAGCGGGAATGTCGCGACGCATGGCGGGCCGGGTCTCTCTGGAAAATGATCGATAGTATCGCGGGGTTGGGGAAATCGGAACGCTATTATCCGTCGTGAATGAACATGACCGATACCGGACCGGAATGACTTTGGCCGAATCAAAACCCGAGATCGACCGGAGCCGACCGCCGTTCCTTGGGCGTTGGGCTACTTCGGTGAGGCCGGCGGGCTTGCCGATTCGCCTTCCGTCAGTCGCGCCCTGTGCGGTGCCGGCCGGTTGGAAAAGGCGGCTGCTACACTTTAGAAAAAATGCCGGTGATTCGGTGACAAGCTGGCCGGGACACCCCTGTGTCTCGCTGCCTTCCTTTTCCCTACATCAAAGGCACGATACAGGTACTCATTCATCACATTTCCGGGGGGTCCATGCGTTTCCATATACTGAGCCTGATCGCCGTCGTCGTCTTGTTTTCGCAGCCCGCGCGAGCGGCGGTGGAATCGTGGTCCATCAATCCGTCATTCTCGGAAAGCAACGCCGGCTCTTCCTGCACGATACGCTACCTGGACAGCGGAAACATGATCTACCGCCGTTACGACGACAACATGAACACGTCGACCTCGACGGACGGGATCACCTGGAGTGCGCCGACGCCGGTCACCGGGCTGTATGCCGCTCACTCCAAGACGTGGACGACGTACACCACCACCGGGAGGTATCTCAACCCGACCTGCGTCGTCTTCGCGAACGGAACGATCTACCTGATGTACGAGGAGCGGTGGGAATTCTTCGACGGCACCGGAAGCCTGCTGCACGTGGAATCCAAGTTCTACGCCGCAAAATCCGCCTCCACCTCCCCCAATTACGGCGTGGGCTTCCTGCCGATCGTGGGCGCGGGCGCGGATCAGGAAGTCTTTACGCCCGATTCGTCGGGAGACGGCAGCCTGGTGTGGGCGCCGGACCTGGTCTACACCGCGCCCGGCACGCTCCAGATGTTTTATGTCGCCGCGCCCAGCGGCGCTCCCGTCTTGCGCACGGCGACCTCGACCGACCGCGGCCTTACCTGGCCGGTCGCATCCCGCAGCGACGTCACGCTCACCGGCGATCTCGAAAGCGGCGTGCCTTTCGCATCGGGCACGCTCATCACCCATCCGGACGCTTTCAAGGACGCGGCTGGGAACTACAACGTGTACTTCACCTCCCCGTCGGACGCCGGCACCACCTACCAGTACCTGAGGGTGTATGCCGCCACGGGGACATCCGCCTCATCGCTCTCCATCGAGACCGGGGCACGGCTGGAACCGACGACCTCGACCGACTGCTACGGAACTCCCGACATCGTGGAAGACGGGACGGGCGGACACCTGCTGTACTTCTCTTCCGAAACCACCGGAACCTGCGGATCCGCGCTGTTCGATCGCAAAATGGCGACGAGCTTCCGGATTCCGACGATCACCGCCGGGCCGACCACGGTCGACCTCAGCACCGTCGGCGGGACCGCATTCGGAGGCCTCTGGTCGATCCCGGTATACGACGGCACGGATCTGGTGATCTCCACGGAATATGGCGGGACCGAGATCAACGCGGCCAAGTTCGATCTCGATCTGAACTACTCCGCCGGAACGCTGACGACGGTCGCGACGACGGCCGACGTTTCCACCGACAGCTCCTGCCAGGACACCGATGGAGACGGCAATTCAAGCGAGGGCGAAGGGAATATCGCGGACCACAAGCACGTCGTGCTCGGGACCGATCATTACCTCGTGTTTTCGAATTCCGGGAGCGACGGCACCACGATCGGCAACGGCGGCTGCCTCAAGCTGATCAAGCTGGACAGCTCGCTCGCCCGCGTCTCGTCGACCGACGTCGTGGTCAACGACCAGCCGACCAACGACATGTTCCTGGTCGAGGACGGGACCAGCATCCACGTCGGCAAGTTCAGCCCCTCCGTCGCGGGCGGACACGAGATCCATACCTTCGACACCAACCTGAACCTCACCGGCAACGCTTCGATCGGCAGCCCGTCGCACATCCACTCCAACGGCGCGGCCGTGGTCTTCGCGAATTCCATGCTGAGCATGATCGCGCCGGAGTCCCTGGCGTACGGCATGTCGGACGAGCTCTACGGCATGCAGTTCGATTCCCTGTGGAGTCCGATCGGCGCCCGCGACACCGTGGTCACCGACAGCTCCGGCTCGGCCTTGATCGGTCTCGCGACGGCGCTCACGTGGGATCCCGCCTCGCGCGTGTTCATCGGGCATTACATCCTCAATCACGTCTGCACGTCCAACTGCGGCGGCGGGGACATCTACCGGGTCATCCTGGACAGACACATGCGGGTAGTGAACGGCCCCACGGCCGTGGTAACCAGTACCTCCTACAAGTACCATCGCCCCCACACCGTGCTCGTCGGAAACCGGCTGTTTCTCGGCTACGACGGCGAGACGCCTTCGTTCACGCCCTACGTGACCTATTTTGATTTGAGTCCGTGACACAGTGCCCGGACTCAAGGCGACGGGTCGTCTGCGCGCAAGAAAAGTGGCAACAATCCGATAGGCCGGGTTGTCGCCACTTTCCAATCGCAAACGGCGTCTCGGGGAGCGCCCGAGCCGCCCTTCCAATCGCAAACGGGCCTTCAGTCGGCCCCTTCCAATCTCAAACGGCGTCTCGGGGAGCGCCCGAGCCGCCCTTCCAATCGCAAACGGGCGCTCCGGGAGCACCGGAGCGTCCCTTCCCCGCGGCATGCCGGCTATAGCTCGACGGCATTGCCTCTTCCATGGACAACGAGAAGGTTTATACCGGGGATGGGCGCCGAAACGTTTTGCGCAAGCTCCGCTTCCGATTCAGATCAGCGGTCTGACCGCCTCACTTCCACCAGATTGTCCGAGAACGTCGGCGCGTGGCCGAAGTTGCAGTAGGCAGCCGAACTGATCACGTTGACCGAGCCGTCGCCGCGGTTGCGGCTCCGCCAGTACCCCAGGGTCGCGACCACCACGCCGGGCGGGGTATCCTCGGTCACCCGCGCGTCGGCCTCGAATTCGCCGCGGTCGTTGAACACCTTCACGCTGTCCCCTTCATGGATGCCGCGAGGCTCCGCATCGGCCGGGTTGATGAGCACGAATTGCTCGCCCTGGGCGCGGATCTTGTGCTCTTCGTTGGCGTAACAGGAGTTCAGGAAACCGTGGCTCTTGGGCGAGAGGATGTTGAGCGGGTATTGCTTCGCCCGCTCCGGGTCGCTCTCCGGACGCTCGCGGCAGGGCACGTAATCGGGCAAGTCGTCGATCGGTTCGGCGCCTTGCCCGCTTTCATACATCTGCCGGAATACGGTACCGACGAAATTGCCTTGAACGGCGCCCGAGGCTTTGAACTCGCACTTTCCGGACGGCGTCGGGAAGTTGCCTTCGGCGTGCGGCGCCGAGGTGTCCGGTTTGCCGCCTCGGATGTGCGCGTAACCGTGCCGCTCCAGGTGGGCCATATCGATACCCCGGAGCTGCGGCGCGTTCCAGTCGACATAATGCCCGATCATGTCGCGGTCGCTGCGCCGGAACTGCTCGTCGTCGAATCCCATGACCCTGGCCAGCCGCCGGAACAGCTCGGTGTTGGGCACGGCTTCGCCCGAGGCCGGGATGGCTTTCCGGTTGAGGGTCAAGTAGAGATGGCCCCAGGACCACATAAGGTCGTCCATTTCCCCCGCCATCGTAGCCGGCAGGATAAGGTCCGCATAGGCCGCGGTGTCGGTGATGAAGTGTTCGCTGACGATCGTGAACAAATCTTCTCGCTTCAAGCCTTCGACGATCTTGTTGGTTTCCGGGGCCTGCGAGACCGGATTGGCGTTGTAGACCATCAGCGACTTGATGGGCGGCGCAAGCGGCATCTGCCCGGTCAGCGCGTCGCCCAGCTTCAGGATATTGACAATGCGGGTTCCCGGCTTGATCCATTCCGGCCGGCACACCCGATCCCAATGGATCGGAAATTCCCAGACCGGCATCTGCAGCAGGCCGCCGCCCACATGCCGCCAAGCGCCGGTCAAGGCCGGCAGGCAGCACACCGCGCGGATGGTTTGCCCGCCGCCGCGATGGCGCTCCAGCGCAACGCCCAGGCGAATGGCGGCTGGCTGGGTCGTGGCGTATTCGCGGCTTAAGTTTCGGATGTCGTCGGCGGAAATGCCGGTGATTTCGGCGGCATATTCTGGCGTGTAACGCGCCGCCCTCTCTTTGAGTTCCTCGAATCCGACCGTGTACCGCGCGATGTAATCGTGATCCAGCAAATCGTCGGCGATGATCTGATGGATCATCGCCATGGCCAGCGCGCCGTCGGTGCCGGGCTTCGGGGCCAGATGCCAGTCCGCCTGCTTGGCGGTGCGGGATCTGTAGGCGTCGATCACCACCACCTTGGCGCCTTTTTTCTGCGCCTCGTGGACGATGTGCCAGTGATGCAGGTTGGTGCTGACCGAATTGCAGGCCCAGATGACGATGTATTTCGACTGGGCGAAGCTTTCCGGATCGACGCCGCCGGTGGGGCCGACCGTGAGCAGCCAGGCAGTGGACGAGCCGCTCGCGCAGAAGGTCTTTTCCAGCACGCTCGCGCCCAGCTTGTTGAAAAACGCATCGCCGACGGTCAGGCCCTGGAGAGTGCCCTGGTTGCCCAGGTAGTTGTACGGCAGGATGGCTTCCGCGCCGTACTCGTCGATGATGGCGGTCCAGCGGGTCTTGATCTCGGCCAGCGCCTCGTCCCAGGAAATCCGCTCGAACCGGCGGGAGCCTTTCGGCCCCACCCGGCGCAAGGGATAGAGCACCCGTTCGGGGTTGTAGTGATGGTCGTGGAAATCCTTGAGCTTGGTGCACAGGCCGCCGCGGGTGAAGGGATGATCGGGATTGCCGCGGACATTGACCAACCGGTCGTTTTCGACTTCGTAAAGCATCGCGCAGGTGTCCGGACAATCGTGCGGACACGCGCCGAAAACGGTTTTCTTTTCGCTGGCAGCTATCATTTCTCCTCCTCCGGTCAATCGTTATTGAGTGAAATTCTGACTCGATGCGGACGGCGCGGCGCATCGGACGATCCCGATGACTTGCCGCCCGCCGCGATAATTGTCGGCCACCGGATCGAAAGCGAAAGTTCCGGCTCGGCGTCTCCGCCGTTTTGCCGGAAACGCCGGCACCCTTCGCCCATACGGCGACAAAAACGCGCTATCGAGGCAAAACGCCGGGATCGGCATACTCGATGTCGGTCGCGTACCTCTCGTAAGCCTTGGTATATTCCATGACGCGCGCCACCTCCGCAATGAAATTTTCACCATAGCCCGCCCGGCGCAACAGGTGAAATCCCACTTCCATCTCCGAGCCGATGCCGCCGCCCGTGACGATCCGCCCGGAATCAGGAAGGCGGCCATAAGGCGTCCATGTGGATGGACTGGTTTACCGGCCGCGTTCGGGAATTGGCCCAAGCCCAGGCTTCGCCCGGCCTGACCGTCATCGCGGATGCGCTGAAAGAGTGGTTCTCGGAACCGGACTTCCGCGGCTGCGCGTTCATCAACACGGTCGCGGAACTGGGCGAAGACTCGGCGGAAGAGCGCCGGATCGCGGCGGATCACAAACGCGAATTGCGGGATTTCATCCGGACGCTGATCCCCGAGCGTTCGGAGCCATCGGCGGACGACACGGCGGAACTGGCCCTTTTGATCGTCGACGGCGCCATCGTGCGCGCCCAGATGACAAACAATGCGAAAGTAGCCGAGGAAGCGCGCGCATTGCTCGCCATGCTGGACGCAAAGACGCTTGGATCGTCGGATGCGTATTGACACTGCGGCGAGTGTGCTGTTAGCGTGAAGCCATGAATCGACGGCAGCCTTCCATCCTTCCCCTTGCGGCCCTTGCCTTGGGCCTCCGGCTGCTGCTGCCCCGCGCGGGCCAATAACTCTCCTCATCTTTTTTCGACCGATTTAACGCCCCTCGCGGGGATAACTGCGTCCATCCGACGCCATTTCCTGGAGCACGACCATGAACTACCCGACTCTCGCCCTGCCCCTGCTTCGACTTCAACCCGGTTGCCTGGCCTTGCGCTCGCGGCAGCCCGGCAGCCTTTCCGTCGCCGCCCCTAACATCCATCGCATCCGACGAAAACCCAGGAGTCACCGATCATGTTGAAGCAGCCGAACACCAAGTACCGTTCCTTTCCCAAGGTCCAACTGGCGGACCGCACCTGGCCCGACCGGGTCATCGCCCAAGCCCCCATCTGGATGAGCACCGATCTCCGCGACGGCAATCAGGCGCTGTTCGAGCCCATGAACGCCGAGCGCAAGATGCGCTTGTTCAAGAAACTGGCGGATATCGGCTTCAAGGAAATCGAGGTCGCCTTCCCTTCCGCCTCGCAAACCGAATTCGACTTCGTGCGGACTTTGATCGAGGGCGGCCATGTCCCCGCCGATGTCACCATCGAAGTGCTGACGCAAGCCCGCGAACACCTGATCCGGCGCACGGTGGAATCGCTCTCGGGCGCCCGCCGCGCCATCGTCCACGTCTATAACGCCACCGCGCGGCCGTTCCGGGAAATCGTTTTCGGCATGAGCCCCGCCGAAGTCATCGCGATGGCGGTTTCCAGCGTGAAACTGGTGCGGGAACTGGCGGAATCGCATCCGGAAACCGAGTGGGTGCTCGAATACAGCCCGGAAGCCTTCACCGGTACCGAGCTCGACTTCGCCCGCGACATCTGCGACGCGGTCACGGAAGCCTGGGGCGCGGCGCCGGAACGCAAGGTCATCCTCAACCTGCCGGCGACGGTGGAAATGGCGACGCCCAATGTCTACGCCGACCAGATCGAATGGATGCACCGGAATCTGGCGCGGCGCGATTGCATTATCCTGAGCGTCCACCCCCATAACGACCGGGGCTCGGCGGTCGCCGCCGCGGAATTGGCGCTCATGGCCGGAGCCGAGCGGGTCGAGGGTTGTCTGTTCGGCAACGGCGAACGAACCGGCAACGTGGATTTGGTGACCTTGGCGCTCAATCTGTACACCCAGGGCATCGATCCGGGCCTGGATTTCTCGGACATCAACGACATCGCACGGACGGTGGAGGACTGCATCCGCTTGCCGATCCATCCGCGCCACCCTTACGTGGGCGACCTGGTGTTTACCGCTTTTTCCGGCTCGCACCAGGATGCGATCAAGAAAGGTCTGGCCCAACAAAGGCCCGACGCGTTCTGGGAAGTGCCCTACCTGCCCATCGACCCGGCCGACCTGGGCCGTGCCTACGACGCCATCATCCGGGTCAACAGCCAGTCCGGGAAAGGCGGCGTCGCCTACCTGCTGGAATCGGCTTACGGCCTGGTGTTGCCGCGTCGGCTCCAGGTCGAATTCAGCGCCGTGGTGCAGCGGCATGCCGACGCCACCGGCGCGGAAGTCGTGGCGGACGAACTGTGGCGGATGTTTTCCGAAGAATATCTGGAACCGGCGGCGCCGATCCGCTACCTCGAACACCATCTGTTCGAGCACGGGGCGGTTCAGGGAATTCGCCTGACGCTGGAAGCGAACGGCAAGCGGGTCGCGCTGACCGGCGAAGGCAACGGTCCCATCGATGCCGTGGCGCACGCCTTCGGAGGATCGGTACGGGTGCAATCTTACGAGGAGCGCTCGATGGGACAAGGCGCCGACGCCCGGGCCGCCGCTTTCGTCGAAGTCGCTATCGACGGCATTCCCGGCATCCGGTACGGCGCCGGCATCGACGCCAACATCGTCACGGCGTCCGTATTGGCGCTGGTCGGCGCCGTAAACCGCAGCCTCAATACCGCCGGCCCCGAGGCGCGGCAAGGGCTCGTCGCCATACTGCAAAAGGCCGTGCGCGAGGTCGCCTGATCGGCGCCGCTCGGAAGTCCAATTTCTTTGCGCGCCGGTTAGAGCGGTGGTCGGGTTGGTTTACGGCTTGTGGGAGCGGGCCAAAGTCCGCTCCCACATTAAGGCCATTGGCAATCGATCCTGACGTACGAATGGAAACTGCTCTAAACGTCGGCCCTTGGCGTTCTGCAAAATCCCGCCGATTCGCCGGGAGCAGCCATTCCGGAAGTAAGCGATGCCGCCATCCTAGAGATGCGAAAAGGTCGCTATATTCGAACTTTGGTTGCAGGATTGCGATTCGCAAACCTGAGTCAGCGAGATCGTCCGGTCGACCCGGTTTTCGGTCACGCTGCCATCGGCCGCTTGTGCGGTGCTCTGAAGCGCTGCCGCTTGCGTCATGACTTGCGATGTCAAATCGAGCAGACTTGACGAAGCGCTTGAAATATCCAGCCCGCCTTCCACTCGATCGAGCTCGCCGTCGTCCAGCCGAGACGATGCGATGACCGTCTCCTGCCGGAGCAGCCTATCCAAGGCATGAAATTCGGATTGGCCGTAGACAGCGGTCATAGACGAGAGAAAAAGCGGCAGCAATCCACCCCATGCGAATGATCTTTTCATAGGCTTCTCCATAACTTTCCGAATAATCCGTCGCCGCTGACCGAATACCGGACAAAGTCTTTGGCAAACGCGCCTTGAACGGCGCGCCCAATAAACAACTACTCTCCGATACTCGCGTTTGCTTGAAGCGAAAAGGCGGGGGACGGCATTACCGCTCCCCCGCCCCTTGTCAGGATTCCGTACGAATCCGGAACTTGCCGTTAATTAATGTGCTGCTTCGTGATTTGCGTAACGCGTTGATTGGCTTTTCCAAAAAGGGCTACATTGACCGCCGTTACCGTCGGTACGGCCACGTTGAGACAGGTGTTTGCAACATTCACAACGCCGGAGCAAGCGTGACCGCCTTCGACGGCCGCCAGCTGGCCTTCGCTCATCGCGGGCAGCCCGGACGCCTTGCCCAGCGCCCGGAACTCGTTATCGGCCATGGCCGGCCCGGCAACCATAACCGAAGACAATACAGCAGCCAGTGCATAAGATTTCATAGTCGAACTCCTTCTCTTATACGATCAACTCCTTTTTGATGGCGGCTCGATCCCTGAGTTCAATCGAAGTATGCCGCATCGGCGCGGAAACCCTCGCCCAGCCCTGCCAAGGCCATGCGCTCCGTGAAGACGCACTGAGCCGGCCCCCAGAAGATGAAGCCGCCCGCCTTTCCCATGTCCCCTCCATCCGTCGTCCTGACTCAATCCAAAAGGCGGGGGGACCGCCTAAGCCGGCCCCCGCCCGATGCTCCGCCCTTATCCGGATTCGATAAGGGCGTTGAACAGGTTGCTAGTTAATGTGCTGTCTCGTGACTTGCGTGATGTTCTGATTGGTAGCGCCGAGCAAGCCGAGAAGGCTCACATTGAACGCCGTTACCGTCGGTACGGCCACGTTAAGGCACGTATTCGCCGCGTTGAGAATAACGCCGGAGCAAGCCTGGCCGCCTTCGACGGCCGCCAGCTGGCCTTCGCTCATCGCGGTCACGCCGGACACCTGGCCCAGCGCCCGGAACTCGTTATCGGCCATGGCCGGCCCGGCGATCGCGAGCGACGACAATACCGCTGCCAATGCATAAGATTTCATGATCGAACTCCTTGTCTTGCCAAATCAATGCTTCCCTTCCTGGCCCTCCCCGTACAACCCATGACGGAGCGCAGCCAGATCGCTTTTGCCAAACTCCCTTTGGCCTGGGTCGCGTCCTTTCGACCGATATCCCTATTGCAGGCCACGTGCCAGCTTCGGCCGAGCCGGCCATCCACGGTCCTAGGCGCTTGTTTCCGCACGGCTTTTCACCGAATCCGCCATCGCCACGGGGTCTTCTCCAAGGCGGAACCGAGCGCGCTCCCGCGCCGCCGCCGCCCGAACCTGTACGTTTTTGAAAACGCCGCCTGGACCCGGTTGCCCGAGAGATCGATCCCCCGCCTTCCAACTCGGTTTGAACCGCGTCGGCAAGATGAAACGATTTTGCCGGCTCTCGAGAAGAAAGCCGCACATTTCCGTCGGTCGAAACCATTTTCACGGGCATAACGGCCACAAATGTTACAAGCTTGTAATAATTCGGATTACCGGTAAATATCAGGTGTATCGCCGATACCTATACCGGTATTATGATACCGTTATTCAACCGTCTCATTAATGTTATCTACAAGGTCTATTTTATTTTCACGATCCGATCGTCATGAAATCGGCGACAGGCCACCGATTCAGCCGGACTTTTACATGTTTGTTACCCGCGCCGGAAAACCGCGCCGAACGCAGCCGCCAAGCGATTGATCCTAAAAAAGCTTTTATGGCACGAATCGATTTAATGTTTTGAAAATGCACGTACTTTTATTGGACATTGCACGCTTATTCTCCGAGATTAAAGAGAATGGGCGGAACAACATAACAAGGCGGGACGGGAGACCAATTTTCCGGCATGACGGGCATATCGCAAACAGGACAAACGGATTTCCCGCTGAGCACTTATCTTGCCGACTATAACCCGGTAAACCCTTTTTTCATGGATAGAAGGACTTTCGACTTCGATCTCTCGATACAGGGCGCCCTGGAGGCTCCGAAAACCTTTCCGGTCCAGCGAAGTAACCGACTCATGCAACCACTTGGGATATAAGGGCTTTCACCCAGCCCTTTCCAGAAGAACAGAGCTTTTTCGGAGCTTCGCAATGGCCTCGAAGCCCGGCTCAATCGTGACTGACGACACGACGCCGGCAGTATCACCGCGTCGTTATCGGCGATAATTCGTTCGATGACCAAGCTGATCGAATTCGACACCGCGCGTCTTCGGCTACGGCAATGGCGTATTGCCGACCGAGAGCCGTTTGCAGAGATAAATGCCGACCCACGGGTGATGGCGTGCTTCCCTTCCCGGCTCGACCGGACGGCTAGCGATGCAATGGCCGAGCGCATCCAATCGCTGATCGATGAACGCGGGTGGGGCTTTTGGGCTACCGAACTCAAGAGCACCGGCGAATTCATCGGGTTCGTCGGATTGCACGTGCCCATACCCCAGCTTCCGTTCGCACCGTGCATCGAAATCGGCTGGCGTCTCGCTTACCGGCATTGGGGTCGGGGTTATGCGACCGAAGCGGCAAGAAGCACTCTGCGCATCGGGTTTGACGAGCTGAATCTCTCCGAGATCGTTTCTTTCACGGCGGTGGCCAACACCCGGTCCCGTGCCGTCATGGAACGGCTAGGCATGCTGCCGGAGGCGGAAACGTTTCAGCACCCGTCCCTCCCGACCGGCCATCCGCTCCGCGAGCACTGCTTGTATCGGCTGTCCAAGGCACGATGGAAAAACCATGCCGTCTAAGGATTATTTCGTCTGCCGAATCACATTGCCGTGGCCGTCAAACCTGAATCGGCCTTTGAGTTGACCCCAAAAAAGGTACTAACCTATCCATCGTTTGCGATGATCCATTTCGGCGAAAAGTAAGCCGGATCGATCGATGCAAAGAGTGATCGCGCATCGGCGGCTTGCCTGACGCGCCACGATCGACACAGCTCTCACGGAGTCATCATCCTAGAAACGGCAGTTGACCGCTTAGATGGAGTAAAAAAGCCCTATGAATTCCGACCGTTCTGCTTTCTACCGATTTCACCGCTTGGGTGAAGGCGCTACGCACCCGATGGCACGGCGGGCGGGCCGCCTGGCGGTGTTGCTCCTTCAATCGCAAACGGTCGCTTTAGTCGCGACCCTTCTTGCGGGAGACTGCCCCGCGGCGGCGCCGCGCCCCTTCGACGGGGCTCAGGACAGGCTTGCCAGCCAACTCGCCCGCCGCACACTCGGGCGCGTCCAACTGCCGTTTCTAGGATTATGCAAATAGCGGTCATCGGAATCGGCGCGGTGGGGGGATATTACGGCGGCAAGCTGGCCCAACGTTATGCCGCCGGAAGCGATCCCCGGATCGTGTTCGTCGCCAGGGGCGAAAACTTGCGAGCGATCCGGGCTCACGGCCTTCGCCAGATTACCGAGGACGGGAGCTTTACCTCGCGGCCTCACGTGGCTACCGACGATCCGTCCGGCCTCGGGATCTTCGACTTGATCCTGTTTTGCGTCAAATCCTACGATCTCGAATCCAGCGCTCGCGCCCTCAAAGCCAACGTCGACGAACGAACCACCGTCATCAGCCTGCTCAACGGCGTCGACAACGCGGAACGCTTGAAAACGATTTTGCCCGAGGCGCGCATTTGCAACGGCTGCGTGTACATCGGCGCCCGCCTCGCCGCCCCCGGCGTCGTGCATCAGGCCGGAGGATCGTGCAAGCTGCTTTTCGGGCCGGAGAACGGAGATGTCGAAGCGCTCCTGCGGAGCGCGGACATCAAGGCCGAGCACCGGGAAGACATCGAAGCGGTGGTATGGGAGAAGTACCTGTTCGTGTCGCCTTTCGCCAGCGCGACGGCCTATTTCGACAAAACCTTCGGCGAACTCATGGACGGCGACGAAAGCAGAACGGTCCTGATCGGACTGTACGACGAACTCGAGCGTGTCGCACAGGCGCAAGGCGTTCGTCTCCCGCCCGACATCCGGGAGCTTTCGCTGGGTAAAGCGGCATCGTTTCCCCATGGCGCGAAATCGTCCATGCACATGGACTTCGAAAAAGGCGGGCGGACCGAATTGGAAACGATGACGGGAGCCGTGCTCGGAATGGCGCGCCGGCACGGCATTCCCGTACCGATCCACGAACAGGTCTATCGCGCCTTGTCGATGCGTGCCGAGCGTTTTTCGCTTGAGGGAAAAACCACATGATACGGCGCGGGGATTTGCAATCCGTCCGTTCCAGGCAGGCGGTCCGGCTTTCGTCGATACGGCGCTCGGTTTGCTCCGGCTCGATGGCGACAACCCGTCCGGCGGCAATCTCGCCGCCACATGGCCGGGCTGATATCATGCGTGGCCGGATCGTTTACATCTTCCGTGCGATCGATTGCGACGGTCCATAATATCGGTGTACTTTTTAATGAGGCGGAAAACCATGATCTATCGAGGCAGTTGTCATTGCGAAGCGGTCCAATTCGAGGTCGAGGCGCCCGAGCGGGTGGTCTCCCAGGACTGCAATTGCTCGATTTGTTCCAAGTCCGGCTTCCTCCACTTCATTGTCCCCAAATCGCAATTCAGGCTGCTGACGGGCGAGGATCACCTCACCGTTTACACATTCAACACGGGCGTCGCCAAGCACCTGTTCTGCAAAACCTGCGGCATAAAGCCTTTTTACATCCCGAGGTCCAACCCGGATGGCTACGACGTGAACGTCCGCTGCCTGACGCCTCAGCCGAAGGAGTTGATCGTCGAACCGTTCGACGGCCGGAACTGGGAGGCTCACGCGCACGCATTGGCGCATCTCAGCCGGGAGGGCTGACCGTCTGCGCACGAAGACGTGCGGCTAGAGCATTTTCCGTTTCCGCATGGCGCGTTAAATGCCCGAAAATGCCATGTTAAGGTGCCGCTGAACGCGGCAAGTGTTTTTGAGCGGGGAGCCGCCCCGCACGCGGGTTCCTTTCTTTTGCTTGGCCAAAAGAAAGGAACCAAAGAAAAGGCCACCCGGCGAGCGCCCTGATCCTGCGCGTTTCGCCCGGCACCGGGGGCGACCGAAGGCACCTCCGTGTGCCTCGGTCGCCGCACGCGCTCCCTCGCGTGCCCCTTTGGGCTGTTCCGGTGCCGGGCTCCAATGCTCGGGGCGCTCGAACGGGATTAAGCCGTGCAGCGCCCGCTACCGCGGACGCTACACCAAGTCGGAAAATACGCTAGCCGGCGGGGCCGTCCGCTCGATCCATCGAACCGGCTCCATTAGCGGAAAAACTCCTCCAGCCGCACGAACACCTCGTGATCGGCGCCGTGGCGGCGCACGCTCAAGACGTCTTCCAGCTTTTCCAGTTGCTTGACCATTTGCGCGAGGCGCGCGTCTTCGTTGACCAGCAGCCAGATCCGGCTGGTGGCGCCCCTCCCCACCGGCATGCAGAGAATGCCCTCGACGTTGTAGGCGCGACGCGAAAACAAGCCGACCACGTGGGACATGACGCCGGGATGGTTGACGACGTCGAGTTCCAGCACGGTGCGGGACGATGTTCTTTCTTCGGTAAGCGATAGTCCGTTCACGATTCAGCCTCCGATCATCTCTTTGTTGGCGGCGCCGGGCGGCACCATGGGCAATACCTGGTCCTCGACGTCGATGCTGGCGTGGATCAGGCACGGGCCGCGCGTGGTCAGCGCAACGCGCAGGGCTTCCTTCGGATTCTCCGCGGTATCGAGATCGACGGCACGCAGGCCGAAGCCTTCGGCGATCCGGACGAAATCCGGCGCGGCGCGAAACCGCGACGCGTAGATGCGTTTGCCGTAAAACAGCGTCTGCTGCTGATGCACCAGGCCCAGAGCGTTGTTGTTCATCAGCACCACCTTGATGTTGACGTCCTCCTCGGCGGCGGTCGCCAATTCCTGCACGTTCATCAGAATGCTGCCGTCGCCGGAGAAGCAGACCACGGTCGCTTCCGGTTCGGCCAGTGCCGCGCCGATTGCGGCCGGGAGACCGAAACCCATGGTGCCGAGCCCCCCCGAGGTCAGCCAGCGGCGCGGGCGGCGCAAGGGATAGCTTTGCGCCACCCACATTTGGTGCTGGCCGACGTCGGTCGCGACGATCGCTTTGTCGTCGAGGCATTCGGCCACGGCGCGTATCAAACCGTAATGGGTGCGCGGATCATCGATGCCGGGCGTGGCCAGGGGGAACAGCCGCTTCAACTCGGCGGTGCGGGCCAGCCATGACTCCCGGTGTTGCGCCGGCACCCTGGACAGCAGTTCTCGCAACACGCTGGCCGCGTCGCCCCGGATGCCGACGTGGGCCGTTTTGATCTTGTCCAGTTCGGCCGAATCGATGTCGATGTGGATGATCTTCGCGTTCGGGCAGAACGCCGCGACCCTGCCCGTCGCCCGATCGTCGAAGCGGGCGCCGACGGCGATCAGCAGATCGCATTCCTCCAGCGCCAGATTGGTGCAGCGCGCCCCATGCATGCCGAGCATGCCGAGCGACAGCGGATGGTCCGCCGGCAGTGCGCCGAGCGCCATCAGGGTCATTACGGTCGGCAGCGACGATTTTTCGGCTAGGGCGGAAGCCAGCTCCGACGCCCCCGCATGCATGACGCCGCCGCCGAGGTACAGGATCGGCCGTTCGGCGGCTTCGATCAGATCCGCCGCCCGCCCGACGAGCGCCGCATCGGCCGGCGGAATCGGGTCCCTGGCGCCGGGTGCGGGCCATTCGCTCACCTCGATCGATTCCAACTGCACATCCTTCGGGATATCGACCAACACCGGCCCCGGACGTCCGGACGCCGCGATGCGGAACGCGCTCGGTATGACCTCGAGCAGTTCCTCGGCCGAGTCCACCAGAAAATTATGCTTGGTGATGGGAATGGTCAGGCCGTAGGTGTCGACCTCCTGGAAGGCATCGGTGCCGATCATCCCGCGCGGAACCTGGCCGGTGATCGCCACCAGCGGAATCGAATCGAGCTTGGCGTCGGCGATTGCGGTCAGCAGATTGGTCGCTCCGGGTCCGGACGAAGCCATGCACACGGCGGGAACGCCGCTGACCCTCGCCATCCCCTGGGCGATAAAGCCCGCGCCCTGCTCGTGCCGGGCGAGGACGTGGCGGATTTGCGAGGACTGCGACAGAGCGTCGTAGATCGGCAGGTTGGCGCCGCCCGGAATGCCGGCGACGGTGCGCACGCCCTGCCGTTCGAGGAGGCGGACGGTAAGTCGGGCGCCGGTCAGAATCGTCATGGGGTTCTCCTTCGGTAGTGCCGGAGTCCGGCGGAGGCCCCAAAAAGAAACCCCCGCCGGATTGCGCCGGCGGGGGTTGTCGAATCGTTACTTACTCATCTCCAACCCACGACGGCGCACGCGTCACCACCACCGGCACGACGACGACCACCACGAAGGCGGCGATGCGGCGAATGGAGTCGTGACGGAGGTTCATGGATCGAGGTCGAGTAATTCGGTCGGAAAAAATCGAGCCGGTATTTTGGCGCAGCGCGGGCGTTCGATGCAAGCCGGTTTTGAAGCTTCGCTCACTGTTCCCGTTACCTCGAACCCTTGACTTCCGGATGCAGCCAATCGATGAAGGGAGCCGGGTAAACGCCCAGCCCGAGGATCAAGAGCAGCAATACGGCCAATACCAGATGCGCCCCGAGCGGCCGGGCTTCCGGTTCGGCTTGCGGCGCGGCGGGCGCTTGGGCCATTTGAAAGACGATGCGGACGTAGTAGTAGAGCCCCAGGCCGCTGCCGACGATGAGCGCGCCCAGCAGCAGCCAGAGCGCCCCCTGGCCTCCGGCCGCGAACAGGTAGAACTTGCCGATGAAGCCGGCGGTCAGCGGAATGCCGGCCAGGGACAGAAGCGCCGTGCCGAACACGGTTGCGAGCCACGGGCGGGTTCGGAAAAGGCCGGTGTAATCGTCCAGATCCTCCGCTTCGCGGTCGGCCGGGCTCATGACCGCCACCACGCCGAACGCCGCCAGCGTCATGACGAAGTAAGCGGCGAGATAAACCATCAGCGCTTCGGCCGCCAGGTCTCCGCCGACGATGTCCGCCGCGATCAGCGCCACCAAAAGGTAACCCATATGGCCGATGGACGAATAAGCCAGAATGCGCTTGACGTTGTTTTGCCGCAAGGCGAGAAGATTGCCCACCAGCATGGAAACGACGGCGATCAGGACCAGAAGGACATGCACCGCCGGAGCCCGAAGAACGCCGCTTTCGAGCCCGTAGCGCAACAGGAGAACGAAAACCGCCCCCTTGGATACCGTTGCGAGAAGGGCCGTGATCGGCACGGGCGCCCCTTGATAGACGTCGGGCGTCCAGAGATGGAACGGCACCAGCGATAACTTGAAGCCCAAGGCGACGATGATCAGGATCGTTCCGATGACCGAAGGAAAAGTTTCCGGCCCGGTTGCCGGGGTCGCGAACTCCAAGGTGCCGGTTTCGGCGTAGACCAGGGCCATGCCGAACAGCAGGAATGCCGAGGCGACGCCGGACAGCACGAGGTATTTGATGCCCGCTTCGAGCGCCCGGTCTTGGCGCAAGGGGTAGGCGATGAGCGCGAACAGGGACACGCTGAGGGTTTCGAGCCCCAGGAAAAACGACGCGAAGTGGCGGGAGGCGGCCAATACGCCCGCGCCGAGCAGCGCCGTCAATATCAGAAGATAAAGCTCTTCCGGCTGCCCCTTGCGGACGCGGAAATATTCCCGGCACAGCACTGCCGTGGCGAGGCCCGCGGCATACGCCAAAACGATGAAGACCAGGGCATAGCGGTCCATCCGCAGGAGCGGCGTGGCCAGCCTCGGAACGACATCGGAAACCAGCGGAACGGTCGTCAGCGAGATCAGAATGCCGGCAACCGTCAGGACGAAGGTAAGGCGATGATCGCGCCGGAAAGCGATGGCCAGCATCACGATCACCGCCACAGCCGACAACGCGATCAAGGGCAGGAGTGCGAGAAGGTCGGTTGGAGCGATCATGGCCCGCCCTCTCTCAATGACATTCCGCCCGGAGCCAGCGCGACAGTCTCTTCCCAGGCTCTCAGGCTGCCCTTCAGCCACGCTTCGGAGACGTCGAGCAGGGGCTGCGGATACAACCCCAGCCAGACCATCGCCACAATCAACATCCCCATCAAGCTCAGTTCGCGGGCGCCGAAATCGCGAATTCGGTGCCGCTCCCTCGGCTCGCCGTGGAAAGCTCGCTGAATCAGGATCAGCGAATAAACCGGCGCGACGATCAGCCCCAAGGCGGCGGCGGCCGTCATGGCGGCATCGACCCGGTAGGCGCCCAGCAGCACCAGGAACTCGCCGACGAAATTGCCGAGCCCCGGCATGCCGAGCGCGGCCACGGAAAAGAACAGACCGATGGCCGCCATGCGCGGCACGTCCGTCCATAACCCGCCCATCCGGTTCATGTCGCGGGTGTGGATGCGTTCCTGCACCGCTCCGGCCAGGACGAACAGGGCGGCGGACGAAATGCCGTGCGCCAGCAAGGTCATCACCACCCCTTGCAGCGCCGGCGCATTCCAGGCGAACAGCCCGACCAGCACGAAGCCCATGTGGCTGACGCTGCTGTAGGCGACCAGACGCTTCATGTCCGGCTGCGCGAACGCCAGCATGCCGCCGTACAGAATGCCGGCCACGCCCAGACCCATCGCAATCGGGGAAAAATCCGCAATGACTTCGGGAAAGAGCGGGATCACGAAGCGCAACAGCCCATAAGCGCCGGCCTTCAGCATCACTCCTGCCAGAATGACGCTGCCGCCGGTGGGCGCCTGGGTATGAGCATCCGGCAGCCAGGTATGGAACGGCACTCCCGGCAGCTTTACGGTGAAGGCGATGAAGAAACCCAGCATCAGCCACAGCGCGGTATCGACCTCGAGATTCGTCTGCAAGAGGTCGAAATAATCGAAGGTATAAACGCCGGTGCCCCGTTGATGGGCGATCACCAGCACCACCATGGCCAGCAGCATCAAGAGTCCGGACACCTGGGTGAACAAAAAGAACTTGATGGCGGCGTAGGCACGGTTCTCGTGTCCCCACAGCGCGATCAGGAAATACATGGGAACGATCATGATTTCCCAGAACACGAAGAACAGGAACAGATCCAGCGCGAGGAACACCCCCAGCACGCCGGCCAGCGTCCACAGCAGGTTGAGATGGAAAAGCCCCACCCGATCCTTGATCTCGGTCCAGGACGCCATCACGGCCATGATGCCGAGAAAGACCGTCAAGGCGGCCAGCAGCAGGCTGACGCCATCCAGTCCGAGGTGAAAGCCGATGCCGAAACGCGGTATCCAGCGCCAGCGGGCATCATCCAGCCAAATGCCGGCGTCCGGCAATCCGCCGGCGAAATAAGGGGCGAGCAAAGCGCCGTCCAGCACCAGCGCAATGACCGCGATCCAGCGCGGCGCATCGGCGTGATAGCGGTCCGCGAGCCAGGCGAAAAGGCCGCCGGCCACCAAGACCGAAATCAGCGCCGCGAGCATCACGACAGTATCCCCAAGGCGACGGCCAACACGGTCCCCCCGGCGAGACCCGCGACATACCAGCGCAGCTGCCCGGTCTGGGTGGCGGCGAAGGCACGGTGCGCGTAGCGGCTGGCCGCCGCGACTCCCCGGTAGATGTCGTCCGCGATGTCGTCCCGGTTGACCGCGGCCAGCCAGCGGAACGGGTTGACCAATAGCTTGCCGTACAGCCAATCGAAGCCCCAGCCGCCGAACCAGAAGCGATGCAACGCGCTCCCCAAGCCGGCTTCCGTCAAGGCTTCGGCGGACCAGGTCCGGGCCAGATAAAAAACCGCCGCAATGGCGATGCCGACGAAGGGTGCGAGATCGGTGGCAATGCCCGCGGTCGCTCCCAGTTCGCCCGGTTCCGCCCTCGGAAACACCGAGCCCAGCGGCATCGAAACCAAGCCGCCGAACAAGGCCAATGCGCCGAGCAGAATGAGCGGGATAGTCATGGTCCATCCGAGATGTTCCGCAGCCCGCTCGTTTTCCGGACCGAAAAAGGCGACGAACACCAAGCGGAAGCTGTAGATGCCGGTCAACAGCGCCCCGAACGTTCCGGCGGCCCACAGCCATGCGCCGTTTTCCGCTTGGAGGGCGAAAGCCAGTATCTCGTGCTTGCTGAAATAGCCCGACGTGAACGGCAAGGCGGTCAGGGCGGCGCTGCCGATGACGAAGCTCCAAAACGCGATCGGCAGCCGTTTTCTGAGCCCGCCCATGCGGAAGATATCGTGTTCGTGGTGATACGAGTGGATCACCGCTCCGGCGGCAAGGAACAGGAGCGCCTTGAAATAGGCGTGGGTGGTCAGATGAAAAATCGCCGACGAGAACGCGGTCACCCCCAGCGCCAGGAACATGTACCCGATCTGGCTGATGGTGGAATACGCCAGAATCCGCTTGATGTCGCGCTGGGTCAGCGCGGTGAAGCCAGAGATCAGCAGGGTGACGGCGCCGATGGCGGCGACCAGTTGCAACACCTGGGGCGCCAGCTCGAACAGCGCATGGGTGCGGGCGATCAGGTAAACCCCGGCGGTCACCATGGTCGCGGCATGGATCAAGGCGCTGATCGGCGTGGGACCGGCCATGGCGTCGGGCAGCCAGGCTTGCAGCGGCAACTGGGCCGACTTGCCGACCGCGCCGCCCAAGAGCAGCACGGCGGCGAGCGCGGCCAGACCGGAGCCGGCCGGCCAGGCCGCGGCGGCTCTCTGCATGAGCGCCTGGATATCGAGGGTGCCGAGCCGCGTGAAGAGGAGAAACAAACCCACCGCCATCGCCGTATCGCCCACCCGCGTCATCACGAAGGCCTTGCGCGCCGCCGCGCCGTTCTCCGGATTGTCGTACCAGAAGCCGATCAGGAGATAACTGCACAGCCCCACGCCCTCCCAGCCCAGGTACAAAAGCGCCAGGTTGTCCGCCAGGACCAGGATCAGCATGGCGAAGACGAAGAGATTCATGTAGGCGAAAAAGCGGGCATAGCCGGCATCGTCCGCCATGAAACCGGCCGAGTAGACATGGATGAGAAATCCGACGCCGGTCACCACGAACACCATGTTCAGCGACAGTACATCGAGATAAAGGGAAAAGCCGGGCGCGAAATCGCCCACCCGCATCCAGGTCCATAGCATTTGGCGGTAGGGCGCGAGCGAGCCGTTCAAGAACTCGATGCCGATCAGCGCCGCGAGTATGGCCGACAACCCGACCGAGCCGGCGCCGATCCAGGGCACCCAGCGTTTCGGCATATTCCCCTGGCTCGCCGCCAGAATGAGAAAACCGATCAATGGGAAAAGCGGAATCAGACCCAAGTAGTTCAGCACCCGTATTTCTCCTTGTTAGTTAAAGGGTTGTCCTAACTTCAATCGGGGATATCGCCAGCACGGTAGGATGGGCAAAGCGCAGCGTGCCCATCCTACGGGACTCGGTCACACGGCAGCTGCGCTCAACCTCTCATCCGACTTAGAACGTCCACATCCAAAGTCTGAAACCGGCGGTGAACCTGCATCACCAGGCCCAGAGCCACCCCCACTTCCGCCGCCGCCAGGGTGAGCACCAGCAGAAACATGATCTGCCCGTCGGCCTGATTCCAGCGCGAGCCGGCCACGATGAAGGCCAATCCCGCGGCGTTCAGCATGACTTCCAGTGACATCAGGACGGAGATCAGGTTGCGCCGCACCAGGACACCGACCAGTCCGAGCACGAACAGGACAGCCGCCAGAATCAATCCATGCTCGGAGGGAATCGCCCCGGTCATGGCCCCTCTCCGCGCCGGGCCAGATGGTAAGCCCCCACCAGCCCGGCCAGAAGCAGCATGGACGCCAGCTCCACGGCCAGGACGTAGGGCCCCAGAAGCTGTATTCCGACTTCCTTCGGCGTGACGATATGACCGGTCGCGAAGCTCTGCCCCTTGGTCAGCATGAACAGAAACTCGATAAAGAGCACCGTCGCCATGGCCGCGGGCCAACGCCAGACCGAGGGATGCAGCCAGCGCCGTTCCTGCTCCAGGGTCCGCTGCCCCAGATTCAGCATCATCACGGCGAACAGGAACAGCACCATGATGGCCCCGGCATAGACGATCACTTCGAGAAGCGCGGCGAAATAGGCTCCCATCAGATAAAACACGGCGCCGGACGCCATCAGGGACAGGACCAGATAAAGCAGCGCATGCACCGCGTTGACGCTGGTGATCACCCGCACCGTGGAAAACACGGCCACCAGCGCGGCGGAGTAGAACAGGATGTACAGCAGCATGAGGCGCTCCTAAGGCAATAAACTCCTGACATCCACCGGCGGCGCCTCGTTCTCGGCCTCGCCCTTGTCCTTTCCGGCCACGCTTTTCCCGGCGACCCGGTAGAAGTTGTAGTCGTGATATTTGCCGGTTCCGTCGATCAAGAGATGCTCCTTCTCGTAGACCATGTTGCGGCGGTCGTACTCGCTCATTTCCATGTCCGGGGTCAGCTGGATGGCATAGGTCGGACAGGCTTCCTCGCAAAACCCGCAGAAGATGCAGCGGGAAAAGTTGATGCGGAAAAACTCCGGATACCAACGGCCGTGCTCGTCCTGGGTTTTCTGCAGGGCGATGCAGTCCACGGGGCACGCCACCGCGCAAAGATTGCAGGCCACGCAGCGCTCCTCCCCGTCGGGGTCGCGGGTCAGGACGATGCGTCCCCGGTAGCGCGGAGCCAGAGGCAGCTTCTGCTCCGGATACTGAACGGTATCGGCTTTGGTGAACGTGTGCTGAAACACGGTCCACAGGGTTTGCAACTGGCTCAGCAAGGCTTTCAGCATGGCGATGCCCGTCCGATGTTTCCCCGCCTTATCGCCATAGGACGATGCCTCCCGTGACCAGGAGATTCAGCAGCGACAACGGCAGCATGACCTTCCAGCCGAAAGTCATGAGCTGATCGTAGCGCGGCCGCGGCAAGGCGCCGCGCAGCAGAATGAAAAACAGGATGAAAAGCAGCGTCTTGAGAATGAACCAGACCACCGGCGGCAGCACGGGCCCCAGCCATCCGCCGAAAAACAGGGTGACGATGACGGCGGAACCGAGCGTGATGGCGACGTATTCGCCGACGAAGAACATGCCGAACTTCATGCCCGAATATTCAAGGTGAAACCCGGCCACCAGTTCGTGCTCGGCTTCCGGCAAATCGTAGGGACCGCGATGGGCCTCGGCGACCGAGGCGATGAGAAACAGGACGAATCCCAGGAACTGCGGAACCACGTACCAGCCCTCGCGCTGCGCCTCCACGATGGCGCGGAGATCGAACGTCCCGGCCAGCATCACCACGCCCATGATCGAGAGCCCCATGAACACCTCGTAGCTCAAGGTCTGGGCCGTCGCGCGCAACGCGCCGAACAGCGCGTACTTGCTGTTGGACGCGTAGCCGGCCAGCACCAGGCTGTACACGGACAAGGACGACAGCGCCAGGAAATACAGCACGCCGAAGCTGAAATCGATGATCCCGATGCCGGGCGCGACGGGAACCACGGCGAAGGCGGCGAGCGCGGTCACCATGATCACCGTCGGAGCGATCACGAACACCGGCTTGTCCGCGAACGGCGGAATCCAGTCCTCCTTGCTCAGGATCTTGACCATGTCGGCAATCACCTGGAACAACCCCAACGGCCCCACCCGATTGGGACCCAAACGGTCCTGCCAGATGGCGAGCAGCCGCCGTTCGACCCAGATCAGGAGCGCCGCCACGGCGATCAGCACCGTGAGAATGCCGGCGATATCGAACGGCGATCCGACGGTCACGGCCTTCCTCCCTCTTGTTCGATGGCGATCCATGCCGGAAGATCGCTGCGGAACAGACCGGCCAGACCGACGGAAATGCCGACGGCGCCCCTCGGCAGGGACGGTTCCAGCCTCAGCGGCAAGCGCACGAGGCGCTCGTTCAGCCGCACCGCCAGCGTCTCGCCGATGCCCAGCTTTTCCGCATCCTCCGGATGCAGCGCGGCGTAGGCCGGCGGCACCCGCTCCGCCAACGGCGGCGACAGCACGCTCAGCTCCTCGCTGCCGAAAACGTGGTAAAGCGGAACGGCCCGCCAGCGGGTTTCGTCGCGCAAACGGAAGGGAACTTCGTCGAACCAGCGGGGCTCGGGCTTCCGAGACGTTTCGAAAAGCCTCGCGCCGGGGTCGCCGCTGCGCAAAGGCCCGCCCACCTCGTCCTGGAATTTGTTGACGGACTGCTGGTTCGAGTTCCAGCCGGGCGACCAGGCGAACGGCAGCAGCGCCGGCGGTACGTCGACGCTCGCGCCTTCCATGGAAAACGCCAAGGCCGAATCCGGATCGGCGGGCGGCTTGGGCTCGTGGATGTCGCGGTTTGCATGCATCGCGGTGCGTCCGCTATAGCGGTGCGGCTGGCGCGGAATTTTTTCGCCCTCGATCCTGAAGCCTGCCGGCGGAGCCGCGTCCCGGATCGGGCCGAAATCCGGCAAAGCCGCGGCGCAGGCGGCGGTAAGCGCATCGATGTCGGCCCAGCGCCCGCCCGCGGCCTCGGCCAGCCAGCGCCAACTGTCCCGGATTTCGCCGTCGGCCGGCATGACGGCATAAAACCGTTGCGCCCGCCCTTCGAGGCTGACCAGGGTGCCCTCGGTTTCCGCGAAGGTGCTGCCGGGAAGCAGCAGTTGAGCCTTGGCCGCGGTGCCGTGGCGGATATGGTCGATCGCCACCACGTGCCTGGTGCCGTTGAAAAAGCTGTCCACGGCCCCGCCGTCCGCCCGGCGGTAAAGATCGTTCTCCAGCACGATCACGGTATTCAGGTCGCGGGTCTTCGCCGCCGCGAACGCGTCCTTGACGCTGCGCCCGTCCATCATCGCGAGGCCGAGCGTATTGCATTCCGGCACGATGTAGCAAAGGTCGGCCGTCCGCCCTTCCCGCCGGTTCGCCAGGGCAAGAGCGATGTTGGCCGCCGCCCGGATCACGGCGAGACTCCCGCAGCCGGTGCCCGAGACGACGAGCGGACGCGCCGCGGATGTCAGGCTGCCGCCGATGCGTTCCGCCAGCTGCGACTCCTCCGCCGAGAGATCGGCCACGGCCGGCGCATTTGGATCGATCCGGCGGGCCACCGCGAGGCCCAGCCGCGCGATGTCTTCCGGCGTCCCCCGCCATGCCGACTCGGCGATGTCGTCCAGCCGGGTGGCGCTGGGCGCAACGACGAACAGCGGGCTTTTCTCGTCCTGGGCCGCCTCCCGCACGGCGGCATCCTGCCAGCGCGCGATCTTGAGCCGGTCGGCGCGCTCGAAGGCGCGGTTCCGCACCGCCTGGCGCAGCGCGAGCGCCAGGCGCGGAGCGGTGTTCGCCGCATCCTCGCCCAGGACCAGAACCGCGTCCGCCCGCTCGGCCTCCCGCAGCGACGGAACATGGACCGGCCAGTGTCTCAGCACGTCCAGTATGGCCGCCGTCAGCGACGCTTCGGCCTGGGTGAAGCCGGCGTAGAAATTGTCCGCGCCGACCAGTTCCCTCAGGGCAAAGTTGGCCTCCAGCGAGGCGCGGGGAGAGCCGATTCCGATCGTGTGGCCGCCGAGCAGTCCTCTGAAATGGGCCAAAGCGGTCTCGCCGGAAATCGGCTCCCCCCTGAGCATCGGCTGCCGGATGCGCCGCTCGCTGTTGACGAATCCGTAGCCGAATCGCCCCCGGTCGCAGAGAAAATAGCCGTTCACCTCGCCGTTATAGCGATTGACGATGCGCCGAAGCGTTCCGTAGCGCTCGCCGGGGCTGGTGTTGCAGCCCATCCCGCAATGCACGCAAACCGAAGGGGCCTGCTGCAAATCCCATTTCCGGACGTAATGCCGGCTGAACGTCCGATCGGTGAACACTCCGGTGGGACAAACTTCCGCCAGGTTGCCGCTGAATTCGTTTTCCAGTACGCCGTCGTCGAAGCGCCCGAAGTAGACGTTGTTGCGGGAGGCGAACACGTCCAGGTCCTTGCCTCCGGCATAGTCCCGGTAATAGCGGACGCAACGGTAGCAGGCGATGCAGCGGTTCATCTCGTGATTGATGAACGGCCCGAGGTACTGGTTCCGGTAAGTGCGTTTCAAGCCCCGATAGCGGCGGAAGGTATGCCCGCTCATGAGCGTCATGTCCTGGAGATGGCATTCGCCGCCCTCCTCGCACACCGGGCAATCGTGAGGATGATTGATCATCAGGAATTCGATGACGGCGGCGCGGAATTCCCGTGCCGCCGGGGCTTCGAGGGAGACGCGCAAGCCCTCGGTCACCGGCGTCATGCAGGCCATGACCAGCCGGCCCTGGGTGTCGTTCTCGTCCTTGTACTGCACCACCGCGCATTGCCGGCAGGCGCCGACGGAACCCAGGGCCGGATGCCAGCAGAAATACGGCAGGTCCATGCCCAGCGACAAGCAGGTCTTGAGCAGGTTGTCTCCGGCTTTGACGTCGCGGGTTTGGCCGTCTACTTCAATCTTCGCCATCAGCCGATCCCTATCCCCAGAGAAAGCGCCGGCTGGGCAAAGGACGATAGCCGGCGCCCATTGGAACGCTTGCCCAGATACCTTTCGAAGTCGGCCCGGAAATATTTCAAGGCGCTCTGCAACGGCTCCGCGGCGCCCGGCGCAAGCGCGCAAAAGGTATTGCCGGGACCCATCAGCCGGGCGAGCTGTTCCAGCCGGTCCAGATCCTCCGGGCGTCCTCTTCCCGCCAACAGGCCTTCCAGAATTTCGACCACCCAAGGCAGGCCGTCCCGGCACGGGGTGCACCAGCCGCAGGATTCCTGCGCGAAAAAACGCTGGAGGTTGAGCACCATCCGCACCGGACAGGTCCGATCGTCCAGCACGACCATCGTGCCGGTGCCGAGCCGGCTGCCGGCCTTCATCATCGCATCGAAATCCATCGGCAGCTCCAGATGCTCGGGCAGCAGAAAATCGGTGGATGCGCCGCCGGGCAAGAATCCTCGAAGCGCATACCCCTCCTTCATGCCGCCGGCGTACTCCTCGATGAGCACCCGGATCGGTGTGCCCATGGGCAGTTCCCACAAACCCGGCCGCTTGACCCGGCCGCTCACGCCGAACAGCTTGGTGCCGGCATCCTGGCCGCGGCCCAAACCCCGGTACCAGTCGGCGCCGTTGCGGACGATATGGGGCACGTTGCACAGGGTCTCGACATTGTTGACAACGGTCGGACGGCCCCATAGTCCGCTGACCTGAGGGTACGGCGGCTTGGCCCGCGGCATCGCGCGCTTGCCTTCGAGCGAATTCAGAAGCGCGGTTTCCTCGCCGCAGATGTAGCGTCCGGCGCTGGTATGAAGATGGATGTCCAGGTTGAAATCCGAACCCAGGATGTTTCTGCCGAGATAGCCGGCGCCGCAAGCATCCTTCAAGGCCTGCTCCAGGCGGCGGGCGGCGCGGTGGTATTCGCCCCGCAGAAAGATGTAGGCGACATCCGCCTGAACGGCATAGGCCGCGATAGCCACGCCCTCAATGAGCTGGTGCGGGTCGGCTTCCATGAGCAGGCGATCCTTGAAGGTGCCCGGCTCCATTTCGTCGGCGTTCACCACCACGTATTTCTGCCCGGCCGATTCGCTCTGCGGCACCAGGCTCCACTTGACGCCGGTCGGAAACCCGGCGCCTCCGCGCCCGCGCAATCCCGAATCCTTGACCGCCCCGATCACGTCGGCGGGCGCCATGTCTTTCAAGGCCCTGACCAATCCTTCGTATCCTCCGGCGCGGCGGTAATCCTCCAGCGTCACCGGAGAGAGATTGGGTTTGATGTTTCCCGTCAGCGGTCTGTCCATGTTCGTCCGTGTTTTTCCAAGAGTTCCTCGATTTTCGTTTCGTCCACATCTTCGTAAAGCTCTTCGCCGATCATCAGCACCGGCGCATGGTCGCAAGCACCGAGACAGACGATGGGCAGCAGCGTGTAGCGCCCGTCCGCCGTGGTTTCGCCCGGGCCTATGCCCAGCCGCTCGGACAGGCGTTCGCGGATTCCGTCGGCGCCCAGCATCCAGCAGCTCACGCTGTCGCAGCAAAGGATGACGTTCTCGCCGACGGGTTTCCGGAAAATCAGGTTGTAGAATGTCGCCACGCCGTCGAGTTCGTCGGGCGACATCTCCAGCAATTCGGCGACGGTTTTCAAGGCTTCGTCCGACACCCAGCCGCGATATTTCTGAACGATCTTGAGCGCCTCAACCGAGGCGGCGGACTTATGCGGATAATGGCCCGCCGCCGCGAGAATTTCGGCGGTTTCCTGTTCGCTCAGGATTTGAACATCGTTCATAAACGAGCCCGCCATCTAGCCGGTAGCGCCGCCTTACCGCGGCCGACCACCTCAGCCATACCACTTCGAAGCATCAAAGCTCCCTTACCGGTCCACATCCGACATCACGAAATCGATGCTCCCCAGAATCGCGATGAGATCGGCGATCATGAGGCCGCGGGACATCATCGGAATCATCTGAAGATGCGGAAACGAGGCGGTGCGGATGCGGGTACGGTAGGACATGGTGTTGCCGTCGCTGATCAGGTAGTAGCGATAAAGTCCCTTGGTTCCTTCCACGCAGGCGGACCCCTCGCCGGCCGGGATCACCGGCCCCCAGCTGACGTTCAGAAAGTGCTGGATCAGCGTCTCGATGTCGTGCATCGTCCGCGCCTTGGGCGGAGGGGTGGTCAGCGGGTGAAACGCCTTGTAGGGTCCCTCCGGCATGTTGTTCAGGCATTGCTCGATGATCCTGAGGCTCTGCCGCATCTCTTCGACCCGCACCAGGCAGCGGTCGTAGCTGTCCCCGTTTTTTCCCGACGGAATCTCGAATTCGAAATTCTCGTAGCCGGAATACGGACGCGTCTTGCGGTAGTCCCAGGCCATGCCGGTGGCTCTAAGTCCCGGCCCGGTCGCGCCCCAGTCGATCGCTTCCTCGGTGCTGTACACGCCGATACCCTGGGTGCGCCGCTTGAGGATGCCGTTGGCCAGCACCATCTTGTCGTAATGGGCCAGCCGCTTCGGGAAATAATCGACGAATTCCCGCACTTTCCTGTCCCAACCCTCGGGCAAATCCATCGCCGTGCCGCCGATGCGAAAGAAGCTGGAATGCAGGCGTCCGCCGGTGATGGCTTCGATGATCTCGAACACCTTCTCGCGATCGGTGAACATGTAGAACACCGGCGACATCTGGCCGACGTCCTGGGCGAAGGTGCCGTAGAACAGGAGATGGTTGTTGATCCGGTAGAACTCCGAGATCATCACCCGAATCGCTTGCGCCCTGGGCGGCACCTCGATGCCGGCCATCCGTTCCACCGCCATCACGTAAGGGAGGTTGTTCAGCGAACCGCCGAGATAGTCCACCCGGTCGGTGTACGGGATGTAGGTGTGCCAGGACTGGCGTTCGCCCATCTTTTCCGCGGCGCGGTGGTGATAGCCGATATCCGGCACGGCATCGACGATCTCTTCGCCGTCGAGCTGGAGGGCGATGCGAAAGACGCCGTGCACGCTGGGGTGGTTGGGGCCGAGATTGAGAAACAGGAAATCGCTGCTTTCGCCGGAGCGCCGCATGCCCCATTCCTCGGGCACGAACCGCAGGGCTTTCTGTTCGGCTTCCTGCCTTTCCTCGGTCAGCGTGAACCGGCCCATCTCGGTGGCGCGGGCCGGATGATCCTTGCGCAGCGGATGCCCTTTCCAGGTGGGCGGCATGAGGATGCGGCGAAGGTTCGGATGCCCCTCGAAGCGAATCCCGAACATGTCGAAGACTTCGCGCTCGTACCAGTTGGCGTTGGGCCAGAGCGAGGCGATGCTGGGCACCGACAAGCCGTCCTCGGGCAGGGCGACCTTGAGGCGGATGTCCTCGTTCCGTTCGAACGACAGGAGATGATAGACCAGCGTGAAATCGCCGGGCGGAAGCCCCTGCCGGTGCTGCCGCAGACGCTCGTCGATGGCGGTGAGGTCGAACAGCATGGCGTAAGGCCGTTCGATCTCGCGCTTTAGATAAGTCAGGCAATCGACGATACGATCCTTGCCCGCCCAGAGAGTCGGAATGCCGTCATAGGTCGATTGAGCGGTAAAGCCGTCATCGCCGAAGCGGCGGCGGAGTTCGGCGACGATAGCGCTGGCATCCGGCCTCTTCGCCATCGTTTCGCTGCGTTCCGTCGCGGTAGAAAACATTCCTGTTACCTTACACGTGATTCGGACTGGGCAACTCGGTGGCCTTCCTGCGCTCCGGCGTCTTGAGATCGCGGAAGCTTTGGATCGGCGCTTTCCGAACGCCGCCCTCGCCGACCGTCCAGCCGAGCGGCCGTCTCTCTTTTCCGATCGATTCCTGAAGCAGGATCAAGCCCTCCAGCAAGGCATCCGGACGCGGCGGACAACCCGGCACGTACACATCGACCGGCAAGAACTTGTCCACGCCCTGAACGACGCTGTAAACATCGTACATCCCGCCCGAATTGGCGCACGATCCCATGGAAATCACCCAGCGCGGCTCCAGCAACTGCTCGTAGAGACGCTCGATGACGGGCGCCATCTTCATGAAAACCGTACCCGAGATCACGATCAGATCGGCCTGCCTGGGGCTGGCCCTTATCACCTCGGAGCCGAAACGGGCGATGTCGTAGCGGCTGGTAAAAGCGGTCGCCATTTCGACGTAACAACAGGAAAGCCCGAAATTGAACGGCCAGACGGAATTCGCGCGCCCCCAGGCGATCAAGTCCTCCAGCTTCGCCATGAGCAGGTTGCGCCGCATGGCTTCCTCGTTGACTCGCTCGCCCGGACGGGGCGCGGGATCGGCGTCGGCTTTGGTAAGCGTCCACTGCATCGGTGCTTCCTTTAACGCAATCGGGCATCCTGTAATTTCTGCCGCTCGGTACGCCAATCCAGGGCGCCGATCCGCCAGAGATAAAGGAGAGCCGCCAATAGGATGCCGATGAATACCGACATTTCGATGTACCCGATCCACCCGGCTTCGCGAAACGCGACGGCCCAGGCGAAGATGAAAACGGACTCCAGATCGAAGATCACGAAGAAGATCGCGACCGGATAAAACTGGACGGAGAGACGCACATGGATGTCGCCCACCGGCACGACGCCGGATTCGAACGGCTCGCCGGTCGCACGTTCGCGGCGGTGCTGGGCCAAAAAGTAGGGGACCGCCAGCATCGCGGCCACCACGGCGACGATCGCCGCGATGTAAGCGATGAACGGCCAAAGATTGGACACCTGCACCAAGTCGGCACTCATGCCACGCCTCCGGATAGATTGCAGCGGACTGCAAGGACGATCACATGGGTTGCAGATTAAATGGCGGGACCGGGACTGGCCTATAAGGAGAAATGCCTAGTTCAAAAGAACCGGCCGGGATGAAAGGCGGCGGCGAAACGTTCGAAAGCAGGGACACCCGCCTGCGTTGCAAGCACGTCCGCGATTTTAGGATAATAACCGCTTATTTTTCCCGTCTAAACCGTTCCCCGCATGAAAAAACGTCTGGAGAATCTGCTGCATGGCGCCGTTTCCGCATTGAAAGCGAATGGCGAACTGCCTCCCGATATCGATCCGACCATTATGGTGGAGCGTGCGCGCGATGCGCAGCACGGAGACTTCGCCTCCAATCTGGCGATGACCCTGGCCAAGGCCGCCCGGTGCAATCCCCGGCAGTTGGCGGAAAAGATCGTGGCGGCCTTGCCCCATGACGGCGTGGTCGCCAGGCTGGAGATCGCCGGCCCCGGATTCATCAACTTTTTCCTCGCTCCCACGGCCCGGCATCGAATCATCGGCGAGATTCACGAGGCCGGGCACGAGTTCGGCAAGAGCGCCGCCGGAGCGGGCCGCAAAGTGCAGGTGGAATTCGTTTCGGCCAATCCGACCGGTCCCTTGCACGTGGGCCACGGCCGTGGCGCGGCTTACGGCGCGGTGGTCGCGAACCTGCTCGCTGCCGCCGGATTCGAGGTGCACCGGGAATACTATGTCAACGACGCCGGCCGGCAGATGGATATTCTGGCCGCCAGCGTCTGGCTCCGTTACCTGGAAGAATGCGGCGAGGTGCTGACTTTCCCCAGCAACGGTTACCGCGGCGAGTACGTACGGACCATCGCCTGGGATCTGCACAAGCAGGCAGGAGAAAAATACCGGCGGCCGGCCGCCGAGGTCATGGCGGACATTCCGCCGGACGAACCCCAGGGCGGCGACAAGGAAGTCCATATCGACGCGCTGGTGGCGCGCGCCAAGTCGATGCTCGGCGCCGAAGATTATCGGGCCGTGTTCGACGCGGGTCTCGACAGCATCCTGGATGACATTCGCCAGGATCTGGAGGAATTCGGGGTCCGGTACGACGAGTGGTTTTCCGAACGCGGCCTTGCCGACACCGGGGCCATCCAACGGGCGCTGGAAAAGCTTCGGGAATCGGGTTACCTCTACGAGAAGGACGGAGCGACGTGGTTCGCCTCAAGCCGGCTGGGGGACGAGAAAGACCGCGTAGTGGTCCGGGAAAACGGCCAGATGACCTATTTCGCGTCCGACATCGCCTATCATTTGAATAAGCTGGAACGCGGTTTCGATCAGATCATTAACATCTGGGGCGCCGATCATCACGGTTACATTCCGCGCGTCAAAGCCGCCATCGAAGCCCTGGGGGGCGCCCCGGAACGGCTCCACGTGCTGTTGGTCCAGTTCGCGGTTCTGTACCGCGGCGAAGAAAAAGTCCAGATGTCCACCCGATCCGGAGAATTCGTCACGCTACGGCAGCTCCGCAACGAAGTGGGAAAAGACGCGGCGCGGTTCTTCTACGTCATGCGCAAATCCGACCAGCACATGGATTTCGACCTGAAGCTGGCCACCTCGAAAACCAACGAAAATCCGGTCTATTATGTGCAATACGCTCACGCGCGGATTTGCAGCGTATTTCGGCAACTGGACGAAAAGGGCTGGAAACGCGATCTCGCGGGCGGCATGAATCATCTGGAACGATTGACCGAGACGCACGAATTGGCCCTGATCAACACGCTGTCCCGTTATCCCGAGGTCGTGGAACAGTCGGCGCTTCAGCACGAACCGCACCATCTGGTGCATTACCTGCGCGAACTGGCGTACGAATTCCACACCTATTACAACGCCCATCAATTCCTGGTGGACGATGCGGCATTACGGGACGCCCGCCTCAATCTGATCGCCGCGGTCAGACAGGTGATCGGCAATGGTTTGAATCTACTGGACGTTTCCGCACCCGAAGCAATGTAAAGGCATGTCCAAGGACTATAAGCATCGGATTCCGGGATACCGAAAAAGCAGGCTCCGACTTCCGAAACGGTGGAGCCTGGCGGCAGCCGGCATGGCCGGCGCGCTCGGTTTTGCCGCGTACTTTTTCTCGGGCGCCGATGGCGAGGAAAATCCGAAGACACCCGAAACCGTAACCCTGCCCGCGCCGCCCGCCCAAGCCGCCGCGCCCTCTCCGGATGCCGGGAAGACGGGACGACCGCAGGAAGAAAGAAAACAAAATCCGGACAAGGAAAAAACCGGCAAAACACCGGAGCAAAAGCCGCAACCGGCCAAGCCGCGGGAGCCTCGGTTCACCTTTTATAAAATTCTCCCCGAAAAGGAAGTCATCATTCCCGAAAGCGAGATCAAGACCATCAAGCGGGAGGAAAGCCAGGGGAGCAAACCCACCGTGGCGCTTTATCTGGTGCAGGCCGGATCCTTCGACAATCTTCAGAGCGCCGAGCAGCTCAGGGCCGACCTGGCCAAGATCAAGGTCAAGGCCAAGATCGAAATGATCGAGATCGAGAATTCCGCCTGGTACCGCGTCAAGATCGGTCCTTACGCCACCTTGGCCGACGCGGACAAGGTAAGGGCGTACCTCCGCAAGAAAGACATCGACAGCGTCGTGCAAAAAGCGGCGAAATAATTCCCCTTTCCACCGCTCCGCGCGATTCGAAAACCCGGCCCTGCGGCATTTGAACGAGGACGCGGACGGCAGGTTAAAGGACGACTTCGAAACCCTCGAATTGCGGATGCCCGAGATAGAGTCCTTTACTTCCCCCCGCGCTGGCGTGAGCCTTCCGGAAAGCCTCCGACCGCGTCCAGGCTTCGAAAGCCTCTTTCGACTCCCAGACCGAATGCGAGGCGAACAGCGTGTATTCCTCGCCGCTCGGGCCTTGCAGCAGATGAAACTCGCGGAATCCCGGAACGTCGTTCAAATACGTCTCACGATTCCGCCATAGGGCGATGAATTCGCTCTCCTTCCCTAGAGCGATCTTGAAGCGGTTCATGGCGATGAACATCTCGGACTTACTCCTACAAAGCCTTCAGGCCTGATTCAGGCATTACGCGACCAACCGGTAACACGGCTCGTAGCGCACGCCCGGAAGCTTCATGCGGCCTTGTGCGACGAAGGCCGCCAGCAGTTCGTCCAAAGGCTTAAGGACCGCCGGATCGCCCCGCAGCTCGAAAGGCCCGTGCTCTTCGATGGCTCGAATGCCTTCCGCCTTGACGTTTCCGGCCACGATTCCGGAAAAAGCCCGGCGCAGGTTGGCCGCCAGATGATGAGGCTCCTGCTGCCGATGCAGTTCCAGGGAGGCCATATTCCGATGCGTGGGCGCAAAAGGCGTTTGGAACGGCTGTTCGATCTTGAGCAGCCAGTTGAAGTAGTAGGCATCGCCATTCTGCTTTCGGAACTCCCGCACCAGGCTGATGCCTTCCTTCATTTCCCGGGCGACCTCGGCGGGATCGTCGACGACGATCCGATAGCATCGGCGCACTTCCCGACCGATCGTCGAGGTCATAAACCGGTCGATCAGCTCGAAATAGCCGGCACACTCGGCGGGCCCCGTCAGAATCACGGGAAAAGGTAGCGTTCTATTGTCGGGATGGAGCAGGATCCCGAGGAGGTGGAGAATTTCCTCGGCCGTGCCGACGCCGCCCGGGAACACGACGATGCCGTGTCCGAGCCTGACGAAGGCTTCGAGGCGCTTTTCGATGTCCGGCATGATGACCAGTTCGTTGACGATGGGATTGGGCGGTTCCGCGGCGATGATGCCCGGCTCCGAGATTCCCACGTAGCGGGCATCGTGGATGCGCTGCTTGGCATGGCCGATCGTGGCGCCTTTCATCGGCCCTTTCATGGCCCCCGGACCGCACCCGGTGCAAACGTTGAGCCCCCGCAATCCCAGCTCGTGACCGACCTCCTTGGTGTAATCGTATTCTTCCCGGCTGATCGAATGCCCTCCCCAGCATACGACGATGTTCGGAGCGGCGTTCGTCACCAGACTGTCGGCGTTGCGCAGGATGTGAAAAACCGCGCTGGTGATGTCTTCCGACTTGCTCAGGTCGAACGCCGAGTTCGATACGATCTCCGATCCGGTGAAAACGATGTCCCGAAGCACCGAAAACAGGTGTTCCCGTATGCCCTTGATCATCTCGCCGTCGACGAAAGCCGAGGCCGGCGCATTCAGCACTTCCAGCTTGATGCCGCGCTGTTGCGGCAACACGCGAATGTCGAAATCCTTGTGTTGCTCGAGCACCAGCTTGCTGTCGTCGACGGCGCTGCCGCAATTCAAGACCGCCAGCGAACAACGGCGGAAAAGCTCGTGCAGGCCGCCCTGGCTGGTGTCGAGCAACTTCGCGACCTCCAGCTTGGACAATACCTCCAGAGCGCCTTCCGGCCTCACCTGAGCGTTGATCGTTTGCATCGGACTTCCTTTGTTAAATCTTCCGTTGATGATGGATGAGAATTCTGTCGTTCCCTTCGAAAAAGAAGATATTCACAGAATCTGTGGATAAGTTTGTGGAGAGCGGGCTTAAAACACTCCCGAAGCCCCGCCATTCCTGATGTTCCATTAAGTTGGCAAAATCCTTTTCAATAAATTTATATCTATTTATCAAATACTTATAAAATTTAAAACACCAACGGCCAACGCCTCTGAAAATCGATGCTCCACGCGCCCGCTTGTGCATAACTTTTGCGCTATATCAAAATTCCGCCATTCGAATTCCGTTACCCTCTCCCGGAAGGGGGCGTTTGCGATTCAACCTTGCCCCCCCGACTCCAGGCTAAAGCGTGCAATCTCGTCAGCGTCTCCGGATCGGAAATCAGGGCGCGCTTGTCCGCGGCGGAGAGCGCTTCCGGACCCTCTTCCACCAATTGATACACCAGGGCGCGCAACTGATGGCGCTGGCGTTTTTTCACCGGACGATCGGGCAGAAGGGCGAAGTGAAGGGAGTACGTTCCCGGATCGGCGACGTTCAGCTCGCCTTCGGTTTGTTCCCCGGTTTGCCCGGCTTGCGCAAGATTTTCACGGAGCAGTTCGACGACGCGCGGCGCCCGGTATTCTTCCGGAGTCATAAAAAATCCGAGTTTGCGGGCAAGCAAACCCACTTTCGCGCTGCTGGAAACCATCGAAATGGGTATGGCAAGCACCAGTCCGGCCAGAACCGGTATCAGCCACAGGAAGAAGTCGGGCACGTACTCGTAGCTCAGCCATCCGGCAGCCAGCCCGGTCAAGGTCTGCCCGCCGTGGGCCTGCCGTGCTTCCCGGAAACTCAAACGGTGATCGCCGCGATTTTGCGGAGGCCAGCCGACGCTTCGGCGCAGCAAAATGGCGACGACGAATTTGCTCTGATACAGCATAAGCACCGGCGCCGTCAGCATCGAAAAAACACTTTCGAAAAAGACGCTGAGAGCCGCCCGCATCACGCCGCCATAGCTTTTAAGCATTTTGGGACGCGCCAGGAGCAGCAGAAAACTCCAGAATTTCGGCAGAAACAGCATGGCCAGCGTCACCAGCAGCACCGTCGTCATCTCGACGGTATAAGATTCCGGCCAGACCGGAAAAATATTGTCGCCGAAGAAGTAAACCGGCATGGTCTGGCTCTGGACGTAAGCCTCGAAACCGGTCAACACCAGAAACAGCAGCCATAGCGGCGAGGACAGATAGGACATGATGCCCATCAGAAAATACAAACGGCTGAGTCCGGAAAAGCCGCGGGCGAACACCATGCGCAAGTGCTGCAGGTTGCCCTGGCACCAGCGCCTGTCGCGCTTGGCGTAATCGATCAGCGTGGGCGGCAACTCCTCGTAACTGCCCTTGAGATCCCCGGCCAGCCATACCTCCCAACCGGCCTCGCGCAATAAGGTCGCTTCGACGAAGTCATGGCTCAAAATCTCGCCGCCGAAAGGCTCCCGCCCCGGCAACTTCGGCAGACCGCAATGCTGAACGAAGGGCTGCATCCGGATGATGGCGTTGTGCCCCCAATAATTGCTGCCCGAAAGCTGCCAAAAATTGATCCCGGCGATGAAGATGTCGCTGTACAGGCTGCTGGCGAACTGGAGGATGCGGGCGAACAGCGATCTATGGTTCACCGGCAGCGGCGGCGACTGGATCAGGGCCACCCGGGGATGAGCCTCCATCAGATCCACCATTTTCGTCAGCGTCTCGCCGGCCATGAGGCTATCGGCGTCCAGCACGATCATGTAGCGGTAGCGGCCGCCCCAGCGCCGGCAAAAGTCCTCGATGTTGCCGCTCTTGCGGGCGATGTTCTTCTCCCGGTTGCGGTAAAAGATCTTGCCGTGCGCGTCGAAGTCGCGGCACATGCGATACCAGTTCGCTTCTTCCTGCATCCAGGTATCGGGATCGCGGGTATCGCTGAGAATGAACAGTTCGAACTCGTCCGCGCGGCCGGTTTCGCGGAGCGACTGATAAATCGCCCGAAGCCCGGCGAATACCCGTACCGGGTCCTCGTTATAGATCGGCATCGCCAGCGCCGTGAGCGCCGGCTTCGAATCGGACGCCGCGGAAGGCGCGAGCTTCGTGATCGAGCGCTTGTCGCCGCCCCAAATCAAGCACCAGAACCCGAGCGTAGCGGTCCAAAAGGAGGTGCTGATCCACAGAATCAGCAAGGTATAAAGCACGAGCAGCACGATCTCCTGCGGCGTTATCCCGTTCTGCAGGAATGCGCTCGTGATCATGGCAAGCGCCGCGAAGGCCGTCAGGATTACCAGAGTAAAGAAGCATGTTCGCCTTAAAGTGCGGACATAGCCCGGCAAAGCGCTGGCAGGGAAAGACATATTTAAAGTTGTAAGAGGTTAGCTGCGTTGATGAGTCGATTTGAACAGCCAGAATTTCAGCGGCTGTTCGGTCATGGGAACAGGGGCTTCCGGCGGCGTGGGACGGGGCAGAATTTCTCTCAGCATTTCGCCGGTCTCCGGCGGCGGTTCCGGATTTCCGAAGAGGGCGTCGCCGGCCGACGGATTGCCGGTCAGCAGCAAGGCGGCGCGAGCCGCCGCTATCGGATGCGGGTCCTTGGACGGAGACAGGCGCATGGCGCGCGCCAGGGCGTGGTCGAAACGCCGCAGGGCCTCTTCCACCGCATGCTTTAACAGCTCGTCCCCGGCTCCCCGCCCTACCCTCCGCCGGGCGCGGTTCAAGCAATCTTCGGCCAGGCTCTCGATCAGATCCGGCCGGGACAGTCCGAGGCTGCGCAGGTAGGCCATTACCCGCTCCTTGATTTCGGGAGGCCACGCCGGGGCAACGGGCTCCGGATCGCCGGACACCGTTGTTTCTTCTAAAAGCCGTACTTGATTCATCGCCGGTTCCACTGATAAACCCAGGTCTCGGTAAGGGCATCCTTGCCGGACTTTAACATCGCGCGCAACTCTACGGGATCTTTGTCCTTCTCGGGCTCCAGGTCGAAACTCAGGCGCCAATGGCCATTTTCCCCGTTTTTCTGGACCACAGTATTGGTAATCTTACCGGCGGAAGCGCTCACCTCGGCCTCGACCGCGGCCTTGTCGCCGAGCAGCTTGAGCGTGGGACTGGCGAACTCGACGATGAATTTGCGGTTCGGGTGGTCCTGCGCCGCGGCGCCGATGCGCGTGGCCACGACCTTGCCGCCGCCCGGCGCGGTAAATTCGTTCGATTCGAAATGCAAGCGATAGCTGTACGTGTATTCCTTGCCTTCCCCGGTCGGTTGATCGGGCACCCAAAAAGCGACGATGTTGTCGTATTTCTCCGCGTCGCTCGGAATTTCGATCAGATAAACCGCACCGGGCCCCCAATCGCCCAAGGCCTCGATCCAGGCGCTGGGACGGCGATTATAGCTGGCTTCCAAGTCCTGGTAGTGGTCGAATTCGCGATCCCGCTGCATCAGGCCGAACCCCACGGGCCTCGCGTCCCTGAAGACGCTGATGCGAAGCTGGCGCGGATTGTTCAACGGGCGCCAGACCCATTCGCCGGTGCTTCTTCCGATCAACAGCCCATCGGAATCGTGCACCTCGGGCCGGAAGTCGTCCATGAAGCGATCGGTGTTCTCGCCGTGGAAAAACATGCTGGTCAGCGGCGCGATGCCTATCCGTTCGATACCTTGGCGAAAATAAAGATGGCTCGTCACATCCATGGTCAAATCGAGGCCGGGATGAATGACGAAGCGGTAAGCCCCAGTCACCCTCTGGCTGTCCAGCAAGGCGTGCACCGTGAGCGAACTCGCATCCTTGGCCGGCTTTTCAATCCAGAATTCCTTGAAGATCGGGAACTCCTCGGCTTTCGGCAGGCCGGTGTCGACCGCCAGCCCGCGCGCGGACAAGCCGTACAGCTGCCCTAGCCCGACCGCCCGAAAATAACTGGCGCCCAGGAAAACGGCGATCTCGTCGAAGATGTCGTCCTTTCGCAGCGGATGATGGAAACGCAGTCCCGCGAACCCGAGATCCGCCGGAAGAGGGCTGGGAAACTGATTCTTGCCGAAGTCGAACAGCTCCGGCGAATACGCCAGCCGCGTGGCGTTGCCGTGGTCGACGATATTGATGACCACGCGGTCCTTGAACATAAAACCGCGGTGAAACGCCTGAATTTGAAAGGGCAGGTTCTCGTCGCGCCAGAGGGCTTTTTCCGGCTTGTACCGGATATCGCGGTATTGATCGTAGTCCAGCCTGGCCAGAAACTCCGGCATTCCGGCTTCATCGCGCACATAAGGCTTGCGGGCCAGATCCCTTGCCTTTTGTTCCACATCCGAGAATTCAAAGGGTTTGGCCGGCGCGTTCGGTGTCGGAACCGGGGGTGGTGTCGCCGGCTTCCCTGGCTCGGCCAACGCATCAATAAAAAATATGGAAAACAGGAAGACGGCAATCCAGCTTCGAAAGCTCACTGTGTTTTTTTCCTCGGAAACTCGGTAACCAAATTTGTGCTGTGGATCAGGCTTAGATTACTTATGCGCTCATAGGCCATTCTCTTTCCTGCCCGCATGAAATCTCGGGCAAATTACCCCTAAATAGCAAACCCCACAATCTTGTCAAGGTATTACCCAATGGCGAATGCTTAAAAAATACTCTACTTAATCGCTTTTGCGATCGAGTATTAAGACGTTGCTTGCGAAACGGGCGTGTCGGAGCGATGAACTGTTTCAAATACGGCTCGGTCGGAATGTCTCTTCGGATCGTGAAGGAGATTGAGGACGCGGCGGAAACGCGCAATACAAACAGTATAACCTGCCGGCGCATCACGAAGAATCATCGCGTCGGCGTTCCGCCAAGTTCCTTCGGCGGGAATCGCCGGGTTCCGCCCCTTGTGCGGGAAAGATCGATTCACGAAAATGTCCGCCCTCGAACTCGACAGCCAGGCGATGCCCAAACCAGCGTTCTTGCTCGACATGGATGGCGTGCTCTATCGCGGCGAATGCGCAATCCCCGAAGCGAAATCTTTTCTTCGCGATATTGCGGATTTCTCCTATCTGCTCGTCACCAACAACTCTTCGACCACGCCGGAAGCATTGGCGGACAAGCTGGTCAGGCTCGGCTTCCCGGAAATCGATCCCGCCAGGATTTTGACATCCGCGATCGCCACAGCGTCGTTCCTGCAAGCCGAAAAACCCGGCTTCAGCTATTTCGCGGTGGGCGGCAGCGGCTTGCACGACGCTCTCCGCCGGCATGGAACGGAAGACACCGGCAATCCCGATTATATCGTGGTGGGCGAAGGGGAAGGGCTCACCTATGAGAGCTTAACCTTGGGCATTAATCGATTGATCCGCGGAAAGGCGAAGCTGATCGGAACCAATCCCGATCCCGCACTCGACGGAACCCGGAACGGCCAAGCTGTCGTGCTGCCGGGCGGCGGCGCCCTGATCGCACCGTTCGCCGCGGCCACCGGCCTTGAGCCGCTGTTCGTCGGCAAGCCGGAACGCTGGCTGTTTCTAGAAGCGCTGCGCCGGTTGGATCGGTCGGCGAACGATGCGATCATGATCGGCGATCGTCCGGATACCGACATCGAAGGGGCCACCCGACTGGGTATGGTAACGGTCTTGGTGCGTACCGGACGGTTTCCGCCGGACAAGCCTTACCCCGACGGTTTGCCCAAACCGGATTTCGACGTGAACTCCCTGAATGAATTGAATCTCAATCTGGTACTGGAAACCGTACGCGAACGGCCATCATCATGAAGAACTTAATCGTCATCCGCCATGCCAAATCCGACTGGGATCAGCCATCCCTGGCCGACATCGACCGTCCCTTGAACAACCGCGGCAGGCAGGATGCGCCGCTCATGGGCAGTGCATTGAAATTTCGCGGACTCGAACCGGATCTGATCGTATCCAGCCCGGCGAAACGCGCCCTCGAAACCGCCGGGCTGATCGCGGAAGCGGTCGGCTATGACGGCGAAGCGATCGCCGTGCGCGACGGCATCTACATGCAGGGGACAGAGGTTCTGATCGAGGCGATACGCTCTCTCGAAGACGCCTGCAGCCGGGTCTATCTGATCGGCCACAATCCCTGCCTCACCGAACTGGTCGCTCGGCTGGCCGGCGAGAGCATCGGCCATGTTCCCACCTGCGGAACCGTCTCCATCGAATTCGCGGTCGATTCCTGGGCCCATGTCATGGAAGGGAGCGGCCGGCTTGCTTTTTTCGATGATCCCAAACGCCACCGGTAGCCGCTCGGCGTCCCGCCAGCCGATCTATCGCGGATGGGTCCTGACGGTCAACTGGGTCGTGAAACCGGCCAAGAGATCGGCTCGCTCGGCAATATCCCGTAGCCTTACTTCGGGGTAGTCGGCCGGCCTTCCGAGCGCCAGCGGATAGGAAACCAGATTCTCTTCCCCAGGTTTCCCCAGAACGAATATGACGCCGCCGTATTCGTCCCGAAACCGGGAGAGACTCATTCGGAGATTGCCGCGCCCCGGATCGGCCAGATAAACCCGATCGCCGGCGATGCCGCGCAATATGGCGAAGTGGTGATATCCAAACGGGTGTACGTAAACGAGCACGGGCGCGACGAGTTGCCTCAACTGATCGAGCGTCAATTGAAAACCCGCGGCGCGATAGCCTCTTTCTTCGGCCACCTTCTTGAGATCGAGCAGCGAAAAGCCGATCCGTTTCTTGTGCGCCCATTGCTCCTTGGTCAAATTGACCAGAAGCACGTTGAGACGGCTCAGAATCTCCTGCTCGGAAGTATCTTCGCCATAGTAGTACCGCAGCAGGGTCGCCAAAGCCGCGGCGCCACAGGAATAATCGAGCTGCTGCTTGACGACGGCTCGATCCCGAAGCTCGACCAACGTATGCCGCTTCGGCTCGGCCAAGGCCATGCGCTCCGTGAAGACGCACAGCGCCAGAATCCAGAAAATGAAACGCCCCGTCTTTCCCATGTACCCTCCATCGTCCTGACTCAATCCAAAAGGCGGGGGGACCGCCTAAGCCGCCCCCCCCGCCCGATGCTCCGCCCTTATCCGGATTCGATAAGGGCGCTGAACTCGCCGTTAACGAATGTACTGATCGGTAAATTGCTTAATGTGCTGGGAAGGGCTTCCCAAAATACCCAGATTAACGGCAACTACCGTGGGTATGGCCAGGTTAAGGCAGGTATTCGCAAGGTTCAAGCCACCGGAACAAGCCTGGCCGCCTTCGACGGCCGCCAACTGGCCTTCGCTCATCGCGGTCACGCCGGACACCTGGCCCAGCGCCCGGAACTCGTTATCGGCCATGGCCGGCCCGGCGATCGCGAGCGACGACAATACCGCTGCCAATGCATAAGATTTCATGATCGAACTCCTTGTCTTGCCAAATCAATGCTTCCCTTCCTGGCCCTCCCCGTACAACCCATGACGGGGCGCAGCCAGATCGCTTTTGCCAAACTCCCTTTGGCCCGGGTCGCGTCCTTTCGACCGATATCCCTATTGCAGGCCACGTGCCAGCTTCGGCCGAGCCGGCCATCCACGGCCCTAGGCGATTGTTTCCGCACGACTTTTCACCGAATCCGCCATCGCCACGGGGTCTTCTCCAAGGCGGAACCGAGCGGCTCCCGCGCCGCCGCCGCCCGAACCTGTACGTTTTTGAAAACGCCGCCTGGACCCGGTTGCCCGAGAGATCGATCCCCCGCCTTCCAACTCGGTTTGAACCGCGTCGGCAAGATGAAACGCTTCCATCATAATGCCCAATATAAAATGACTTTTACCAATCCATGTAACTTATTATTATGAAACCATTGCTCAATACCTTTACAATCTCATATAAGTCATTTTATCCGGCAAGGCTCATATCGTTAATAATATAACGAAGCCGGACATTGCCCGTCATATATCCGTTATCCCCCCCCCTGACAAAGCCCACCTCTCATGGCCGGTTTCGAAATGCAGAAACCTTGAGGAATGGCATCGATGACGACGGACTTTTACATTTTTGTTATTCCGGCTCAAAACACACTCAAGGCACGAATACAAGCAATTGATTGAACAATGGCTTTCATGCGCAAAACTCATTTAACTTTTTGAAAAAGACGGGTCCGAAAGCCCTCGATAATGAGCCGATTAGAGCGGTTTTCAATCGAGTGTAGGGGCGAATGAATTCGCCCCTACAACCCTATCGGAAATCTATTCCGCACGATAAAAAACGCTCCAGAGCGGCTGTCGGATTGGTTTACGGTTTGTGGGAGCGGGCTTTAGCCCGCGATCGGGCGATCAGAAGATGTCCTGCTTCGATATTCCGGTAAGTAACGGGCGGGGCCGCTATTACTTCTGAATTCTGATATCGTGTTTTTTGATTAACCGGTAAAGCGTGACGTGAGATACCCCAAGGATTTGGGCCGCCGCCACCACGCTATCGCCGGCCTGTGCCAGCACCCGGTTGAGAATATCCTTTTCCGCCTGATTCTTGACGGCTTTCAGGGTTAACGCGAGAGGCTGCGGCGAGTATTCCTCCAAGCCCAGATCGGCTGGCGTAATGCAAGTATCGTCGCACATGACCAACGCGCGCTCTACACGGTTTTTCAATTCGCGCACGTTTCCGGGCCAGCCGTAATGACGCATGGCCTTTAAGGCGCGCCGGCTGAATTGCCTTGCCTTGCAGGGATTTTCTTTCTTGAAGTTATTAAGAAAATACTCCGCGAGCAATTCGATATCATGGCCTCGCTCCCGCAACGGCGGCATGGCCACTCTTAGAACGTTGAGCCGATAATAAAGATCTTCCCTGAATCGGCCTTTACGGACAGCATCCTCGAGATCGACGTGGGTTGCCGAGATGATTCGGACATCGACGGCGATCTCTTCATGACCGCCCACCCGATAAATGGTTTTCTGCTGAAGAAAACGCAGAAGGTTGGCTTGCAGATCAAGGGGCAGTTCACCCGCCTCGTCGAGAAAAAGAGTGCCGCCCCCCGCTTTTTCGATCAACCCCAGTTTTCGCTGGTGGGCACCGGTGAACGCGCCTTTCTCGTAACCGAACAACTCCGATTGGATGAGGTTGGGCGGCAAAGCGGCGCAGTTGACGGCGACAAAAGGACCGTCGGAACGGGGCGAATGATGATGTATCGCCAGCGCAGCCAGCTCCTTGCCGGTACCGCTCTCGCCCGTGATCAAAACAGGAAGGTCGTACGACAAGACCTTGTCGATACTGTGAAATACCCGCCTCATCGCCGAACTGGATCCGATCAACTCGCTCCTGCCGACCCACTCGCTTGCGCACGGAAATACTTTCCGCCTGACCCCCGCCATTCCGGAGGCATGGCCGAGTGTAATCCTGAGCCGATCGATATCGAAGGGCAAGGTATGGTAATCGTAGAAATACTCGGCGATAAGGCGGCAGACCGTCTTGTTTTCCATAGATGAAGGAGAAACCAGGGCGACCCATTGCATGGACGCCCCCTCGGGATAATAGAAAATGTCACCGATAATGCGCTGGATAAAGTTTTCGTCACATGGCTCGAATTGGACGAGCCCGACCTGAAAACGGCCTGCACTTAATAGATTCCGCGCTTTGGCGGGATCGTGCGCGACGTGAACGTCTCCCCTTACCGCATTTCTTATCGGCAACACCGAACCGTCCGCCTCTGAATGAGGGGTGAGATAAAGAACATTGATACTTTCCATGTCATCTTCCCAACCTTGCGATCCGTGCAAGTTCTGGCTAAGAGAAAGGTTGAAACCGATATCCTTATGTCAGTCAGCCCACCTAGCCTGGGTAAAATATTCAGCAATACAGATCGAATCCTTTAGACACTCTAAACCGATATCGAAACCTCGCCATGAAATAAGAGATGATTCCCCTTTACGCTAAAGCATGGCTCATCGAAAAAACGGCAAGGGATACTGTTCATCGAACCGATAGGGAACGTTAACCCCTGCAAAAAAATCCGTGGCTTCTTCGCTCAATCCGAAGTTTACGAAAGGCTCCACGAACAAGCCCTTAGCCACCTGCACGGTCACCGCTAAGTTGAGCGAATGAATGTCCCTGCCGGAACCCGCGATTTCCCGGCCGTCTATTTTGTCCCGCCTTATCGCGGCGCCGTTCAGCGACGTGGAGAAACTCACCCGATCGTTCAACGAGAATCCCATGCCGAGCGCATAAGGAATTTGATCGCCCGGGTCGACTCTGCCCCGTTCGAGGACCGCGTTATAGCCGAGCGAGCCGAAGAGAACCACCGGGTCTATGGTTTTGACGAGAGATACGGAACCGCCAATATTCCAAAACCCGGTCCCTAAAAACACGTCCTCGCGGCCGGTCGCTGATTTGACGTTCAGGCTCAAGGTCGTTTCCGGCACGAGGCCCTCTTCATGCAAGGCGCCCCATCGCAGGCTGCCGCTGACATCGCCCAGCCCGGAATCGTCCCGACGAGTAAAACCTCGATCGAGAATATCGCCAATTGCCGACGTACTCGGATCGATCTCCCGATCTACGAAAGCAAAAGGAACGGATACATCCAGTTCCAGATCGTCGACCAAACCGTAGCGCACCAAAACGCCGGCGCCTGCCGTTCTCGTTTTCAATTTGTAAGGCGATATTTCCAGCGTATCGTGAGAGTAGGTCGCACTGAATTCGGCCTGTAGATCGCCTCTCTTGAACAAGACCTTCTGCGACCTCAGGAATTGGTCGAGTTCCCTCCTGGCCTCTTCGGCCTCTTTCTGGCGGTCGCCTTCCTGCAACCCCATTTCCGTCGTCAATTTTTTTCGCGCGGGAGGCGCCGTTTCGGCTTGTGCCGTTTTCTCCCCCTGTCCGGCCGCTTTTACGGCCGCCTCCTGAGATTGCCGCCCCTGCGGATGTCCCATTGCCTCGCGTGTCCAGGTTTCATTTTCGATAAGGCCCCGAACTTGGGCTTTTAGCACCTCGACCTCCTGCTTCAGCTTTTCGTACTCGCTCCGCGGAACGGTCTCTTCAACCGCCGGCTTGGCTCGAGCATCGGAAACACGGCTGTCCGCGATCGCCAGCAAAAACACCCCAAAAATGAAAACCACGCCTTTTTTTATCATTATCACTTCCTTGCTTACCGCCGATCGCAACATCGGCAGGACATGTTGATGGAACAAATACGAACGGAACGGCTCGAAATATTACGTTCGGCGCACCGACAGGATGGCCGAAAGCGGTTTATCGGAACGACATGGGCCACGCTCCGAACGCCAGCGGTTCGGACGAGTGTTTTCGGACAGGGGGCGAAGACTTGCGGAGCGTCGGTCGACGCCGGAAAAGGGCCGGGAACAAGAACTTGGGCGCCGACGGCGGCGCCGCATCGAATATCCGATCCGACTGGATTGAAGACTTAAAGTCCACTGGGCTCCCTCCTTGAACTCGATACCGCCGCGACACGGCGCGGCCTCTTAATGGTGTGCGGTTCGATTGACTTGGAGTAATCTCCTAAGTTGCCATAAAGGCTACCTATCGAGCCGGAATTAGTCAATGTTTATGGAAGGGGGAATCAATCGTCAAGTTCGGCGTGCGCGACGCGCCGGCCATTCGGCGTCACGGCTGCCCGTATTTCGGACGCGGCTCCTGTCGCGGTAAGCCGGTGAGCATCGCGTTATCTATCATTATTCCCGTTCTGAACGAGGCGGACATGATCGTGGAGGCGCTAGCCCGGCTGCGGCCATTCAAAGACGGGGGAACCGAAATCGTCGTCGTCGATGGCGGAAGCACCGACGGCAGCCCCGGCCGTGCCCGCGAATTGGCGTCAAGGATCGTACAGGCGCCCAGGGGACGGGCCGCGCAGATGAATGCGGGCGCAAAAGCCGCCATGGGCGATTATCTGTTGTTCCTCCATGTCGACACCCGGCTGCCGGAAAACGCCCGCCTCGCATTAATGAAAGTTTTCGCAGCCGGCGCCGTCTGGGGCCGTTTCGACGTCAGATTGTCGGGGGATCGGCCGCTGTTTCGAACGATCGAAGCGTCGATGAACTGGCGCTCCCGGTTGACCGGCATCGCGACGGGGGACCAGGCCATGTTCGTGCGGCGGGACGTCTTCGAGCGCATCGGAGGTTTTCCGGAGATCCCTTTGATGGAGGACATCGCGCTGAGCGGTCGCTTGAAACGCATCGCGCGCCCCGCCTGCCTCCGGGAGCGGGTCGTAACGTCCAGCCGGCGATGGGAGCAGAACGGAACGGCGCGCACTATCCTTCTCATGTGGAGACTGCGACTGCTCTATTTTCTCGGAACCGACCCGGCCAAATTAGCGGCCCTTTATTATCGTCATGGCTGAATCTCTTATCCGTCTCGTTTTCTTTTTCGGCGTGCTCGGTGCGATGCTGTTGTGGGAGTGGCGGAGCCCCTTTCGGACGTTTCCCGAAAGGAAGACGCGCCGGCTTGCCAGGCACCTCGGCCTGATGGCCCTCAACTCGGCCGCCGCCCGCATCTTGAGCGGCGGAGGCGCTTATTTCGCCGCCGAATTCGCGCTCGAACGCCACTGGGGCTTGCTCAATCTGTTCGCCCTGCCCCAAGGCTTATCCTTCCTGGCGGCGTTGGTCCTGCTCGACTTCGCCGTCTACCTTCAGCACGTCGCCTTTCATCGGGTTCCTCTATTTTGGCGTCTGCATAAAATTCACCACCTCGACCTCGGTTTCGATACGACCACGGCCATACGTTTTCATCCCCTGGAAATCGTGCTGTCGACCTATTACAAAATGGCTCTGGCCATCGGTTTCGGATTGCCGCCGGCAGCCGTTTTGGTCTTCGAGATACTCTTGAACGCCTGCGCCTTGTTCAATCATGGAAATGCACGCATTCGAACTCCCTGGGAAAGGAGAATCCGGCTTTTCCTCATTACTCCCGACATGCATCGCATTCATCATTCGACGGCCAAGCCGGAAACGGACAGCAATTACGGATTTTCCGTGCCGTTTTGGGACAAACTGTGCGGCACTTACCGCGAGAGGCCGCAACTGGGCCAGGACGGCATGAAAATCGGCCTCGAAGAGCAGCGCGATCCCGAAAAGCTGCCGTTTTGGCGCTTGTTGATCCTGCCGTTCCGCTGAACCATGCCCGATTACCGCTTTCCGCTCGCCGCCCTGGCCATCATGGCCAAGGCGCCGGTTCCGGGCCAGGTCAAGACCCGGCTGATTTCCGCCGTGGGCGCCGAAACCGCCGCACGGCTGCATGCTGCCCTGTTGCGCAAGACCGGCCGCGAGATGCTGCGCGCAAACCTGTGCCCGGTACGGCTTTGGTGCGCTCCCGATACCGGCCACCCCGAATTCGCCGCCTTGCAATCGCTGGGAGCCGCACTGAAAACGCAATGCGGGGGCGACCTCGGCGCACGCATGGCCCGCGCCGCACGCGAGTCTCTCGACACGGCGGAACAGGTCATCGTCATCGGCACCGATTGCCCCGCACTCGATCACGGTTACGTGGAAAGCGCCATCGTCGCCCTGATGAGGGGAGACGATGCGGTCGTCGGCCCTGCCGAAGATGGCGGCTACTGTTTACTCGGGCTGAAGCGGGTCGACGACGAACTGTTCCGGAACATGCCATGGGGCGAGGAACGGGTGCTGAAAGAGACGCGGAGGCGGCTCGACAAGCTGCGCTGGCGATGGTCGGAACTCCCTCCGCTGTGGGACGTCGACCGTCCCGAAGACTTGCGGCGGCTTGAGCGCCTGGACGGCTGGCAGGAAGAACTTTTGCGTCCATGCCCCGATCCGGCTAGACTTTTGCGCCCGCAATAGGCTCACTACGATGTATATCGGCCCGTATCGACTGGCTAACCGCTTGATCCTGGCTCCCATGGCCGGCGTAACCGACCGCCCCTTCCGTATGCTATGCCGCCGCTACGGCGCCGCTCTCGCCATATCCGAGATGGTGTCCGCCAATCCCGCCCTGCGCCACGACCGCAAAACCCTGCGTCGGAGCGATCATGCCGGAGAGCCGGAACCCAGGGCCGTGCAGATCCTCGGCAACGATCCGGGGGCCATGGCCGAGGCGGCGCAAATCAACGTCGATCGCGGCGCGCAGATCATCGACATCAACATGGGCTGTCCGGCAAAAAAAGTGTGTCACAAGGCGGCGGGATCCGCGCTTCTCAAGGACGAACGCCTGGTCGGACGGATCTTGGAAGCGGTAGTCGAAGCGACGACCGTACCGGTCACGCTGAAAATACGCACCGGCTGGGACCCCGACCATCGCAATGCGGCCGCCGTTGCGAAAATCGCCGAGAATTCGGGCATCCGCGCCATTACGGTGCATGGCCGCACACGCGCCTGCGGCTTTTCCGGCCAGGCCGAATACCTTACAATTCGTCAAGTCAAGCAGACTGTCGGCATCCCCGTGATCGCCAATGGCGACATCAATACGCCTGAAAAAGCAGCGACCGTCCTTGAACTCACCGGCGCCGATGCTGTCATGATCGGCCGAGCCGCCCTCGGAAACCCTTGGCTGTTTCGCCGCATCGACCGTTTTCTTAGCGAAAACGTCGAATCCGGACCGCCCGAAGCGGAGGAAATGCGGGATGTTATTCTGGGGCATCTGAAGGAACTTTACGCGTTCTACGGCGAGCATCTCGGAGTGCGGATCGCGCGCAAGCACGTCGGCTGGTACCTGAGCCATCTTTCCTGCCCGCCGGATTTCGGCCCGCTGTTCAACATCCAGGAAGGCGCCAATCAGCAACTGGATTTAATAAACCAATTGTTTAACGAAGAAAGTCGGAAATTGGCTGCATGAAAGCACAAGCAAGGACTATCGAGGCAATGCCCAACGCCGTCGAGTTCAAAACCGATGCCGCTCTGCTTTTGAGCGATCACGTACGCATGACCTTGACGCGCTACTTTGCTCAGCTCGACGGGCACGAGGCAACGGACCTTTACGCCATGGTCATCAGCGAAGTAGAAAAACCCTTGATCGAAACCGTATTGGAGCAATGCGGTCATAACCAGAGCAAGGCGGCGCTGGTACTCGGCGTAAGCCGCAGCACCCTGCGCAAGAAGATGCTTCAGTACGGCATCGAATAGTTTTTTCACATTTTCAACGGCTGCGTCCACGTCATCCCTTATGAAAGTCAAAGTATCCCGAGCTCTCGTCAGCGTGTCGGACAAAACCGGACTGGTAGAATTCTGCCGCGGATTGGCCGCCCTCGGAATCGAAATCCTGTCGTCGGGCGGCACCGCCGCGCTATTGCGCGAAAACGGCGTCGCCGCCGTGGACGTATCCGATTACACCGGCTTTCCCGAAATGATGGGCGGGCGGATCAAGACCCTGCATCCCAAGATCCATGGCGGCATCCTCGGGCGCCGCGGGATCGACGAGAATGCGATGGCGCAACACGGCATTTCCGCCATCGATCTGGTGGTCGTCAATCTTTACCCCTTCGAGCAGACCGTCGCCAAGCCGGGCTGCGAACTCGCCGAAGCCATCGAAAACATCGACATCGGCGGTCCCGCCTTGATCCGCGCGGCCGCCAAGAATCACGAATCGGTCGGCGTTGTCGTCGATCCGGCCGATTATCCGCGGGTTCTCGGGGAACTTCAGGCCCAGACCGGCTGTCTCTCCGACGACATGCGATTCAAGCTGGCGATCAAGAGCTTTCGGCATACCGCCGCCTACGACGGCGCCATTGCGGCCTATCTCGACAAGGTCGGCGGTTCCGAAACGTTTCCCGATCCGCTCGTGCTGCGTTTCCGCAAGGTCCAGGCGATGCGCTACGGGGAAAATCCGCACCAGAACGCCGCATTCTACGTGGAGCCCGGTGCTTCCGGCGGCGCCGTCGCCACGGCGAAACAGCTGCAGGGCAAGGAATTGTCCTACAACAATATCGCCGACGCGGACGCGGCGCTCGAATGCGTCAAGACGTTCGCCGACTCGCCCGCCTGCGTCATCGTCAAGCACGCCAACCCGTGCGGTGTCGCCCAAGGCAAGACATTGCTGGAAGCCTATGATCGCGCCTACGCCACCGACCCGACCTCCGCATATGGCGGCATCATCGCCTTCAACCAGGCGCTGGATGCGAAAACCGCGCGCGCCATTGTAGAAAGGCAGTTCGTGGAAGTGATCGTCGCGCCCAGGGTGGGCGAAGAAGCGCTTCAAGTTTTGAGCGGAAAAGCCAACGTACGGGTTTTGGAATCCGGCCCCTGGCAGGGCGTTCCCGCGCCGGAATGGGATTTCAAGCGCGTATCGGGAGGTCTGCTCGTCCAAGACCGGGATTTGGGCGCCATCGGCCGGGACGATTTGCGCATCGTCACCCGGCGCCCCCCCACAGAGGATGAGATGGCCGACCTCCTGTTCGCATGGAAAGTGGTCAAGTACGTCAAATCCAACGCCATCGTCTATTGCAAGAACCGCCAAACCGTCGGTATCGGCGCCGGACAAATGAGCCGTGTCTATTCGGCGCGCATCGCGGCGATCAAAGCCGCCGACGAGGGACTTGCCGTACAGGGCTCGGTCATGGCCTCGGACGCTTATTTCCCGTTCCGCGACGGCGTGGATTCGGCCGCCGCGGCCGGAATTACCGCCGTCATTCAGCCGGGCGGCTCGATAAGAGACCCGGAAGTGATCGCGGCCGCCGACGAGCACGGCATGGCCATGGTCTTTACCGGAATGCGGCATTTCCGTCACTGATAAGCTTTACAGTTTCGCGAATTTCCTTGAATCGATTCGAACGCTTTTCCGAAACCGATCTCTGCGTCAAATGCGGGTTGTGCCTGCCTCATTGCCCCACCTACGGCAAGACGCTGGACGAGAACGAATCGCCGCGCGGACGCATCGCGCTGATCCAGGGCTGGGCGCAGGGCTCGCTCGAAGCAACGCCCGAACTGCTCCGGCACATCGACAACTGCCTGTTGTGCCGATCCTGCGAGGCGGTTTGTCCGGCCTACGTTCCCTATGGAAACCTCGTCGACCGGTTTCGCGGCGAAACCGGCGATGCGGGCAAAACGGCATCCGTGCGCCTAAAGTCCGCCGGAATCAGGACAGCGCTGACCCATAAGCGCGCTTCCCGCTGGGCGGAGCGGCTGGTCGGTAAATCGGGAAGATTAGGCCAAGGAATCGTACGAAAGACCGGCTTGCTGAAAGCCCTGGGACTGTCCGAATTCGAAGCGGGACTTCCGGAAACTTCCACCTCGGTTCGCTGGAACGGCTTTTATCCCGCACGGAATGAGCGCGGCCGGGCCGCCCTGTTTCTCGGCTGTACCGCGGACCTTCTGGATGCCGAGACCGTCTCATCGGCCTTGCTCCTTCTGAATCGGCTCGGCATCGGCGTTCGAGTGCCCGAGGCTCAGGCCTGCTGCGGGGCGCTGCATTACCATGCCGGCGACCCTGCGGGCGCCCGCACGCTCATGGAACGCAATCTGTCCGCTTTCGATCCGTCGGGCGTGGACACGGTCGTCACCATCGCCAGTGGCTGCGGCGCCATGCTGCGCGACTATCCGCAATTGGACTCCACGCCGTCGGCAGCCGATTTTGCCAAAACCATCAAAGATATCGGCCAATACTTGGCGGAGCTCTCCTGGGCCGACGACATCGCGTTCAAGCCCTTGCCCGCCAAGGTTTGCATCCACACGCCATGCACGCTGAAAAACGTATTGCGGGCGGAACGTCACGGCGCCGGGCTGCTCCGCCGCATACCGTCCCTGGACGTGGCGTCCCTGCCCAGCGCCCAGCGCTGCTGCGGCGCCGCGGGCAGCTACATGCTAGAGCACCCCGAAATGGCCCGAGACTTGCGCGACGATGTGCTGGAACACGTGGCGTCCGCCAACCCCGATTTTCTGACGACCTCCAATCCGGGGTGTGCGGTGCATTTAAGGGCGGGCCTGAAGCAAAAAGGAATGGGGCACATCGAAGTGCTGCACCCGGTCACGCTGCTCGCCCGGCAGCTCGTTCAATAAAAAAGCCGGCTCCGGAATTCCGGAGCCGGCTTCTTATTTCGTGAGGGTCGCGCGAGCGTCCCTAACCCATCACCGCCGCAATTTGTAATTCCGGCCGTAGAAGATTTCCGCCATTTCCTGCTTGAGCTGCTTCTGAATGGCGGTCCGTTCCTCGTCGGTCAGCGCGTCCTTGTCGGTCTCGAACAGATAATTGTCGAGATGGAAGTCTTTCAGGATCATTTTGGTGTGGAAGATTTTTTCCTGATAGACATTCACGTCGATCATCTGGTACCGCTCCGCCATCGCATCCGAAATGTAGTTCTGAATGGACGTGATCTCGTGATCGTTATAGTGCTTCTGTCCGCTGATATCGCGGGTGAAGCCGCGCACGCGGTAATCCATGATCACGATGTCGGACTCGAAGCTGTGGATCAGATAGTTGAGCGCCTTCAGGGGCGAAATGCGGCCGCAGGTGGATACGTCGATATCGGCCCGGAAGGTGCTGATGCCGCCATAGGGATGGCTTTCCGGATAGGTGTGCACCGTGATGTGGCTTTTGTTCAAATGCGCCACCACCGATTCCGGCGCGGGGCCCGGCGCCTCGATGTTGGTAACGGTGTTCGGCACGTGCCCTTCCGAAATGAGCATGGTCACGCTGGCGCCTTGAGGCTCGTAATCCTGGCGGGCGATGTTCAGAATTTCGGCACCGATGATGGCATTCACATCGGTCAATATCTGCGTCAAGCGTTTGGCGTTGTACATCTCGTCGATGTACTCGATGTAACGACGCTGCTGCTGCCCGGATTTGGCGTAGCAGATGTCGTAAATATTGAAGCTCAACGATTTGGTGAGGTTATTGAAACCGTGTAACTGCAATTTTTCCATCGATCTAACGATTACCCCCGTAGTCGGTTGTAACTACTACCTGGCCGCCCGGGTTTTCGACCGAAGCGCCGAGCCGATGCCAAGAGTTCATGAGACCGAGAAACCTCTCCATCGTTCACTCGATTTCGACGATTTCATAGTCATGTGTGATTTGGGCCGTTTTCCCAAGCATAATCGATGCGGAACAATATTTCTCGGCGGAAAGCTGAATGGCTCGATTAACCGCCGTATCGCTCAGCCCTTTACCTTTGACGACGAAATGCACATGGACCCGAGTAAACACTTTAGGATCGGATTCCGCCCGCTCGGCCTCGAGTTGCAGTTCACAATCCCGCACGTCATGCCGCCCTTTCCGGAGGATGTGGACGACGTCGAACGCCGTGCAGCCACCCATTCCCATCAGCAGCATTTCCATCGGACGCGCGCCGAGATTCCGGCCGCCCGATTCCGGCGGTCCATCCATGACGACCGTGTGGCCACTGCCGGACTCGGCCAGAAACAGCGCATTTTCAACCCATTTGACGCGCGCTTTCATTGAAGCCCCCGAGTAAAAATAGCCGCATACTTTATCATAAATCCCTGCCTGGCCAAGTGAAATTAATCGCAGCCTAATCTCGCCGCCTGCATTAAATTTAAGACCTACCCCAATCGGTATGCAGTCATCCGAAAAGTCGGGTAATCTTTTGCTTACTAAGATGGACTTTTATTAGATCCGCGACACCTATGCATTCTCTCTCGAAACCGGACGAAGCCCTGGCGAATCTCCTGCCTTATTGCCATCGCCGCCGTTACCCCAACAAAACGCACATTATCCGGCCCGGCGACGCGGGGGAGACTCTCTATTACATCGTCGAGGGGGCGGTTTCGGTCAGCATGCCGCACAAGCCGAGCGGCGACGATATCGTGCTCGCCTACCTGAACAAGGGAGAGTTTATCGGTGAAATCGGGGTATTCATGGGCCCCATGCCGCGGGATGTGACAGTCACGACCCGTGAACCGAGCCAGCTTGCCGAGATCGGTTACGCTCGATTCGCGCAATTGCTCAAAGGCGAACTCGCCGACCATGCCGTCGCCATTCTAAGCCTTCTGGGACGGCAACTGTCTCTTCGCCTGCTTCACACCAGCCGCAAGGTCGGCGATCTTGCATTCCTCGATGTCTCCGGCCGCATCGCCCATACCTTGATGGAACTCTGCAAGCAGCCGGATGCGCTGACGCATCCCGACGGCATGCAAATCCGCATCACCCGGCAGGAACTCGGCCGCATCGTGGGCTGCTCGCGGGAAGTGGCGGGGCGGGTTCTGAAAAATCTTGAAGAACAGGGACTTCTCTCGGCCAAAGGCAAAACGGTCGTCGTTTACGGCACGCGTTGAGCCACGGTTTTTCGCCCGAAGCAGGACCTCCCCGCCCGGCTATCAGCCGGTCAAGCCGTCCAGCACTTCGGGCCGCGCAAGCAGATCGGACGCTTTCCATAACCCGACGCGGCGATTGCCCCGATAGGGCTGGGCAAATTCGGCCTGAGCCTCAAGGGCTTTTTTGCCGCCGCGATAAACGATGACGACATAATCGTCGGGATGCGCCGTCAGCCAGCCGAACAGCGCCGCGCGCGTGTCGAGCACCTGTAGAGGCGCATTCAGCCTTCCGACGAACTGGAAATCCCCGCTGTATTTGCCCCAATGGGCGATTGCGGCTCCCTGCGCCTGCAACCGGGCGAGACGATCTCCCATGGGGCGCATGTCGTGGCGGGGGCGCCCCGCTTCGACGTAAATCAGATGCGCGGCCAGCATGACGCCGGTCATCCCTCCCACGACGCCCCGCACCATTTTTGCGGAATCGTCAGGCTGCCATAGCAGCAGAAAAGCGCCGAGCCCCATCATCAGAACTCTCGCGGCAAGAGGCGATGACTCGGCGACAGTTACGACCGTACTGTCGGATTCCGGGATGCCGAGAACGCTTGCGACAGCAGGAAGCAAAGCCAAGGCCAGCCCCAAGCCGAACACGATCATCCCGAAAGCCCTCTGACCGAAACGACCGGCCCGGATCGACGGATCGCCGCATACGCGCGCGAAGATCAGCGCCCAAACGGGCAGGGAAGGAAGCAGGTAATGAATCTGCTTGGCGCTGATCGCCGACAGCAGGATCAATACGGCTATCGCATGAAAAACGCAGAAACGCAGTTTCAGGTCCGCTTTCAGCTTCGTCGCGCGATGCCAGAGGCCCGGCCAAAGAATCCAGGGAAACAGAAAAATCGGCAATATTTCCGCATACCACCACCAGGCCCGCCGATGAGCGAAAGAATCGGTGATGCGGCCGGCCGATTGGCCCCAGAAGATGGCCCGGGCGTACTCATCGCCTCCGGCCATGGCGGCGGGAATAGCCCACGCCAACGCAATGGCCGCGCCCAAGAGAGTAGCCGCCAGGATGCTCGCGTACCACCCGGCCCAGCCCGAACGCGGATCTCGCTCCATCCAGCAGGGCGCCAGCAAACCCGCCGGCAGGATGAGCAGCAAGATGATGGGCCCCTTGGACAACACTCCTCCGCCGATTCCGACGGCTGTTATCAACCAGCCGCGATAGCCTCCTTCTTGAGCCGCCCGCAAAAGGCCCAAGATGCCCAGCAAGGTGAAAAAGGCCACGAGCATGTCGTAGAGGGTAAGCGTCGTCCATAGGGACCATACCGCCAGGCCGAGCAGAATCAAGGGGGCCAGGCGAGACACCGCCTCCATTTCAGGCCATAGCCGGCGCGCCAAACGCTCGGTCAGGACGAGATTGGCCAAGCCGAACAAGGGGCCGACGAATCGGGGCGTCCAGTCGTTGACGCCGAAAATCAGCCATCCTAAATGGATGATCCACTGGAAAAGCGGCGGCTTGTGACTGTACGGTTCGCCGTTCAGATACGGCACGAGGAAATCGCCTCGCTGCCACATCTCCCAGGCTACCGAGACGACGCGGGTTTCATCGACGGGTGTAAGAGGCCTGAGGGCAACGCCGGAAAAGATGAGAACACACCAGAGAAGAGCATAATCTCTGGCAATCGGCCGGTATGGCATAGGTATCGTTGTTATGGATGAATTTTCGTTACTGAAAACCGGCGCCCCAAAACACCGGCGCTTGAGCCCCTTCAGCCCACCCCGCGGCAAGCGGCGAACCTAAGGTTTTGGCGGGACAGCGGGCGGACAACGACGCTTGCGCCGCCCTCGGCCCGCCATAAAGACTCGCCGACCGATCCGCTAGGCGGCTTCCGCGATGCCGTTGTGCCGAAGCAACGCATCGATGGTCGGCTCGCGGCCGCGAAAGGCGATGAAAAGCTCCATGGCCTTTCGGCTGCCGCCCCGTTCGAGGATGTTTTCCAGGAACGAACGGCCTACGTCGGGCGCGAAAATGCCTTTTTCCTCGAACAGCGAGAATGCGTCGCTGGATAAGACTTCCGCCCATTTGTAGCTGTAATAGCCGGCCGCATAGCCTCCGCCGAAGATGTGCGAAAAGCTGTGCGCAAATCGGTTGAACGGCGGCGGGGTAAATACCGCCACCTGTTTTCTCACGTCGTCGAGAATGGGATAAATCCGCCCGCCCCGGCCCGGATCGTATTCCGAATGAATACGGAAATCGAACAGGCTGAATTCGAGCTGGCGGACCATCTGCATGCCGGACTGGAAGTTGCGGGCCGCGATCATCTTGTCCAACAGGTCCTTGGACAAGGGCTCGCCGGTCCGGTAGTGGCCCGATATGAGCCCCAGCGCCTCGGGCTCCCAGCAGAAGTTTTCCATGAACTGGCTCGGCAGTTCCACGGCATCCCATTCCACGCCATGGATGCCGGAAACGCCGAGGTAATCGACCTTGGTCAGCATGTGGTGCAGTCCGTGGCCGAATTCGTGGAACAAGGTCAACACCTCGTCATGCCGCAGCAAGGAGGGCTCGCCATTCGCCGGAGGCGTGAAATTGCAGGTCAGATACGCAATCGGGCGCTGGATGGTCTGGCCGATCCGGCGCCGGGTGACGCATTCGTCCATCCAGGCGCCGCCGCGCTTTTTGGGACGCGCATAAAGATCGAGATAAAAACCGCCTTGCAGCTCGCCCGAACGGTCATAGATCTCGTAAAACCCGACGTCCGGATGCCAGACGTCCACCCCTGATTTTTCCTGGATGCGGAGGCCGTACAAGCGTTCGACTACGCTGAACATGCCGGGAACGACGCGAGTCACCGGAAAATAGGTCCGGATCTCTTCTTCGGACAGGGCGAACTTGTACTGCCGGAGCTTCTCGGAATAATAGGCCAGATCCCAGGATTCCAGAGTTTCCAGTCCGTGCTCCCGGCGGGCGAAATCTTTCAGCTCTTCGAGATCGCGCCTCGCTTGAGGCAAACAGCGGCGGGCCAGATCGTTCAGGAAATGCACCACCTCTCCGGTCGAGGGCGCCATCTTGGTCGCGAGCGACAACTCCGCATAGTTCCGGAATCCGAGGAGCCGCGCCTCCTCATGCCGCAAGGCGAGAATCTTTTCCATGACTTCCGAGTTGTCCCAGCGGCCGGCATTGGGGCCCTGATCGGATGCGCGAGTGTTGTAAGCGGTGTAGAACTCGCGGCGCAAATCACGATCGTCCGCATAGGTCATCACCGCGATATAAGACGGGAACTCCAGGCTGAACAGCCAACCCTCCCTGCCTTGCGCCGCAGCCGATTGACGCGCCATGGCAATCGCCGAGTCGGGCAATCCGCGCAGCCGCTTTTCATCCTCTATCAGCTTGTTCCAGCCGTGAGTCGCGTCGAGCACGTTGTCCTGAAACTGGCTGCCGAGCCTGGAGAGTTCCTGGGCAATCGCCTTGAAGCGGGACTTCTTCTCCGGCGCCAATTCGACGCCGGACAGGCGAAAATCCCTGAGAGCGTTTTCGAGAATTCTTTCTTGAGCGGCATCCAGGCCGGCCGCGCCTTCGGCAAGGCGGCGGTAGGCCGCATACAACGCCTCGTTTTGGCCGATTTCCGTGGCGTATTCGCTCAACAGCGGCAGGCAGGCATTGTAAGCCTCTCTAAGTTCGTCGCTGTTGACCACGGCATTCATGTGACTCACCGGCGACCAAGCCTTGTTGAGCCGGTCATCCAAGTCTTCCAGAGGCTCCACCAAATTCTCCCAGGCATAGGTTTTCCCGGGCTCAAGCAGTTCGGCGATAGCCGTACGATTCTCGTCCAATATCTGTTTTACCGCCGGCACGACATGCGCGGCTTCGATCCGGGAAAACGGCGGCAGACCTTCCATATCGAGTAATGGATTGCTCATATTTCTCAACTCTATCACAGGACACCATCGAAAAAGCTTTTACACACGCTTATTGGCCAAATACTCTCAGCATCTCGGCAATCTGTTCCTTGGCATCGTACAACACCTTGAGCGACTGTTCAGGAGTCAGCGCGGCGTCTTTGAGCTTGGCATAGGCGGACAATTCGGTAATCGGAGGCAAATCGGCCATCTTGGGCGTTCCGACATAGCTGTGCCAAGCCGCGAGTTGGACGACGTCGGCCAAATCCAGCCGATCCGTGCCCGACAAGCGGCTCCATTGCTCGGCAACGACCGGAAGCTCGATATATTCGTCGGCAAACTCCCAAATGGCGAGCAAATATTGCCCTACCGGCCCTTGAATCAGGGGTAACGCCGCGCCGATTTCCGCCGCGTCGCGAGGCTCGGTTCCGAATCGTTCCGCAAAAGAAAGAAAAGGAATGGCGCCGATGCGAACGATCAATCCGCCCAAGAGCGCTTTATCGGGATCGACCTGGCCGGTCTTCGCCGCCAGCACGGAAGCGATCGCGGATAGCTGAAGACTTTGCTTCCACACCTCCAGCATGAATTTTCTGATCTGCGGACTGCCGGCATGAAAGAGGCTTTTCATGCTCATACTGACAATCAGGTTGCGGGTTGCCGGCAGCCCCAAGCGGGCGATGGCGCTCCGACACGTCATGACGGGCTTGGCCGCGAAATAGAGAGGAGAATTCGCCACCTGGATCAGTTTAGTCGCGACCACAGGGTCCACCTGCACGATTTTTGCCGCCTTTACAAAATCGATATCCTCGTGCATGGCTTGCCTTAATTTGAACGCAATCGTAGGGAACGACGGCAATTCGAGCTTGCCCTTATGAAAGGTATGGCAGAACACATAGAACAAATTGCTTCGGCTCAACTCCGGCGGAAGCGGCAAGTGGGTCAGATCGGGCGGAGCGATCGTTCGGGACTTCGGCCTCTCAGCGTACTGCTGCAAAAGATCGGCGGGAATACGAAGCACCCAGACATCCGTCCAGGCCGTCGCCGCCGCGATCGGCTCATTGCGATCAAGAGGGAAGCGCGCGGCGGCGTCGTGTGAATCCACCCGCCGCATCGCACCGCGTTCCGGCCTGATCATCATCGTGCCTTTGAGAAGAAAAATCGCCGTTTCAGCTCCCTCGTCCCTGCCGAACACCGTCGAGCCGGCGGGATAGCGCTCCATCGTGCGCCCGGAAGCAAAGGCGATCAGCTCCTCGTCGCCAAGCCTCGCTAACGGCGCCAAACGCCTGAGAATCTCGGGAGGAACCGGCTCGCCCCGGATAGATGCCGGTTCGGCAATGGGAGAATCCTGCCGGAGCGAATCCGGATAGAGCGGATGATCGGAACGAGCGGCGCTCTTCTTTGCGGCGATCCGCTTAAGGCCGAGCCAGCCCGCTGCGCCGAGACCGAGGATAGCCGTTGCCAATGCGAATGTATCCATCGGTAGCCGCTAAATCCGATCCAAATCGAAAACCGGGCGCCCCTGCCTGACAAAACGCGGCGGGGTAATCCAGGACTCTTTCAATTGGCCCCGGATGTCTACCCAGGCCCGCTCATAGCTTCCGGGAGGAAGACGGGCAAAGGCGATGGAACAGTTCAGCGTAGGCGAAAAGATCCCGCTCGTGACGATACCTTCGCCAAACGGCGGAACGACGACCTTCTGCCCGTGACGCAGCACGCCTTTATCCTTCAATACCAGTCCGACAAAACGGCGCAGTGGTCCGGTCTTCCGTTGTGCTTCCAGGGCATTGCGACCGATAAACAGCCGTTCCGCGGGTTCGAAGGCCACCGTCCAACCCAGCGCCGTCTCCAACGGCGTTACGGTCTCGTCCATATCCTGCCCATAAAGGCGCATTCCGGCTTCGAGGCGCAAGGTGTCTCTCGCACCCAGCCCGCAGGGTCTAAAACCATTCGCGGTCAACGCCGTCCAGAGGGCGGGGGCATCGGCCTGGGGCAGGATGATTTCCAGACCGTCTTCGCCGGTATAGCCGCTGCAAGACACGAACCAATCCCCGGCTTCGGCAAACTCGAACGAGGCCAGGGACTCCACGGCCTCACGCCATTCAATGGGCAGGCAATCGTGGGCTTTGCGTCTTGCTTCCGGCCCCTGCGCCGCGATGATCGCGAGATCCTGCCGGGGCAGGATGCTCAGGGAGAATCCGGAAGCCTGCCGCTGCATCCAAGCCGTAACCTTGCCACGGGTGGCGGCATTGCTCACGATACGGAACCGGCCGCCAGCCCTCCGGAAAACGGTCAGATCGTCCAGAATGCCGCCATTCTCATTCAGCATGCAGCTATAGAGAGCCTTGCCGGGATCGTTCAGCCGGTCGATGTCGTTCGCCAAGAGCTTCTGCAAAAAGCCGCGGCAATCCGCCCCCTCGATATCCGTCACGGCCATGTGCGACACGTCGAAAATGCCGGCGTCGCGGCGCACGGCGCGATGTTCCTCCAGTTGCGAACCGTAATGCAACGGCAATTCCCAGCCCGCGAACTCCACCATGCGTCCGCCGGCCCGTCTGTGGATATCGTTCAAGACCGTTTTACGTCCCATTGGCGCGGACCTCCTGTTCATGATTGTTCATTTAGAGCATTTTTCATTTCGATATCGCGGATTAAACGCCCGAAAACGCCATGTTAAGGTGCCGCTGAACGCGGCGAGTGTTTTAGAGCGGGGAGCCGCCCCGCACGCGGGTTACGCTGCGAACACCATCCCTGGCGTTCGCCCTTCGGGCCAGCGTTCCGCTGTCCAAATTTGTTCCGGACAAATTTGTCTTTTGCTTGGCCAAAAGAAAGGAACCAAAGACAAATCGGCCGGGAGCCGATTTGGACGCCGAAGGCGCGCGAAGCGCGAGCGCCGGGATAGGCGCGAGTCCAAAGGCCACCCGGCGAGCGCCCTAATCCTGCGCGTTTCGCCCGGCACCGGGGGCGACCGAAGGCACCTCCGTGTGCCGCGGGCGCTGCACCAAATCGGAAAATGCGCCAGACCGGATTGCCCGGCAAATACCGCCAAGGTAAAGGCGTTGACCGCAAGAAACAAAAGAGGCCGGCAAAGCCGGCCTCGGTAACGGCATCGTTGCACGAGTTACAGCAACGGAATGATCAAAAGGGCCACGATATTGATGATCTTGATCATCGGATTGACGGCCGGCCCCGCCGTATCCTTGTACGGATCGCCGACGGTATCGCCGGTCACCGCCGCCTTGTGGGCTTCGGAACCCTTGCCGCCGTGGTGGCCGTCCTCGATGTACTTTTTCGCGTTGTCCCAGGCTCCGCCTCCGGTGGTCATGGAAATAGCCACGAACAAGCCGGTGATGATCGACCCGATGAGCACGCCGCCCAAGGCTTCCTTGCCGAGCAGCAGCCCCACCAGAATGGGCATCGCCACCGGCAGCAGGGACGGTACGATCATTTCCTTGATCGCGGCCATGGTCAGCATATCCACCGCCTTCGAGTAATCGGGCTTGGCCGTGTAATCCATGATGCCGGGAATTTCCCGGAACTGCCGCCGCACCTCGTTGACGATTCCGCCGGCGGCGCGGCCTACGGCTTCCATGGCCAACGCGCCGAACAGATAAGGCACCAGGCCGCCGATGAAAAGGCCGATGACCACCATGTGGTTCGACAAATCGAAGCTGACGTTGCCGCCCAGATTATGAGTATAGTCGGCGAACAGCACGAGCGCGGCAAGACCGGCCGAGCCGATGGCGTAACCCTTGGTGACGGCTTTCGTGGTATTGCCCACGGCATCGAGAGGATCGGTGATATTGCGAATCTCGGCGGGCAGATCGGCCATCTCCGCGATGCCTCCGGCATTGTCCGTGATCGGGCCGTAAGCATCCAGCGCGACGATCATCCCGGTCATGGACAGCATCGCGGTGGCCGCCACGGCGATTCCGAACAGTCCCGCCAGGTCATAAGCACCCCAGATGCTGGCGCATACGGCCAGAACGGGGGCCGCCGTCGACTTCATGGAGATACCGAGCCCGGCGATGATATTGGTGGCATGCCCGGTGGTGGATGCCGACGCGATATGCCGAACGGGGTCGAACTCCGTCGCCGTATAGTATTCGGTGATGGCGACCATAACCCCGGTCAGGACAAGACCGATCAGGGCGGAGAAATAGATGCTGTGCGCCGAGATCGACTCGCCGGCAAAGGAGATGTCGCCGCCGAACAGCATCAGGGTGACCGGATAAAAGGCCAGCGCCGCCAGCCCGCCCGAGACAATCACGCCTTTGTAAAGACCGCTCATGATCTTGCGCCCCTCGGTCACTTCCACGAAGAAGGTGCCGATGATCGACGCGATAATGGAAATTCCGCCGAGCACCAAGGGGTACGCGATGGCCTTTTCCGCCCCGGCGGTGAGCAGGCTTGCCAGCAGCATGGTGGCGACGATCGTGACCGCGTAGGTCTCGAACAGGTCGGCGGCCATGCCGGCGCAGTCGCCCACGTTGTCGCCCACGTTGTCCGCGATAACGGCAGGATTGCGGGGGTCGTCCTCGGGAATCCCGGCCTCGACCTTACCCACCAAGTCCGCGCCCACGTCGGCGCCCTTGGTGAAAATGCCGCCGCCCAGACGCGCGAAGATGGAAATCAGCGACCCGCCGAAAGCGAGCCCGACCAAGGCGTGCAAAGGATCGTCGACACCGGAGGCCTTCAGAACCACATAGTAACCGGCGACGCCCAGCAGCCCCAGCCCGACCACCAACAGGCCGGTGATGGCGCCGCCCCGGAACGCGACGGTAAACGCCGCATTCATGCCCTGATGGGCGGCCTGAGCGGTGCGGGAATTGGAGCGTACCGAGATGTTCATGCCGATGTAACCGGCCGCGCCCGAGAGCACCGCACCGACGGCAAAACCGATGGCGACCGCCCATCCGAGAGCGAACCCGATAAGCAGGAAGAGAACGCCGCCAACCAGGCCGATCGTCCGGTATTGCCGGTTGAGATAAGCCTTGGCGCCTTGCTGGATGGCGGAAGCGATTTCCACCATGCGCTCGTTGCCCGGCGATTGAGCATTGATCCAGGCGATGGAAAGGATTCCGTAGATCAGGGCGGCAACCGCGGCCGTAAACGCGAAAGCCACTCCCCAGTCGATCGCGAAACCGACGTACAGAAACTCGATAAGTCCCAAACCGGCGATCAGTTTACAGCGGCGATCGCTTAGAACTAACCGGACGCCCTCTTGCGCACGGGCGACAAGCAAATAAGCCATCTTCTCCTCCTCTATTTTTAAGGGTTTTTGTTTTTACGTCACATCGGGCAAGAACTCTGAAATCAAATTACGAATTGGCTGGTCAACTTTTTGGGAACCGGCGTATTTTTCAATACGACATAATCCGGCAAGCCGTGTTTGTACGGCGGATAATCTTCGCCCTCGATCAGAGGCCGGAGATAAGCGCGGCAGGCATCGGTAATGCCGAAGCCGTCCGGAGAAATGAATTCCCGCGGCATTTTCTTTTCCACGTTGGCCACGTCCGACAAGTCGGCGTGACCGATTTCCCAACGATAGGGCGAATCGGAAGTACGGACGATGGCGGGCATGACCGCATTTCGGCCATTCAAGGCCAGCTCGACGGCGGCCTTGCCAAGGGCATAAGCCTGTTCGACGTCGGTCTTCGAGGCGATGTGCCGCGCGGCGCGCTGGAGGTAATCGGCCAGCGCCCAGTGATACTTGTAACCCAGCTCATTCTTGACGAGAGCGGCGACGACGGGCGCCGCACCGCCCAGCTGGGTATGGCCGAAGGCATCCTTAATGCCGCTATCCGCCAGGAATTTGCCGTCCGCCCGTTTGACGCCTTCGGAAACCACGATCGAGCAATAACCGTGGCGCCTGACCTTCCCGTCGACCGCCGCCAAAAATTTCGCCTGATCGAAGGGAATTTCGGGAAACAGGATAACCAGGGGAATATCGCGCTCTTCGTCGGCCGCCAGACCGCCTGCCGCGGCGATCCAGCCGGCGTGGCGCCCCATGACCTCGATGATGAATATCCTGGTGGAGGTAGCCGACATCGAAGCCACGTCGAGACTGGCCTCACGGGTGGAGATAGCAATGTATTTGGCGACGGACCCGAAACCGGGACAGTTGTCGGTGATGGGCAGGTCGTTATCGACGGTTTTGGGAATATGGATGGCGCTCAGCGGATAGCCCATCTTTTCCGAAAGCTGCGACACCTTCAGGCAGGTATCGGCCGAATCGCCGCCGCCGTTGTAGAAAAAGTAACCGATGTCGTGGGCCTTGAAGACCTCGATCAGCCGCTCGTACTGTGCCTTGCTCTCGTCGAGTCCCTTCAATTTGTACCGGCAGGAACCGAAGGCGCCGCCCGGCGTGTACCGCAAGCCGGCAATGGCTTGATCGGATTCCCGGCCCGTGTCGATCAGGTCTTCGGTCAATGCGCCGATAATGCCATTTCGTCCCGCATACACGCTGCCGATACGGTCTCGGTTCAGCCGCGCCGTCTCGATGACGCCGCACGCCGATGCGTTAATGACGGCGGTTACACCGCCGGATTGGGCATAAAATGCGTTCCTGATGGCCATGACCGCCTTTTTTCGTTCGAGAATCCCATAAAAAGTCTACATTAGAACAATTACCCTTCCAGTACAAGGCGCTCGCCGGCAGAGCAAATGAGGCGCGGCGGCGGCTCGACGAGTTATTGTCATGGCTACCGTACTGTCCGGCGGCCGGTGGTTTTCGCGTCCCTCCCTGTCACCACGAAATCGATGACGGCATGAATTGAACAGAGTATCGGCTACCGGCCTGCCGCTATTGTTTCTCGAGATGAAATCCGGCCCGATACGACAAGATGGCGGTCGCTGACGATATTGACGGCAAAGCCGGTCAGGCCGGCGGCCTCCAATTGTGCGCGGACCTCATCCGGCCGATAGGCGGCGCGAAGGGAATTCGAGAAATCCCGCCTGAGCACCTCGGGCGCATCGGACGCATACTCTTGGACCAATTCGTTCAGCCGTTCTTCGTCTTCGGGCCGCAGCAGATCCATGATAAAAACCGGCGCGCCGGGTTTACCCCAATGCTTTACGGACACCCAAAGCACCATGGGATCGGCCAAGTGATGGAGCAGGGAGTTCGAGATCACCGCATCGTAAGACGTCAGCGGTAGTATTACCTTGGGAAGGTAGGCCTTGATCAGCCGGACACGCTGTTCCAAGCCCGCCGCGCGAACCAATTTACGGCCGAACCCGAGCATGGCCTCGGCGCCGTCCACGCCGTCGATCCGGCAATCAGGAAAAGCGCGGGCGAAACGCACGGTGACGTCGGCCGAACCGCAGCCCAGATCCAAAACCGAACCGGCGAGCGCCGTATCGGGGAATGCGGATCGAAACAGAGCGACGAAATGATCGTGCGGCTCGGAAAAGTCCGCCTCCGCATAGGCGCGGGCCTGATCTTCCTCATCCATCAGTTCCGGCTCGGGTACGCGCCGCATGATCCGTTTGTCTCCGTTGACCGGAGCCACCAAGAATATAGAGGATGGCGTTCTCGCACTATAGCAACCCGTGCTCGGCGAATGAATACGCCTCTCCGTCGCCGACGATGAAATGGTCGAGCACGCGAATATCGACGAGCGACAAGGCCTGCTTGAGCCTGTACGTGATGTATTTGTCCGCTTCGCTGGGTTCGGCGATGCCGGACGGATGATTGTGAGCGAAGATGACTGCCGCGGCATTGAAGGACAAGGCCTTTTTCACCACTTCCCTGGGATAGACGCTGGCGCCGTCGATGGTGCCCCGGAACAGCTCCTCGAATTCGATGATCCGGTGCTGATTGTCGAGAAACAAGGCGGCGAACACCTCGTGAGAATAGGCGCGCAACTGAGCGGCGAGGTAGCTCCGGGTCAGGTCGGGGCTGGTCAGGGCGCTCCCGCGCCTAAGCGCCTCCTTGAGATGCCTTCGGGCCATTTCGAGCACGGCCTGCAATTGCGCGTACTTGGCCGTACCGAGCCCGCGGCTGCGGCTGAACCGTTCGAAGTCGCTTTCCAGCAGCGCTCTCAGGGAACCGAACTCGATCAGCAGCTCGCGGGCCAGATCCACCGCGGTTTTGCCCTTGACGCCCGTGCGCAGAAAAATCGCCAGCAGCTCCGCATCCGATAAACTATGCGCCCCTTTTTGCAGCAGCTTTTCCCGTGGCCTTTCATCGTCGGGCCAATCCGTGATGGGCATGCCTCCCCCGTCCGAATAAAACGTTTCAAACCGAATCGCAGCAAAGCATAGAAGCGGCCACGCAAACTTGCCATAATGCGGCGCCTCAACCTCTTATCGAAACCAGCCAGCATTGACGAATCTCACCGGCAAACACATCGTCTTGGGCGTCACGGGCGGTATCGCCGCCTATAAAGCCGCCGAACTGACCAGACTTCTGCGCAATGCCGGCGCCTCGGTACGGGTCGCCATGACCCAGGCGGCGACGGCTTTTGTCTCTCCGCTGACATTTCAGGCGCTTTCGGCCAACCCGGTGCATACCGAGTTGCTCGATCCCGGCGAGGAGTCGGCCATGGGGCATATCGGCCTGGCCCGCTGGGCGGACCTGGTACTGATCGCGCCGGCCACGGCCGATTTCATCGCCCGGCTCCGGATCGGGCTCGGAGACGATCTTTTGTCGACGATATGCCTCGCGACCCGTGCGCCTATCGCCGTCGCCCCCGCCATGAACCAGGCCATGTGGGACAACCCCGCGACGCAAGAGAACGTCCGCAGCCTGTCAGACCGGGGCGTCCGAATACTCGGACCGGCGGAAGGGGACCAGGCCTGCGGCGAAGTCGGCATGGGCCGCCTGCTCGAACCGCAACGGATCTGCGGCGAGCTGGAAAGCGTTTTCGGCACCGGCCTTCTGGCCGGGCTGTCCGTCCTGATCAGCGCCGGCCCGACCCGCGAACCCATCGATCCGGTGCGCTACATCAGCAACCGAAGCTCGGGCAAAATGGGCTATGCGTTGGCGGAAGCCGCGACCCAGGCCGGCGCGAAAGTGAGCCTGGTTACCGGCCCCACGGCTTTAACCATTCCGCGGGTGCATGACGTATCCCAGGTCGAGAGCGCCGCGGAGATGTACCGCCGCATCATGGACAAGGTTTCGTCGGCCGACATTTATATCGGCGCCGCGGCGGTGGCCGACTATTCCCCGGAAACCGCCGCAAGCCGGAAAATCAAGAAAAACGAATCGGAAATGGTTCTGACGCTGCGTAAGACGCAGGACATACTCGGCGCCGTCAGCGCCGCGGCGAAACGGCCGTTCACCGTCGGGTTCGCGGCCGAAACCGATCGGCTCGAAGACTACGCCCGGCAAAAGCTCGCCGCCAAGTCGCTGGACATGGTGGCCGCCAACTGGGTCGGACGTTCCGAGGGCGGGTTCGAAAACGACGACAACGCGCTCTTCGTCTGCTGGAACGGCGGCCACGCCCATTTGCCGCTGGCCCCGAAAAAAACCATTGCCGATCAACTCATACGACTCGTTGCCGAACGCTACCATGCGCAAAATTCAGCTAAAAATCCTCGATAACCGCCTCGGAGGCGAGATTCCCCTACCCCATTACGCCACCTCCGGCGCGGCCGGGCTGGACCTTCGCGCCTGCCTCGACGAACCGCTCCGGCTCGCACCTGGCGAAACCAAACTGATTCCCACCGGGCTCGCCATCCACATCGAAGATCCGAATCTCGCCGCCGTGCTGCTGCCGCGCTCGGGACTCGGCCACAAGCACGGCATCGTGCTCGGCAACCTGGTCGGCCTGATCGATTCCGATTATCAGGGCCAGGTTTTCGTCTCCTGCTGGAACCGCGGGACCGAACCCTTCGAAATCCAGGTCGGCGACCGCATCGCCCAGATGGTGTTCGTGCCGGTGGTGCAAGTGGAATTCGAACGGGTCGACGACTTCGAGGCCAGCCGGAGAGGCGCGGGAGGCTTCGGACATACGGGGCATCAATAGGATTCAGACATCCGGCGGAATACGCCCTACTCTCCTGGAGTTATCCGTGAAAAAGCAAGAATCGATCGAAACCCGCTCCGCGACCCAGATCGCCCATGTCCTCATCGAAGCGCTACCTTACATCCAGCGCTTCAAGGGAAAAACCGTCGTCATCAAGTACGGCGGCAACGCCATGACCGAGGAGCGGCTCAAGAACAGCTTCGCGCGGGACATCGTGCTGTTGAAACTAGTCGGCATCAATCCGGTCGTCGTTCACGGCGGCGGGCCCCAGATCGGCCAACTTTTGCAGCGCCTAGGCAAGACCAGCGAATTCGTGCAAGGCATGCGGGTGACCGATGCCGAAACCATGGACGTGGTCGAAATGGTGCTCGGCGGCCTGGTCAACAAGGAAATCGTCAACCTGATCAACCGGCACGGCGGCTCGGCGGTCGGCTTGACCGGCAAGGACGGCGACCTGGTGCGCGCCCGGAAGATCGTGGTCAAGCAGCGCGCGCCGGAAACCGAGGAACCGGAAATTATCGACCTCGGGCATGTCGGCGAAGTCGAGAGCATCGACCCGTCCGTCGTGGACATGCTGGTGCAGGGCGACTTCATTCCGGTGATCGCGCCGATCGGCGTCGGGGCCGACGGCTTCTCCTACAACATCAACGCCGACTTGGTGGCGGGCAAAATGGCCGAGGTCCTGAAGGCGGAGAAGCTGATCCTTCTGACCAACACCCAGGGCATCCTGGACAAGAACGGAAGCCTATTGACCGGGCTGTCCTTGTCCGACGTGGACGATTTGATCGCGGACGGCACCATCACCGCCGGCATGATCCCGAAGGTGCGCTGCGCGACGGATGCCCTCAATGGCGGCGTCGCCAGCGTTCACATCATCGACGGACGGATCGATCACGCCGTGCTGCTGGAGCTGTTTACCGACAAGGGTATCGGCACGCTGTTGCTTAGGCGCTGAGCAGGCGAGAGCCATCGTTTTCGAGGCTCAACCGGAGCCTGCCAGACCGGCTTCGATGTAAGGTCTGAAATCCGCACGAATCTTCCGGACGCCGGAGCTTGCGCAAAGCTCTTCGCCGACCGACGACGGCCGGCAGCGTATGTCGAGAAACAAGATGTCCTCGGCTTTGCCGGCCATGCGGGTCACGGTGATCGCAAAATCGCGGTCGTTCCGGGGAATTGCGGTTTGCAGGATCTTGTCGTTGTCGATGAACAACGGCCCGTTGGCCTGCTGGAGAAGATAGGCGCGCGCCAGGGTCCAGGCCTTGTCGCACGTCGCTCCCGCAGCGCAGTTGACGGCGCTGACGATAGCGCCGCCGGCGTCCGGCTTATCCGAGGCGCTCACCGACTCGTGCCAGGCTTGATGCCATCCTGCGCCTTGATGTTGGGCGTTGATCGAGCGGAAGCGCGCGATATCCCCGGCAAAGGTCTCGGAAATCGCGTTTTTTTCAGCTTCCATGCGCGTTAATTTCCCGTCGTAGCCGGCGACCTGCCGCCGTGTCGCCTCGATTGCATCGCTCAAGTTCTTGGGAATCGCCTGCCCTTTTTTCTCGAAATCGGCGGCGCGATTCTCCTGTCCGCTCAATAACGCCTGCTGACGCTGCCGATTGGCCTCGGTGACCTTGATCAAGGAATCCAGCATGGTCAACTTGCCCTGCAAGGCCAGGTTCATCTCTTCCTCGCTGCGATAGGTCCTGAGCAGTACCTGGTCCCGGTCGCGCTGCGCGGCCAAAATCTTCTCCTGTTCGAGCCGCAACTGTCTGAGCCGGTTCTCCATTTCGATTTGCTCTGGAGATTTGGCGCCATCGAGCACTTCCACCTCGCGCCCCTCCGAATTGAGCTTGGCCCGGCGGTGCTTGGCCTGGTCGGGCGGAACCCGGTCGGAGTAATGCACCGCGCCATTTTCATCGACCCAGCGGTAAGTCGCGCCATGGCCGCCCGGTCCGTACAAGGCGACCGCAAGCGCTGCCAAGGCGAGGCGAAAACCGCTTCGGGGCTTCATAGCACGCCGAAGCGGGACTGGTATTCCCGGATGGCTTCCAGATCCGCGCGGCGATTCGCCTTATCGAGAAATTCGAGAATGTCGCGCAGCGTGACGATGGAATAAACCGGCAGACGAAATTGATCGGCGACCTCCTGTACCGCGGAAACTTCGCCGCGGCCCTTTTCCTGCCGGTCCAGGGTGATCAGAACTCCGCCCGGAACGGCTCCGGCGGCCCGGATGATGTCGACCGACTCCCTTACCGAGGTGCCGGCCGTAATGACGTCGTCGACGATCAGCACTGAACCCTTGAGCGGCGCTCCGACAAGCGAGCCGCCCTCGCCGTGATCCTTGGCTTCCTTGCGGTTGAACGCGAACGGGATTTCTTCGCCGGTTTCCCTGGCCAGGGCCATGGCGGCGGCGCAGACCAGGGGTATCCCTTTGTAGGCGGGGCCGTACAAGACATCGGCCTTGATGCCCTCGTGCAGCATCGCCTTGGCGTAAAATTCGCCCAGCTTGGACAGACGGGCGCCTGTGTCGAAAAGCCCGGTATTGAAAAAATACGGGCTGCGCCGGCCGGACTTCAGGGTGAAGTCGCCGAAGCGCAAGACACCGCACTGGAGAGCGTATTCGATAAACTCCGCTTGGAATGGCTGCATGGCAGGTGATTTCTCTATGTCATCTCATTTTTAGGACAGGCGGGCAGGAAACGGCGGCGATCCCGCGGCCGTTCGCCAGCGAAAAAGCGTAAAAACGTTTTTGCCCAACTCTAGCATATCCACAATGCCGAAAAATCGGCTAAGAAGGGGTGCGAAAAGCGACTGCGCAACCTGAACACTTCTCATGCACCCTCTAAGGCACGGCTACCCGGCGAAGCAGTTCCTCGACAACGCGGTCCGACGACAGGCCTTCCGCTTCCGCCTCGTAACTCAGGATCAACCGATGACGCAGCACGTCCGCGGCGACGGATTGAATGTCTTCCGGCGTCACGTAATCGCGCCCCGAGAGCCAGGCACGGGCCCGGGCGCATCGATCCAGAGCGATGCTGGCGCGCGGACTGGCGCCGTATTGCAGCCAGCGTTCGAGTTCCTTGCCGTACCCGCCGGGGCCGCGCGTGCCGAGCACCAGTTGCAGCAGGTACTCTTCCAGGGGTTCCGCCATGTAAAGATCGAGCACCTCTTGCCGCGCCGCGAACAAGGTCTTCTGGCTGACGGATTCGAACTCCGCCTCCGCATCGGCGCGCCCGCGCCGGGACTCTTCCCGCACCAGGCGCAAAATCGCCCGCTCGTACCGGGCTTCGGGATAACCGATCCGGATGTACAGCATGAAACGGTCCAATTGCGCTTCGGGCAGCGGATACGTACCCTCCTGCTCGATCGGATTCTGCGTCGCCATCACCATGAACAGTTCCGGCAGCTTGTAGGTTATCCGACCGACCGTAATCTGGCGCTCCGCCATCGCTTCGAGCAGGGACGACTGCACCTTGGCCGGCGAACGGTTGATCTCGTCGGCCAGGATCAGATTATGGAACAAAGGCCCCGGCTGAAAGTGAAACGACCCGTCCTGGGGTCGGTAGACCTCGGTGCCGGTAAGATCGGCCGGGAGCAAATCCGGCGTGAATTGGATGCGGTGAAAATCGCCCTCGATAGCCCGGCTCAGCACGTTGATCGCTCGCGTCTTGGCGAGACCCGGCGCGCCCTCCACGAGAATGTGCCCGTCCGCGAGCAGCGCGATCAGCATCCGCTCGATCAGGACATCCTGTCCGATCACCTGGGCCGCCACAAACCGGCGGAGCCGCTGCAAATCCTGCTGAGCAGGCGATAAAGTCTTTTCGGAAGCGTCGTTCTCTTGAAACATGAGTAACGTATAGCCCTCTTGACTGGGTCGATTCCTAGGCGTTTCAAAGCGACCCATTATAATTGAACCTGTCATCCCGCCGCGTGCGGATTGTCCCGACGCAATTCGGCTTCTCAAAAAATGAACCCATTTCCGACCTTTCCAATTCTCATTCCGGCCGGCCGGCATACGCTATTGCTCGCTTGCGCCTTGCTCGGCTCATGCATGACCTATGAGAACCGCATTCCGTCCGTGCCGCTGCCTTCGTCGAACGACGATCACATGGACGTGAACGGCGCGCGCGTGGCGGGAGAGGCTTACGCCGATCCCGAACAGGCGGAGCGGGCGTTCGGCTTCGACATCCGGGAAGCCGGATTGCTCCCGGTGCGTCTCGTCATCGACAATCAAAGCGCGAGCGTGGTCCAAGTCAGCCCGCAACAGACGTTTCTGATCGACCGGGACGGGCAGGCATGGCCGCTCTTAACCGGCGAGCAGGCCCATAACCGCGTGGCGAGCGCCGTGCAATGGGGAGAGACGGCCCGGAATGCGGCGCAAACCGCAGTGGAAGGCGCCGCCGCCGGCGCGCTGACCTCGTCCGCCATCGGGCTGATCCTGGACGGCTGGCTGAACGGCGGAATGAGCAATCGCTTGCTCGATCACACCGCGGTGGGCGCCGGAGTCGGAGCGATCGTCGGCGGCGGGCAGGATACCCAGGAACTGGAACACCGGATACGAAGGGACCTGATCGGGAAATCGCTCCGCAACCAGCGAATGCTGCCGGGCGAACTGGCCCACGGCTATTTGTTCTTTCCCGGAAAGGACGAAGCCCGAAGCGCGGTCACCTTACGCCTCGGGCTCGAATTCGACGGCTATCCGCAGGTCGTGAACCTGCCGCTAAGACCTCCGGGCTACAGCCGCCGGGCGACGCCCGATCAACGGCCTATCGCCCGGTAGCCGATGTCGGTGCGGTGGTACATGTTTTCCCAGCGGATTTCGCGCACCTGCCGGTACGCCTTCCGTTGCGCCTCCAAGACGGTATCGCCCAGGGCGCATACGCAGAGCACGCGGCCTCCGGCGGTAACGATCTTGCCGTCCGACCGCGCCGTACCGGCATGGAAAACCTTGACATCCGCCGCCTCGCTTTCCGGCAAGCCTTCGATCTCGTCACCTTTGGCGTAATCGAAGGGGTAGCCGCCCGCCGCCAATACCACGCCCAGCGCCGCACGTTCGTCCCATTCGGCCTCGACGCCGCTCAAGCGGCCTTCCAATGCGCCAAGGCACAAATCGACCAGATCGCTCTTGAGCCGCATCATGATCGGCTGGGTTTCCGGATCGCCGAAACGGCAGTTGAACTCGAGCACCTTGGGCGCGCCGTCCGGCGTAATCATCACCCCGGCATACAAGAAGCCTGAGTAAGGAATGCCGTCCGCCGCCATTCCCGAGAGCGTCGGCTGGATCACTTCGTTCATGATGCGTTCGTGGATTTCCGGCGTCACCACCGGGGCCGGCGAATAAGCCCCCATGCCGCCGGTATTGGGGCCCTTGTCGCCGTCGTCCCGCGCCTTGTGATCCTGGGACGTCGCCATCGGCAGAACGTCGAGCCCGTTCGCCATGACGATGAAGCTCGCCTCCTCGCCCCGCAGGAATTCCTCGATCACGACCCTGTGACCCGCCGAGCCGAACGCATTGCCCGACAGCATATCGGTTACGGCGTCTTCCGCCTCCTTTTCCGACTGGGCGATGACCACGCCCTTGCCCGCGGCCAGGCCGTCGGCCTTGATCACGATTGGCGTGCCTTTTTCCCGGATGTAGGCGATCGCCTCGCCGACCGCCGTGAACGTCCGGTATTCGGCGGTCGGAATGCCGTGACGCGCCAGAAAATCCTTGCAGAAGACCTTTGAACCTTCGAGTTGCGCGGCGAGCCGGGTGGGACCGAAGCACTTGAGTCCCGCCGCACGGAACTCGTCCACGATACCGGCGACCAGCGGGGCCTCGGGACCGACGATCGTAAGATCGATGGCCTCATCCCGCGCGAAGGCCAACAAGGCCGGAATGTCCTCGGCCGCAATCGGCCGATTTTCCACTTTGGCTTCGGCGATGGTGCCGGCATTGCCCGGCGCAACGAAAATCTTCTCTACTCTCGGAGACTGCGCCGCTTTCCACGCCAGGGCGTGCTCCCGTCCGCCGCCGCCGACTATCAGTACTTTCATGGTTTTATTGCCGTTGATTTAAAGGATGGATCAAAGAATCGTAAAAACCCGCAATGCCGTTAAGCACGAATTGCACCGCGAGCGCCGCCAGAACGATGCCCAGCACGCGGGTCATGATATGCACCTTGCCCTCGCCGAGATATTCCGTAAGCACTTCGCCGACGTGCAACAGCAGCCGCGTAATGAGGTAAATTGCGGCAATGACGCCGGCGAGCACGCCTAACCGGCTCATGTCGTCACCGGCTCTATTGGCGAGCAGCAAAACGGCGGTGAGGGTGCCGGGACCGGAAAGCAAGGGAATGGCGAGCGGAAAAATCGCGATGTCTTCGCCTGCCGTGCGCTTTTCTTCGACCTTGGGCGCCTGAAGGCCGGCGCGCCGCCCGAACAGCATGGGCATCGCCGTCACGAAAAGGAGAATGCCGCCGCTGATGGCGAAGGCGTGCACGGTAACGCCGAGATGCTCGAGCAGACGCTTGCCGGCCAGCAGAAAAAAAACCGTCACGCCGAAAGCGATGAGTAAGGCGCGGCTCAAGGTCTTGCGCCGCTCGGTCTTTTCCAGCCCTCCGGTCAGAGCGATGAAGATCGGCGCCGCGCCGAGCGGATCGACGACCACGGCCAGCGTCAGAAAGGCCGTGAGCGCAAACTGAACCAAGCCGTCTTCCATCAACCGTTCGGCTGCGCCTGAATGGACGTCAGAAATCGAAGCCCACCGCTCCCGCAAATCACGTATCGCACTTTCAAGCGGCTTCCCTCGACGAACAGCGCCGGCAGTTGAGACTTTCGTTCTTCCGGCACGCCATCGACATCCAAATAATATTTATTGGTCACGCCCTGCTCATCGGTCAGCAACACGCCTTTTTCGTAAGACTCGAAAATGTCTTTTCCGCCCATCTCCTTGACCGTCATCTCGTGGACGTTCTTCTCGATCTCGCAGCCGAGCCCGCCCTGGCCGGCGATAGCGATTTCAGCCGTGCCGGGAACCTCCGTTTGCGGCTCGGGAACAGGCACCCCGCCCGGCTCCTGACGCGCCGGCGGAACCGGCGGAACGGTCCCCTGAGTAGCGGGCTTTCTGCCCACGATAAACAAAACGGCCACGATCAGAACCACCACGGCGACCGCGATCAGCATCGCCCACCGGGCCCATTTTATAACGGATACTCTCTGCTTCTCCGGCTGCATGTCTCGTCCCTTCCAGCGAATTCAAAACGCTCAGATGCCGGCATCGTCCAGCATCGCCTCGAAATCGGCCGGCGAAAATCCGACCATCTTTTCCTTGCCGATCAAAATGACCGGCACGCCCCGCCCGCCGAGCTGATCGAATTTCGCCCTGGCGGACCGGGATTTCTCGATATCGAATTCATCATACGCAATCCCGTGGCTTGCCATATACGATTTAGCCTTCCGGCATACGCCGCACCATTCCGTGGTGAAGATCGTCACTTTCCGTAAAGCCGGGGAACCCTCGACCGGCGAGACTTCGGCCGGGCCGGAATAGGAGTCGATCTTGACGACCTCGATTTGCGCATCGCTGGAGCCGTTCGAACGGTTGTCGGTATACGTCACCTTCCCGTCGGGCCCCCTCACTTTGAAAACCTCGGCCATACCCGCCGAACCAAACGTAACGGCGAGGGACAGAAAGGCGAAATACAGGCATTTCTTCATAAACCCTCCGGTAAAGCATGTATCGGGAGCGGCGAAACGGGCGAGACCGTAATAACCCTTATGGACGAGCGTATGCGGCCGCCCCGCTCGGATACCGCCTTTTGGCAGCCAGTCATCGAAGGGGCAACTATAGCGCATTCGGGTACTTGCACGTCCGGGCCTTCGGCGACTGCCAATGGCCGGCACGCCTCACGGAACCAAAACGATCGAACCGGCTCCGGCAGTGTCCGGAACATCTCCGGAAACAGATCTGTCTCACGTTGAAGTTCCATTCGACGGAAAAACCGGAGATTCCTGGTTTACGGGGAGCTTCGAAATTGCCGGCAACTCGAGACGTTTGCTTCTGCCCGATGTTTCCGGCCGACAAAACTGACGAGGAGGCTTGACGTGAACCGTTACGCTTTACCGATACTGTTTTTTTCGATCTTTGCCGCAGGCGTGGCCCATGGCGACGACGGAAACCTGCCGCCCCTTCGCTTCGACGCCGTTCTCAGCGGTTCCGAGGAAGTGCCCGCTCCCGTAGAGACTCGAATGGGGGGCCGCGCGGGCTTCCAGTTCAACCCGGAAGAAACCGCAATGCTATTCGTCTTGACGCTCACCGATGGGGTAAACGTCACCGGAATCCGCCTGCATTGCGCTCCGCCGGGCGCGCCCGGTCCCGCCGTCGTTCCGCTCCTGAACGTCATCGAGGGCAGCTGGAATGGCACGCTGGAAGTGCAATCGACGATAACCGGAGCCAACCTCGTTCAAGGGACGGATTGCTTTTCCGCGACCGGAAGAAACATCGGCACGCTTGCCGATCTGGCTGCGGCCATGAGAGACGGCAACATCTTCGCGAACGTCACCTCGATCGCGTTTCCCGAAGGCGAAATCCGCGGGCAGCTACAGGTAGGCTCGGGCGATCTGACCTTGTTGTCGCCGCCCGGAACATTCGATTCCCCCGCTGGAGTACCTCTTCAGATCGGCGGAGAATCGGGCACCGTCGTCAGAATCGTTACCCAGTCCCCCGAGACGGCGACCCAGCCCGAGACGTTTAATCCGCCTCTGAGAGAATCCCCGTCATCGAGCTTCAATCCGCCGCTGGAAACAAATCTTTAATTCCCGACGTGCCCCAAAAATCAAAGAAGGGCTGAGCCCAAAGTCCGGCCTGACTAACGGGAAGCCCGCGGTTTTCGCCAGGCTCAGTTTCGTGCAGCAAACACCGCCACGGGCGTCTGGGCTTGCGCAAGCACGAAGCTCACCGGATATTGACGGTTCGGCCCGGCCAGCGCGGCCGTGAACACCTCCGCTTTGCCGGCGCCGCCGAACTGTAGGTAGACCCGCCGCGCGTGGAGGATCCACGGCAAGGTCATGCTGATCCGTTCGGTCGGCGCCACCGCGCCCACTTGCGCGAGGCAGGGCGGCGTGTCGGCGACCGAGCCTTCCAATGCCAAACCCGCGCTCAGATGGGGGCTGGCCGGGAACAGCGAGGCGGTATGGCCGTCGTCCCCCATGCCGAGAATCAGGGCGGCAAACGGCAGGGGCAGATTTTTGAAGGTGGCGGCCAAGGCCGTTTCGGCGTCTTCGGCGGACGCATCGCCGGTATACAGCGGCACGAAACGCGCCGCCGCCGCGCGTCCTTGCAACAGATTGGCCTTGACCAGAGCGGCGTTGCTGGCCGGATCGGTTTCCGGCACCCACCGCTCGTCGACCAGCGTGACGACCACGCGGGCCCAATCCAGATCTTCGTCGCGCAACGCTTCGAACACCGGCACCGGCGAGCGTCCGCCCGACACAGCCAGCGCGGCGAAAGGCTCCGCCTGCAACGCGGCGCGCAAGTCGGCAGCCACGGACGCGGCGAGTGCCGGCGCGAGGCTTGCGTTATCGTCGAACCATTGAATGTCTACCATGCCTTAATCCTCGTCGTGCCAGACAAAACCGTCGCGCGACAGCAGTTCGGTGGAAGCGGACGGCCCCCAGGTGCCTGCCGCATAGGGCAAAGGGCCGGCCGGATCGACCGTCCACGTGTTCAGGATCGGCTCGACCCAGCGCCAGGCCAGCTCCAGTTCGTCCTGGCGCACGAACAGCGCCTGGTTGCCGCGGATGGTGTCGAGCAGCAGGCGCTCGTAAGCCTCCGCCCGGCGAGCCTTGAATTTCCCCGAGAAATCGAGATCGAGCGATACCGGCTGAAGCTCCATCGAATCGCCCGGCGCCTTGGCATTGAGATACAGGCGGATGTATTCGTCCGGCTGAAGGCGGATGACCAGCTTGGACGGCGCGCGCGTCCCGCTGCTCGGCAGAGGGAAAATATGGTGCGGCACGTCATGGAAATGGACCACGATTTCGGCAAGACGGGCGGGAAGCCGCTTGCCGGTGAACAGGTAGAACGGCACGCCGGCCCAGCGCCAGTTGGCGATCTCCGCCTTAATGGCGACGAAGGTTTCCGTCTTGCTGTCGGCCGGGATATTGTCCTCGTCCAGGTATCCCGCCACCGGACGTCCGCCGGACACGCCGGCGCGATACTGTCCGCGCACGGTCTTGGCCAATACGTCTTCGCGGGTGAGCGGCACCAGGCACTCGAGCACCTTGAGCTTTTCGTTGCGGATCGCGTCCGAGTCGAGGCTGGCCGGCGGCTCCATCGCGACGAAGCACAGCAGTTGCAACAGGTGGTTCTGCACCATGTCGCGCAATGCGCCGGTCTTGTCGTAGAAGCCGCCGCGGCTGCCGATTCCCACGTCCTCGGCAATCGTGATCTGGACGTTGCCGATCCACATCCGGCGCCACAGCGGCTCTAACAAGGAGTTGCCGAAGCGCAGCGCCATCAGGTTCTGCACCGATTCCTTGCCCAGGTAATGGTCGATCCGGTAGACCTGTTTCTCGTGGAAGAACCGGTCCACGTCCGCCGTGATCGCGTTGCTCGAAGCCAAGTCATGCCCCAGGGGCTTCTCCAGCACCACGCGGCTGTTCGGGCCGTTGAGCCCTTGACGTGTCAGATTGCTGCAAATGGTCGCGAACAGGAAAGGCGCGGTGGACAGATAGAAAACGTTCACCTCGGCCGGAGTTTTCTTCAGCAGCGTCTTCAGCGGCACGTACTGCTCCGGCTGGGTGGCGTCGAGCTTCAGATAGACCAGGCGCGAGCGGAATGCCGCCCACGCGGCATCGTCCCAGTCGCCCTCGGGCACGAATTGCCGCGCCTTGTCGTCCACCATGGCGAGGAACGAGTCTTGCGTCAGCTCCTGCAAATCGAGACAGAGGATGCGGCCCGACTCCACCAGCAAACCGTTCTTATGGCACTGGTACATCGCCGGCAACAGCTTGCGCGTGACCAGATCGCCGGCGCCGCCAAAAAAAACCAGGTTGAACGATTGGGGAAATGGGAGCTGACTCACCGCTGGATCCTCTTGTTATAGACCGTGCCGATTCTGGTTCGGCCGAGCACATGTTGCACCGGAGGCGTGCCCGGAAAACCGGGCGAAAAAACGCCGCAATACTACTCGCCGAACCCCCTGCTGTCCAGCCGGCGGCAGGGCCCGGAGGCCGCATTTCTTGACACTCATTGGCGGCTTGGATTAAATGTGGCCCGCTTATGCGCCGTTGCGGGGCATGCTTCTGCCTACCGCTGACGCCGTCCCAACAAGACCGTCACTTCAACCGAGACCGTATGCCCCTACATCCCACATTGCTCGCCGTCACCGAGCGTATTCGCAGCCGTAGCCAAACCAAGCGCCAGGCTTACCTAGAGCGCATGCAGCGCGCCCGTCAGGGAGGGGTCGAGCGCAGCCGAATCGCATGCACCAACGTGGCGCACGCCTACGCCGCGATGCCGACCGGCGACAAGCTGGCATTGAAAGCCGCCGTGGTGCCGAACATCGGCATCGTGACGTCGTATAACGACATGCTTTCGGCGCACCACCCCTATGAGCAGTACCCGGCCGCGATCAAGGCCGAGGCTCGGGCGGCGGGAGCGACCGCACAGGTCGCCGGCGGCGTTCCGGCGATGTGCGACGGGGTAACCCAGGGTCAAAGCGGCATGGAGCTGTCCCTGTTCTCGCGCGACGTGATCGCGATGTCCACCGCCGTAGCCCTTGCTCACCGCGTATTCGACGCCAATCTGTTTCTCGGCGTCTGCGACAAGATCGTTCCGGGCCTTCTGATCGGCGCATTGCGCTTCGGTCATCTGCCCGCCGTCTTCGTTCCTGCCGGTCCGATGGTTTCGGGCGTCTCCAACGCCGAGAAAGCCAAGGTCAGACAACTGTTCGCCGAAGGCAAGGTGGGCCGCGAGGCCCTGCTCGAATCCGAAATGGCATCCTATCACAGCGCCGGCACCTGCACGTTCTACGGCACCGCCAACAGCAACCAGATGCTGATGGAAATCATGGGTCTGCAACTGCCGGGATCGGCCTTCGTGAGCCCCGGCACCGACCTCCGGGAAGCGCTGACCCGCGCGGCGACCCGCCAGGCGGTACGGCTCGCCCAGGACAAATCCTCGCCGGCCTTGTGCGACATCATGGACGAACGCGCCGTAGTCAACGGCATCGTCGGCCTCTTGGCGACCGGCGGCTCGACCAACCACACGATTCACCTGATCGCCATCGCTCGGGCCGCTGGGCTGGAGATCAACTGGGACGACTTCAACGATCTGTCGGCGGTCGTGCCTCTCCTGGCCCGCGTTTATCCCAACGGCAAAGCGGACGTCAACCATTTCCACGCCGCCGGCGGCATGGGCTTTTTGATCCGCGAACTGCTGGATGCCGGGCTTCTGCACGAGGATGTGCAAACCGTGCTCGGCCAGGGGCTTCGCCGCTGGACGGAAGAGCCCTGGCTCGACAACGGCGAACTGGCCTTTCGCCCGGCCAGCGAAAAAAGCCTCGATAGCACGGTGCTGACCACGGCCAGCGATCCGTTCAGCGCGGACGGCGGCCTGCGCCTCGTTACCGGCAACCTCGGCCGCGGCGTCATCAAGGTATCGGCCGTGGCGCCCGAAAACCGGGTGGTGCGCGCGCCCGCCATCGTCTTCGACGACCAGGAAGATCTGATCGCCGCGTTCAAGCGCGGCGAGCTGGAGCGGGACTTCGTCGCCGTGGTCCGCTTCCAGGGCCCGCGCGCCAACGGCATGCCGGAACTGCATCAACTCACCCCATCGCTCACGGTCCTCCAGGATCGCGGCTTCAAGGTCGCCCTGGTCACGGACGGCCGCATGTCCGGCGCGTCGGGCAAGGTTCCGGCCGCGATTCACATTTCGCCCGAGTGCGTGATGGGCGGGCCGCTCGCCAAGGTGCGGGACGGCGACATGCTGGTGCTCGACGCCATGGAAGGCCGCCTCGAGGCCGAAGTCCCGGCCGCCGAATGGGACAGCCGAGAAATCGCGACGGCCGACCTCTCCCGCAACCAGTTCGGCTGCGGACGGGAACTGTTTACCGGCCTGCGCCAACTGGCGGACACCGCGGAACGCGGCGGCGTCACCTTCCATTTCGACGACTAGAGCGCTTTTATATCGCGTGCAGGGGCGAATTCGTTCGCCCACTCGCTTTTTGCAACCGACACAGAGACTTTTGCCATGAATCTTGACCAGATTATTGCCGCCACCAGCGTCATGCCCGTGATGGTGGTGGACCGGACGGAAGACGCCGTACCGCTGGCCCGCGCCTTGGTGGACGGCGGCATCCGCGTCCTGGAGATCACCTTGCGCACCGCGGCCGGGCTGGACGCCTTACGGGCCATCAAGCAGGAAGTCCCGGACGCGATCGTCGGCGTCGGCACCATCGCGACGCCCGCCCAGCTCGACGCGGCGATCGCGGCAGGCGCGCAGTTCGGCGTTTCGCCGGGCACGACGCCCGCCCTGCTCAAGGCCATCGTCGACAGCAAACTGCCGTTTTTCCCCGGCGTTGCCACCATGTCCGAAGTGATGCAGGTCCTGGAAGGCGGGCTGGACGTCATGAAGTTCTTCCCGGCCGTGGCCGCCGGCGGGATCAAGATGCTCGATTCCTTTCGAGGCCCCTTCCCCAAGGTCCGCTTTTGCCCGACCGGCGGAATCAATGCGCAAAACGCGCCGGATTTCTTCAAGCTCCCCAACGTCGTCGCCGTAGGCGGTTCCTGGCTCACTCCCAAGGAATTGGTCGTGAGCGGCAACTGGGCGGAAATCACGCGCCTGGCCCGCGAAGCTACGGCACTCAAGCCGTAACCCCAAGGTAACCTCCGCGCCGCCGGAATCCTTTTTACACGCCGTAGCCGGAGCGTTCTCATCTCGCATGCAGAGGCGAATTCATTCGCCCCTGCACCGTTAATGCGAGTCGAAAACGCTCCGCCCGCCTGCCCCGGCGAGAAGGCGAAGGATGACGAGGCGATCGGCAATCGCGCCGCCGATGCCGATACAGGCGCCGGCAAGGATCAGTGCGGCGAGCAAAACCCGGATCTCGGTTCTAGCCAGAAAGCGGGCAAGACGAAAAACGGCTCTCGATCGTCCGTCGGCGCGGCCTTTCGGCATGTTCATCCTCGTCGAAGGAACGAATCCGTGCGCCCGGCTCGATCCGGGCCGGTCAACCGGCGATATTCGCCGTCGAGGGCGTCTTGCGCGTGTTTGACAATGGGCTCTCCTTCGGTGCCGGCCGTAAAAAGAAGAGCGCCTTGAAGCTGGTTCCAGTACATCAAATAGCCGAGATCGGCATCGCCGCCGCGCCGAACGTGATCGGCCAGCCGGGTCACGATGAACCGGCACGCCGCCTGGAAATCGCCGAGAGGAATCTTGAGATGATGGGCGAGCATCCGTGTTTTCCCTTGGATTCGGCCTAGAGACAGGTCTCGTGCTCGAGACAACGCAGGGTGAGCTTGACCATGTTGATCAGGCGATGCTTGCCGATGACGATGCTATCCACCTGCCCCCGGTCCACCCAGCCCTCCACCACGCCCGGCGACACCCCGACCAGTTCCGCGAACTTTTCCCGGTGCATCACCTGAACATGCGGCAGCACCAGCACTTGACGAATGGCCTGTTCGTCCATAATGTCCCCCCGTTGCGTTACATTGAGAAATAACATGCTTTTTGTACGCGTATTGTATACATACATGTACATATTACAATACCCAAATCCATGCTCGACGAATTTGCCGCGAACAACCGCATTAAACAGCTACGAGACACATTGGGGATAACGAGGGACGAATTCGCCCAAAAGACCGGGATAGGAACCAACCAGCTCAGCAACCTGGAGCACAAGAAACAAAAGGTATACGCCTGGCACATCGAGGCGATTTCAAAACAGTGGCCGCAGTACGGCTACTGGCTTTGCACGGGAAAAATTCTGCCCGAGGCCGGCCAAATCAGCCCCGAAATCGAGGAACCTCGAAGATATTTAAGAGTGGCCGAACCGCCGCCTGGGAAGAGCTGACAAAAGCCAAGGAGGTTGGCCACCCGCATTTAAACCTCCCCATCATCGCGTAAGCCTAAGCGGATATGAAAATCCGCCTAGGCTTACAACAATTCCGCCTCCTTTCATATTCTTATTAAGGATCTGATGTTACGCAGCCTTCAGCCGCGCGAGTTCGCTGAAGGCTTGCTGTATAGCTTTGACGTAGAGCTTGGCACGAAGCGCGAAATGGTTCAGCTTATGAGCCATCTTCAGACGTTCCAGCTTGAAC